>Ga0187779_10002663_pt1 | contig 10911 bp, 15 predicted proteins | sample 1015_Q2_SP10_10__FD_132435 | JGI IMG/M metagenome (GOLD analysis project Ga0187779, IMG submission 132435) | Tropical peat soil microbial communities from peatlands in Department of Meta, Colombia - 1015_Q2_SP10_10_MG | ecosystem: Environmental > Terrestrial > Soil > Wetlands > Peat | place...
CAAGCTCGCGACCGGGATTGAACCGGTGACCTCATCCTTACCAAGGATGCGCTCTACCGACTGAGCTACGCGAGCAGAGCGGGCGACGGGGCTCGAACCCGCGACCCTCAGCTTGGAAGGCTGATGCTCTACCAACTGAGCTACGCCCGCAGTGGTGGGGGAAGGATTCGAACCTTCGTAGGCCGAAGCCGGCAGATTTACAGTCTGCTCCCTTTAGCCACTCGGGCACCCCACCCCGACGCCGTCCCCGGCTCCGAGGTCCGCTGAACAGACCACCCCGCGTACGGTTCCGCGGGGTGGCAGGTCGAGCCATGGTCCTCTACTCCTTGCCGCACCAGCCACTGGAGCTGACGAAGGGACTCGAACCCTTAACCTGCTGATTACAAATCAGCTGCTCTACCAGTTGAGCTACGTCAGCGCACCCGACGATCGAGTTTGCGCCAGCCTCCAAGCTTAATCGGGGCTCCGCGGAGGGTCAAGTCGTGGTGGGAGGCCGCTTTCGGAGCAGCACCGGGCTGCCGTCCGGGTTGTCGCGGATCTCGTAGCCCTGGTCCACGAGGAGCTTGCGGGCGAGGTCGGCGCGCGGCCAGTCCTTGGCCATCCGGGCGGCCCGGCGCGCCTCGGCCAGCCCGGCGGCCCAGGCGTCGGGGTCCTCGCCGGGCGCCGGCGGCCCCAGCTCGCGCTGGACGCTGAGACTCGCCTCGCCTGGCGTCACCGCGAAGCGGCCGGTGCCAGCCTCCAGAACGCGGGTAGCGCCCACCACCTGGAGCACCCCCGCCACCCGGTCGAACAGCTCGAGCGCCCGCGCGCGATCGCCGGCGCCCACGCCGCCGGCGTCGAGGGCGGCGTTGGCGGCCCGCGCGTACTCCATCAACGCGGCCACCGCGCGGGGCGTGTCCAGGTCGTCGTCCATCGCCGCCGTGAACTCGGCCAGCAGCCGCTCGCCGAGGGGCGCGAGCGGCGCCCCGGCGCCGGCGCCGCCGGGCTTCGCCAGGCGTGCGCGCAGCTCGGCCAGGCGCTGGGCACCCGCGTGCGCCGCCTCCAGCGCCGCATCCGTGAAGTTGAGCTGCTTGCGGTACTGCGTCCCGGCGAACAGGAGCCGCAGCGCCGCCGGGTCCTTCCCCGCGTCGCTCAGGTCGCGCACGGTGAGGAAGTTCCCGTAGCGCTTGGACATCTTGGTCCCCTCGACCAGCAGGAACTCGCCGTGCAGCCACACCCGGACGAACGGCCGGCCGGTGGCGGCCTCCGACTGGGCGATCTCGTCCTCGTGGTGGGGGAAGATCAGGTCCACCCCGCCGGCGTGGATGTCGAGCGTCTCGCCGAGGTAGTGCTGGCTCATCGCCGAGCACTCGAGGTGCCAGCCGGGCCGCCCGCGGCCGAAGGGCGCGTCCCACGCGGCGCCCGCCGCCTCGTCCTCCGGCTTCGCCGCCTTCCACAGCACGAAGTCGCGCGCGTCCTCCTTGGCGTACTCGTCGGAGCTGACGCGCGCGCCGACCTTGATCTCGCGCGTGTCGATGCGCGACAGCCGGCCGTAGGAGGGGAATTTCCCGATCGCGAAGTACACCGAGCCGTCCTCGCCGCGGTACGCCACCCCGCGCGCCAGCAGCCGCTCGACCAGCGCGACCATCTGGGGGACGTGCTCCGTCGCCCGCGGGGTGCGGCCGGCGGGCTCGAGCCGCAGGTACGCGCAGTCGTCCCGGAAGGCCTGGAGGAAGACGGCCGTGTGCTCGGGCAGCTTGACCCCGGCGCCGTTCGCCGCCGCGATGGTGCGGTCGTCCACGTCGGTGACGTTCATGACGTGGTCCACCCGGTAGCCCGAGAACTCGAGCCAGCGGCGCAGCACGTCCTCGAACACGAAGGTCCGGAAGTTCCCGATGTGGGCGTAGTTCCACACCGTGGGGCCGCAGGTGTACAGCGTGACGCGCGGAGGCGCGAGCGGCGCAAACGGCTCGACCGTGCGGGTCAGCGTGTTGAACAGCCGGAGGCTCACCGGGCCGTCCCGTCCCGCGCCGGCGCGCCGCCGGGGCCGGCCCCCGCGGCGCGGCGCCGCGAGAGGTTCGCCACCGCGGTCACGGTGCCGTTCGCGATGTAGTGCAGGGTGCCGTCGGCGGACTGGAGCACCGTGGTGCGCAGCGTCAGCTGGTGGACCGCGCCCTCCACGTCGCCGATCCGCACCCGGTCGCCGACGACGTACTGGTCCTCGAGCACGATCATGAAGCCGGTGATGAGGTCCTTCATCACCGCCTGGCCTCCCAGCGAGACCGCCACGCCGAGCACGCCGGCGCCGGCGAGCAGGGGGCCGATGTCGATGAAGATGTTGAGGAACAGCAGTCCCGCCACCAGGACGATGACGATGTTCCCCACGTGAGTGAACAGTCCCGCGAGGGTCGCGGCACGCTGGGCGCGCGCGCTCCGGGTGGCCGCATCGCCGGCGTCGACGCGCGCCACGATCCGGCGCGCGAGGCGCTTGAGGGCCCAGCGCGCGAGGTAGGCCAGCGCCAGGATGACGGCGGCCTTCACCGCCCCGCGCAGCACCAGGTCGAGGTCCACCTCCCAGCGCGGGAGCCGGAGTCCGACCGCGCCGGAGGCGGCGCGCGAGGCGGCGGGGAGAACGAAGGGAACGCGCACGGCGGTGCCAAGCTACCCACGCGCGGGGCGGCGTTCAACCGCGCGGCCGCACGCGCCCGGGCGCCCCGGCGCCGGACGCCGCTCAGCCCACGCCCATCACGAGCATGAGGTAGTAGGGGAAGCACGCCGCGTAGATCGCGTACGCCAGCCCGTACGCCGCCACGGCGAGCGCGAACGGCCAGGCGGGCAGCCGGGCGCCGGCGCGGGACGCGTCGTGGGCGAGGCGTGCCAGGCCCCAGCCCCACAGCCCCACCACCCACAGGCCCGTCGCGTTGACCGCCTCCGCCGCCACGCCGAGCGCGCCGGCCGGCGCCCAGCCCGCGGCCGCGGCCACGCCGGCCGCGCCCACGTTGAAGCGGCCCGCCAGCACGGCCACGTCGCCCGGCACGAGCCCCGCGGCGGGCGTGACCAACACCACCGCCAACTCGCCGAGCCGCTGGATCACCAGCGGCGCGGCGCCCACCGCCAGCACGCCGCACACGGCGCGGCCGGCCACACCGCGGCCGGCGAGGAGCGGCGCCGCGGCGAGCGCCACCATCGCGGCCGCGAGCACGAGCGGCAGCGGCGGCAGCAGCCGGTCCGCGACCAGGTAGCGCGCCAGTCCCGCGCGCAGGACGTCGCCGTGGGCCGCCGCCGCCGCGGTGCCGCCGGACAGCGTCGCGGTGAGGAGCGCGAGCAGGCGCGGGAGCGAGGCGGCGCCCAGCGCGGTCACGAGCAGCAGCAGCGCCGCCAGCGCCGCGACCGCGCGGCGGGAACCGGCGACGTCCATCGCCGCGCCCGGCGCCCACAGGCCCTCGAGCGGCAGCAGCAGCGGGCGGCCCGCGGATCTCACGCGGTCCCCGAGCGGCTGAGGATCGACAGCGCCGCCTCTTCCAGCGTGCGCGAGACGATCCGCGAGGCGCGCACGCCGATGCGGTGCTCGCGGCAGTAGGCCAGGATGCCTTCCGGCGTCTCGCGCGGGCCGATCGCCACGCGAGCGCCGGCGGGCTCACACCACACGTCGGGATAGCGCTGCGCCAGCACGCGGGCCGCGGCGCGCGGGGACCCCTCGACCACCAGCACCAGCGACAGCTCGCGGGCGAGGTCGCTGGCCTCGAGCACCCGGATCGTGCGCCCCTGCTGGAGGATGGCGACCCGCGAGGCCAGGCGCTCCACGGTGGCCAGGTCGTGCGAGGCGACGACCACCGTGACGCCGCGCTCCACCAGGCCGCGGATCTGCTCGCGGGCGTCGCGCTGCGCCATGGGATCCAGCCCCGAGAGCGTCTCGTCGAGCAGCACCAGCTCCCGCCACCCGAGCGCCGCCTGGGCGAACGCGAGCCGCTGGGCGATGCCCAGGGAGAGCCTGGCGGTGCGACGGTCCACCCACGCCGCCAGGCCGCCGCGCTCGACCGCCTCGTCCACCAGAGTCCGTCGGGCCGGCCCGGTGCGGGCGTGGTCCGCGGCGAAGCGCGCCAGCACCTCCCGCACGGTCAGCTCGGGGTAGAACGCGGGCCGCTCCGGGGCGTAGCCCACCAGCCGGCGCGCCTCGCGGGTGCGGGGCCAGCGGCCGCAGACCCAGATCTCGCCGGCATCCGGCGCCAGGAGGCCGGCCGCGACGGCGAACAGGGTGGACTTCCCCGCGCCGTTGGGCCCCACCAGCCCCACGCACTCGCCCGCGAGCGCCACCAGGTCGGCGCCGTCCAGCGCACGGACGCGCGGACCGCGGCGCGCGGGGCCGAACGACCGGCGCAGCTGTCGCGCCAGCAGGGTCGCCCGCATCAGCCGGCCCTCGCCAGCTCGGCGCGCGCGAGGCCGCGGAGCCCCAGGCCGAGCCACAGCACCGGCTGGAGCACGAGTGCGAGCGCCAGCGCGGGCTCCGGCGGGCCGGCGGCCACGCTCCACGCCTGCAGCCGGCCGAGCGCCCACGAGGTCGGCACGGCCGCCCACGCGATCCGCGCCCCGGCGCGCGCCGCGCCGCCGAGCGCCGCGGTCACGAAGTCGGGCGGCATCGCGCCGAGCGCGAAGACGGCGAGCAGCAGCAGCACCTGCGCCGTGGCGCCCAGGCCGCAGGACAGCGCGACCGCCAGGGCCGCGAGCGCGGCGAGGTGCAGGACGGAGGCCGCCGCCCCGAGCGCCAGGCCGCCGACCGGCCGCGCTTCGCCGGCGACGGCCAGCAGCGCCGCCGCGGCGACGGCGAACGCGGCCGAGGCGACGCCGGCCGCGGCGAGCCAGCGGCCCACGACCCAGACGGCCGGCGGCGAGGGATGGGTGGCGGCCAGCGCGAGCCGCCCGCGCTCGCGGTCGTCGGCGACGATGCCCGCCGAGATCACCAGCAGCACGGCCGCGCCGACGGCGGACGCGGCCGAGAGCGCGCCCTGCGCCGTGGCGACCGGCCGCACCGCGCCGGCGTACGCCAGGAGCATCGCGCCCAGCCCGAGCGCGCCGGCGCCGGTGCGTCGGCGCGCCAGCCGCCGCAGCGTGCACGCGGTCTCGACCAGGACCGGTCTCACCGCGGGGCTCCCTTCACCAGGTCCACCGCCGCGGCGAGCCCGGCCCCGCGGTCGCCCGTCACGTCCAGCCGGACGTGGAATCCCGCGGCCCCCACGACGCGCGGCACGAAGCGCGTCGGCAGCGCCGTCCCCATGACGGCGCCGTCGCTGTCGGAGACCACGACCAGGCGCCCGCGGGGCGCGGGCCCGAGCGCCGCCCGCAGCCGCGACGGGCCCTCGCGGGAGACGAGCACCACGGCCGGCGCGCCGGGACGCGACGCGACGGCCGGCGCCGCGGCCACGTCGGCGGCGCAGTGCGGGCAGTCGGAACGGAAGAAGTAGATCACGGCGCGGTCCGCGAGCAGCGGCGCCAGGTCCACGGCGCGCCCGTACGCGTCCCGGTGCACGGCGACCGCCACCCGCCGGAGCGCCGCGTCGGTGGCGAGGGGCTGCAGGTCGTCCGGGGCGCACGCCGCCCAGGCGAGCGCCGCCAGGGCGGCGGCGACGGCCGGGCCCCGGCGGCGGATGCGGCGTGACGCCTGTCCCCAGGCTCTCATCTCGGCTCTCCGGTCCAAGCAGTCCGTTCCGCTCAGCTCGCCGCGCAGATCCCCGTGGTGATCATGTAGCACCAGCCCCGGATCGAGACGTTCCGGTAGTCGGTGGGCGGGAACCGCGAGTCGCACTCCGACACCGCCTCGAGCATGCACCAGATGACGTTCTTGGCGTGGGCCGGCGCCGGGCTGCCCAGCAGGGCCAGCGCCGACACCAGCACGAAGAGGCTTCGCTTCATCGGCTCGCTCCTTGGCAAAGGACGATGGAGGGGCGAGCGCCCGCGCCGCATCGCCTCGCTCGTCGAGGCGGCGCGAACCTAATGCCGGAGGGTGTGAGCTGCGGTACCGGAAGCGACGGGAGGCGGTGCCGTCCTACGCGGGCCGGCGGGCCCGCGCGCGCCGGCGCTCGTCCGCCGCGCGCGCGATGGCGTCCAGCAGCGGGGCCGCGCCGAAGCGCACCGGGTCGGTGGCGGGGAGCCCGGTCTCGCGGCCGGCGCGCTCGACCGCGCCCGCCGCCTCGCGCTCGGCGAGGTCGTAGGTGTTGAGGGCGATGCCGATCACGCGCGAGGGGGCGATCCAGCCGGCCGCCTGCTCGTACACGCGCACCACGTCGGCGAGCGGGGGGATGGGCACCCACGCGGAGGGGTAGTACTCGCCCACCAGTCGCCGCGAGGCCTGGTGGCAGAGGATCATCGCGGCGGGCGCCGAGCCGTGCAGCAGGCCGAGCGTGACGCCGGCGTAGCCGGGGTGGATGAGGCTGCCCTGGCCCTCGACCAGCACCACGTCGGCCTCGCGGGCGGCCTCGAGCACCATCCGCTCGGCGGCGCCGCCGATGAAGTCGGCGGGCACCGCGTCCACGGCGATCCCCCACCCCGCGATGAGGATGCCGGTCTGCCCGGTGGGCACGAAGCGCGCGCGGACGCCGCGCGCCTCGAGCCCGCGCAGCAGCTCGAGCTGCGCGGTCATCTTCCCGGTGTTGCAGTCGGTGCCGACGGTGAGGACGACCAGCGCGTCCACCTCGCGCGCCCGGCCGTTGGAGACCGGGAGGTCGTCGGGCGGCTTGCGGAGGTCGAACAGCCGCACCCCGCGGGCGTGGGCGCGCGCCGCCAGGTCCGGGTCGTCGCCCAGCCGGGTGTGGAGGCCGCTCCACACGTCGAGGCCGCGGTCGATGGCGGTGGCGATCCAGCCGCGCCACGGGTCCGGCAGCCGGCCGCCGCGCGGGGCGATGCCCACCAGCAGGGCGGTCGGCCCGAGGGCGAGCCCCGCCTCCAGGGTGCCGACCACCGGGATCGCGCCGCCGAAGCCGAGCACGTCCTGCGCGGTGCGGCCCGCCGCCCGGCTGTCGAGGACCGCGGCGACCCGCTCGGGCACGTAGCGGATCGCGCACACCGCGGTCTTGGACGTCTCCGGCCCGAAGGCGCCCTCGGCGATCACCAGGAACCGCGGGTGCGCCACCGGGCGCGGCCTAGCGGGCGGGCGAGCGGGCCGCGGCCGGCACCGGCGTCTCGCGCGTGGTGACGAGCACGGCGGGCGGCAGCACCACCGCCGCGTCGGCCGAGGTCCCGTACACGCGGTCGATGAGCACGTGGCGCACGAGCACGACGAGGGAGGCGACGGCGGGGACGGCGACCAGCATGCCCGGCAGCCCCGACAGCTCGGCGGCGACGAGCACGCTGAGGATCGTCAGCACGGGCGGGAGCGCGACCCGCCGGTGCATCACCAGCGGACCGACCAGGTTCGCCTCGACGAGGTGGACGACGACGCCCACGGAGGCGACGGCGAGCGCGACCAGGAGCCCGCGGCCCGGCAGCACCAGCAGGGCGGGCAGCACGGTGGAGAACAGGGTGCCGAAGAACGGGATCAGCGCCACGACGCCGGTGAAGATGGCGAAGGCGAGCCAGTACGGGACGTCGAGCAGCCACAGCCCCACGCCGGTGAGGATCGCGAGGACCACCATCTCGATCAGCTGCGCGCCCACCCACGCGCGGAGCGTGGCCGCCAGGTCGTTCACGACGGCGCGGGCGAAGGCGCGGTGCCGCGGCGGCACCAGCGCGAGCAGGCCCTCCTGGTACAGCGCGGGCTGCACCGCGAAATAGACCGCCATCACCAGCACCGCGATCCCCTCGATCACGACGACGCCCGTGGCCGTGGCGGTGGGGATGATGCCGTGGCGCACGAAGGCGAGGCCGTCCTTGAGGGCGCTCGAGACCAGCCCGGTCTCGCCGGCGGAGAGCCCCGCGCGCCGCAGGATCGGGATGCGGCGCGCCCAGCCGGCGATGGTGGCGTCGAGGCCGGTGAGGTACTGCGGCACGGCGGCGATCAGGTCCTGGGTCTGCTGCACCACCGGCGGGGCGATCAGCGCCCCGACCGCCGCCAGCGCCGCCAGCGTGGCGAGGATGGCCAGGCCGAGCGCCAGCGGCCGCGGCAGGCGCAGCCACCGCACGGCGAACGCCGTGACGGCGGAGAGGTACACCGCGAGCAGGGTGGCGATGAACAGCAGCAGGAGCAGGTCGGCGATCCGGAGGAGCAGCAGCAGGACCGCGACCAGCAGCAGCGCCAGCAGGAGCGGCGCCGCCCGGCGCGCCGCCGGGACGGCGTCGCTCACGGCTCAGCCTTTCTTGGCCGGCGGGCCCTCGTCCTCGTCCTCGACCACTTCGGCGTCGTGCACGTCCGCGGTCTTGCCCGTGCCGAGCTGCTTGGGCTGCTCGCCCTTGCCGGCGCCGAGCAGGCCCATCTTCTGCTTGAGCGCCAGCAGCTGCGTGTCGGCGTCGGCCTTGTACTCCAGCTGCTCGAACTGCTTGGCGAGCGAGTCGCCCGACAGCTCCTCGCTCAGCTCGGCCGCCGCCAGCGCCTTGCGCTCGTTCTGCTCGATGCGCTCGGCCATCCGCTCGAAGGTCTCGAACGCGCTCTTGTCGCTGATCGAGCCCATCGTCTCGTGGATGCGCTTCTGCGCCTCGGCGCGCCGCTGCCTGGCGATGAGGATGTTCTTCTTGCGCTTCGCTTCCTCGATCTTGTCGTTCAGCATGCGGAGCGAGTTCTTCAACGCCTCCGTCTCCGCGGCGTGCCGGCGCCAGGTCTCGTCGAGCTGGACCGCGCCCTCCATGTGCTCGGAGTGCCGCAGCAGCGCCTGCTTCGCCAGGTCGTCGCGCCCCTCCTGCACCGCCAGCATGGCGCGCTTCTCCCAGTCCTCGGCCTGCTTCTTCTCCTGCTCCGCCTGGGCCTGGAGCTTCTTCTCGTCCGCGATCGCCGCCGCCACCTGCTGCTTGGCCTTCGCCAGCTGGCTCCGCATGTCGAGGATCAGCTGGTTCAGCATCTTCTCCGGGTTCTCGGCGGAGGAGATGAGGTCGTTCAGGTTCGACCGGACGAGCGTGGACAGACGGTCAAAGATTCCCATATCGCCTCACGCTTCCCGATAGGGGGCCAGCGCGCCCAGGTGCGACGCCAGCGCCAGCGTCATGGACTCGAAGCTCGCCTGGAACTCGTTGAAGTCCAGGTTCTCGAGCTCCAGGGTGTCGGAGAGCACGATGTCGTTGCCGTCCACCCCGTAGGAGCCGTGCACCAGGTCCTTGGCGTTGAGCTCCAGCAGGTGCCGGTACAGGTCGGTCGGCTTCGCCTTCCGGGGCAGCGCCATCACCTTGACGCGCAGCACCACCACCGGCGGCGCGTAGTGGACGACCACGTCCGGGCCGTCGCCGTTCGCGTTCAGCACCCACAGGCCGGGCTCGACCTCGCGCGCGTGGACCCCTTCGCCCTCCAGCCGCGCGATGAAGCCCTCCAGGTCTTCCTTGCTGATCATGGCCTCTCCCTCAGGGCGGCGATCCGCCGCCGCCCTCAATGTTTCACCCGGCCGCATCGTCCGCGCCAGGGAGCACGCGGCGGGCCGCGCCGGTCAGGCGCTCCCGCCCTGCGGCAAGCCCTTCTTCTCCCGCGCCTGGGCCAGCATCCGCTCGGCGAAGTCCTGGCGCTCGGCCAGCTCGCCGATCTGCCGCTGCTGCGCCTCGAGCCGGTCGGCCTGGTCCTCGATCAGGGCCCGCAGCTGGGCGACGTCGGCCGCCGGCAGGGACGCCTCCTTGTCGGCGCCGAAGATCCGCAGCAGCACCCGGCCGACCGCCCGGCCCACCGGCCCCATGACGACCATGCCCGTGATCGCGATGCCCGTCAGCATCCCGAAGATCGGGATCACGATCGGGACCATCTCGCCCGGCGACACCTGCATCACGGCGTCCCTCCGCCGGCCGGCAGCCCCTTCTCCCGGGCCTGCGCCAGCATCCGCTCGGCGAAGTCCTGCCGCTCCGCCAGCTCGCCGACCTGGCGCGCCAGCGCCTCGAGCCGGTCGGCCAGCTCGTCGACGGCGCCGGTCAGCTCCGCCGGCGGTCCGCCGCCGCTCCTGCGGTTGATCGCGTTCGCGATCGCGCGGCCGATGGGGCTGAACGCGACGAGGCCGACCATCCCCGTCCCGAAGACCATCACCACCGCCACCAGACCCACCCAGTCCACGCGCACCTACCGATCGTTCGGCGCCTGCAGGCGGCCCTGCTCCCGGGCCTGCGCCAGCAGCCGCTCGGTGAAGTCCTGCCGCTCCGCCAGCTCCTCCACGTGGCGCCGCAGACTGAGCAGGTCCTCCCGCAGCGCCTCCACCTCGCCCGTGTCGAGCGCGCGATCCCTCGCCGCCTTCCCGCGCAGCCGCTCGGCGAAGGCGCGCCCGATCGGGCCGAGGACCACGAACCCCATGACCACGATCGCACCAAGGACCGCGACGATCTGGGCCGGGTCCACGAACACCTGGGGCGGGATCCCCTGCTGCATCAGCGCTCCTTCGGCGGGGCGAGCAGGCCGCGCTCCTTGGCCTGCGCCAGCAGCCGCTCGGTGAAGTCCTGCCGCTCCGCCAGCTCGTCGAGCTGGGTGCGGATGCCGTGCAGCTCGTCGCGCAGCGCGTCCACCTCGCCCGCGTCGAGCGCCGCGTCCCGCGCCTTGCCGCGCAGCCGGTCCGCCAGCGCGCGGCCGAGCGGGCTGAACGCCACGCCCACGGTGCCGAGGGTCAGCATCAGGACCGTGAACGCGAGCACGTCGATGGGGCCCACTCACCGCTCCGACGGCGCGCCCAGGAGTCCCTTCTCCCGGGCCTGCGTCAGCAACCGCTCGGCGAAATCGAGGCGGTTCTGCACCTCGTCCAGCTCCTGCCGCAGGTCCGCCACGTCGCCCTGCAGCGCCAGGATGTCGGCCTCGTCCCGCTCCGCGCGGGGCTCGCCGCCGATCCGGCGCGC
>Ga0187779_10002664_pt1 | contig 10911 bp, 7 predicted proteins | sample 1015_Q2_SP10_10__FD_132435 | JGI IMG/M metagenome (GOLD analysis project Ga0187779, IMG submission 132435) | Tropical peat soil microbial communities from peatlands in Department of Meta, Colombia - 1015_Q2_SP10_10_MG | ecosystem: Environmental > Terrestrial > Soil > Wetlands > Peat | place...
ACCTTCCCCCACATCTGACGGACTGTCCTCCCGCCAGCGGCCGGCGCAGTCGACAAGCTTGCCCCGAGTGTCGTGAATGGGGATCGCGATGCGCCCCGTCATAAGGCCTCGGTTACAGAACCCCACGTCGTAGTAGTGCGCCACTGGCGGCTCAATCCCCCCCTCCTTGAGGTAAGGATGATTCGTACTGAGGACGAGGGGGAACGTGAGCGGCTCATTCCGGGCCGCTTCTCCGTGTATTGATGCGTCAGGAGCATCGAGCTCTTCCTTCAGAAGTGCTGACACACTTCATTCCCATGGTGCAATGGGAGGGAAAATTCCCGAGGCAGGAGGGCACATGTGTGGATAAAGCAGATCAGTATTGCTATATTTTAGCCTATGAAAGGGATGATTACAGATTCTGAGGTCCTCATCTTTCGGCCGTCATTTGCCGAGCTGTCGATCAAACGGGATTCTCTTGAGCGAAACCTCGGCTACAAGAGGCAGAAAGCCTCGCCAGTCGTGGCGGCGGCGATCGAAGACGTGTTCCGGGCGGTACCGGCTTATGTAGATGTCCAATGCGGGGCAGTCATCCTTCCCTCCGGCTCCGTGAGCATCGGTGATGATTACATCCAATGTGACTCCCGCCGCCTTTCAGCGGAACGGGTGATCGCTCCCCTGCTGAGAGACGTCGAAACGATCGCAATATTCGTCGCCACCGCGGGGCCTCGTCTTGAACAGTGGGCTTCTAAGCTGATTCGGAGCGACGACGTGGTCACCGGTTATATTGTCGATACGATGGGTTCGGAGGTCGCCGAACATGCCGCGGACTTTCTGCAAAACGAGTTGATCGGCGCGGCCTCCCGGCGCGGCTGGAAGACCACCAATCGTTACAGCCCAGGGTACTGTGGCTGGCCGACCTCCGACCAGCACACGCTCTTCTCGCTGCTCCCGGATGACTTTTGCGGAATCCACCTGACAGGCAGCTCGCTGATGGTTCCGATAAAGTCGGTCAGCGGAGTCATCGGTCTTGGATCCCAAGCGCGAAGGCAGGGATACCAGTGCGCGATTTGCGAAATGGAAGATTGCTTCCGGAGAAAAGACGAATGACGATCTCCCCTTTGCGCGCCCTCGACTGACCGCCGGAACCCCTACCAGTGCACCGTCACTTTCCCTGCCGTCTCCCTTTTTCGCAGACTCTCAAAACCGCGAGCAAACTCGCATGAAGAGAGGGCCTTGTCCACGACGGGTCTGAGGTCTCCCTTGACTCCACGCGCCACGACCTCTTTCAGGCACCTCCGGATGATATCGGGCCGATCATCGGCAATGCGCAGCATGTTCACGCCGATCAGGCTCTTGCTCTGCATGAGCAAAAAGACCGGATGGGGAAAGCCGAACGAGAGAATCGTGCGAAGCGATCGGGGAAGATTGTGTGCTCCGCCCATCATGTCGGCAACCCCGTAACTGACCAGACGTCCCCCGCTCCCCAGCAGGCGCAGCCCCTTCCGTACGCTCGCGCCTCCTATGGAATCGAATATCACATCCAGCGGCTTCGTCCCGTCGGCTGAGCGATACGCCTTCTCGAAGTCCTGTGCGGCAGTGCAAAGGGGGTAGTCGACCCCGAGTTCTTCCAGGTGTTTCATTTTCCAAGCGGATCCCGTCGTCCCAAAGACTGTGCACCCGCTCTGTTTTGCGATTTGCACGAGAGCGCCCCCGACTCCGCCGGCTGCCGCATGAATCAGGACGCGATCGCCTGCTTGAAGGCAGATCATCTCCTTGGCGGCATACCAGGCCGTTACAAATTGCGTCGAAAGCGCGGTCGCGCTGGCTGCATCGAAGTCATCGGGGATCTCACACATGCCATTGCTCGTTGCTATCGCCTCGGTCGCATATCCCCCGAACCTCGTCATCGCAACGACGCGCATGCCCTCTCGGAAGCCCTTCAGTCCGATGCCGAGTTTGTCGATCCTGCCGACGACATCGTAGCCGAGTACCGCGGGTAGCGGTGGCGCGTCACGGTACAGGCCAAGGCTCGCCATGACGTCGGCAAAGTTCAGCCCGAACGTATCGACGGCAATGCGCGCTTCCCCCTTGCCTGGCTCGGGATCATCCAGTTCGCGGAGTTCAAATGCCTGCGGGCCATCACTGTGCTTGACCAGTACAAATGCATTCATAATAGACTCCAGATCGTCGCCGACTCACAACGGCCCCTTCACGCCCGTAGCAGGAGAGCGGCTCAGGCATTTGCATCAGGAACGGGCACGAAGGCTGCCTCTAAAATGTATATTGAGGCAAGAAGAAGAGTGTCACGGAATTGTCTGAACAAGCAGTCTTACTGTGGCAGGGTGCGACTGTTGCGTGAAGTGAAGAAATTCGCAGATTTAACAAGCGGCGGATTTTGCGGAGAAATACCAATGTGGAAGAGACGGACATGGACCGCCTCTTCCACGAGGCGAGAAGGGAAGTTACTTCTTTACGACGGCGGCCGGGTTAAACATTTTGATCGTCTCGTCGTTCATAAGAACCCACAAGGTGTAGACACCCAGCACTGTCCCAAGGGGGATCCGGAGCAGATTGAAGAACGAGATCACCATCATCAGGATTCTGGCCCACTCCTTTCGCTTCATAAGGCCGACCGAGCCGACAATTGCGACGGCCGAGACGATGAACATCAACACGCCGACCAGAACGAGGATGATGGGGATGAGATCGAGAAGTTCATACGGCACGTCACGGAAGTCGAGCGAACCTGTCCGCATGAGGAACTTGCAGAACTGAGTGAAGCCAGCAGCGATGATAAAAAAAACGAACGACAGGCCGAGAATCAAAGCACGATAGGCGAGATTGAGAATCCCGGCTAACTGAATATGTTTATCCATTTTAACTGCTCCCGAAGTTGTTCGAAATTGCACTCTTCCGCTGGTCAGCTATGTGTACGAAGAGAGCCTCTTGAAGGTTCCAAGTCCCCGATATGAAGAGGAATATCGCGCAATTTGGTGATTTCTCCGATTTTCTCTCTTTCTGCAGTTTTTGCCGGCTCAGCACCTGCCAGGTCAGTCGCGAATCCCCAGTCCAAAAAGTCCCTCACAGGTAATACACTGCAGTCACCTCACGGCTTTTGTGAGCGACCTGTGCAGCACATTGGGCGTTGTCTGATCGAGTCTTGTTCCTCCCTCCTCAAGTTCAGATGATTGCGCAGAGGAGTTCGCCCCGACGTGATGGGTGTGTACCCCTTTTCTTCGGCGAATCATCGCCGGAAGTTTGCTGCAACAGAGGCTCACCCCGCCCGTCCTCTTCTATCACGTCCTACGATGTGCGCTTCTTTGGCAAATCGCGCGCGAGGAGGGCCTGTAACTCCGATCACTCGATCATTTTCGCTTCTGTGACGGGAATTCTTGCCTAGAGCCTGCTTCAGAAATTGGGCGCCCCCTCGCACGGGCGCGTCTCGCGCATCTGCTCTCTCGTGGGAATTTTCAGTGCATCGCACATTTCTCAACATCAGTCGTGTAACACGGATCCGTTTTCATCTCCGCCCGCTCAGATTTCCGCTCAGCGGTGCCTCACGTACAGGTCCGCAGACGAGCGCGGCTCGGATTGTCAATGCGTCTCTTGATTTGATCGTTAATAATGGGTATTATGTCGATGGCATTTCATCAACCGACTCATCCCATTGGATACCCCCGAGCATCACCCTAGTACGCCGCTCTCCATTCTCTTCGCGGACGTCAGCGGCAGTACCCGGCTTTACGACACACTCGGAAACACGCGCGCCCAGGAGATCATCTCCAAGACACTCGAGGTGCTTTCCGGGTCCGCTTCGCGCCATCAAGGCACGGTCGTAAAGGCGATCGGAGACGAACTCATGTGCACGTTTCCGAGCGCTGCACTAGCCGCCGAGGGTGCAAAAGACATGCAGCGATCGGTCAAGCAGGCCGTCGCGACAAGAACGATCCCCCACGAGTCGCTGAGCATCCGCGTCGGCTTCCACCACGGACCCGTGATACCCCAGGCGGGCGACGTATTTGGCGATGCAGTGAATGTCGCCGCGCGCGTCGTCGCGCAGGCGAAGAAGGCGCAGATTCTCACCACCAAATCCACGGTCGACGCACTTCCCGAGGAGCTCCGGACAGGCCTCCGATTTATTGACCGGGCTGCGCTAAAGGGCAAAAAGGAAGAACTGGAGTTGTTCGAGGTCCTTTGGGAGTTCGAGAACCTCACGATCGTGCAGAATATCTTTGAAGAGCGGGTCCACGTTGCGAAGATGACCCTGATATTCGGAGAGACCTCCGTCGAGCTCAGCCACGAGCGGCCGGCACTCCACATGGGCCGGGGGATCGAGAACGACTTTGTCATCCCTGAACCGCTCGCCTCACGCGCCCATGCGCGCGTGGAATTCCGGCGCGACCGCTTCGTCCTGATCGATCAGAGCATCAACGGGACCTACGTCTTAATCGAGGGGGAGAAAGAAGTCGTGCTGCGCAGGGACGAGATCGTCCTCCAGCGCGACGGGAGGATCAGCCTTGGGAAGTCCACGACCGTCCAGCCGGAAATGTGCGTCCGCTTCTCCGTCGAGCGGACCCAGACAACCCCTCTCCGCTCTTAACAGCCCCGCGCCTCTAGAAGCTGTAGCCGATTCCCAGCCCCGCGTCCACTCCGCTGATCGACGAGTTATCCTTCAAAGAACCGAAATCGACCTTGAGCCTGCCCGGGAAGAACACGCCATTGGCAAGCGAGATCACCGGCTGCACGCCGACGCCGAACACCTTCTCGCCTGAGAGCGGCGCCTTCGTCTTCTCGAAAATCCTCACCTCCGCCATGTAGGTCATCGCGAAGCGCTGGCTGAACACCTGCTTGAACTGGGGGATGAACTCAAAGCGCCCAGGCTCAAGGCGCTCGGCGGCATTGATGAGCCCGCCCGCGCCCGCGATCTTTCCGATCGATATCGACCGGTATCCTGCGAAGACGTCGAGCTCATTGTCGCGGAAATACTGTTTGTACTGAATGTTGAACCAGTAGGAGTTTCCCGATTCGAAGACCTTCTTGTCGTTGAATTGGTCGTCCCCGTATTTCGTGAACATGAAGTCGGTCGAGAACGACTGGGTTTCGCTGGCGCGCAGGTCCAGTCCGATATTCCCCGTGAATTCATCGCCGGGGGCGTAGAAGGGATCGCCGCTAATGGGCTTGTATTTGCCCCGATACTGGTACGCCGCCGCGAGTCCGAGCACGAGTTTGTCGCTGAGCGGCGCAACCCAGGCGATACCCGGGTTCAGATTGAGTCCCTGACCGAAGGCGGGAACCGCAAGATTGAAGAGCGGATCGCTGAAGAGCACCGACGTGACAAACTGATTCTGCGTAAGCTCCTTCTTTCCTATCGGCGTATTGATCCCCAGGCTGAAGACAATATTGGCCGATTCCAGGTAGTAGCTGAAACCCAGCTGGAGATCCGTAAGCCCGCTGAGCTGTGTGACGTCCCCACCCGAAGCCGCACCTCCCCCGCCGAGGGTAAAGCTCGCGTTCCGCCCCAGGGGGATATAGGCCGCCAAGAGGGTACTGAACTCTGAAAAACTGTACCCCGCGTCTTTGTCAGACCAGGACTGATAGACCGGCTGGATGCTGATCGATGCCTGCCGGCTGATGATGTTTTGATCGGTCTGCGCGAGGGCGCCGGCCGAGAGGAACAGCAGAGACAGGAGTAAGGGGAATCGCTGCATAAGCTCCTCGTTGTTACCGGATCATGATGAGCTTGCGCACCGCGGTGAAGCTTTCGGTCCGCAGCCTGTAGAAGTACACGCCGCTCGCGACCATCGTGCCGGCATCCGTCGCGCCGTTCCAGACCACCTCGTAGGTGCCTGCACCCTGCGCCGCGTTCACCAGCGTCCTCACCCTCTGCCCAAGTGTGTTGTAGATTTCAAGCAGGACCTCGCCCCGTTTCGCGAGCCCGTAGCGAATCGTCGTCGTCGGATTGAACGGGTTCGGATAGTTCTGCTCCAGCGCATATGAAACGGGCACGAGCGGAATCCCGTTGCTCTCGTTTGCCGTGTACGATGCCGTGCCCATGATGACCTTATAGAAGTGCGGGGCATTCGGCGCGTCCAGGTCCACTTCGAATGTGCCGGTCGCACTCGGGAGCGCGTTTCCATCGTTCAGGTTAAGCACGTGGAGCTGATATCCGGCCGGCAGCGTCCCCGACGGGGTAAGCGTCAGAAGGGCTTTCCCTTTGGAAGCAGAGGTGCGGACCTCGAATAACCAGGACTGACCCTGAGCGGTGCCGGGTTTGAAATTCAGCATGTAGGATGAACCGCCATCGAGGATGTTTACCTGCAGATTATCGCCGATCGGGGGAGGCTTGGGAGCATCGAATCTGTCCCTTCCGACCGAGGCACCGTTCCGCAATCCGATGTAGTTGTACGTGTCGCGAAGCTGCGTCCCGGGTATTTGCGCAGATAGCTGAAGAACAAACTCCCCTGCGGCCAATGAGACAGGACCCTGCTTTTCGGCCGTCGCAGGCAGATTGGATTCGATCGGCTGAAAATTCAGCAACATCGGTATGCCGACCGAATTGTAGACAAAGTACCCGGTGAACGGACGCATCACCGTGGTGTCGATTCTGTACTGCGTGCCGTCATACGCATACGGCCCAGTGAGGCTGTCGTGGGGGGAGACGTTCGACCAGGCGACGGGAAACGCGAAGGGATTGGCAATCTGGTTCCAGCCGGTGTCGACTGCGACCGAATACGGGAACACGCTCTGAACCGACAGCCCCCTTTTCAGGCTGAATGGGGAACCGTCTGAGGTGACCAGCCAGAATCCAAATCCGGGGGCGAACGCCTGCCCAAGATTGGGAATCTCGTTATACACCCCCTTTTGCCAGCGGAACACGCGCCACTGGCTCGTGTTATACGCGCCGTAGTCATCGGTGAGTTGAAGCGCGACCGACGGGAAATCAAGCACAAGCGGACAGGAGATCATCTTGTACTGCATTGCCGTGAGCGAGAGCTGCGGGTAGTACTTCAATACGCGCACGGGGAAGAACGCCGGGAGCGAGTCCGGCAGAGTGGCAGGATACGTGAGGAAACCGCCGGAGGGGGTCTGCATTTTCACGTAGTACTCCACGCCCCGTGGCGTGATGGCGCTTGGAGGAAGACTCACATTGATCGCGGTCCCCGAGAGGCTCAAGGTATCAGCGACAAAGGTGCTCGTCCCCGCAACGCGATAATAGAGCACTCCTGAAGTGTACGAGCTGACCTGGCCGGGAGGATTCACGACGAAGGACTGCGGGGTTCCATTGACGGAATCTCCCACGGCGATGAAAAATGCGTTGCCGTAGACAGTGAACGCCCCCGTAGCTATGACGCTCAAGTTATCCACATTGAGCACGGTGACATCATATGTCCCTGCAGCCAGCGATTTAGGTGAAGCTGCTACGATCTTGGTCGAATCTGCGAGCTGGACATTCACTGCCTGTGTCGATCCGATCAAGACGATCACGCCTGGATGGAAGTGGTTTCCGCGAATCGTAATGGGAACCGAGGTCCCGAGCGGTGCGGAGTCGGGCGTGATCGAAACAAATTGCGGAGCAAGGACGGTGGCGCCGTAGACGGTGAAGGCCAGCACGCCCATCACGGTGAGGCTGTCCGGATTTGTTATTTGTACGTTGTACAGTCCGATGGGGAGCGATTTCGGCGTAACCGCCTTGAGCTGGGTAGTGTCAACAAACTGCACGCTGGTCGCGGGAACGCCGCCGATCGTGACCGTTGCCCCCGCCTTGAAATTGAGTCCAGTGATCGTCACCGGGACAGATGTTCCGACGAGAGCGGAATCGGGGTTGATCGTGTCGAACAGCGGGGCGATCGCGCTGGACAGGTAGAAAGCTTTGCCGAGCGTGAAGGACTGGCCGCTGGGATTCTGCACCGTAATGGAGTGCCATCCCGGCGAGACATCCGGGAATACGAACTGGGCGCTTGTACTGAAGAGCACCCCTCCGGTTGTGCCTATCGTGGAGTCGGCCAGGATCGACGCCCCGTTCACAAAGTTTGTCCCCGATATGGTCGCCGGACCTGAGGTAAACGTGATCACCTGCGGGGTGACCGAAGTAATGGTGGGACCCGGAAGAGTCGAACCGGTCACACTGATATCATCGATCAGCCATCCGCGGAATCCGTTGTAGAGATTGTCAATCGTATCAAAGCGAAATCGGATGTTGACCGTTTGTCCGACGTACTGAGTCAAATCGAAATAGACTTGTACCCATTTTCCGACCTGGCCAAGCCCCCCGCTGGAATATTCCGTGTAGTCCTGACCCTGCGGATCCGTGAGGGGGTTAATCACTCCTCTTGATTCGATGGAATTCCATGTGGCCCCGGAGTCCACTGATATCTCGACGTACATTTGGTCGAAGGCATCGGTATTTACTCCTTCGATCTCCCACCACGTCCAAAAGCTTAGGAGTGCGTTTTTTGCGCCGTTGAGATTTATCTGCGGGGTGACAAGACTACCGCTTTGGATCTCCTGGGAGTTACCACCACTAAGCGGGCTTTGTGTCGTGTCGAAATCGGTCCCGATATATGTCCCTGTAGAGTCCTGCCCGAACCACCAGACGTATGTTCCAGAATGGGCGAGAGGAAGGTAGCCTGGATCAGGAAGGGAGACCAAACGGGGAAAAATTGTCGGATCGAGAACACGAATTGTCTGCGGATTCTGCGTCCGAACCCAGAAACCGTCCTTCGTCCAACCGGCCTCGCCGTTCTCCACATTGTCGGTCCACGGAAGCTGGACCACCTGTGCGCCGAGAACCGAAGATCGCGCTTTGGCCGAGAGGGCCGGAATAACCCCGCGCCCGTGCCCGGGCGGGATCGGTCGCAACCGTTTCGCGATCTGCGCGTCAGAGCCAAAGACTGCCAGCAGGCCTAATACCGCCAGCAGTGCAGCTCTCCGCAGTAACATGGTGTTCATGGCTGCCCCCTTGTGAGCACATAGATTTCCCACCGGCTGACTCCGACCCTTCCCCTAGCGAACAGGAGGAGGCGGCGGAGGCGCCGGTAATTCGCCAAGCAAGGCGCCGGCGTTGAACGCATCGGCGGTCGGCTTGCGGCTGTCAACTCCAGGAATGAACCCGAGCCGGATCATTTGACCCAGGTGGCCGAAGCGGCTTGCGATCAAAGAGTGTTTTCCCCCCTTTCCTCCCTTGTCATCCGCAAGCGGGGGAGGACTAATCTTGTGGGAGGCAGAGAGCGCGGTCTCCTTCGACGGACCCGAGAGCACCATGGCATCGGAGAGCTCCCCCTTTGCCTTCGCGGCCGAGAATGACGGGTCGAGCGTCGTCGCTTGTTTGTAGTAGACGCTGGCCGATTCAAAATCTCCCTGACCCTCCTTCTCAAGACCGATGGAGTACGAGATGAACGCCTGGAGGTTCTTCGTCGGGACGCGCTGAATGTCATCCTGCTCCTCGCGCGTGAGGGTGATCCCCATTGACTTCACGACATCGAAGACGACCTGCTTTTGGATCCGGAACAGGTTCGCCAGCTCGTCCGACTCAGAGTGCTCGGATGGTGTCTTCCCCTTCCCGATATCCAAGGATGCCACGTCGAGCCTGAGGTTATTATCGGGCGAGACGTTATACATCCCGCCGACGATTTGGCCGGCCGAAAGGAATTTTCCCAGGCGCGGCGCTGTCGCCGGGTCAATTGCGCTCGAGGCGCTGAACTTGAGCTCGCTCAAGAGCTCATCGACCCTCAGCCGCTCGACGAGCTTGAGTTTCTTCACCTTGCCGAAGTCGACCGTCATCATCTCGGCAAGTCCGAGCCCAAGAGGCGAGTATTTCTGGTCCTTCCCGTCGTAGACCAGCGGAAATACCGCCAGGGCGTTTGACGGGGTGGCCTGCCTTCCCAGGGAGTCCTCGCTTGCGGCAAGACTACGGAACTGTTCCGCGATCAGCGCCTTGGTTACGTCGTGATAGCGGGCCTCCATCAGCTTCCGGTACGGCGAACCGGAGGCGATGTCGGTGTAATTGATGTACGCGCCCAAGGCGCCCTTGAGGTCGTTGTCATACTCGCGCGTCATCCCCAGATAGAAGAGCGTCTTCCCGTCGTGGTCGTTCGCGATGGAAGCTTTCTTGAGGTAGTCGCGGGCCTGGGGATACTGGTGCGTCTCGAAATAAATGACCCCCAGGTCGCGGAGGGCTTCCGCGTCCCCGGGGTTCAGGACCAGACGCTCCTGGAGCTTTCGGATCGTCTGGTCGTAGTCGCCAGTGTTCTCCACCGTGCCGGTCGTCCCGCATGCGCTCAGAAGGAGCGGCAAGAGCGGGACCAGGAAGAGGAGGCGCGGATTCATGCGTTAGCTCCGCAGTAGTGGCTTTATGCTCTGTGCCTTGATACGTGCCTTGTCGTAGCTCGGATCCTTTTGCATCGCATCTTCGAACTTCTTGTACGCGCCGTCATAGTCCCCCCGCTCGACCAGCACGAGACCCTCGCTGTAGGACATCATCGCATCGAGAGACTTGGTCTCCGTTCCCTTCTCCAACTGCGCTTCGGTCACATTGACGTTGACGCCCTTGGCCACCTTGGCAGCCAGTTTCTCCGCGAGATCGAAGAAATCATCCGCGTCGCCCTTGACGTCGTCCGTGGCGAGGATCTCTCCGGTCTCCACTTTCACCAGCCGCGCACCGAGCCAGAGCGTGCCCTTGGCCTTGATGAAGCTCCCCATGACCACTGCCCCCACGCCAAGCTGCTTGCCTACCCGGACGGCGGAGTTAACGTCAAACTTCCCGGGAGTGTTTTCCAGGCCGATCTCGTCCATGAGCCAGGAAATGCGCTCGCGTTCGACGACCTTGAGCGATACCGCACCGCGAAGGTGGTTAATCAGGAGCTCCGAAAATCCCTTCTCCATGGGATCGAATTTCTCTTTGTCGTCGATCGAGCTGTTCTTGAAATCCAG
>Ga0187779_10002666_pt1 | contig 10907 bp, 8 predicted proteins | sample 1015_Q2_SP10_10__FD_132435 | JGI IMG/M metagenome (GOLD analysis project Ga0187779, IMG submission 132435) | Tropical peat soil microbial communities from peatlands in Department of Meta, Colombia - 1015_Q2_SP10_10_MG | ecosystem: Environmental > Terrestrial > Soil > Wetlands > Peat | place...
AGACCTGGGCCAAAGGCCTCGACGCCAAGGGCGCACCGCTCGTGCTACCCAACACCGATCCCAGCCCCGAAGGCACGCTGGTCTTTCCCAGCATCACCGGCGCCATCAACTGGACCAGCAATTCCTACAGTCCGGTGACGCATCTGTTCTACATTGACGCGCGCGAAATGGGTTCCTATTACGTCAAGAGCGCTCCGAAGTGGGAGCCGGGCAAGTGGCCGCTCGGTGGCGGAGGCGAGCGTGCCCTCAGCGGAGACGACGCGTATGGCGCGATCCGCGCACTCGATGCCACCAGCGGCGCATTGAAATGGGAGTTCCGTCTCCACTCGCCCTCCTGGGTAGGCACGCTTGCGACGGCCGGCGGCGTGGTGTTTTCCGGCAGTGACGAGGGCAATTTCTTCGCCCTCGATGCAGAGACCGGCAAGCCGCTCTGGGATATCTATCTGGGCTCGTCTCTGCGATCGAATCCGGTGACGTATTCGGTCGATGGCAAGCAGTACGTATTCGTGACGGCGGGGACGACGTATTTCGTTTTCATTCTGCCCTAAGCGATCGTAGGAAAGGTGCGGAACGAAAATGGGAGAAGCAATGCGGAATCGATCTCTGGGACCGCTGTGTAGCGTCGCCATAGCGGTGCTGACGGTTGGCGTGCTGGCAACAGGGGCATTCGCCGCACCCGGCCCGCGAGCCAATGGGACGGCCGACTGCGACCGCGCGTGCCTGGAGGGGTTCGTCAACCGATACCTTGCGGCGCTCGCCGCGCGCGACCCCTCGCGAGTTCCCTTCGCTGCCAACGTGAAGTTCACGGAAAACACAGTACCGTTGAAAATTGGCGAGGGATTCTGGGGCACTGCCAACGGCCAGGGGACATTCAAGCTGTACTTCGCCGAGCCCGAAGCCGGTCAGGTCGGTTTCATCGGCGTGCTGAAAGAATGGGACAACCCCGTCATTTTTTGTCTCCGTCTGAAGGTCAGCAATCAAAAGATCGCCGAGGTCGAAGACTTCGTCGTTCGCGACGCCGGTGCCGGGAAAAACCTGGACGTGATGGGCAAGCCGAATCCCCTCTTTCTCGAAGCGATTCCTCCGGCCGAGCGCGAGTCCCGCGAGGAATTGGTCAAAACGGCCAACAAGTATTTTTCAGGATTACAGAAGAATGACGGCAAGGGTGACTATCCCTTCGGCCCCGGCTGCAACCGCATCGAAAACGGCACGCAAACAACCAACAATCCGGGCCTCTATCAGAACCAGGTGCCTCCGACCGGCTATCCGATTTTGAGTCTTGGTTGCGAGGCGCAATTCAAGACCGGCTTCTTTCGCATCGTCACCGAGATTCGTGAACGGCGGTTTGTGATCGTCGATCGCGAGCGGGGCCTCGTCTTCGCCTTTGCCTTTTTCGATCACGCCGGCACGGTCAAAACCGTTACGCTGACCGACGGCACCGCGTTTCCGTCGAACCTGCGCCATCCCCTGACCCTGGAAATCGGGGAGCTCTTCAAGATCGAGAACGGAAAAATCCAGGCGATCCAGGCAGCGCTCACCCAGGAACCCTATGGAATCCGGTCGGGCTGGGGGAGTGAAATGCCGCGGGCGGCGCCTGCGTCGGCCAAAACATCTGGAACGGCCGGTTGCGATCGCACCTGCTTGAACAGGCTGGTGGACGCCTACCGCGCCGCGCTCATCGAGCATGATCCTTCGCGGCTGCCACTCACGAAGGATTCTCGCTACACCGAAAATGCGCAGGACTTGAAATTGGGTGACGGTCTGTGGGGCACGCTGACAGGCTGGGGCAGCTACAAGCTCTATATCGATGATCCCGAGGAAGGCCAAGTCGGCTTCGTGGGCGTGACCGATGAAGCCGGGATGGCCGGTTTACTGTGCGTCCGGTTGCGCGTCGTCGATCGAAAGATCACGGAAATCGAAGCGCTCATCACGCGCAAAGAAACGGCCGCGAGCTTTACACGTCCCGAGGGATTGTCCGATCCAAAGATTGCCCAGGGACTGGCGGGATTTTTCGAGGACGTACCTGAATCCGAGCGGGAGCCGCGTAAAGATCTGATCACCCAAACCGATCTCTATTTCGATGGCATCGAAAAGAGCAGCGGCAGCATCGTTCCGTTTGCTCCCAATGTGATTCGCGTCGAAAACGGCACCCAGACGTGTCCATCGTCGTTCGGCCCGGCGGCAAAAAATGGCCCGCTCGGCTGCGCCGCCCAATTGGACACGCACATTTTCGAATACATCCATCCCATCAGCCCTCGGCGCTATACCGTGGTGGACCGCCAGCGTGGGATTGTCATGGGCGCCTTCATGTTCAATACGTCCGGCACCGTCAAGACGGTCGATGTGCCCGGAGTCGGCAAAGTTGAGGAAACGCCCGCCGCTCTACGGCCCTTTAGTGAGGAAGTGGACGAGATTTTCAAGATCAAGAACGGGAAGATCGACTCGATCGTGGCCGTGATGACCGGCCTGCCTTTCGGCGCCATGTCTGGCTGGCCATAGAAAGCCGCGCGCGTTGACATTCCGTGGTGCCCTGTCTATCTTGAAAGCAACTGCACGCGAGGGACATCCGCAGCGAGGGCCTATCGAGGGGGGATCGAAATCATGAACAGGAATGGAAATTGGCTACGGGCGACAACGCTAGTCGTCGGCGGCCTGTGCCTGGCCGCGACAGCCTCGGCGCAGGTCACTGTCGAAGTGATGAATCCGCGCGGCGAAATTCCACCACCACCGACGATCGGGATCAGCTCGAGGCTCTCGAGCCTGGATGGCAAGAAAATCGTGCTGGTCGACAACGGCAAATTCGGAGCGGATAACTTTCTGAACGTCCTTGCGGTCATGCTCAAGCAGAAATATCCGAACGCAACCATCGTGATGTATCCCAAACCCGCGGCGCAGACAATCACAGATATGCCGAAGTGGTACCCCACGGTAAAGCAGCAGGGCGAGCTCTTCATCTTCGGTGTGGGTGATTGAGGGAGCTGCACGTGGTGGGGTTCCCACGACTCGATCGAAATTGAAAAATCAGGAATGCCAGGCGTCTATCTCACAACCACCGAGTTTCTGGACGATGCCAAGTCCGCGGCAAAGGACCGCGGCATGCCGGGCTTGCGCATGGTCGCTCTTCCGGCCAATACCTATTATCGGGCTCGCGCCAGCAAGGAAGAGTTGATGCCCATCGCGACGAAAGCCTTCCCAGCCATCGCGGATGATCTCATTCGGCCACTCACGGCCGGAGAGGCCCACCCCCGTCAGGCGGAGAAGCAGTCCGAGGCCGCCCATATTAAGGTTACCGGCAGGGATTATCCGGAGGCCTACCAGAAGGTCAATGATCTGTTCCTGGACAATCACTGGTCCGATGGCTTGCCAATCGTGCCGCCCACGGTGAAGCTGGTGAACGCGATGTTGGCGGCTACGACTCGCTCTCGGCAAGAGGTCCTTGGACAGACGGCCCCGAAGCAGGGAACCGCGACAGTGGAAAAGGTCGCGGTCAATGCCGTGATGGCGGGAGCAAAGCCGGAGTACCTTCCCGTGATTCTCGCGGCGATGGATGGCTTCCTCGACAGCCATTACGATCTCACCCATGTGCAGGCGTCGACAGGATCGTTTACTCCCATCGTTGTCATCAGCGGGCCGCTCGGAAGGGAACTGGGATTCAATTCTGGGATCGGCATGTTGGGCCACGGCTTCCGTGCCAACAGCACCGTGGGACGAGCGCTTCGTTTGGCTCTATTGAACATCGGTCAGACGTGGCCGGCTGTGAACGATATGGCGCTGACGGGTCGGCTCGAGTCCTACACGTTCTTCACCTTCTCCGAAGACAACGAAAAGAGCCCGTGGGAACCGTACGCGGTCAGCCTCGGATACAAGCCAGAGCAGAGCACCGTCACGGTTGCAACGGTCGGGAATCCCATTGTATTGGGCGGCGGTGCCGTCGCGCCCTGGACCGGTCAAGGCGTGATCGATCAGGTCGTCGCCAGGATCAGTACCGGCGCCGGATTCAATTGGTTCCATTCGCAGACCATCGATCTCGTGCTGATTCCGGATTGCGCCGTGGATTTGGCTTCGTCCGGCTACACACGAAAGAGCCTGCAACAGTACCTATATGAGAAATCGCGGATTCCTTTCGAGAAACTGAGCCCCGCAACCGTTCAGCTCACTCGGGAAGCGATCGCCGACGGCCGTATTCGTCCAGAGAACGCGCAAATATTCCAAGACAATCTGAAGCCCGGCGGCCGAGTCCCGATCGTTCAAACTCCGGATGACTTTCACATCTTCGTCGCCGGTGGCTCTCCTGGCTACGATTTGCTCTTTACTTATCCGGGTCCCAATTGGGCCAACCAGACCAAGCCGATCCGCGATGCGACCCTGACCAAGGCGGGCCAGTGAGACGCGCCCGGCCGCGGAATCGGAAGGCTTGCGCGCCTGGTCTGGGCGGAGATTTGAGGAAACTATCCCTCGTCGCGGCGTTGCTTCTGGCCGCTGCCCTATGGCTTCGGGCTCAAGAGGGTGGGCCGCCCGCCGGCGGACCCGCTGCTCATCATGCTGCAGGGGAAGCGGCACAGGCCGCGGCGGCCGAACGAGGACGCTCGCTGTTCAAGCAGAATTGTGCCGCCTGCCACGCCGAAGACGCCACCGGCGGCCGCGGCCCAGACCTGATCCGCTCGACACTGGTCCGGCACGACAAGAACGGAGACCTGATCGGACCGGTGCTCACCAATGGACGTGTGGATAAGGGCATGCCTGCGTTTTCCTCGTTGAGCGCGGGGCAAATCACCGACATCGTTGCATTCCTACAGTCGCAGCTGACCCTGTTCGATCTGCATACCCGCTTCGGTCCTTATCCAAACGACATTCCGGCCGAGCGGCTGGCCACCGGCAGCGTCGAAGCAGGGAAGGCCTACTTTTACGGCCCGGGAGGATGCTCGAATTGCCATTCCCCGACCGGCGATCTTGCGGGCATCGCGAAGAAATACAATCCTCCTGATCTTGAAGTGCGCTTCCTTTATCCCTCTGGAACGCCTTCGACGGCAATCATCACACTACCCTCCGGCCAGAAATATGAAGGCACCCTGCTGCTGAATGATGGCTTCAACGTCGCGATTCAAGGCAAGGATGGCTGGTACCACTCCTGGTCAACCAATGCCGTCAAAATTGAGGTCCACGATCCGCTGGCCGCCCACGCCGCGCTGCTCGAGAAATACACGGATGCAGACATGCACAACCTCTTTACGTATCTGGAGACGTTGAAGTGAGGCGGTTTCTGACTCTCCTGGTCGTCGGTGGGATTTTTTCAGCCAGCGTGGCGGCGCAAGATCTCGATCCCCAGAAGCTTCTGCAGCCCCCCACCGACACTTGGGCAACGTACAACGGGGATTACACAGGTCGCCGCTACAGCCCGCTCGCACAGATCAATCGCGAGAATGTCAGTTCGCTTGTGCTGGCTTGGGCATTCCAGACACACGCACGGAGCCTGCAGTCGATGCCCCTCGAAGTGAACGGCATCCTTTACATCTCGGGCGGCAACGAAATCTGGGCCGTGGATGGACGCACCGGCAGGCAAATCTGGCATTTTGCGCGTCCCGGAGCGCCGCTTGGAGGCGGCAACAAAGGCGTCGCGATGTGGAAGGATCGTCTCTACATGACCACTCCGGATGCGCAGCTTCTTTGTCTCGATGCGCGTGGCGGAAAGATAATCTGGCAGATTGCGGTCGCCGATCCTGCCCTGAAGGCCTTTGGCGGCGTCGCTCCGCTCGTCATCGCCGACCACATTATCATCGGCACTTCCGGCGACACGGCTGATCTCCCCGGTTTTCTCGAATCGGTCGATCCGATGACCGGTGAAATCCAATGGCGGTGGGATGCGATGCCGAAGCAGGGTGACCTGGCGTGGAATACGTGGCCGCATGACACCGACGTCGCCACCAGGGGAGGCGGCATGACGTGGATTACTGGCACCTACGATCCTCAGCTGAATCTCCTGTACTGGGGCACGGGCAACCCGCACCCGGTTGAGAATAGCGAGGCACGTCCCGGCGCAAACCTTTACACCTGTACCATCGTGGCGCTGAATCCCGACACAGGCAAACTCGTCTGGTATTTTCAGTCCTCACCGCACGACACGCACGACTGGGACATGGTAATGACACCAGTCCTTTTCGACGGGACGTTCCATGGCAAGCCCCGCAAAATGCTGGCGCAGGCGGGAAAAAACGGACTGTTTTTCGTCCTGGACCGTACCGATGGGACAGCGCTAATTTCTGAGGCGTTCGTCCCGGCGAATTGGGTTGCCGGCTATGACCAGCGCGGCCAGCCGATGCCGCGCAAAGACAAAGAGCCCCAGCCCGATGGCGTGCTCGTCACCGGCGGCGTCGGAACCAACTGGCAGGCGCCCAGCTACGACCCTGATACCAACCTGTTTTACGTGAACTCGCGCGAGGCCATGGGCGTCTTCTATCTGACAATGCCGGGCAAATCCGCGGAAGGCTGGGCGGGCCGCGATTTCTTCCTCGCATCGAAATCGATGCTCAAAGCCATCGATGTAGAGACTGGCAAAGTTCGCTGGACCGCAGATACCGAGGGCCGCGGCGGCCAATCCGGCATTCTTTCGACCGCCGGTCACCTCGTTTTTACGGCAGATATGTCGGGTAATCTGGTCGCCCTCGATGCCTCCACCGGCAATGTCCTTTGGCACATGTATCCCGGGGGACCGTTCGGCACCGGCCCGATGACCTATGAGCTCGACGGGCGTCAATACGTGGTGTTCCTCGCCGACAGCATAGCCTATGCTTTTGCCCTGCCCGTTCGGTGATCCTCGGCTCGCCTGGCTAGGCAATACACGGCGAAACGTTGGGGCGCTATAATGCCAGTTGTGAGCAGCGTTGCCATGCGCCACGCCGTCGTGCATCCAGCCTACCGGTGCAGTTTTCACCCGGATCGGCAGGATCTCTACCTTCGTCTCGGCACTGTTACTGTTTTCGTTCGCGATCTGGAGCGGAGCAGGAAGTTCTATTTGGATCAACTGGGATTCGAATTGGCAACGGATACACGCTCTCCATCCGGCGATCGTTTGCTTGCCGTCGCTCCTCCGGATGGGACGGCCATCCTCGCTCTGGTTGCTCCGAAGCCAGGCTCTGAGGAATTCAAGCTCATCGGCCGGCCCACCCAGGTCCTGTTTCTGACCGAGGATGTCACGGGCAAATACGAGGAATGGTCAAAGCGCGGCGTTCGCTTCTCCGAACCTCCGCAAATGCAATCCCTTGGGGTTCTGTGCACAGATTTCCAAGATGTGGACGGCAACTCGTTTACGCTCATGAGCGATGAGTCCGTGGTTCAAGAGGTCGAAGAGCAGCGGCGCGCCCATCTGGAGAGGTCTGAATCGGAACGTCGGACTGCTCAAGAATTGGAAAACGCCCGAGAGGTACAAGCCAGGCTCTTCCCGCAGACACGCCCGGAGCTCGCCACGCTTCACTATGACGGCATCTGCATGCAGGCTCGCTCGGTGGGAGGGGATTATTACGATTTTATCGAGCTCGGACGGGAACGCTTCGGGTTGGTGATCGGCGATATTTCCGGGAAGGGAACCGCGGCCGCTCTTTTGATGGCGAATCTGCAAGCACACCTACGCAACTTGTGTGTGACCTACTCGAGTCGCCCATTCATCCCGTTTGCTTTGGAGCAGCCGCAGCGACTGTTGCAGTCCGTCAATCGGCTTTTTTGCGACAATACCGCCGATCGAGCGTTCGCTACCCTGTTCTTTGGCGAGTACGACAACACGGCGCGGCGCTTACGGTACGCCAATTGCGGTCATCTTCCGGCCCTTCTCCTCCGGAGCGATGATTCTCTCGAACGGCTGAGTCCCACAAGCACGGTGGTCGGCCTATTTAAGGACTGGGAATGCTCCGTTGGCGAACGCCAACTCTTTGCCGGCGACACGGTGGTGTTCTACACAGACGGTGTGACCGAATCGTTCAACGAGGCAGGAGAGGAATTCGGAGAGGAGCGCTTGGTGGCAGCCTTACTTCGCCATCGTGCCCTCGCCTCCCCGGAGCTGCTCCGCTCGCTGGTTGCCGAGGTCCAACACTTCAGTGCCCCGACGCAGCACGACGACATTACGTTGATTGTTGCTAGGTGCAAATAGGAGTTCTCGAGCGGCGAGCCAACACGGCTCTGTTGTCCGGCGCCTCTTGAAAACACCAATCCCTGAAACCCGATTCCCAGCCGAGCGTCTAAGTAGTTGTAAGGCTACCGAAGGCGGACGTGCGCAGGCGGTATTGACAGGTTTGGGTGTCGTAGTAACATCCACACGAAGCACCTCACGTGTCCGTCCCCGCGGCTCAGCACGAGGAGGTTGTGTCATGTCCATCGTCAAGGGAATGGGGAAGTGGCTGGCGCTTGTCTCGTTGGTAACACTCGCATGGTTCGGTTCTCCGCAGCCCGCGGCGGCACAGGACGATTCCGGGGCTTTTGGAGATCCGACCGCTCAGGCTCCTCCCCCTCAATTCATCGCACCCGCCGAGCTCAAAAAGATGATGGACGACAAGGACACGAGCTTCGTCCTTGTGGATACGCAGCCGGAAGAGGCCTTCACGGAAGGGCACATTCCCGGAGCGATCAATTATCCGTGGGTCCCGCAGGTGAAGCCTCCCGTTCCGCTTCCGCGCAATAAGACGCTGGTTCTCTACTGCCCCTGCCAGCACGATGAAGACTCCATCGACATGTACAAAAAGCTTGTCGAGTTCGGCTATCTCAACACCAAGATCCTCGAAGGTGGCTGGTACAAGTGGGTTGCACTGAAATATCCCGTCGAAGGGTCCGATGCCGCGAACGCCGTCAAGATGGCGGAAGCCGCCGCTGCGAACGGAAGCACGAGCAGCAGCGCTGCGGCGAATGCCGCAACCGCGACCGCCCCGAGCGGGATTACTTCGGGCCGCCCCGTGGGCGCCGTTACACCGTCGCTTCGTGTCATCGACGCCACGGGGAAGTATAAGGGCCAGGATACCTGCTACGTTTGCGAGTACGGCCCCGCGCCAACGGTCATTGGCTTCTTCCAAAAGCCCAGCGACCAGGCGGCGGAGCTGATCGTGAAGCTCGATGCGCTCGTAAAGGCGCAGAAGAATCTGAAAGGTTTTGCCGTGATGATTGCCGGCCCAGACACCAAAGATTGGCTTGAGAAACTCGCGGCAGAGAAGGGTCTTCAGATCCCACTGGTCTATTTTGCGAAGGGTCCGCAGGATTCCGGCATGCGCGTGTACAAGCTGAATCCGGCCGCGGACAATACGATCCTCGTCAACGACAATCGCCAAGTCGTCGCCAATTTCGTCAACGTGACCGACGCGTCGTTCCAGCAGGTCGAGGACGCCTCGGTGAAGATGCTGGCGTCGGCGCAGCCGGCCGGGAGCGGCCAGTGAAAGAAAAATCCCGCAGGTGCCAGAAGCTGGTCGGGCTTGCGCTGAGCGTTGTGTGCCTCCTGGCCCTCGCCGGGCACGGAGTCGGAGCGCAATCCACATCCGCGGGAGAACTCAAGAGCGTGGACCCGCAGGCCATTAAGGCGTTGGTGGCGGCCAATAAGGGCAAAGTCGTTTTCCTCAACTTTTTTGCCACCTACTGCGTTCCCTGCCACACCGAATTCCCTGACATCATGAAGCTCCAGACGAAATACAAGGACTCGCTGCAGGTCGTCGAGGTTTCGATGAATGATCGCACCGATGCGGTTGAGAAAGCGGAAATGCTCAAGTACCTGGGCGAACAGAAGCCGCCCTTCCCGGTCTACATCGCCTCCTCGACCGATGACGAATTCTACAAATCGATGGACCCACGTTGGGCTCAAAGCGAAGCGCTTCCCATGACCATGATCTTCGATCGTGATGGCAAGGAGGCGCATTTCTATCAAAAGGCGCTGAGCCTCGCTGAGATGGAGCGCGACGTCACCCCGCTGTTGGCGTCATCTCACTAACCGCCACTTCCTTGCTCGCTTCGTTTCCACTTCTCCAAGCGCGTTTCTCGCCTGGCGCGTCCTTCGTTCGCCGCAGTTGTATCGTTCTTACGGTACTCGCTGTATTCAGTTCGCTAGTAGGCGCCCAATCGGAGGGCGATTGGCCTGTCGCCGGACATGATCCTGGCTCTGAGCGTTTTTCGCCACTGAAGCAGATCAACCGGCACAATGTGACGAAACTGCGCCGCGCTTGGACCTTTCATACCGGGGATCCGAAGGGCGCCGTCAACTCCGAAGGGGCTCCCTTGGTCGTGGATGGTGTCCTTTATTTCGACGCAGGCAAGAACGTCTACGCGCTGGATCCGGTTACCGGTCAGCAGATCTGGAAATTCGAAACCAAGGGCACTTCACGCCGGGGCGTTGCTTACTGGCCTGGTGATCATCAGGCCCAGCCGCGCATTATCGTCGGCGTTTCCGGCAAGCAGATGTTGGCGCTCGACGCGAAGACCGGCCAGCCGGTTCCCGAGTTTGGCGAAGGGGGTTTCGTTTCCGATGAAAGCCCCTCGTCGTCGCCCGTCATCTATCACAACCTGATTATTACCGGTGATAACGGCGTACCGATGGTGCGTGCCTACGACGCGCACACCGGCAAGCTCGTCTGGACCTTCTACACGCGAGCGCAACCCGGGGATCCGGCCCACGCCTCTTGGGAGGGAAATAGCTGGGAGGTCCGAGGCGGCAACGATGTCTGGAGCTTTATGACGCTCGACCCGACACGCGGCATCATCTACGTCCCCATCGCCCCCACGGGCGGGCCGGATTTTTATGGTGGCGTTCGCCTCGAGGACACGCTCTATGGCGATAGCGTCGTCGCGCTCGACGCGAAGACCGGTAAGCCCGTTCCCGAGTTTGGTGACGGGGGCTTCGTTTCCGATGAAAGCCCCTCGTCGTCGCCCGTCATCTATCACAACCTGAT
>Ga0187779_10002668_pt1 | contig 10907 bp, 9 predicted proteins | sample 1015_Q2_SP10_10__FD_132435 | JGI IMG/M metagenome (GOLD analysis project Ga0187779, IMG submission 132435) | Tropical peat soil microbial communities from peatlands in Department of Meta, Colombia - 1015_Q2_SP10_10_MG | ecosystem: Environmental > Terrestrial > Soil > Wetlands > Peat | place...
ACTGTAGAGCGAAGCTTCGATGGCCAGGGCGCGAGCGAGCAGATCGCTGTCGGCGATGGCGGTCGCTGCCATGGCGAGCGCGACCACTGTGACGGCGCACGTCAGGCATCTACGCAAAGCGGCACCGACCGGCGCCGAACGCCGGCAAGTCGCTGTCGGAAAAGGCACGGTTCCCTCGGCCTCGCACTGGTCCGTCGCGCGTGCGACGGTGCAGCCCAGAACTTAGCAATTGCCGTGCCGCTTCCCGCGGGACGGCGGCCGCCTCTTATCCGCCCGGGCGCGAGCGAGCAGTACCCTGTTTTAGGACCTCGGGATTGACGACGTTGATGGGCGTGCCCGCGGCGTAAGCCGTGATCTGGGCGAAGATGTCGGCGAACTGGACTTCGTACTCGTCGCGCGTGACGTAGCCGATGTGCGGCGTGCAGACGACGTTCGGCATGGTCAGCAGCGGATGCTTGGGGTCGCGCAACGGCTCCTGCTCGAAGACGTCCACGGCCGCCATTCCGGGCCGGCCGGCGCGCAGGGCGTCGACCAGCGCCCCGGGTTGAATCAGGGGAGCTCGGCTGGTGTTGACGAGCAAAGCCGAGGGCTTCATGTGAGCGAGATCCTCGGCGCTCACGATGCCACGGGTCGCCTCGACCAGTCGCATGTGCAACGACAGCACGTCGCTCTCCGCGAAGAACTGGGCCTTACTCGCCGCGGTGCGGTAGCCATCGGCGCGAGCACGCTCAAGCGACGCTTCGCGCGCCCAGATGAGGACGTTCATGCCGAAGGCCTTGCCATAGCCCGCCACCACGGCGCCGATCCTCCCATAGCCGAATATGCCGAGCGTCTTGTCGCGGAGCGTATGCCCCACGCCCGTTTGCCACACCCCGGCCTTGAGCGCGGCGGCTTGCTGCGGGATCTGCCGCATCGCCGCGACCACGAGACCCCAGGTCAGCTCCGCCGCTGCGTACGATGGCGCGTCGGAGTGCATGTTCGACGACACGACGATTCCGTGCCGGGTGCAGGCGTCTATATCGATATGCGGGTAGACGCTGCGCTGACTTATCAGCCCGAGCTTGGGCAGGCGCTCGATCAGCGGCGCGCGGATCTGCGTGCGTTCTCGAATCAATACCAGCGCTTCGGTGTCCTCGAGCCGGCGGGAAAGCGCCTCGAGATCCTGGACGTGATCGTTCCAGATCGTGACCTCGTGCCCGGCGAGCTCACGAAAGCACGCCAGCGTGCGCAACGTATCGAAGTAATCGTCGAGAATCGTAACTTGCACGCTGCATCACTCCCTAGAGCAGCAACCAACCGAGCAGTAGCAATCCGCTCGGGACGATCCGGCTGCCGACGTAGAGCGGGCCGAGACCGGTGCTGATGAGGTGTGCATCGGTCGGCGGAGCCGTCAATACGCCGATCGCCGAGGCATTCGCGACGAGAACGCCCCGGCGCGTCATGGCATGGCCTGCCATAAGAAGAAGACTCCGGCGAGTCCAACACCCCCCCCGGCTAGGCGCAACGCGACCTGCCCCACGGGCCAGCGGTGAATCGAGCCACTCGCGATGCCGATCGCGTGCAGGCATCCCGTGGCGACGACGAAGCCCAAGCTGTAGAGGAGACCGCTCTGCCCCGGTGGCAGCTCGGTGCCGTGCGCATGCCCGTGAAAGATGGCGAAGAAAGCAACCAGAGCCGCCGCGGCGTACAGCGGCGGCTTGCGCTTGGTCATCACCGCGATGCCGAGCAAAAGCGCCGACGCCGCGATGCCGATTTCGACGCCCGGCAGCGGAATGCCGAGCAGGCCCAGGAATCCGCCGAAGGCCATGACGATGGGGAAGGCAACCGGCAGGAGCCAGATCGCCGGCGCGCCGAGCTGCGCGCCCCAGAGTCCCACCGCCACCATCGCGAGCACGTGGTCGAGCCCCGAAACGGGATGCATGAATCCTGTTAGGAATCCTCCAGCCTCTCCCGGCAGTATGTGCGCGAAAGCGGGCGACGCGAGCGCAGCGAGCATCAGGGCAATCAAGCAACGAGTGATAGCCAATCGCATCATCGACCCTCCGCATCATGATGAGGCGCTGGATCGTCCAGAACGGCCCAAGGAACCAACGACATAGGCCGGCAGGGGCTCCACCGGCTTCGACCAGTGTACCTCCAGCACTTTGAACACGCGAACCATCAGCACGATCACCGCGACGAACGACGTCGGAGTCAGCATGAGGCGCTGCCGCGCTCGGAAGCGGTAGCCCGCCTTCGCATCGGGCGACAGGGACAGCGAGCACCCCGGCCGTCCCCAGCAGCGTCTTTCCAAAGTCGCGACGGTTCATGAGCCATCGGCTGCGCGTTGCCTGACTCATACGCACCTCAGGCACAAGTTGCAATGTGCCGATTGTAGTCCCGTTGAAACGTCGTTGCCGCACTCGAATCGCTGCGCTGCGTCCAGTGGCATTGCCAATGGTGAACGGATACACTTTGTAGCGCCACAGGCCGATTTCACGATCGGCGAATACCTGACCTGCTCGCGAGGAGATGCTCATGCAAGTCACCGGCATGCTCTACGGATCCAAAATGCTTCGCTTCGTCGGCTTTCCAACCGCGGAAGTATTGGGGCCGGACGCGAGCGAGGAGGAGATCAAGGCTTTGATCGACAAGCACGGGATGATCTTCGTCAAGCCCGTGTTCAAGGGTGGGGTCGGCAAGAAGGGCAAGGCAGGCCTGCTCGGCCGTGCCAAGGACCTGAAGACTGCGCTCCGAGAAAAGGAGCGCCTCTACTTCGTCGAGCACCGCCACGGCAACCAGATCGCGAAAGCCAACGGCGTCACCTTCGAGGGGGCCGTGCCAGCCGAGCACGAAGTCTACTTCTCGATCACCGACTCGACCCACTTCCGCGCGCCGACCATGACGCTGACGCATCATGGCGGGATGGACATCGAGGAGCTCGACAAGAGCATGGTTGCGCAGGTGCCCTTCGATCCGCTCACTGGAATGAAGGCTTTCGTCGTCGCCAACGCGCTGTCCGCACTCAACGCACCGAAGCAGCTCATCTCGCCCTTGGTCCAGCACCTGCCGAAGTTGTGGGAGCTGTACCACGACTTCGGAATGACCACCCTCGAGCTCAATCCCATCCGCATGCGTCCCGAAAGGGAGGGACGGCTCGCGCCGGTGGCCTGTGATTTCAAGTGCGGCTTCGATCGCGACGATCCGCGCTGGCTGCGACTGAACCTTCCGGCGCATCTGTTCGCCGTCGACTTCTCGGATTTCGAGCAGGAGATCAACCAGCTTCGCACCTACCAGGGCCAGAGCGACGTCTACGTGATCAACGCCAAGGGCACGATCCTCGCACCGACCTTCGGCGGCGGCGCCAACTCGCTGGTGACGGAGCTGCTCGGCGACGACGCCATCATCTCCTCGGACTTCGGCGGCAATCCACCCTACGAGAAGATGAAGGAGGTAGCACGCATCTGCTTCAAGCACTGGCTCAAGCAGACCAACGTGCTGTTCATCATCGGGGGCAAGTCGAACAACACCGACATCTTCGAAACCTTTCGCGCCATGGCCGACGCGCTGCGAGAGCACTTCAGCAGACACGGCGCGACGCCGCTCTACGGCGTGATCGGGCGCGGCGGCCCGAATCTCGTGCGCGGCATGGGCGCGATGCGGGATACGTTCGATGCGCTTGGCCTTCCATACCGCATCTTCGGCTTCGACTCGGACATGAGCGAAGTCATCAACTACGCCAAGGCGGCGGACGCATGGATGAAGGCGGGCGGGCGCGAGCAGGTGGCCGCAAAGCTCGGCTTGGCGGCATCGACGGCGCGGCAGCCTGAAACCGGACAGCCCGTCCCAGCGTAGCGTCGGCGCGCCGCAGAGCCGGCGCCCATCGATTGCAGAGGAGGTCCATCATGTATAGGGGCGGCGTTGGCGACTTCAAATATTTCGTCGGCATCAGCTCGCTCGCGCACGTTGCCACCCGCGACGACCGCGTGTGCGTGCTGAACATCCTTGGAGGCGAGTCGAGCGACGTGACTCCGGTGGGGCACGCCTATTCGGGCGGCAACGTCGTCTTCGGCACCTCCCCGGGGCGCCGCGGCCAGGTGCTGGAGACGCCGATCGGCAACATCCCGGTCTACAACAGCGTGCTCGAAGGCCTCAAGGACGGACATCGCTTCAATTGCGGAGTCATCTATCTCCCGCCGTCGGGCGCGCGCGACGGGGTCGCCGAGCTTATTCGGGTGAATCCCGAGCTCAAGAAGATCTACATCGTGACCGAGAAGCTGGCCGTTCACGACTCGCGCGAGATTCGTGCGCTCGGTCAGCAGAACGGCATCGACATCTTCGGCGGCAACAGCCTCGGCGTGGCCGACGCGTGGAATCAGGTGCGCATCGGCGGAGCGCTGGGCGGCGACAGTCCCTCGGAGGCGCTGCGCAGGGGCTCGATCGCGATCTTCTCCAACTCCGGCAACTTCACCACCACCATCGCGACCTACCTGCGAATGGCGGGCTGGGGCACAACCACGCTGATCTCCAGCGGCAAGGACGTCTACATCCACTTCGCCGCGCCGGAGTTCGCCTTCGCGCTCGCCAACGACGCGCGCAGCAAAGCCGCGGTGCTGTACGTCGAGCCGGGCGGCTACTACGAACTCGACGCCGAGTTCACCAAGCCGATCGTCGCCTGCGTCGTTGGGCGGTGGAAGAGCAAGCTCACTCGAGCCGTCGGCCACGCCGGAGCGATGGCGGGCGGTTCCGACGACGCCGCGGGCAAGGAGCGCTGGTTCATGGAGAAGTTCGGCGTGGACGCGATCTTCACTCCCGAGAATCCGGTGTTCTCCGGCAAGGGCACGGTAGTCACCAACATCGCGCACATTCCCGCGGCGCTCACCGCTGTCATGCGCGAGAACGCGACGCGTCCGGATTTCCCGCCGGAGGGCAGCCTCGCCCTCAAGGCCTGGTTTGGTTCCGACCGCGGACTTGATCTGCCCGAGTCCCTTCGCGTTGCGGTGGTGAAGGCGATGCCTCCGTACAACGAGCAGATCGCTTCGCTCAACCGGCAGATCGGCGCGGTATTCCCGCGCCAGTCGATGAAGGACACCTCGGGCGCTTCGCAGATGGACGCCAAGACGCAGGTAGCGAGCCTGCATGGCGTGCCGATGCTCGAGGCGGCGCTGAAGCCCATGGAATCCAATATTTGCCTGGCGCTTCTGCACGAGCACGGCGGTGACAACGATCGCAAGCTGATCAACGTCGCGATCGGCGCCGAGCTCAAGCTTACTGGCGACGCTACGCTAGCGGCCGCCCAAGCGTCGCGCGAAGCAGGCAACGCGCCCAACAGCGTGCTAGCCGCCGCGATCAGCATCGTTGGTCCACGTCGCCAAGAGGCGGCACGCAACGCGCTGCGCGAGCTGATCGAACGCTTTGCCGAGGCCGGATTGCAGGATGCCATGGACGAGTCCTTCGACGTCGGCGAAGTCAAGTCCGACGCCCACGCGCTCTTCGTCGGCGACAAGCCCGATGCAAAGGCGGAGGCAATGCTGGTCGGTCTAAAGGCGCGCGCAGCCAAGTCGGTCTTTGTGCGCTACGTGCAAAGCCTGGGCGGCCATCCCACCGCGGACGCGGTCCTCGCGGCGATCGCGGCAACGCTTGCCTGGGGACCAATCATGCGCAAGCGCATCTCCAAGCAGACCGCCGAGAGCCTCCCGTGGTGGCTGCGCCTGTTCGGCACGATGATCGGCGCCTCGGTTGACGCACGCCAGCACACCGCCGAGGGCTTCTGTGGAATCTCTTTCGCGGACCTCGTCGGGAAGCGCTCGCTCACCGAGGTTGCCTGCGTCGCGCTGGTTGGCCAGGAACCGAAACCGGCGGACCTTTTTGCCTTCCAGACATTGGTGGGCCTGCTGCTGACCAACGGTCCCGGCGCGATCTCGGCGCAGGGCGCTAAAGGCGCGACTTCCGCCGACGGGCCCGAGGCACCCGGACGCGTGCAGTTCAACAAGGCTCTCGTCGGATTTCTCACCCACTCGGGCTACGCGCACGGCGGCAACGGCTACGAAGGCGTGGCCTTCCTGCTCGAGCGCTTCGAGGGCGTCGATCTTGTCGATCCTTCCGATCCAAAGCACGGCCTCGACCTCAAGGCCATGGCGACCGAATTCGCCCGCCGCTACGGCGAGGAACGCAGCAAGCGCAAGGAGAGCGGCGCCGAGGCCGCGCAGGCACTGCCGTGCATCAATCATCCCGTGTTCAAGGGCAAGCCGGTCAACGTCGATCCGCGCGAGGAATTCGTCCGCGAGCTGTTCCAGTCGCGCCGCGAATACAACGCATTCCACGACTACTATTCGACGCTGGTGCAGGCGCTCTACGACGAGAACGTGACCCGCAACGTATTCTGCGTCAACGTGGACGCCGTGATTGCGTCGCTGCTCCTCAAGATGCTATGGCCGCGTTACCGTGCAGGGGCCCTCTCGAGGCAGGCACTTGAGACGGCCGCGTTCACGGTTTTCTTGTATGGTCGGATGATCGGCTGCGCAGCGGAGATCGACGACCACCTGAACCGGGGAAAGAACATGGACACGCGAACGCCGCAATCCGAGATCCGGTTCGTCGCGTGAGAAGCTCGTTAGCAAGGGCCGACTCAGACAAGATAGGGGAGGACAGCAACCTATGACAGGCCGATGGAAAATGCTCGTTCCGTTGGGTGTGTGGCTGGTGCTTTTCATCGTGCCAGTGCCTACGGGCCTCAACAGCAATCAATGGCACTACTTCGCGATCTTCGCCGCGGTCATCGCCGGTCTTGTGCTGGAATCGATGCCTCCAGGCGCGGTGGGCTTGATCGGCCTCACGGCCGCCGCGATCCTGGGCTACGTCGAGTCGGACCCCACTAAGTCGCTGCGTTGGGCTCTGAGCGGCTTCGCGGATGCAACGGTCTGGCTGATCGTCGGCGCCTTCGTTTTCGCGATCGGATACCGCAAGAGCGGGCTCGGCAAGCGGATCGCGTTGCTGCTGGTACGTGCCCTGGGGCGCCGCACGCTGGGCCTGGGCTACGCGGTGGCGTTCGCCGACCTGATCCTGGCGCCTGCCACACCGTCGAACACCGCGCGTAGCGGCGGCACGATCTACCCCATCGTCAGCAACATTCCGAGGATCTACGGCTCCGAGCCGGGCCCGACTGCGGGAAAGATCGGAACCTATGTGCTGTGGACCGCATTCGCGGCGACCGCGGTGACGAGCTCGCTCTTCCTGACTGCGTTGGCGCCAAATGCGGCAGCACTCGCAATTGCCAAGAAGACCGTCGGTGTCGACGTAAGCTGGTCGCAGTGGTTCGCCGGCATGTTGCCCTTTGGCATCGTGATGATCCTGCTCGTCCCGTTGCTGAGCTACCTCGTGTGCCGGCCGGAGATCAAGGAAAGCCCGGAGATTCCGACGTGGGCGGCGGGCGAGCTCAAAGCCATGGGACCGGTGTCGCGCAGCGAATGGATCATGATCGGGCTGGTTCTGCTCGCGATGCTGCTGTGGATCGCCGGCTCCAACCCCAACATCAAGCTGCCGATGCTGGGCGCGAACTTCATCAACGCCACGATGGTCGTGCTGCTCGTCATTTCGCTCATGCTGGTCACCGGCGTGGTCGATTTCGCCGATATCGTGGCGGAGAAGAATGCCTGGGATGTGTTTCTCTACTTCACCTCGCTGCTCACGCTGGCTTCGGGGCTCAACGACATCGGGTTCGTCAAGTGGGTCGCGGAATCGTTCGCCAAGCCGCTGGCGTCGATGTCGCCGACCACCGCCATGATCCTGCTCGTGGCACTGTTCTTCTGGATCCACTACTTCTTCTCGAGCATTACCTCGCACACCGCCGCGGTGCTACCCGTGGTGCTGGCGGTTGGGTCGGCGATACCCAGTATTTCGGTGCCCACGCTCACCATGCTCTGCATCTATTCGCTCGGCATCATGGGCGTCATTTCACCGTACGCGACCGGACCGGCACCAATCTATTTCAGCAGCGGCTACATCGGCAGGTCGGATTTCTGGAAATTCGGCCTCGTTTTCGGGGTTGTCTTTTTTGCGGGCTTGCTCGTGATCGTGTTTCCGTGGCTGCAGATCGTCTTGTGACCAAAGCCGGATTGCCACAAAAGCGACCACGATCGGACAGGGCTCATGACCGCAACGCGAGAACTGACCACCGAAGTGATCGACCGCCTGGAAATTCGCGACCTGATCGAGAACTGGGCCGTCTGGCGCGACGCCGGGGACTGGGATCGATTCCGCACCGTGTGGCACGACGACGGCGTCATGATGGCGACCTGGTTCCAGGGACCCGCCGCCGAGTTCATCCGCGTGACGCAGGAAGGGTGGGCGAAGGGCGTCAGCATCCTGCATTTCCTGGGTGGGACCTCTATTGATCTCGCGGGCAATCGCGCGATCGCGCAAACCAAGATGACGATTTCGCAGCGTGGCGATGTGCACGGGGTGCTTTGCGACGTAGTCTGCACCGGCCGCTTCTACGACTCTGTCGAAAAGCGGGATGGTCGCTGGGGCCTGGTGTTGCGGCAACCGATCTACGAAAAGGATCGCATCGATCCGGTGGACCCTGCCGCGCGGTTCGAGATCGATCAGACGAAGCTCGCCGAATTTCCGAAAGGCTATCGCCATCTCGCGTACATCCAGACGCAGATCGGTTACAAGGTCAAACGCGACATGCCTCAACTGACCGGCCCCGAAGTGGAAGCGCTCTATGCGCGAGGCATGCGTTGGCTCCGCGGCGAGCCGCTGGGCGGGTGAGCTCGTAGCAGGAAGGTCACGTCGCTCGCTTCCATGAAGCTGAATATCTTATCCGACCTGCACCTGAGCTGCGGCGCTCTCCCGCTGCCGGAGAACGACGCCGACGCGGTGGTTCTGGCGGGCGATCTCGCTCGGCCGAAGGAAGCCATCGCCTGGGCGCGCAGTCTCGCCAAGCCGGTGTTCTACGTCGCCGGCAACCACGAGTTCTACGGCGGCACCATCGCGGGCACGCTCGCCGAGCTCAAGCGACTGTGCGCCGGGACTAACGTTCGTGTGCTCGACAATGACGAAATCGCCGTTGATGGCGCGCGCTTCCTCGGAACCACGCTGTGGACGGACTTCATGCTGTTCGCCGATAGCAGCAAGCGAGCAGCGGCGATCGAGGAGGCACTCGGGCTCATCGCCGATTTTCGCAGAATCCGCCTTGGCGAGACTGACCCGCGCTTGTTCACTCCCGCCGATTCGGCGGCGTTGTTCGAGGCTCACGCCGACTGGCTCGATCGCAAACTCTCCGGGCCGCATCCCGGGCCGACCGTGGTGATCACGCACCACGCTCCGTCGCCGCGCAGCATCCATCGGAGGTTCGAGGACTCGCTGCTCAACCCGTGCTTCGTTTCCGACGCCGAGCGCCTGATCGACATCGGACGCGTCCAGCTTTGGATCCACGGACATACTCACGACAGTTTCGACTACCGATTGAAGGGAACGCGGGTGGTGTGCAACCCTCGCGGTTACGCGAAAAACGGAGTGAACGAGAACCCCCTGTTCGACGCGAATTTTATCGCCGAAATCGGTTGAACGCTTGGCAACACAGCAACAGTAAAGGAGAGCTCGACATGGACCAGCATATCTATCCCGATGTTTCGAAAGACTCGGCGCAAAAACGGCGGGAGCTCGCGCCGGAAATCTACGGCGCCTTTCGAACCTTCAGCGCGTCTTTGCAGATGGAGCCCTGCCCTCAAAGACCAAGGAGCTCATTGCGGTCGCGGTGGCGCATGTGACCCAGTGCCCCTATTGCATCCGCGGCCACACCGAGCTCGCCCTGAAAAAAGGGCGCAACCGAACAGGAGGTCATGGAGGCGATCTGGGTCGCCTCCGAGATGCGAGCCGGCGGCGCCTTCGCTCATTCGATTGTCGCTATCGATGCGATGAGCGGCGGTCAGGCTCGGCCGCGGGAGTGAGGCAATGCGGCACTAGCGGGCGCCTGGCGAACAAACAGGACAGCCGGGTTCCTCCGATGTAAGATTGCGCCGCTTCGCCTGCGGACCTACCGCGCCGAGCAGCTTTCCCTTCCCTTCCTGACGAGGCCGCGCATGGACATTCCCAACATGTTTGAAACCGCACGACCGATCCTGATCGCTTTCGGGCTGAAGGTGCTCGGCGCGATCGCCGCGTACATCATCGGTCGCATGCTGATCGGCTTCGCGTCGAACCTGGTCATGCGTGCCCTCGAGCGGCAGAAGGTCGAGCCGACAGTCATCCGTTATATCGGCTCCCTCATCACCATCGCACTCAACATCATTCTGGTCGTCGCGATCCTCGGCTACTTCGGGGTCGAGACGACGTCGTTTGCCGCTCTGGTCGCCGGACTCGGCATCGCGGTCGGCGCGGCCTGGGGCGGGCTGTTGTCCAACTTCGCCGCGGGTGCGTTCATCCTGGTGTTGCGCCCGTTCAAGGTCGGCGACTACGTCGTCGCGGGCGAGGTCGAGGGAACCGTCCGGATGATCGGCCTTTTCAACACGACCATCGACACGCCTGACAACGTCCAGACGATGGTCGGCAACGCCAAGATCATGACCGGAACGATCAAGAACTTCAGCGCCAACCCGTATCGGCGGGTGGAGCTCCTCGCTCAAATCGACCACAGCGTCGATGCGGCGGACGCCATTCGGCGGCTCAAGGACGTCCTGCCGAAGATCCCCAACGTCGTCGCCGAGCCGAAGCCCGACGTCGAGATCCTGACCTTCAGCGAGCGCGGGCCTGTCCTCGCCGTGCGGCCGTACTGCAACACCGCGCACTATTGGCAGGTCTACTTCGACACCAACGCGTCGATCCGCGCAACGTTCGGCGCGGCGGGATACCCCGCCGCCGAAGCGCACTTGCACGTGCGAAAGCAGACTGCGTAGTGAGGGTCGCGGACATCGAACGGGAGGGTG
>Ga0187779_10002669_pt1 | contig 10906 bp, 12 predicted proteins | sample 1015_Q2_SP10_10__FD_132435 | JGI IMG/M metagenome (GOLD analysis project Ga0187779, IMG submission 132435) | Tropical peat soil microbial communities from peatlands in Department of Meta, Colombia - 1015_Q2_SP10_10_MG | ecosystem: Environmental > Terrestrial > Soil > Wetlands > Peat | place...
CGGCGCCTGCCGCCGTCGGGCCGCGAGGCAGCTCGCGCCGGCGCGGCATTCGACATCGCATCGGGATCTTCCGCATCGCGCGAGCCTGATATCCCGTGCGAGCCTGGTATCGCCTCGTCTTTCCGCGGAGCTACCTCGACCGGCGAAAGCGCGCGGGGTTCCTCTTCGTCCTGCCGGCGCTCTGCTTCTTCGGCTTCGTCTACCTGCTGCCGCTGGCGCAGTCGGTCGCGTATTCGTTCTACAAGATCGCGCCCGGCGGCGCGCGCGAGTTCGCGGGCCTGAGCCGCTACGAAAAAGTCCTCACCGACTCGACCTTCTGGACCGCGGTCGGCAACACGGTCCAGCTGCTCCTGCTCTCCGTGCCCGCGACCGTGGTCTGCGCGCTCGCGGTCGCGCTCGGTCTCGACCGGATCGCGAGCCTCAAGTGGCGCAATGTCTGGGCGTCGATGTACTTCCTTCCCTTCGCCACGTCGCTCGTCGCGGCCGCGCTCATCTGGCAGTGGATCTACGAGCCGGTCTACGGATTCCTCAACTACGCGCTGTCCTTCGCCGGCATTGCGCCGCAAAAGTGGCTGCAGAGTCTCGCTCAGGTGAAGCCGTCGATCGCGGTCGTGAGCGTCTGGGTGCGCGTCGGCTTCGACACGATGATCTTCCTGGCCGCACTGCAGACGATTCCCGAAGAATATTACGAAGCGGCGAGGATGGACGGCGCGGGAGCCTGGCAGCGGTTGCGCTACATCACGCTGCCGATGCTCAACGCGCAGATCGTGATGGTCTGCATCCTCGAGCTGATCTTCAATTTCAAGATCTTCGACCAGGTCTACGCGACCACGCAGGGCGGTCCGGCGGGCGCGAGCCAGACGATCATCATGCTGCTCTACGACACGGCGTTCAAATACTTCCGCTTCGGCGAAGCCTCGGTCATGGCGGTCTTCGTCTTCGTCACGCTCATGGTCATCACCGTGCTGCAATGGCGGCTGCTGCGCAAGCCGGTCGAGTATTGAGGCGCGGCATGAGGCATTGGCGCTGGATGCTGACCCTCGCCGTCGCCTGCGGCGCGATCGTCGTGTTCTTCCCGTTCTTCTGGATGGCGGTCACGTCGCTCAAGACCGCGCCCGAGATCCAGCGCGTGCCGCTGCAGATTCCGCCCGACCACTGGCTCAATTTCGGCAACTACGTCGAAGTGTTCAAGCGCGAGCCGTTTCTGCGCTACCTCGCGAACAGCGCGCTGGTCGCATCGATCGCCGCGGCGAGCAGCGTGGTGGTGTCGTCGCTCGCGGGATTCGGTTTCGCGAAGTTCCGCTTTCCGGGACGCGACGTGCTGTTCCTCGCCATCGTCGGCATCCTGATGGTGCCTTTCCAGTCGGTCGTCGTCCCCCTCTACGTGTGGATGAACGACCTCGGATTGCTCGACACCTACGCCGGCATCGTGGCGCCCGATCTCGTCAGCGTCTTCGGCGTGTTCCTGATGCGGCAGGCGATCGAAGTCATTCCCGACGACTACATCGACGCGGCCCGCGTCGACGGCGGCAGCGAGCTCCGCATCTTCTTCTCGGTCGTCCTGCCGTCGATCAAGCCGGCCATCGCCACGCTGCTGATCGTCAAGTTCATGTGGAACTGGAACGAGTTCTTCTGGCCGATGGTGGTCACCACCAGCCGCGAGATGAAGGTCGTGACGCTCGGCCTCATGAGCTTCACCAACATGTACTTCATCGAGTACAACCTGCTCACCGCCGCCGCCGTGCTGAGCATCCTTCCGATCCTGGTCGTCTTCGTGCTGCTGCAGCGCTGGGTCGTGCAGGCCGTGGTCATGAGCGGGCTCAAGGGCTGAGGACAAAGAGACGGGCAGAAGCGAGCCGCTTCCGCCCGATGCTCCATGCAACGCGACTTCCCGGCCGTCAGGACGCAGCGCTCGCGCGTTCTTCCGACACGCGGAACGATCGACAGCGAACATTCGCTCCACGACAGCGCGGAAGATTCACGCGCGATTGAGCGCGCGCCATGGCCTGCGCAGCGCAACCGACGCGTCGCGCCTGCCGCGGTCACGTCGTGGCAGGTAGACCTAGATCAAGGTCTGGACGAATTTTGTCGCTCTACAATGACGCCCATGCTCAAGGACGAAGACGACCTCTCCTGGTACGCGCGCAAGGCCGATGCGCTGAGGAAAGCCATCGCCGTCGAGCGCGCGGACGACGACGCGGAGCGTGCCCGTCGCGTGTCCGCCCTGCTCGAGGCACTGAGCCGCGGCGGCATCAAGGGCTCGTTGGAGCGGCGGACGCTCTACACGCGTAGGCTGCCGCCGGGCTGCCGAGGCTGCCTCGCGGGCAAAGGGACCAACGCGTTCGTCACGGGCAAGTGCACGCGCGACTGTTTCTTCTGCTTCAACGCGAAGCCGCGGACCGACGAGCTGGTCGTGCACGGCATCCGTCTCTCCGAGCCGGAAGAGGCTCCCGACGTCGTTCGCCGCTACGGCCTTCGCAGCGTGGGCGTGAGCGGCGGCGAGCCGACCATGCGTCCGGAGCGTTTGCTGCGCCTCGTGCGCGCGTTGCGATCTTTGCCGTTCCGCGTGCGCATCGACCTCTACACCAACGGCGATCAGCTCTCCGACGGGTTGCTCTCGGAGCTCAAAGACGGCGGCCTGGATGCCCTGCGCTTCAATCTCGTCGCGCGCGAGTTCGACACCGAGCCGCTGGAACGCGCTCTCGCCTACTTCGACGAGACCGCGGTGGAGGTTCCGGTCATCCCCGAGCGGCTGCCGGAAATGAAGGAGATGGTGCTGCGCCTCGACGCGCTCGGCGTTCCCTTCCTCAACATCCACGAGCTGTTCGCGTGTCGCGAGAATTCCGCTCGCGTCGCGGAGCGAGGCTACGGCTCCGGAGGAGCGACCGGCGATACGCTCCTATGGGAGCCCGTCGCGGGCGCAGACGAGGCGGCGCTGTCGCTGCTCCTCTTCGCGCTGGAGAAGACGACCCGACTCTCGACCTACTACTGCTCGTGCAGGACACAGGAGGACATCTCGAGCCGCGGCCTGCGCCGCCGGTTCCGGCTCGCGGCGGGCGCAGAACCCGAGCATTCGTGACCGGTTCCGGCTCCCGCGCCCGTCACCGCTAGCGGCAATTCGCCGCTCGATCTCGCCATGGGCAAAGTCCGATGCGAATCCGCCACGGGCTGCGAGCCGGCCAGGTCGGTGCGCGACCTCGCGGGAAGTGTACGAGCCATGGAACCGTGGGAACATCTCGATATCGAAGCGTGAGGATGGCCGGAGGGCCGTCGAGGTCGCGACATGCTCACCTGGATAGCGCGTTTCATCGAGGGCCGCCCGGCCCTGCACAGACTCTCGCTTGCGGTCTGGCGGCGGTTTCCGCCGCGGCTCGCCGGCTTCATGAAGGGCGTGCTCGCGCGAAAATGGCTGGTGGGCGCGGTCGCCGTGATGATCGACGACGGCGCCTCTCCGCCCGAAGTGCTTCTGGTCGAGCACAGCTATCGGCCGAAAGGCGCCTGGGGTCTTCCCGGAGGCTCGCTCGAGTCGGTGCCCGGCGATCCCACGAGACCTACCGAAATCCACGCCTCCGACGATGCGATCGAGTCGGCGCTGCGGCGCGAAATATCGGAAGAGCTCGGCATCGAGATCACGGTGATCGGACTTCTCAGGATCGACGCCGTGCCGTACATCGAAGAAGAGCCCGGACCCTACCGGCTGGATTTCTACTTCAGGTGCGAGCCTCGGGACGGATTCGCGGGGCTGCGCCGCGCGCTGGGCTCCGGCCACGTCAAGCCGCGCTCGCCGGAGATCAGGCAGATACGGTTCGTGCCCATGACTGAGCTCGCCGGGTACGATCTGTTTTCGCCGGACCGCAGATTATTGATGGCGGATCTGCCGCGGCGCGCGCCGACCCTCGCGGCCGTCTCGTCGATCGCGGGCAGGAGGCTCGCCAAGTAATCAGCGCACCTGTCATCGCCGTGCAACCTCGGAACCGCATCGCCGGCGGCGCATTCGTCATCCCGAGGGATCGACGTGAAAGTGCGACATCATGCACATGTCGCCATGCTCGAGAATGTGGCAGTGGTACGCGTAGTCGCCGCTGAACCCCTGGGGGTAATGCACGAGCAGCTCGAGCATCTGGTTGGAGGGAATCAGCACCGTGTCCTGCCGCGCGGTCAGGTCGAGGTCGAGCGGCGACGCTGGCAACGGCACGAAGCTGCCCGTCGTGTCGCCCGTGAGCTGCCATCGGCGCGTAACGACGAAGTTGACCAGATGGATGTGGAACGGGTGCATGTCGGGCGGATCGGAGGCCGTGCTCTGCGGCTGAACGTTCCCGATGTTGGCGACGTACCAGCGCTCGTAGGTCCCGGCGCGGGCGCTGATGGTCGGCGCGTGAATCGGAGGGTAGGCTTTCGCGACCGTGATGTCGGGCGCTCGCTCCTGCGCGAAAAAGCTTCGGCGAGCGAGCGCGTAGCCCTTCGACACCGAGACGGGCTGGCCCGGTTGCGGGTTCGCACTCGTGGCGAGATCGACATCGAACGGCAGCGTCCAGTCGCTGCCGCCGCTGAGCATCTCGAAGATCTGGACATCGCTCCAGCCGGTGATGCCGTTGACCGGATCGTCGAGGCCCAGGCCCAGCGTATTGCTCATCAGCAGCACCAGCCGGTTGGCGCCGAACGTTGCGCCCGCGGGCGCGTCCAGTCGACCGCCGGTCCAGACGAAATCGTCGTCGTTGGCCGCGGCTGCGAGCACGCTGTCGATCGCGGCGGCCGCGAGTGCGGGCGGCGGCGCGCCGTCTTCCGCGTTCAGCGCCATGCGCATGATCGTGGCGAGCGGCAGCTCGAGCGCCGCGTACAGCGTGGCGTCGGCGCTGTTGTAGCGCGCATCGGTGGGCGGAAGCACGCTGTCCTCGAAGGTAGTGTAGATCGCCTCGGGCGTCTGGCTGTCCGCCGCCAGAAGATATTTGAGCGACAGGTTCACCAGGCGCAAGCGGGAAACCGATGCGGGAAGCGCGGAGAGATCGACGATCACATCGCGGCGCTGCGCGGGCGCCATCACCAGCACATCGGTGGGGCCCAGAGGCACCGAATTGCTGATGAGGCCGCCGTCGCAGCCGATGAGGCGCATGCACTGCGTCTGCCAGACCTGGCCTGATTGCCCGGCCAGCGCGTCCGGATCGTACAAGGCCAGCGCATACGTGCGCGCATTGGACCCATTGAGGATCCGGAAGCGCAACGCGCGCCGCTCCAGCGTCAGATCCGGCGTCGGATGTCCGTTGACGAAGAGGCTGGTGCCAAGAAATTCGGGCCGGGCGAGCGGCCCGTCCGCGGGCATTCCGGCGGCGTAGTCGATGCTGGTGCGATCGGCGCTCAGGATACGGTCCTGGATGACCAGCGGCAGCTCGCGCGACGAGCCGCCGACCAGCGAAAGGATCGCGTCGTCCGCCGCATCGCGGATGAAGTACAGGCCGGCGAGTCCCGCATGGACGTGCCTGCCGGTGCGATCCATCGCGTGGTCGTGATACCAGAGCAGCGTGCCGCGCTGGACGTTGGGATAGGGGTGCGCCCTGGACTGAGGGAATCCGTACGGGTTGCCCGAAAAGCCGAGGGGCGCGAGCGGCCAGCCGTCGAAATCGGCCGCGACGCGCGCGCCATGGAGATGGGTGACCACGCCGACCGGCGATTGGACCTGCACGTTGCCGCACATGGCAAGCACGGGCGGCGTGTCGATGGGCGGCGAGTCAAGCATCAGCGGCGAACTCTGCGACGCCGGAATCGTGTTGCTCCAGGTGATGGTGCAGGTCGCGTTGCGTCGCACGTTCACGATCGCGCCCAGGTGATTGGGCAGAACCGTGCTCGCCGGCGTGGCGCCTGCCGCAACGTACGCCCACGCGTTGGGCTGGGCGGGATTCACGCCCGCAACCCATTGGACCTGCCGCGCCTGAACCGACACGGCCATCCCGACGGGATTCGTGACGACCGTCAGATCCGGAAAAGGCGCGAACGATTGCGTGCTCGACGACCCGCCGCCGCATCCGTGCAGGGCGAGCGTCAGGCCGGCCGGAGCCCCTGACGCGGCGAGCGCACCGACATACTTGAGGAAAGTCCTGCGCGGGAAAGATGCGCCTGGCGATCGGCGAGCGTTCATACGGTATCCCTCGGCATCGTTGAGCTTGTCTTGTCCGGCAGCGAAGCTCACCCAGTGCCGTTCCATGGTGGAGTTCGCCTGTGGCGTTGGTGGGTGTCGGCTAGAAGTGTAATGATAATCGTTCGTATTAGCAATATCGTTTACAGAGGGCAGTGTCGCGGCTCCAGGCGGGGCGAAACTACGAGGCGTGGAACGAGGCGTCGAACGAACCGCAGATCAGCGCGATGCGCCGATCGACGCCGCCGGTGCCGCGGTTCTGGCCGAGCAGTCTCCGGCGAAATGGGTCCACCGCTCCATCAACGGCGCAGCGACGAAACGCGCCGGCACGGAGCACTTGTGCCGGACTTCGAGCCGTGGCTCCTTACCGGATTTCCGCCTCGCCGCTCACCGCGACGCGAAGCTCTTCGTCCTGGACGGCGAGATCGCTGAATTTCAGCGCACGCACGGTGATCGTATAGGGCGCCGTCTTGTCCGGCGTCGTGAGGACCTTCACCGCCTGGAGCAGGTCGATGTGCAACTTCGACAGCGAGTTGGCGCGAACGAGATTCTGCAACGCCGCGGCCACGATCGGATCGTCCGCGGCTTCGAGGCGCACGTCCTCCAGCGCGGCCTCCTGTCCGCGCAGGACCGGCCGGGCCGAAAGCATGACGGAGCCACCCTCGGTCGTGGCCGACTTGCACGCGCCGCCGATCAACGCCCCGACGCGTCCCGCGAATCGCGCGCCGACGTAGACCCGGCCCTGCCTGAACGACACCGTCGGATTCTCCAGGTGCGGATCGCTGCACCGATCGGGCGGCTGCAGATTGTAGCGCCCCCGATCCTTGAACACCTGCGCCTTCAGCGCCTTGAGCACCATCGACGAATGCACGATGAGGTCGAACGCGCTCGCGGCCGGCGCTGCGAGAGCGAGCATCGATGCGAGGAGAGCGGCGAAGAGGCTGGGGTTCATGAGCTTTCGTATCACGAATTCGTTCCTCGAGCTTGGCGGCGACGGCGGCAGCCGCGCGTGACGATCACGAACCGATGATATCAGCCGCGGTGCGAGCGGCCGGCCGTGCACGAAGCGCGGATCGTGCAGCTTCCAAGCCGACGGCGGCCGACTTGCCTTTTGCGCAAGCGGCGAGCGTGGATCACGTCATTGCCGCTTTTGGAAATCCGGGCGCTGATTTCAGGTACGGCAGGCCCGACTCCTTGACATAAAGCGTGCAACCCCGACGCGTTCTCGGACGATGCCGAGAGCCCATCGGAAACCGCAGCCAGCATCCTTGAGCGTACGTTCCTGCCTCGTCGGCGAATTCGCCCTCGAGCACGAACAGCTCCGCGCCCTGCGCGTACGCGCTCGCTCCGAGATCTGCTTGCGGACTCCAACGCTCGAGGAACACACGATCTGCGAAGCCCGACTGCCGGTACATCTCTTTCCGAGTCACGCCTGGAATCGCGGTCGGCCCCCACGACAGGCGGTGCGTGTCCACGACGACGTGGCGGCGCTCGCGACCGGCATACTGTCTCAGCTTGACGAAAAGGACGCAGCCGTTTTCCGAAAACGGGCTGTGGCGAAAGCCTTCCGGATTGAGCAGAAACGTTCCTGCGGGCCAATCCCCGTGCTCGTCCGAGAACACACCGTCTAGGACGAGAATCTCTTCTCCGTCCGGATGATCGTGCGCCGGGAATGTCGAGCGCGGCTCGTAGCGAACGACCGAAGTGACCTGGCCCGATTCCGGCGGACCCACCAGGTGGACTCGCCTGCGCCACACCGATCCGCTCGGACTCGGCGCCCATTGCATTCGGCTCGTGTCCACCGAGACACGCAGCGAAAGGTCTCCGTTGATCGATTCCGTCATGGTGTCCTGCCATTGCCCCGGTCCGACTCGATCACCTTCGTCGATCGTCTGCGAGCCAAAGACCGCCTTCCGGCCCGGCGCAGCGATGCCCTTCCTAGTCCACGCTCTGCGGCACGTCCCGGATGAATACCGTCAGATCGGTCGTCGGCGGATGCGCGGGCACCTGATAGAGCATGTCCGCGATGTAGCCGCGGTGATACGTCGCGTGGTTCGCGAGATGCAGCGCGATCTCCGCGCACGTCATCGCGCCCTCGCCGCCGCCGACGTATGTGAAATGAACCTTGCGCTCGAGCCCGGGTTCCGTCAGCCGATCGCTCCAGGCGATGTACCAGTCGTCGATCGCGCGCTGCTTCTCCCGCAGCTCGGCGAGCGGCGGATGGTCCGGCGTGTTGCGCGCCGCGAAGCCGTGCTCGCGCCCCTCCAGATGCGCCCGGAAGATCAAGTCGATGACGTAGACGTGATTGAGCGTGTGGACGATGTTCTTGAACACGCCGCGCCGAGGCTTCGTCGCTTCGCCTTCGGGCAAGGCGGCGACGGCGTCGTAGATCTTCGCGTTGGCCCACGCCATGTAGCGCGTCAGCGTGCGGACATTGCGGAGAGTCGTCATGACGTGGCACCGATCGGACTGCGGCGATCCATGGGCGTTCCTTCGTATTGCATGCAGGCGGACAGACGTACGTCGTTCATGCTAGCGCAGAGGCATCCGGGGGTTCAATGCGGAGCCCGGCGCCGATTCGAATGCCCGAGATGCTTCGATGCACCTCATATTCGCGGCCGAATCATGCGCCCCGATCATGCGGCCGGACGATTCGGGATAATATGCGGCGCCATGAGCGGCCGATCGGGACAGCACGCACTCCATTGGCGAACGACCTCTTGACCCATCGGCGGAAGGCGGCGACGCCGGCGCGCGGCAGCCGCCGCTCCGTCGCAGCTGTGTGCGCTCAACGCACCGCACTTCGGCTCTTGCTCGCGGCATGGCTCGCCGGAGCGGCAGCGAGCGCCAGCGCAGTGGTCTTCACCACCGACTACGACCGGCTGACCGTCCTGCCCGCGCTGACCGGCAACCCACCCGACGTGGACTGGCGGGCCCATGGCGCGGTGACGCCGGTGAAGAACGAAGGCGCGTGTGACGCGAGCTGGGCCTTTGCCGTGACCGGCCTGGTGGAAGGCAATGCTTTCGTTCGGACCGGTACGCTGCGGAGCCTCTCCGAGCAGGAGCTGCTCGACTGCACCGGCGCGGGATCGGGTTGCGGCGGCGGGAGCCCGGTCGCAGCGTTGCGTACGGTCGTCGCCAGGGGCGGCCTCACCAACGCGTCGGCCTACCCCTACACCGCCAGGCCGGGAACGTGCCAGGTGAGCACGCCGGTCGCCACGATTCCCGGTGCAGGACGCGTCCCGCCGGGCGAAGTGTCGCTTCAGAACTACGTCGCTCAAGGTCCGGTACTGGCGCTCGTCGACGACAGCTCGGGATTCAACCTCTACCGCGGCGGGATCTTCACGGGACCTTGCGGCAACAACCCGACGCGCGCGGTGCTGGTTGTCGGCTATGCGACCAACGGCGGCGCGAGCTACTGGATCGTCAAGAATTCGCTCGGCGCCTCGTGGGGGTCGCAAGGCTACATCTACATGGCGCGCGGCAGGAATCTCTGCGGCATCGCCAATTTCGCGATCGCGGTGAGCAACGATCCCTTGCCGCCGGCAACCGGCGCATTGCCGGCCCCGACCCTGAGCGCGTGGGCGGTCGGGCTGCTCGCGCTCGCCGTCGCGGCACTCGCGTTCGCGGCGCTGGGCGGGTGGCGTAGTATCGCGTGATCGCCTTTCGTCAGCGTGGTCGTTGAGCGATGAATCTACCGACATTCGAAGCCTTCTCGGCCGGCAAGCGGGCACTCGGTTTCGACGAGGTGCTCGAACGCAAGTGGCAGCCGTCGCTGGTGCTCGAGTCCCACACGCATCCCTTCGCCCTCACGGCGCTCGTGGTCCAGGGCGAGATGTGGCTGATCGTCGGAAACGACGAGCGCCACCTGCTGCCCGGCGACGAGTTCGCGCTCGAGCGCGACGTGCCTCATGCGGAGCGCTATGGCGCGGAAGGAGCGACGTATTGGGTGGCGCGCCGCCACCGTTGAAACGAATTGGAAGTCTGGTGCCAGAGCGAGCCTCCAACCATGGCCGATATACCGAAGTATCAAACCGACATCGAAACAGAGCACCGCCTCACAGCTCTTGAAACGCGGCTCGATGTCGTTCTGCCGACACTCGCCACCAAGGCCGACATCGCAGAGCTCAAGGCCGCCATCGCCCAGTCGAGGTCGTCGTTATTGGTGTGGGGCATCGTGACCGCCGTGGCCGTCGTCGCCATTCTCGTTTCGCTCATACTCTTCGTGGCTCAGCAGTTGCAGAACGCGCCTTCGAATGACTCGGCGTCGATGCCCGTCGTCGGTCGGTTTCCGACGGTGATCGCGGCGACGTCGCCGCAGAGGGCGGCAGCCGCGCCGAAGGCGAGGCAGTGCCCAGGCTCGGGCGCGGCAGCGCTCTAGCCGTCCTCGATGGCGCAGCGCCGGAAAAAGGCGCATTCTTCGACGCTCGCACCACAGTCGCGGGAGAGAAAAATGACGGAGCCGAACCGCTGCATCGCCGCCGCGGCGCTCGCGGTCGCGGCTTTCCTGGCCGCCGGCGCGGCCTTCGCACAGGACGCAGGCAAGGACTCGATCCGCGGCGTCGTGACCGGGCCGAACGGTCCTGAGGCCGGCGTGTGGGTAATCGCGGAGACCACCGACCTGCCGACTCGATACGGCAAGATCGTGGTCACCGATGACCAGGGCCGCTTCGTCATCCCGCAGCTGCCTAAGGCCAATTACAGCGTCTGGTCGCGCGGCTACGGCCTCAAGGATTCGGAGAAGACGCAGGCCGCGCCGGGCAAGAGCGTGAACATCAA
>Ga0187779_10002671_pt1 | contig 10899 bp, 17 predicted proteins | sample 1015_Q2_SP10_10__FD_132435 | JGI IMG/M metagenome (GOLD analysis project Ga0187779, IMG submission 132435) | Tropical peat soil microbial communities from peatlands in Department of Meta, Colombia - 1015_Q2_SP10_10_MG | ecosystem: Environmental > Terrestrial > Soil > Wetlands > Peat | place...
AAAGCTCACCCTTGGGGCCCTTCACGGACAGAGTCTGCCCGTTGAGGCTCACGGTGACGCCCTTCGGCACCGCCACCGGCTTTCGGCCGATACGCGACATGCTCGCCTCTTACCAGACGACGGCGAGCAACTCGCCGCCCAGGTTCGCGGACCGCGCATCGCGGTCGCTCATCAGGCCCTTGGGCGTGGAGACGATCGCCATGCCGAGGCCATTCTTGACTCGCGGAATCTCCCGCGACTTCACGTAGCGGCGCAGACCGGGCGAGGAGACCCGCTTCAGCTCGCGGATCACCGGCTGGTCGTTGTGATACTTGAGGTACAGCCGCAGCACACCACGGGCGCCGTCATCGAGGATCTTGTAGTCCGCGATGTAGTGGTTGTCGCGCAGCAGCCGCGCCAGCTCGCTCTTGAGCCGGCTCACCGGAACGTCCACCCGCTTGTGTCCGGCCGCACAGGCGTTGCGGATCCGGGTCAGCATGTCCGCGACGGGATCTGTCATGCTCATCGTTGGGGCTCTCCTACCAGCTGGCCTAGCGGACCCCGGGGATCTCACCCCGAAGCGCCATGTCACGGAAGCAGATCCGGCACAGCCCGAACTTCCGCAGCACTGCTCGGCTGCGGCCGCAGCGCTGGCAGCGCCGCACCGTCCGGACCTTGAACTTCGGCGTGCGCTTGGCCCGCTCGATCCAACAAGTCTTCGCCATCCCGTTCTCCTCAGGTCCACCGTGTCAGGTGAGCGGTGAGCGCAGCACAGTGGGCGGGAACGCTCCCCGTCGACTGCTCCTGCCACCCACCCAACCACCGCCCACCACTTTTCCGCCTACGCTTTGCCCGGTTTCAGCTCGCCACCGCCAGCGGAGTCTCGCCCCGGAACGGCCACCCGAATTCCCGGAGCAGCGCGAGCGCCAGGTCGTCCCGTCCCGCGGTGGTCACGACCGTGATGTCCATCCCGTGGATCTTCTCGACCTTGTCGAACTCGATCTCCGGGAAGATCATCTGCTCCTTGATCCCGACCGTGTAATTCCCCCGCCCATCGAAGCTCTTGTTCGGCAACCCGCGGAAGTCCCGAAGCCGGGGCACCGCGATGTTGATGAACCGGTCCAGGAACTCGTACATCCGCGCGTTACGAAGGGTCACCGACACGCCGATCGGGAGCCCCTGTCGCAGCCCGAAATTCGCGATGGCCTTCTTGGCGCGGCGCACCACGGGCTTCTGACCCGAGATGATCGCCAGTTCTTCGGCAATCGTCTCGATGAGCTTGGGATTCTTGGCCCCCTCGCCCATGCCGACGTTGAGCACCACCTTGACGATCCGCGGCACCGCGTGCGGGTTGGTCATCCCGAACTGCTTGGCCAGGTTCGGTCGGATGACCTTGTCGTAGTACGTCTTGAGGCGCGGCACCCCCTCCGCCGACTTGGGCGCCGGATCGGTGGCCAGCGCCGCGCCACCCTTCTCCTTGCCGCCCTTCGGATGCTTGGGGGCGTCGCCCTTGGGCGGCTTCGGCGCCTTGGGGGTCGTGTCCTTGGTCTCGGCCATCGTCAGCGGTTCCTCGGAATAGACTGGCCCGACTTCGCCGCGATCCGCTCCAGCGTGCCGTCGGCGGTCTTCTGGCGCCGGATGCGCGTCGGCTCGCCTGACTTCGGGTCGATCAGCATCACCTTCGAGTGGTGGATCGGCGCCTCGCGCTTGATCTTGCCACCCGGGGCGGTCTGGGTCGGCTTCTGGTGCTTGGTGACGACGTTGATCCCCTCCACCTCGATCCGGCCCGTCTTCGGATGCACGCGCTTAACCTTGCCGCGCTTCCCCTTGTCGTCCCCCGAGATCACCTGCACCGTGTCACCGGCGGTGATGTGGAGGACCTGCCGGACCGGCGGCTGGTGCCGCACCCGCTTCGCCTTCCTGTAGACCAGCGGCTTCATCTCAGAGTACCTCCGGCGCGAGCGAGACGATCTTCATGTACCGCTTCTCGCGCAGCTCGCGCGCCACCGGCCCGAAGATGCGGGTCGCCCGGGGCTCGCCCTGGTCGGTAATCAGCACCACCGCGTTCTCGTCGAACCGGATGTAGGACCCGTCCTTGCGCCGGGTCTCCTTCACCGTCCGCACGATCACCGCCTTGGCGACGTCACCCTTCTTGACCTGCCCGCTCGGAATCGCGTCCTTGATGGCCACGACCACCTTGTCGCCCACGCCGGCGTAGCGGCGCTTGCTGCCGCCCAGCACCCGGATCACCAGCGCCTTCCGGGCGCCGGAGTTGTCGGCCACCTTCACCACGCTCTCTTGCTGAATCATTGCGACCTCTAGGCTATCAGCTCTGGCTGTCGGGGATCAGCCCTACTTCGCCCGCTCCACGATCTCGATCACCCGCCACCGCACCGTCTTGGCGAGGGGCCGGGTCTCCATGATCCGGACCATGTCGCCCACCTTGGCCCCCAGCTTCTCGTCCCGCGCTTTCACCTTGGTGGAGCGGGTCACCTGCTTGCCGTAGGCCGCGTGCGCGAACCGCCGGGTTAGGGTGACGGTGACCGTCTTGGTCATCTTGTCGCTGGTCACGACGCCCTGGCGGATCTTGCGCCCGGCGCGGGTGGTCTCGGTCGTCTCGGTCATGGTCGTCCCGTCGTCTTACTTGGCCAACTCGCGCTGGCGCAGCACCGTCTGGATCCGCGCGATGTCGCGGCGCAGGTGTCTGAATCGCATCGGGTTCTCGATCGACTCCGTCGCCGACCGGAACCGCAGCCGGAATCGCTCCTCCGTCAGCTCCGCCAGCTTGGTCTTGAGGTCGTCGACCGACAGCTCGTTGAGCTCACTCGTCTTCATGGCTCAGTCCTCCGCCCGCTTGATGAAGCGGGTCTTGACCGGGAGCTTGGCGGCCGCCAGCGCCAGCGACTTCTTCGCCAGGCTGACCTCCACCCCCTCGACCTCGAACAACACCCGGCCCGGCTTCACCACCGCCACCCAACCCTCCGGGTTGCCCTTGCCCTTCCCCATGCGGGTCTCGGCGGGCTTCTTGGTGATCGGCTTGTCCGGGAAGATCCGGATCCACACCTTGCCGCCCCGCTTCATCTCACGGGTGAGCGCGACCCGGGCGGCCTCGATCTGCCGGTTGCTGACCCACCCCGGCTCCAGGCTCATCAGGGCGTACTCTCCGAACGCCACCGTGCTCCCGCGCACAGCGATGCCCCGGGTGCGGCCCTTGAACGTCTTGCGAAACTTGACCCGCTTCGGTGCCAGCATCGGTCAGTTCCCCGTGCTGTAGGTGCGGCCCGACAGATCCTCCACGACCTCACCCTTGAAGATCCACACCTTGATGCCGATCGTGCCGTAGGTGGTCTTGGCGGTGCTGGTCGCGTAGTCGATGTCCGCCCGCAGCGTGTGCAGCGGCACCCGACCCTCGCGATACGACTCGGTCCGCGCGATCTCTGCGCCCCCGAGCCGCCCGCCGGCCCGGACCCGGATCCCCTGGGCGCCCATGCGCATGGCGCTCTGCACCGATCGCTTCATCGCCCGCCGGAACGAGATCCGCTGCATCAGCTGGTGAGCGATGTTGTCCGCCACCAGCTGGGCCGACACCTCCGGCCGCTTGATCTCCTCGACGTTGATCGCCGCTTCCTTGCCGGTCAGCTGCGCCAGCTCGTCCCGCAGCTTGTCCACCTCGGCGCCCCGCTTGCCGATGACCACGCCCGGTCGCCCGGTGTGCACTGTCACGGTCACCTTCCCCGGCTTGCGCTCGATGTCGATCTGCGCGATCGCCGCGTGACCCAGCCGGGCCTTGAGGTACTTCCGGATCAGCTCGTCTTCCTTGAGGAGGGCGGGCATGTCCTTGGTCGCGAACCAGCGGGACCGCCACGGCTTGACGATGCCGAGCCGGAGCCCCGTCGGGTGGGTCTTCTGCCCCATTACTTGCCCTCCTTCGTGCCGACGTGGATCTCCACGTGGGAAGTGCGCTTCTTGATCGGCACCCCGCGTCCCTGCGCCGCCGACTGGAAGCGCTTGAGGGGGGTCCCCATGTTGATCACGGCCTTGGTCACCAGCAGATCATCGACATCCAGGCTCGCATTCGCCCGGAGCGCCGCCTGCTCGGCGTTGGCCACCGCGGAACGCAGCGTCTTCTCGATCTGCTTGGCCGCGTACTTCTTGTTGAACTTCAGGATGGCAAAGGCCTCATTCACGTTCTTGCCGCGAATGAGATCCACCACCAGCCGCATCTTTCGCGAAGACTGGCGCGCGTAGCGCTGGATCGCCCGGGCTTCCATGGTCACTCCGCCTTGGCCTTCTTGTCCGCCACCAGCTTGCCGCTGTGGCCCCGGAACAGCCGGGTGGGCGCGAACTCACCCAGCTTGTGGCCGACCATGTTCTCGGTCACGTATACCGGCACGAACTTGTTGCCGTTGTGCACGGCGAACGTGTGCCCCACGAACTCCGGCAGGATGGTGCTGGCCCGGCTCCAGGTCTTCACCACTCGCTTCTCGTTGCGGGCATTCATCGCCTGCACCTTGCCGAGCAGGGATGGCTGAACGAACGGGCCCTTTTTGATGCTCCGCGACATCAGACGTTCCCTCCGGTCGCCTTCCCGCGGCGCCGTCCGCGGACGATGTACTGGTTCGACGCCTTCTTGCGATGGCGCGTCTTGCGGCCTTCCGGCTTGCCCCATGGACTCACCGGCGGACGGCCACCGGAGGTCTTGCCCTCACCGCCGCCCAGCGGGTGGTCGACCGGGTTCATCGCCACGCCCCGGACCTTCGAGCGCTTGCCGAGCCACCGGGTCTTCCCGGCCTTCCCCATGGAGAGCAGCTCGTGCTCCGCGTTCCCCACTTCGCCCAGGGTGGCGAGGCACTTGGCGTGCACCCGGCGCATCTCGGTCGACCGGAGCCGCACGGTCACGTAGTCCCCTTCTTTCGCGACCACCTGCACGCCGGCGCCGGCGCTCCGCGCCAGCTGCCCGCCCTTGCCGACCTTGAGCTCGACGTTGTGCACCGTCTCGCCGAGCGGCACCTCGCCGAGGGGCACCGCATTGCCGATCCGCGGATCGACCCCGGCCCCCGACAGGATGGTGTCCCCGACGTTGAGCCCCTTGGGGTGCAGGATGTAGCGCTTCTCACCATCGGCGTAGACGATCAGCGCGATCCGGGCGCTCCGGTTCGGGTCGTACTCGATCGTCGCGACCTTCCCCGGCACGCCGAACTTGTTGCGCTTCCAGTCGATCTTCCGGTACATCCGCTTGTGGCCGCCGCCGATGTGGCGCATCGTGACGTGGCCCTTGTTGTTCCGGCCTCCGGACTTGCGGATCGGCTCGAGCAGCGACTTTTCCGGCGCGTCGGTCGTGACCTCGGCAAAATCCGAGACCGACCGGAACCGAGTGCCCGCCGTCACCGGCTTGAATTGACGGATTCCCATATCAGCCCTCGAACACGGGGAGTGTCTCCCCGTCCTTCAGGGTGACGATCGCCTTCTTCCACCGTCCGGTCAGTCCCTTGGTCCGCCCGCGGACCACCGTGTTGCGACGAACCTGCATGGTCCGGACGCTGGTCGCAGTGACGCCGAACAGCTGCTTCAGCGCGTCGCGGATCTCGAACTTGTTCGCCCCGGGATGGACCTCGAAGGCGTATTCCTTCCGCAACTGGTAGGCGGCCGACGACTTCTCGGTCACCACCGGCCGCACGATAATCTCATGGAGCGTGGGCATTACTTGCCCCCCTTCTTCTTGGGCGCGGCCTTCTTCGCAGCGGGCTTCTTGGCCTTGGTCGCGGCCTTGGTCTTCTCCGCCTTCGGCTTGGCGGCCCGGGTCGCCTTCTTCTCCGCCTTGGCAGCCTTCTCGGCTTTCGCCGCCGCCTGCTTCGCCCGCGGCCGGGACGCACTCGGCGCGGCACGGCCTTCGCCCTTCGGGCCGGGCACGAACGGCCGAACGAACGGCTGGGCCGGCTCACCAGCCAGCGCCGGCTCCTCGACCACCACCACCTCCGCCCACAGGACGTCGTACGCCGAAGCGTCCGTGAAGGGGAGCACGTCCACCAGCGGCAGATTGCGGGCGCTCAGGACCAGGGCCTCGCTCACCCCATGGGTGAGGAGCAGCACCTTGTGGCCCTCGAGACCCAGCTTGGCCAGCAGCGCGACCAGATCGCGCGTCTTGGGGCTCTGCTGCTCGAACCGCTCCATCACCAGCAGCTTCCCTTCGGCCGCGCGGGCGTTGAGGGCGCTCTTGCGCGCCAGCTGCTTCACCTTGCGGGGCAGCTCGAGCCGATAATCGCGGGGCTGCGGTCCGAAGACCTTGCCGCCCCCTGGCCACAGCGGCGAACGGATCGACCCCTGACGGGCCCGTCCAGTCCCCTTCTGCTTCCAGGGCTTCTGGTTGCCGCCGGACACCAGCCCCCGGGTCTTGGTGGCGTGCGTCCCCTGCCGCTGATTGGCGAGGTAGGCGGTCACGGCCTCGTGCAGGACGGGGCCGTTCACCGTCCCGTCGAAAAACTCGGACGGGAGGCGGACGGCGCCCTTCTTGGCGCCGACGGGCGAAAAGTGCGGGGCCTCAATCATGGCGGCTCCTGCCATGCTGCTTGTTAACGAGCAGGATCCCGTGCTTCGCGCCCGGGACCGCGCCCCGGACGAACAGCAGGTTCCGCTCGGCATCGATCTTGACCACCCGGAGCCCCAGCTCGGTGTGCCGTTCGGCGCCCATGTGGCCCGGCATCCGCTTCCCCTTGATGACGCGGGAGGGGTCGGTGCCCGGTGAGATCGAGCCCGGCTTGCGGTGCCGGGTATTGCCGTGCGTGGCGGGACCGCCGCCGGCACCGTAGCGATGGACCAGGCCCTGAAAGCCCCGGCCCTTGGTGGTGCCGGTGACCTTCACCAACTCGCCCGCGGCGAAGATGCCCACCGTCACGGTGTCGCCGGGCTTGTAGCTCTGCTCGTTGTTGCCGAACTCGCGGAGGATCCGCGGGGCGGCCTCGAGCGTCGCCGCTTTCGCATGCCCGAGTTCGGCCTTGCTGCTGCGGTGAGCCGCCTGGGCGCCGAATCCCAGCTGCACAGTGCCGTTCTTCACTTGCAGGACTCGGCAGGGACCCGCCTCGATCACCGTCACCGGGACCGAGGACCCATCGTCCGTGAAGACCCGGGTCATGCCGAGCTTTCGCCCGATCAGTCCATTGGCCATGGCTATTCGACCTTGATCTCCACGTCCACGCCGGCAGGCAGGTCGAGCTTGGTCAGCGCGTCCATGGTCTGCGGCCGTGAATCGTTGATGTCCAGGAGCCGCTTATGGGTGCGCAGCTCGAACTGCTCCCGGCTCTTCTTGTCGATGTGCGGACTCCGCAACACCGTCCACCGCTCGATCTTCACCGGCAGCGGAATGGGGCCCGACACCTGTGCGCCGGTCTTTTCGGCGGTGCGCACGATGTCGGCCGCGGCCTGATCGAGCACGCCGTGGTCGAACGCCTTGAGCCGGATCCGGATTCTCTGCGCCATACGGTCCTCGTTGCTGATCGCCCGTCCGCCGTCAGCTCGTGGCTGGCGGCGGACGGTTCAGGACGGCCTGCTACTTCAGGATCTTGGTTACCACCCCGGCGCCCACTGTGCGGCCGCCCTCGCGGATCGCGAAGCGGAGTCCTTCCTCCATCGCGATCGGGATGATCAGGTCGATCTTCATCTGGATGTTGTCGCCGGGCATCACCATCTCGACGCCCTCGGGCAACTCCACCGAGCCGGTCACGTCGGTCGTCCGGAAGTAGAACTGCGGACGGTACCCCTTGAAGAACGGGGTATGGCGGCCACCCTCTTCCTTGGTAAGCACGTAGACTTCGGCGTTAAAGCTGGTGTGCGGGGTGATGCTTCCCGACTTGGCCAGCACCATGCCGCGCTCGATCTCGTTCTTTTCGATACCGCGCAGCAGCAGGCCCACGTTGTCACCCGCCTGACCATCATCCAGCAGCTTGCGGAACATCTCCACGCCGGTGACGGTCGTCTTCTTCTCGGCGTTGAACCCGACCAGCTGCACTTCCTCTCCGACCTTCACCCTGCCCCGCTCGATACGGCCGGTGGCCACGGTGCCCCGCCCGGTGATCGAGAACACGTCCTCCACCGGCATCAGGAAGGGCTTGTCCACCTCGCGCTTGGGCTCGGGGATGTAGGTATCGAGCGCATTGAGCAGCTCCCACATCTTGTCGACCCACTGTTTCTCGCCCTTGATCGCGCCCATGGCCGAACCCCGGATCACCGGCAGCTCGTCGCCCGGGAACTCGTACTTGCTGAGCAGCTCGCGGACCTCGAGCTCCACCAGGTCGAGCAGCTCCGGGTCGTCCACCAGGTCGCACTTGTTGAGGAACACCACGACCGACGGCACGTTCACCTGCCGGGCGAGGAGGATGTGCTCGCGGGTCTGCGGCATCGGCCCGTCCACCGCGCTCACCACCAGGATCGCCCCGTCCATCTGGGCGGCGCCGGTGATCATGTTCTTCACATAGTCGGCGTGCCCGGGGCAGTCCACGTGCGCGTAGTGGCGCTTTTCGGTGCTGTACTCGACGTGGCTCGTCGCGATCGTCAGGATCTTGGTCGGATCGCGGCGGCCCTGGCTCTCCGAGGCCTTGGCCACCGTGTCGTACGGGACGTAGGCCCCGAGACCCTTGTCGGCCGTCACTTTGGTCAGCGCGGCCGTCGTTGTCGTCTTCCCATGGTCAACGTGGCCAATGGTGCCGACGTTCACGTGGGGCTTGGTGCGCTCGAATTTGGCCTTGGCCATACGATCCTCGAGGTGTCTTGGCTAACCGACTCTCAGTTATCGGCGATCACTGAACTGCGCTCGCAGCCCACACCGGCCAACCGCGCCGGAACCGGACTACGCCTTCTTCTTGGCGATGATCGCTTCCGCGATCGACTTCGGCACTTCTTCGTAGTGCGCGAACTCCATGGAGTACACCGCGCGGCCCTGCGTCATGCTGCGGAGCTGCGTGGAGTATCCGAACATCTCCTTGAGCGGCACGTGCGCGGCCACGACCTGCGCCTCGCCCCGCTGGGTCATGCCGCCCACCTTGCCGCGGCGGCCCGACAGATCCCCGACCACATTGCCCAGGAAGTCCGCGGGGGTGACCACTTCCACTTCCATGACCGGCTCGAGGATGATCGGCTTGGCCTGCTGGGCCGCGGCCTTGAACGCCATCGAGCCGGCGATCTTGAACGCCATTTCCGAGCTGTCTACGTCGTGGTAGCTGCCGTAGACCAGCGTGGCCTTCACGTCGACCACCGGGTAACCCGCCTGGATCCCGTTTTCCAGCGCCTCCCGGATGCCCGCCTCGACCGGCTTGATGAATTCCCGCGGGATCACCCCGCCGACGATCTTGTCCTCGAAGACGAACCCCTCGCCGGCCTTCGCCGGCTCGAGGTGGATCACCACATGCCCGTACTGGCCCTTGCCGCCAGACTGCCGGATGAACTTCCCTTCGACGTCACTCACCTTCCTGGTGATCGTTTCGCGGAAGGCCACCTGCGGCTGGCCGACGTTCGCCTCGACCTTGAACTCCCGCTTCATCCGGTCGACCAGGATCTCGAGATGCAGCTCACCCATCCCGGCGATGATGGTCTGCGACGTCTCGGCATCGGTCCGGACCCGGAACGTCGGATCCTCTTCCTGCAGCTTCTGCAGGGCGATCGCCAGCTTGTCCTGGTCCGCCTTGGTCTTCGGCTCGATGGCGACGTCGATGACCGGGTTGGGGAACTTCATCGCCTCCAGAATGATCGGCTGGTCCTCGTCGCACAGGGTGTCCCCCGTGCGCGTGTCCTTGAGCCCGATCGCCGCGGCGATGTCCCCGGCCAGCACCTCCTGGATCTCCTCCCGCTTGTTGGCGTGCATCTGCAGCAACCGCGCGACCCGCTCCTTCTTGTCCTTCGTCGCGTTGTAGACGTAGCTGCCCGAGGAGAGCCTCCCCGAATACACCCGGAAGTACGTCATCCGACCCACGAAGGGGTCGGTCATGATCTTGAACGCCAGCGCGGCGAACGGCGCATCGTCCTTCGGCGTCCGGCTGATGTGCTGGGTATCGTGGAGCGGCACGTGCCCCTCGATCTCCTTCACGTCCGTCGGACACGGCAGGTAGTCGATCACCGAGTCCAGCAGCGCCTGCACGCCCTTGTTCTTGAACGAGGCGCCACACAGCACCGGCACGAAGCCGTGGCGGATCGTCGCGTTGCGGATCGCCCCGCGGATCTCGGCCTCGGTCAGCTCCTCGCCCGCCAGGTACTTCTCCAACAGCTGATCCTCGTGCTCGATGGCCGACTCGATCAGCTCGTGGCGGTACTTTGCCACCTGCTCCTTGTACGCATCCGGCACCGGCATCTCGGAGAAGGTCTTCCCGAGGGTCTCCTCGTGGAACACCACTTCCACCTGGCGAATCAGGTCGATGTGCCCGGTGAAGGTGTCCGACGAGCCCACCGGGAGCTGCAGCGGATGCGCCTTCTTGGTCAGCCGGCTGCGCACCATGTCGAGGCAGCGGTAGAAGTCCGCCCCGATGCGGTCCATCTTGTTCGCGAACACCAGCCGCGGCACCCCGTAGCGGTCCGCCTGGCGCCACACAGTTTCGGTCTGCGGCTCGACACCCGCCACCGAATCGAGCAGGGTCACCGCCCCATCGAGCACCCGCAGGCTCCGCTCAACCTCGGCGGTGAAGTCCACGTGCCCGGGCGTGTCGATGATGTTGATCCGGTACTGCACGCCGCTCCGGGTCCAGAAGCAGGTCGTCGCCGCGGACGTGATCGTGATGCCACGCTCCTGCTCCTGCTCCATCCAGTCCATCGTGGCCGCACCCTCGTGTACCTCACCGATCTTGTAGTTCTTGCCGGTGTAGTAGAGGATACGCTCGGTGGTGGTGGTCTTCCCGGCATCGATGTGAGCCATGATGCCGATGTTCCGGTACCGATCGAGCG
>Ga0187779_10002672_pt1 | contig 10898 bp, 6 predicted proteins | sample 1015_Q2_SP10_10__FD_132435 | JGI IMG/M metagenome (GOLD analysis project Ga0187779, IMG submission 132435) | Tropical peat soil microbial communities from peatlands in Department of Meta, Colombia - 1015_Q2_SP10_10_MG | ecosystem: Environmental > Terrestrial > Soil > Wetlands > Peat | place...
AGAGCTTACACGAAAAGAGTCAAGATCGGCAAGTTTGAAGGCGCTTTTCATGGGGTTCTTGAGTCGCTTCATGTCGGCGTGGGTTGGCCGGTTGGCGAGCCTGAGTCAGCGGGGCAAGATCCGCTCTCAGCACAGAATACGATTCTTCTTCCTTCTGATGATCCGAATGCGACATATGAAATGATCAGGAAGGAGCAGCTCGCTTGCGTGATTGTTGAGTTGGTCGTCGGAGGAGCAACCGTCGCGGTCGAAAGGGAGTTTATCAAAGGTTTGAGCGAGGTCTGTAACGAAACAGGCACTGTGCTAATAGCTGATGAAGTCATCACAGGCTTCAGACTAGCCCCCGGAGGTGCCCAGGAAGCATTCGGAATCACTCCGAATTTAACGACGTTTGGGAAGGCCATAGGAGGTGGCGAGTTCCCAGTCGGTGCGGTAGGAGGAAATGCAGAGATAATGACGCTCATGGATAATCGCAAACATCAAAAGCGATCAGAGCTCGTGATGCGAGGCGGCACGTATGTGGGTAATCCACTCGTCATGCGAGCTGGGTACGAGGCAACAAAAGTGTATGCAAAGGGCAAATTCTACGCGCAGATTGATGGACTAGGCGAAAGGCTCAGGAAAGGATTACAAGAAGCCGTTGAGGAGACACACGCAAACGCCTACGTTTCAGGCTATGGTTCCATGGCCAAACTGCATCTTCTGAAGCAACAAGTCGAAAAGCATGATCTCAAGTCATTAGTCACGAACGCAGATAGCCAACGCGAGCAAAGCTATTTCCGATATTTGTCTTCCAAGGGGATATTCGCAATGACCCCAGGCCAGGTACACTTCTACGTTTCACTGCCACATCGCAAAGAGGAAATCGACAGAACAATACGGACGACGGAAGAGTTTCTCAAGTCGTCAAAATAAGATAAAGACTCAGCTTTCATCTTCAGTATCCAAGTCAATCAGACATCAATACGAACTAGAATCCACGATATCCTGGAACATGTTAGACTGATTCCGCTTTGCATGACGACAGGACAGGTAGCGGCCCTGTCGACAAAGGGGAAAGTGAAGCTTCGGGATCTTGACGTAGCTCTGTTTCGACAGCAACTCAGAATCGAAAACGTACACCCTGAAGACTAAGCCGTAGATCCTCGTAATTTGGCTCCTGATCGATGACGCAGGACCTTACCGGGAAGACGCCCCGTGTGTTGCCCTCTTTCCACAACAACTTGCCCGTTCACGATGACGTACTCAATTCCTTCTGAGTAGAGATCTGGTTTCTCGTAGGTACTCTTGTCGAGAATACGCTCATAATCAAAAACCACCAAGTCAGCCCACATGCCTTTTTTGATTTCACCTCTGTCAGTGATACCTGCGCGTTTTGCTGGCATTGAGGTCATCTTGTACACGGCCTCCTCCAGCGTCAGCACTGAATCCTTCCGAACATACTTGGCAATTACTCTGGGATGAGTTCCATACGCTCGAGGATGAAACTTGAACGAAGCCAAGTCACCGTAGGGTGCTAGAGCTATCCCATCAGAACCGACCATATGATACGGTTTGCGGTATACTTCGTAGTTGTCCAATTCGCCCATCCATTCGCAAATTACGCCCAGATTGAACATTGCTTTGTCTTCGTCTGCGAGCACTTCAAGGACCGTTTCGACCGGGTCGATTCCTTTTATTGCAGATATTTCTGCAATCGTTTTTCCTTTGAATCCTAAATTCTTGGATCCGGCAATATCAAAGAGTCTTATGCGTTTCAGTGTTTCCTGTCGCGTTAACCAGAACTTCCCAATATTCGACTGTCGAATCTCTTCCGCCAATTTCTTCCGTTCATCAGGCTTCCTTATCGCTCTGACCAAATCGGCCCAGTCGCGGTTGAAGATCGAGGGCGGAAGGAAAGCCATGAGTGGATTTGCTCCAGCAAGGTACGGATAAAGATCACAAGTAACGTCAAGTCCTTCAAGTCGAGCTTTTTCGATCACGCCAAGCCCTCGCCGTGTTTCCTCAGTATCCCCGAAGAATCCGCAGAAGTGCCCCATATGAACGGGAATGTTTGCTGCTTTCCCAATCTCAACTGCTTCCCGAGCGCCCATAACGAAATCTCCGTCTGTTCCTCTCAGATGCGATGAGTAGATGCCTCCGTATTCGCTGACGACTTTTGCAAGTTCGATTATTTCTTGTGTATCGGCGTTGGCTCCTGGCGGATATGCGAGGCCCGTCGATAAACCGATTCCACCTGATTCCATGCAATCACGGACCAACTCTTTCATCTGCTCCATCTCTTCCAGGGAAGGTTTCCGAGTGTCATACCCCATGACCGCAATTCTCACCGCGTCATGTGCCACCAACGCTGCAACATTCTGGGCAACTCCAGGCTTCTCGAACTCTGACAAGTATTCGCCAAAACTATGCCAAGTTACCGGTAGACGCGAATCATAACCGATAATATCCTTCACGAGGAATTCCTTCGTCCTATCATTAATGGGAGCACATGATCTGCCACACGAGCCAATAATCGATGTAGTCACACCTTGTCTAACTGAACTCTCCGCGTTTCGGTTTTGTAGCAGCGGAAAATCCGAGTGGGTGTGAATATCCACAAACCCCGGCGTCACTACAAGTCCTTTTGCATCTATTGTTCGATCTCCGCGGTCTTCGACCGATCCAACCCGAGAGATCTTCCCCTGATCAATTGCAATGTCACCATAAAATCTTGGCCTCGAACCTGTTCCATCGACGATCATCCCGCCGCGAATTACTAAATCCAAACTGATATCCCAGCATGCCGGCAAGCTCGAAAGCGATAATAAATGTTGGTCCAGAGGTTCTACAGATCGGTAACACTCCCGGAGCAATGGTAGAATTCTGGCTGCAGCATTAGATGTAACAGAGCCTGAACCACTTCCTCGTGATCATCCTCTTCTGACGCTCCGAAACGTGATAATCACGCCTCAAATAGGCAGCGCTACAGAACCCGCACGAGTCAGCATGGCGTTGATGGCCGTAGATAATATAATTGCAGGCGTGAATGGGCAGATTCCACCTGGAGCAGTAAATCCCGAGGTATTGAGACGAACAAGCGGCTGACAAGATCGAAACCATAGGCTTAGACTTTCTATCGATTTTCTTGGGATAGGATAATGAGATCGCTCCCGGTGAACTAAGGATGCCTGACTCTTCGAGGTTTAGCGTTGCGATCAAGTATTCATGTTCATTCGGGGTTCTGGAACATGCCTCAAGGATCACGAATGAAATGGGGAATCTCGCTTGGGATCACTAATGAGAGTTCGACGAATCCGCAGTACTTGCCGTTCTTGTACCAGGGTGATTGGTAGATTAATTTGTGGACCCCCCTTTTCTCTATAGTGTAGACGTTGAGATGCTTCTTCTCGAGGAGCTCCCTGGTTTTGGTTCGTGCGGGTTCTGGGTGGCAGTCAAACATATTCTTGCCAATCAGTTCCATCCCACCTTCGTCCCTGAAGTTCTCCGCTGATTTCTGATTCATCTCTAAAATAATCCCCTCAGGGTCGCATACGGTGACTGCGGCCGGGAACTCGTCCACCCACGAATGGTTAGTCATGATTCTCGTTGACAGAGGACTCTGCGAAGGAACTCTAGAAGGTTTGCCCTGATTTCGAATTTGATGAATCGATCCGTATGAAGCATAATCTCTTTGCGAGTTAGGTGCAGGAGTTTCATCTGTTCGTGATTTCTTCGACGGTGGTTTCAGAATCTGAAGCTTCTGTCACTCATGGGTTGTTTTCCGGTGACACACGGTCGAAATACGTGGTTTGCAAGAAGTAGCGGGCGGGCAGTGAAAGCCGTATGATGATGAAACGCTTCAATTCACGTGATTTTCTGATTGCCTGTATTCTCGTCCTTATGATTCTCCTATCTTTGCTGGGTCGAGTCCAGGTCACTGCTTCTCCTGACAGCGTGAGGAAGATAACCTTCAGAACTCATTTTGGCACCTCAATCCACAGTGAGACTGTGACTGTTCCTGCCCAAGCATTATCTTATTGGCAGTCGCTGCCGCATGCGGAGGCGGTCGTAGAGTATCAGAATGGAAGCGTGAAGATGGATTTATCCCAATACGTTGACACGGAGTCCGTCACATCCATATCGCAGTATGTTGCATCCTTGGCCACTCTGGGCGAGGAGGACGTTGCGGATGGTGTGCTGAGTTATGTTCAGAACGTTGGCTACGTCGCGGATAATTACACAATCGCAAATACGTTGTATCCTGTTGAGACCCTCGCATTGAGCGGAGTCTGCGATGATCTCTCCGTCCTTTACGCGAGCATGATGGTCTCCGTCGGGTTCAAAGTGATCTTCATCTGGTACCCGCAAAGCACGGACGCTGGAACCAACGTGACTCACATGAACGTCGGAGTCCACCTGACAAAAGCTCCAGAGCACATCACCGGGAACCAGGTCGCATACCTAGTAGTGGATGGTTTACCATATTATATTGCTGAAACAACGAAGCCGGGATGGCGAGTGGGAGACCTACCACGGACACTTGCGGTACAATCAGCCTACGTGGAGAGGGCCCCCGCTAGCGCAAGATCGCTTGTGATCACGATGTCAACTGGACTTCAAGGAGCATCCACCATTACTTTGGCTAACACCGAAAGTCTAGTGCAAACTACTATTGGCATGCCGACGGTGACCACAACTACAATGATCCAAGCCGTCAGTGAACAGAACAACTTATCGCCGTTGACTCTGACACTAATGGCGATTTGCGGAATCCTGTTCCTGGCAGGATACCTACTCGGTAAGAGAAGATAACCGCAGCCTTCTTCGTCATTGACGTGGAATCCTAAGATTCGTCGGGCGAAAAAAGGAGTTTAGTACATTGTGGCGAAGTAGTAGTCAGGAGGTATTGGTTGCGGTTAGTGGCTACTTGAGCATACAGTTGGCCCGAGAAGGCATATGAGATCATTTGTCCTATAGGCGTCGGAACCACTGTGACTAAGAGTCCCATGTTGTATGTTGCGTTGGGTTAGGGTATGAACAGAACTTTTCCACTTTCACCTTTGAATACTCGTTGGAAGCCCTCTTCAGCCTTCTCAATCGACAACCGGTCCGTTATGACCTTCGTTAGATTGACACGCTTGTTTGCCAGCAAGCTTGCCATGCGCTCCCATGTTCCGAACATGGCTCGTCCGTGACTGCCAGCGACTGTCACCTCCTTGTAGATGACCATCGCCGTCGTTTCTAGTTCGACAGGTCTCCCTAGAAGCCCTACCAACCCGATACGCCCTTTTTTCTTTACTGCTTGAAATGATTGACGAAATGTCGTTGGGCTTCCGGCCAGCTCAATCACGACGTCCGCTCCTCTCCCATTAGTTAGATCCATTGTACGTTTTACCAGATCTTCTCTCTCATTATCGACAACGACGTCAGCCGATCCGATCATCTTTGCGAGGTCGAGTCTGAAATGGTTGACCTCGGCCGCTATTACGACTGAGGCGCCTGAAGCTTTCGCGATTTGCTGGGCGAAGAGGCCTATAGGTCCGCAACCCATAACAAGTACGACATCTCCAGGTTCAATGCCTACCCTCTCAACTGCGTGAAGTGCTACTCCAAATGGTTCCAACACAGACCCTTCCTCGAAGGATATCTCAGGTGGCAGTCGGTAGCCGATGATTTCTGGAATAGCAGCATACTTCGCGAATGATCCCTCATGTGTCTGGACTCCAAAGATGAGCATATTCTGACACACATGCATGTTCCCCGTCCGGCAGTAGTAGCAATTCCCGCATGGAATATGCGACTCACCAGCCACGTTATCTCCCGACCGCAAATTCTTAACAGCTCTTCCAACCTCTACGACCTTTCCGGACCATTCGTGGCCCATGGTCATTGGGAGAGGGGTCTTCCAATGTGACGTGGGAAGCTCGTCCCATCGGTATAGGTGAAGGTCGGAACCACAGATCGCGGTCGCCTTGATCTCTACCAACACTTGTGACGGAGTAATCCCCGGCTGTTCCATTTCCTGAATTGCAATTCCTGGCTTTGGCTCAGTCTTTCTCACAGCTCTCAAGGCAATCTTTATCCCCAGTTTTGGTGTGTAACTTAATTTTGCGTCTTCTTTGATCGGTTATGGATGCGTAGGACTTCGAAGATTCCAATTGTTAAAGCTAATGTTAGTGGGATCATGGGAAATTCTGGGACCACTACCATAGAACTCGGGTTCGATGCTGCTGTGGATGGCATGTGTGAAGCGTCCCCCGTGAAGTCCGCGCGGAAATAGTAGGTGCCCGGGGCTGGGGGAGTCCATGTCGCCGCGTACGCGCCAGTGCCATCCGTGTTTCCTGTGCTAATCAGCGTCCAAGGGCCTGCGGGGTTGGTGCTGTAGTAGATTGAGATGGGTAGGCCTGGGGTTGCCGGGTTTATTGTAGCGGTGATATTGCCCGTTCCCGGTGACGTGCTCATGTTCACTGTGGGTGGGGCAAGATTGATTGACATCGTAGTTGGTGTGGGGCCGGTGTTTGCATACGTCTGGAAGAGGTAGTCGCCGTTCGGGTCAGCTGTGCCGTCGGTTATGGACGTGCCGCCTGGGTATGCGCCGCCTGGATTAACGAGATACCAACGCATGCTTTCCGCATCATTCTGTTGAAGCTCGAGAACGTAAGTGCTCCCCGGCGTGAAGGCGATTAAGCTGGGGAAATCGACGTGAAACAGTGTGAATGCCGTGATTGGAACCGTTGAATTGGCCGTTCCGAGTATGCTGCCGCCGATGGATCCTGCTCGAACGTTAACCAGTAGACTATTCCCCGCGCCGTACGTGTCGAAGAGATAGTCCCCGTTCGGTTCTGCCAATCCATCCGTTACTGCTGTACCGCCCGGATAGGCTCCTCCGGGGTTAACGATGTACCAGCGAACGCTTTCAGGCGCCTGCTGGAGTTCGATTACGTACGTGGAACCTGGAGTCACTGCGATTGGGGTGTCGAGAGTGAAGTTCATCATGATCGGGAAATCCATCGGGGGAATGAGCAGCGTCTTCGACGCAACTATAGTTCCTCCGATGGTGGCTGAATGGATGTTCATCGTAATCGTGTCCCCGAACCCGTATGTCTTGAACAGGTAGTCCCCACCGACATCTGAGCCGCCATCAGTTATGGCGGTTCCTCCAGGGTAAGTTGCGCCGGGCGTCTGAATGTACCATCTCACGGTTGAGGCCCCGCCTCCGACTAGGTCGAGTACGTAGGTGCCTCCGGGCGTGAGCGCGACTCCTGGGTAGGGTGTGAAGTAGACGGATATCCATGCGGGTCCGCCCACTGGCACGTTGAAGTTTTGAGTTCGAATGATAGAGCCCGCTATTGTTCCCTGTCTAAGGTTGAGTGTTAGAGCGACTGGACTGCCGCTGGGATTCTCGAGTCCTAAGTCCACGCGCCAGAGTTGTGGATATGTGGCCTTGAAGGATTGACCCATGGGTTGATGAGCCTGTACCCAGTTCCATCCAGCACCGAAGCCTGGGTCAAAGCTCTGGTCAAGCATCTCAACGTTGTAAATGCCCACGGCAACAGCCCCAAGCACGGGCATGGTCGGCGTGAAGGATTCCCCAACGGGGGTGTGGGAGTTAATCCAGTTGTAGCCTACTCCTCCTCCGAATCCTGGAGTGTAGCTCTGGTCAGTTACCAGAACATTCTCGATCCCAACATCCACCCCGACAAGCGAACTCATCGTGGGCATAAAGGATTGGCCTATGGGCGTGTGGGCCTTTATCCAATTCCAACCCGTCGTGGAAGGCGTATAACTCTGGTCAACTACTCCAGCCGCACTCGCAGGATGTGGAACCGACAATACCATGACTATCAGGAGAAAAAGGACAGCTGCGAAGACGGACTTCCGACTGAACATGCAGCACACTACATGCTAATCCTTCATTAGATTTTTGATCGGCTTTGACACCGGAAGCCATGAAGGGTTATTGATGGAACGATAAAGTCCGCAGGCACCGCGGTCTCAAACCCAAGAGTCTTGAAACAGATATCGAAGAAAATCCAGGTTCGAATCGATATAACTGTAGAGTTACACATAAGAATAGGCTCGTGGAATCAATGGTTGGAAGTTAATGACATGTGGTCGAGTCCCGTAACCGTTCCTGCTCCGTTGCAGAGGAAGATGTGCCCCAACTGCTTTGCGCCTGTGAATAGATTCGACGCATTCTGTTGGCGTTGTCACCTGTATCTGCTAAATCGAGTCCTACTTACCTAGCAGTGTATTTCCCCCGGTACGTATAGGGGGAGGTCATCGAAACCCTCGGCTTCCTTGTTACACGGCAACGAGGAAATCTCATCCATCTTACTTCTGATCATTGATCCCCCAGCACCAACTTTGCTTCATGCATCCCTGAACCGTTGGCCACCAAACGGTCTTCGAGCACCAACAGGAGTGGTGATTTCGAGGCTCTCGAGGCAAGTACTTCAAATAGGGTGATGAAGAAAAGGCACCGTTTGCCGATTGTGGAAGTTACGGTTATCCGGTAATGGAGTTAGTAAGCTGCAGTTCGGGTTGAACATGGACCTTAAGGCTTAAGTTGGATGGATTATCCAGCCATCTGTTATGAAAATTCGTTCACTGCTTGTCATCAGCATTATTCTTATGGTTGCTTTGGCTTCTGCCGCGCCTGTCAACGCGCACTTTACTCTTGGCAATCTTCTTCCTTCGTATAGGTTCCACTCGGATGATTTTGATCCACATCTGGCGGGGCCAATGGCTTACGTGTGGCCCGGTGGTGGACTGTCGTCTTACACTGGTTTCGGTGATGGTTTTCCTCCTGGATACCAGTCGCCTTATCCTGGGGGTAATCCTCCCGGCCAGTCGAAGGATGTGTATCAGCTGGAGGGAGATGCTTATTCTCCCTTCGGAGCTGTATTGGCTTCGACGGCTGATTACAAGAGTCGAGGGCCGTTGATCTTTGCGTTGAATTTTAGTGAACCTTGCCAGTTTGGTTGGAATGACGTTGACGACACGTGTGGTTCAGGTGCGAGGTATTCGGAGAATTTCACTGGATTGGACATTTACATTCCGCCTGAATTTGACCTTTCAGCACTCTTTTCGGGCCCGTACAGTTACAATCCTGGTCTGATTGAATCAACCTTCGGCGCTACGGCGGCCGACATAACCATCACGCGGACAAGTTCGACTGATCCCTGGGGACCAGGTTGGTGGGTTGTGAGCATTCTGGGCGATATCCACTGGTGGCCTCAACATGATTACCGTGAATGGTACTACGTGAGAATCAATGATGTGATTGCGCCGAAGGTTGCGGGCAGATATTTCTTCAAAATGTTTCTGCAGGATCAATTCTTCAACTTCAACTATCCAGGAATGCCACGGGGCCCTCAGGCGAGTAGTAATGAATGCGGGACATGCAATCAAGGTACAGCCAGTAATCCGAGCTACACAATCATTCCCTACTCGGGCCCAACGAATGCGACTGTTCCTGTAGAGAATTGGCCGGTGATGCTTGTGGAGGGGGACCTGAATCCTGCAATCATGATGGGAACGATTCGGTACGGAACGTTCAATCAAACCCTCTACGGAAGACCGATCGATCTCCCCGGACGCGTCAAGGCAATAGGAACGGCAATCAACCCATACGATTCGGACTATCCTGCAACGGGCGGAACCGTAGAAGCAGATGGCTACTTCAACGCAACTGCGCAGGGCCATTTTGAAGTTGAAGGTGTAGCTCCTGGAATCTATGACGTCTATGCGAGCGCGGCCGGCTATCCTATCCAGTTAATCGCGACGAAGGTTGCTGTGCTTCCAAGTCAATCGTTGCATTTGGATGGTTACGTAGATCCAGGAATAATCGTGAAGGGAACTGTTTACAGCAGGAATAACTACGGCGAGGCCAATTGGCCTACGGCTCCCAGACCCGTCTACATCGAAATTTATGATAACAGCGATTATAACACCAGCAATCTCGTTGCTTTCTCGCCATTAAATTTCACCGACCAACCCTACATGGCGTATGATTGGGACTACTTCTCAAATCACCCTAACATTCCGATTCCGCGTCCAGTGGCATTTCCATGGTTCTCATCCTTCTCCTACTACTCTACTCCGTTTCCATCACCATCGACCGATCCAAACTACAATTCCCACTCATCAAGAGTGTGTGGTGGTAAAGTTGACGCATGCGGAAAACCAAACGGTGTGGGTCCAGCTCAGTACTGGTGGGTAGACAGCCTAGGAGCATTCACAAACGGCGGAGGGACCGACGGTTTCACTTTCCAGTTTGGAGTCAAAGGACTCTTCGGTACCCCAACCAATTTTGATGGGCATATTCCACAAAGCTACGCCTCATGGACGAGTGGTCTAGGAGATGGACATTACTGGATCAGAGCATGGATCAACGGTTACACTCAAACCATTCTTGATGGAAAAACGATCGATCAAGCTTCCTTTACCATTTCAAAATATGCCTGGGACGGAGATATTTCTGTCCCCGTGTACTTACGAGTTTCAGGCTCACTAAACATTACCGTTCACTTTCAGGATCAAGCAAACACTTTCGTAGATTGCCCAATCGATGGATGCCCAGGTAACTTAGCTACTGGCTTATCGAAAGGGAACCGTTACCTGATCGCGGAAGTACGCGACACTGCGGGAACACTAGTAGGAATCAATTTCACGGAAGTATTCAGCAATCAAACTTCTGCAAGGATTGAGGTGAACGGATTCGGACTCATCGGACCAGACACGGTTGGAATGAAATATTCATATCTCATCTACCAAGGATACAGAGATTGCGGAATCCCGGCTGGGACATATCATCTCTATCTGTACATGAGAGGCTACTTGCAATCAAAAACCGATCTAGCATCCATAGCATCAGGTTCGGTGCAGATAGAGTCCACCATGCATCGAGGTGC
>Ga0187779_10002673_pt1 | contig 10893 bp, 14 predicted proteins | sample 1015_Q2_SP10_10__FD_132435 | JGI IMG/M metagenome (GOLD analysis project Ga0187779, IMG submission 132435) | Tropical peat soil microbial communities from peatlands in Department of Meta, Colombia - 1015_Q2_SP10_10_MG | ecosystem: Environmental > Terrestrial > Soil > Wetlands > Peat | place...
CGCCGTGGCCGAGCGCCTGGGTACTACTCCGGTGCGCTTCCCCAGCGGCCACGGCGGCTTCCTGGGTGGCGAGTACGGCCAGGCGGGCGATCCGGACGGCTTCGCCGCCACGCTCCGCGAGGTGCTCACCCAGGCCTGAGCGACCAGCCGCTCACAACCGGGCCTCCGTCAACGGGTCGGCGCGACCGCCGAAGCAGCGCTCGAGGACGGACGCGAACACCGGGTCGGCCGGGTCGGCGTGGTGGAAGAGCGTCATCGACGAGCGCAGCTTCATCGCGTCCAGCGGCCCGAGGATGGATCCGGCGCTTGGAGCGCCGCTGGCGAGGATGAGCCGGGCGCACTCATGCAGCCTCGGCCCGAGGATGGGGTGGGCCAGATACGTGCGGGCCTCGTCCAGGGATCGGATGGCGTAGGCCTCGGACATAACGCTGCGGCCCAGGCCCGCCAGCTGGGGGAAGATGAACCAGATCCAGTGGCTCTCCTTGCGGCCGCCGCGGAGCTCCGCGAGGACCGTGCAGTAGGCCACCGCCTGCGCGTCCACGAAGCGCTGCAGGTGGGCCGCCCGGTCTGGCTCGGTGGGCGGCTCTCCGCTGCCCTCAGGGCTCACGGGCCGACCCCGCGGTGCGGATCTTCCAGTACGAGTCCTTGACCACGATGCGGTCGTCGCGGAAGCGCCACAGGTCGCAGCCGCCGACGTCCAGGACCGTGCCGTCGGTGGCATGGCCCCGCAGGACCCATGTGGAGGCGCCGCGGTCGCCATCGACGAAGTGCTCGTCTTCCTGGTAGCGGACGTCCGGGATGCCCGCGAAGCGCGCTGCGAAGGCGGCCCGGATCGCCACCGGGCCCACGAACCGGTGGCCCCACGGGTCGGCGCCGCGCGGGCTGTCGAAGACCGCATCGTCGCTGAAAGCGCGCATGATGCGGTCCAGGTCGTGGAGGTCGAAGGCCTCGGTCACGTCGCGCACCATCGCCAGCCTGCCTGCAGGGTCCATCGCTAACCTCCTCTTGCACGGGTCATAGTGGACGTTCGTAACACGGACTCAGGGGGTCGTCGCGGTACGGGCCGAAGGGCGGACAGCGACGGAAGCCGGCGCGCTCGTACAGCTTGATCGCCTCGACCTGGTCCACCCCGGTCTCCAACCGGAGCAGGCCGATACCGCGTCCTCGCGCCTCCACGGTGAGGCGGTCCAGCATCCGTGCCCCCAGTCCCCTCCCCCGGAAGGCCGGCCGGACGTACATGCGCTTGATCTCGCCGTACGGCCCCGCCGCGTCGTCCACGAAGAGGATGCCGCCGCATGCAGCTGCCGTGCCGTCCACCCGAAGGACGAAGAAGCGCACGCCCTCGGCCAGGAGCCGGTCCACGCTGAAGCCGTGGCGGCTCTCCGCGGGGTAGCGCGAGGCGAGGTGCGCCTCCAGCTCCTCGACGAGGGCGGTGGCGTCAGGCGAATCGGCCCGCTCGGGCTGGATGGTGATGCGGGGCTCCATGTGATGGACGTCGTTGTAACTCATCCGGGGCGACCCGGGTAGCATCCACTGATGCCCAGCTCCCTGATGGAAGGTCGACCGTCGTGACGCGTCGCGGCCTTGTCCTGTTCGCCCTGATGTCGGTGATCTGGGGCATCCCGTACCTCTTCATCCGCATCGCCGTGGCCGAGATCGAACCGTCTGTGCTCGTCTTCGTGCGCACGACGATCGCGGCGGCGATCCTGCTGCCGCTCGCCCTCACCCGCGTCGACCTTCGCCTGGTGTTGGCGCGGTGGCGGTGGGTGGTGGCCTTCGCGCTCGTCGAGATCGCCATCCCGTGGGTCATGCTCGGCTCGGCAGAGCAGCACCTGTCGAGCTCGCTGTCGGGCCTCCTGGTGGCCGGCGTCCCGCTCGTGGGCGCCGTCATCGCCTTCGTCAGCGGGGGGGCCGACCGGTTCGGCCGGACGGCCTTGGCGGGCCTCCTTGTCGGGCTGGTCGGTGTCCTGGCCATCGTCGGGGCCGACTTCCAGGCGACCGATCCGCCCTCCCTGGTGGAGATGGGCGTCGTCGTGGTGGGCTACGCGCTCGGCCCGGCGATCCTGGCCCGGCGCCTGGCAGGGGTGCCGTCCGTCGGGATCATGGCCCTGTCCCTGGCCCTCAGCGCCTCCATCTACCTCCCGATCGCCGCAGCCCAGTGGCCCGCTGCGCCGCCCTCCGTGAAGGTCATCGCCGTCATCGTCATCCTGGGCGTGGTCTGCACGGCACTCGCCTTCATCCTGTTCGCGGCCCTCATCGCTGAGGTCGGACCCGTGCGGGCAACGGTGATCACCTACGTCAACCCCGCCGTGGCGGCGACCCTCGGCGTCCTCGTGCTCGGGGAGAGCTTCAGCCCGGCGATGGCGGCCGGCTTCGGCCTCGTCATCATGGGCTCGGCGCTGGCGACGCGGCCCGGCGTGGTCGCTCGCCGCGCCGCAGCCGGATCGGCAGAGGCGCTGCCTGTTGAGGCGACGCTCCGTCCGGCACCCGACTGAGCCCGCGGCGACGCCCGCCATCGTGCGGGGTGCCGGGGCTGGTCGGTACCATCGGGCGTGACGGCAACGTGAGGAGCGGCCCCATGACCCTGCGCGACATCCAGCGGCCCATCAAGGAGCGCTACGTCTCCCAACCCGACGCGGCGAAAGTCACGCTCCGTGCCACCGGCCAGACGGCCGACGGGGCGCTGAGCTGCAACGTCGACATCGGCCGGGTGCTGTACGGCGCAGGCGCTCATCCGGGCGTCGGGGGCTCGGGCCTGGCCGCCTGCTCGGGCGATCTGCTGCTCGGCGCGCTGGCTGCGTGTGCCCAGCTGACGTGCCAGATGGTGGCCGAGAACATGTCGCTCGACGTGAAGATCGCGGTGACCGTCGAGGGTGACCTGGATCTCCGCGGCACGCTCGGCACCTCGGGCGTCCCGGTCGGTTTCGAGGCGATCCGCGTGCGGTTCGACCTCCAGCCGGCGACGCCCATCGAGCCCGACCGGCTGGAGCGCCTGCGCGACCGGACGGAGCGCTACTGCGTCGTCCTGCAGACGCTGCTGACGACCCCGCCCATCGCGACGGAGTGGACATGACGGATGCGCCAAGCGCGACAGCCCGGATCGAAGCGATCCTGGCGTCCGCACCGACCGCGCAGCGCGCGGCGCTGCAGGCGTTGCGCGAGATGATCGCTGCGGCTGCCCCCGAGGCCGTCGAGATCGTCAGCTACGGCATGCCCGCCTTCGGGTACCACGGCCGGGCCATGGTCTCGTATGCGGCCTTCAAGGCCCACTGCTCCCTGTTCCCCATGACCCAGGCCCTGATCATGGCCAACCCGGACCGCGTAGCGGGCTTCGCCACGACCAAGGGCACGCTGCACTTCACGCCCGAACATCCGCTGCCCCGCGAGCTGGTCGAATGGATCGTCCGCGAGCGGATGGCCCAGATCGACCTCCGTCCGGCGCCCCGGCACCGCGCCCGATAAGGACCAGCCGGGGCTTCAGGCCCAGGGGACGGTGGCGATCCCGATCACGCCGCGCGCTCAGTCGTGTGCGGCGGCCCAGGCCGAGCGCGCCATCCACCCGGCAAGGTCCGTCTCATGCAGGAGTCGGGCGCTTTGACAGGTCGGTCGCAGGGCGGCCTCGTGGCGGAAAGCGGCGAGGAAGTGCCGGTCGAACGCGCCTCGCGGGAACGCCTGCACGACTGCGGGACGCACCGCCTCCACGAGTTCGAAGCCGTCACCGCGGACGTCCAGGCCGGTCGCCTGGTCCAGCAACACGGCCTCGACGCCATCGGCGAGGGTGACCTCGGGCTGCATGTGGAGGACGATGGCCGTGGCGACCCGATCGGCCACGGCCGGCGGCATGGCATGGCGCTCCAGGAACCGCCGGGCGATCTCCGCGCCCTCGACCTCGAAGCACGACCGGTTGCGGGGGATGCTGGTGAGCGCCTGATCGTGCAGCAACGACGCGGTCCACAGGACCTGCCGGTCGAAGGACCAGCCCTCCCCTGCAGCGATCGTCACGCCCCAACAGAACGAGCGAACCGAGTGGGCCAGCAGGTAGCGCGGCAGCACCCGCTGGACCCAGTGCCACGTAGTCGACGAGACGGCGTCCTGCGGCACGCCGATCCCGGCGATGTGGCGCGGAAGCGGCGCGATCGGGCGCTTGGCGACCATGGGGCCTCGCCTCAGCGACCCTCCAGGTACGTCCTGAGGCCGTCGAGGATGTGCTCCCAACCGCCCTCGATGTATGCCTCGGTCGCCGGGTCGGTCCTGCTGTGCACGAGCTTGAGGTGGCACACGCCGCCGGTGGGACGGATGGTGAACTCGAGCAGGGAGGGCGGGTCGGCAGCAGCCTCCACCTCGTGGACGACGTGGAAGGTGTGCACCAGTCGCCGTGGGGGATCAGCCTCCAGGATCTCACCCTCCAGGTACGACTCCCCTTCCGCTGACTCACTGGTCCACCGCGATCCCGGGGTCCACGCGGAGTTGTTGCGGGCCCCGTACCAGTACTGGCAGGTCTGCTCCGGGTCGGTCAGCGCGGCCCACAAGGCGCCGGGCGTCGTGCGGACCGTGATCTGGTACACGTGGCGCGGCTCGGGCACGCCGTGCATGGTGTCACACGGAGATCGACGTCGTCGGCTAGGCTTGGCCGCCTCGCCGCCGAAAGGAAGGCCATGCTCCGCGACAGTCACGGCTTCTCCGGCTTCTCCACGGACGACATCCCGAGAGCCCGGGAGTTCTACGCCGACACGCTCGGTCTGCAGGTCAGCGAGGCGAACGGCATGCTGACCCTGGAGCTGGCCGGTGGGGGCCGGGTGATCATCTACCCCAAACCCGACCATCAGGCGGCGACCTTCACCGTTTTGAACCTGCCCGTCCCCGACATCGACGCGGCGGTCGACGCGCTGACGCGGGCCGGGGTCGTGTTCGAGCGCTACGAGGGCGCCGGTCAGGATGCGCGCGGGATCGCGCGCGCGTACCCGCCGCCGATCGCGTGGTTCAAGGACCCCGCCGGCAACATCCTGTCGGTGATCCAGGCCTAGGCTCTGGCTGAGGACGGGCGCCCTCCGCCCGCCCCGGGTCTGGCCGCGCGCATCACCAGCGGGACGTGCAGCATCATGCGTGACATGGGCTGGTTCGCGGCCGGTTATGGCGGTCTCGGCGGCTTCCTCGCCGTCGAGGCGGCGGTGCGTGCGCCCGGCTCTGCGTCGAGCTTGGCCGCCTCCGGCGCCGACGAGGGCACCACGTGGGCCATCGTGATCGCCGGTGCGGTCAGCGCCGGGCTCGCCCCACTCGTGCGCCTGCTGCGACTGCGGCGGATGCCCGGTGCCGCGGGCCCGCTCGGGGTATCACTTCAGGCGGTGGGCCTGGGTTTGCGACTCTGGGCGATGATGACCCTCCGGGCGGCCTACACGAGGACCCTGCGCACATCCGACGATCAGCCGACCGTGGCGCGCGGACCATACGCCGTGATCCGCCACCCGGGCTACCTCGGTTCGTTGCTGGTGTGGGTCGGCTTTGCCCTGACGTCCCGCAGCCCGGCCGTCGTCGTGCTGGCGGGTGGCTTGATCGGTCGCGCCTACGCGCGCCGGATCGCCGTGGAAGAACGGTTGCTGGAACGGGACCTGCCCGGCTACCAGGATTACGCCCGCCGGACCCGGCGGCTCATCCCGTACGTCTGGTGAACCGGGCGGCGGGTGACCTTCGACCCGACGGAGGTGACATTCGGCCCGTCCCTGGCCCGAGCTGGGCCCCCATCCTGTGGCTGCGAACGGACCGCCTCTGATCGGACTGCATCCGGCGGCGCGAGGACCTACGGCGGGATGCCGGAGGGTCACGGAGTCGGATCTCTTGTCCCCCAGGCGGTCCGTTCCGTCGTCCGCTCAGGGCAGTACTCCGCGGCGCCCGGCCCGGGGCCGGGCGTCTGCTCGTGGTGGGGCTTGGGCGTCTACGGGGTGGCGGTCCCGAACCAGGTCCCGGTCGCGTCGCTGAAGAGGACGCCGTCTCGCATCAGGAATGCGTTGACCGAACTGGAGGTCAGGGCTGCCGTCGTGTCGGGACCGGCGATCGAGACCTTGGTCCAGTGGGTGGCGTCGCTCGAGACCCAGAACTCGTTCGGCGCGGATCCGTCGAAGGTGCGGTTGCCGAAGAGGCGGAGGCGGTTGCCGTCCCCGGCGAAACTCCCATTGGGGTTGCCGACGCCTTCGCCGCTCGTTTGCAGTCCGAGGGGATCGAACGAGTCGGGTTCGGCCTTCCACGTGCGTCCGTCGCTCGATGTCCACAGCTTGATGGTTCCGGGCGTGACCCCGGGGTTCGTGGACTCGGCCACCAGGCCGGCGGGACCGGCGGACAGGTCGTCGAATGCGAATCCGGGGCTGCTCGCGACGTTCGCGGCCGTCCAGTGCTGCCCGTCCGTCGACCACCAGGCGAGCGGTTTGGTCGTAGGCCCACCGTCGACGGGACCGACGCCGCCGGCGGCCACGAAGCCGCCTTCGAAGGCGGCGACCACGCGTGCCGAGGCACCTGCAGGACCTGGAACGGTCACCTTGGTCCAGCTGGCGCAATCCGGCGACGCATAGACCGTCGAGGTGGTGCCGGCGGAGCCGGATCCGGTGGTCGTCACGGCGACCGCGACCGTGCCGTTCGATGCGAACTGCATCGGGGCGCCGGGCAGGTTCACCTTCGTCCACGCGATCCCGTCGTCAGACCGCCAGACGGTGTTGTGGCCTGCCGTGTCCTGCGTCGAGACGACGAGGCCGTTGGCGCAGGCAGACCCGGCGGTCACGGAGATCCCATCGGGGAACGGCACGCTGTCGAGGCCCAGGGTCGAGGCGGGCAACTGGGTCCAGACCCGGCCATCAGGCGACTGCCAGGCTGTCTGCGCCGCGTTCGGATCCGGCTGCGCGATGGCCAGGTACCCGCCCGACCAGGTGAACACGTTCGCGATCCCCGCCGGTGCGCCCGCCACGACCCGGACGCTGAGACCGGTCCACGCGGTGGTGGAGACGGGCGGCACGGTCGGGCCGTCCGTCGGGGTCGAGGTCGGGGCGGACGAGGACGATGGTGCGGCCGAGCCGGTGGCCGACGCGCTGGGGGTCGGTGACCCACCCGGCGTCACGGGTGCCGGCGTCTGGGTGAACCGCAGGGTCAACGCGATGAGGGCCACGATGGCGATGACCGCCGCCACGGTGGCCAGCTGGCGGGGCAGCGTCAGGCGTGCCAGCCAGCCAGCACCGGCCGATGCGTTGGCGGAGGTCAGGGACCGGGTCACGCGGTCGTGCAGGGCAGCGGGCGCCGCCCCGGTGTCGTATCGGGCATGCAGGCGGCGACTCAGTCGGGCCTCCAGTTCACGCTCGTCCATCGGTCGCCTCCAGGGTCGTGCGCATCGTTCGCAGCGCGTAGTGCAGGCGGGACTTGACCGTGCCCAGCGGCACGTCGAGCCGGTCCGCGATGTCTTCCAGGCTCATGTCGCGCCAGTAGCGCAGCAGGACCACCAGCCGGTGGTCGGGATCCAGCCGATCGAACGCCGCATCCAGGGCCGGGTCGGACCCGCGCTCGCCGGGGTCGGGGGCCGTCCCCTCCCCCGTCCAGGCCGCCTGGAGGGCGATCGCCCGGACCCGCTGCCGCTGCCGCCGCCGCAGCCGGTCGCGGCAGCCGTTGATGAGGACCCGTTCGAACCAGGCGTCGAAGCGATCCTGGTCCCGCAGCGAGGCGCCCTTCTGCCAGGCCGTCAGGCAGGCATCCTGGACCGCGTCCTCGGCTTCCCGCTCATCCGCCAGGATGGCCCGGGCCAGCCGGTAACCCCGGTCGACTTGTCCTTCGATCCGCCGGGCCAGGGTGTCCCGCCGATCGACCGCCATCACGGTCTCCACGTCTCCCTCGCGAGCCTGTCGTTCGCGGCTCAGCGTCCGCGATCACCCTATCCGACGACCCACCCGGGGTGAAAGGTTCAACGATGCGTAGTCCGTGGCGCGGGTGCGTCGTCAGTGGCGCGCCGGGCGGGGGCAGTGGCACGCCGGGCGGGGGTAGTGGCACGCCGGGCGGGAGCAGGATCCGACGTTGCGCTTGGCGACGGTAACGACGGACCAGCGGGGCGAGGTCCGCTGTCCATTCCGCGTCCCGCAACGAAGGCAGGAGATCGGGCGCTTCTGCGGCCAGTCCGGGCTCCCCGTCCGCCGATGGCGCCGGCAGGCGCAAGGCTTGGGCGACGGCGGTCCCGCAGACGGGCCGATCGACGGCCGCCCGGCCGCCGCATGGCCGCCGCATGACCGCCGCATGACCGCCGCCTTGGTCAGGTCGCGGTCACCTGCGCTGGATCAGGCGGCCTCGGCGACCGGGGCGGTGAACTGGCTGGTGTAGAGGTCGTAGTAGAAGCCGCGCTGCTCGAGCAGAGAGGCGTGGTTGCCCTTCTCCACCAGCTTGCCGTGGTTCATGACCAGGATGGTGTCCGCATCGCGGATGGTGGACAGGCGATGGGCGATGACGAACGCCGTGCGGCCCTCCATCAGGCGCGCCATGGCGCGCTGGATGAGTACCTCCGTGCGCGTGTCGACGGAGCTGGTCGCCTCGTCCAGGATGAGGATCTGGGGATCCGCCAGGAACGCCCGCGCGATCGTCAGGAGCTGCTTCTCGCCCTGGGAGAGGTTGGAGGCGTCATCGTCGATGACGGTGTCGTAGCCGTCCGGCAGGGTGCGCACGAAGTGATCGACGTGGGCCGCCTCCGCAGCGGCCACGATCTGCTCGTCCGTGGCCCCTTCCCGGCCGTAGGCGATGTTCTCGCGGATCGTGCCGTGGAACAGCCACGTGTCCTGCAGCACCATGCCGAACGTGCGGCGCAGCTCGTCGCGGGTGAGCTCCCGGGTGTCGACGCCGTCGACGGTGATCCGCCCGCCGTCGATCTCGTAGAAGCGCATCAGCAGGTTCACCAGCGTGGTCTTGCCGGCGCCGGTCGGGCCCACGATGGCGACCGTGTGGCCGGGCTGCACGACCAGATCGAAGTCATCGATGAGCGGGATGTCGGGCACGTACCGGAAGGAGACGTCGTCGAAGACGACCTGGCCGGCGGTCTGCTCGAGGTGCTGCGGCTGGGCCAGGTCCGGGCTCTCCTCGGCCTCGTCGAGCAGCTCGAAGGCCCGTTCGGCGGAGGCTACGGCCGACTGGATCACGTTGAGGATGCTGGCCATCTGGATGATCGGCTGGGTGAACTGGCGCGAGTACTGGATGAACGCCTGCACGTCACCCAGAGTGATCGTGCCGGAGGCCACCCACAGGCCGCCGATGACGGCGATCCCGACGTAGTTCAGGTTGGCGATGAAGCTCATCGCGGGTTGGATGATGCCGGAGATGAACTGGGCCCGGTAGCTGGCGTGGTAGAGCTTCTCGTTCTGCTCCTCGAAGGTCGCCAGGGACTCGTCCTGGCGCCCGAACAGGGTCACGATGGCGTGGCCGGTGTGCATCTCTTCGACGTGGCCGTTGAGCGTCCCGGTGATCGCCCACTGGGCCGCGAACTGGCGCTGCGACCGTCGTGCGATGAGGATCGTCACGATGACCGAAGCGGGCACGGCGAGGAGCGAGAAGATGGCCAGCGGGACGCTGATGCTCAGCATCATGATCAGGACGCCGACGACGGTCAGGGCCGACGTGATGAGCTGGGTCAGGCTCTGCTGGAGCGTCTGGCCGATGTTGTCGATGTCGTTGGTGACGCGGCTGAGGATGTCGCCGCGGGGGTGGCTGTCGAAGTACTTGAGCGGCAGGCGGCCCAGTTTCTCGTCGACGTCGCGCCGCAGGCGGTACACGGTCCGCTGCGTGACGCCGGCCATGATGTAGGCCTGCCCCCACGCGAACACGGAACTCATCAGGTAGATGCCGATGAGGATCAGCAGGATCTGCGCGAGCGCCCCGAAGGCGATGCCGACGCCTGGCGTGACGGTCATGCCCGACAGCAGGTCCGCCAGCTGCCCTTGCCCCTGCGCACGCAGACCGGCCTCCACCTGGGCCTGGGTCACGCCCACGGGCAAGTTCTTGCCGATGATCCCCTCGAAGATGATGTCGGTGGCGTTGCCGAGGATGCGCGGGCCCAGGACCGCCGCGCTCACGCTGACGACGGCCAGGGCGATCACGACGATGATGCGGGGCAGCTCCGGCCGCAGGCGACCGAGCAGGCGCAGGAGGGCGCCGCGGAAGTCCTTCGGCTTGGCCACGGGCATGCCCATCATGCCGCCCTGCCAGCGGTTAGGGCCGCCGCCGCCAGGTCGCCCGGGGCCGCCTCCGATGCCCGGCGGCGGCCCGACGGGGCGTCCGACGCCCATGCCGTGGGGTCCGCTCATGCCGCCTGCGCCTCCGCCGCGGTGAGCTGCGACAACACGATCTCGCGGTAGGTCTCGCACGTCTCGAGCAGCTCGTGGTGGCGGCCCACGCCGACGACCCGACCTTCGTCGAGCACCACGATCTGGTCCGCCCGCAGGATCGTCCCGACGCGCTGGGCGACGATGATGACGGTCGCGGTCGAGAGTTCCTCGGCGAGGGCGGCGCGCAGCCGGGCGTCGGTGCGGAAGTCGAGCGCCGAGAAGCTGTCGTCGAAGATGTAGACGGGGGCGCGCTTCACGAGCGCCCGCGCGATCGCCAGCCGCTGGCGCTGGCCGCCGGATACGTTGGTGCCGCCCTGATCGATGGGCGCCTCCAGCCCGCCGTCCATCTCCTGCACGAAGTCGCGGCCCTGGCGATCTCGAGGGCCTTCCACAGGGCGTCGCTGCTCGCCTCCTCGTCACCCAGCCGCAGGTTGCTGGCGACGGTGCCACTGAAGAGGAAGGCGTGCTGCGGGATGAACCCGATGCGGTCCCACAGGTCGCGGCGGGCCATCTCGCGCACGTCGACCCCGTCGACCAGCACGGCGCCGCCGGTCACGTCGTACAG
>Ga0187779_10002674_pt1 | contig 10892 bp, 10 predicted proteins | sample 1015_Q2_SP10_10__FD_132435 | JGI IMG/M metagenome (GOLD analysis project Ga0187779, IMG submission 132435) | Tropical peat soil microbial communities from peatlands in Department of Meta, Colombia - 1015_Q2_SP10_10_MG | ecosystem: Environmental > Terrestrial > Soil > Wetlands > Peat | place...
AGACCTCCTCAAGGTTCTCCTCAGAGGTCTATAGTGACTTAATACCTCCTACTATGACATTTTCATTTTGCAGATACCTATGACATTATCATCTTGCAACGACACAAATCAATTTTTGGAGTTTTAAAATTCCCTGCGCTGTGAGATAATAGACAAGATATTATCCTGCGCGGGGAGGAGTGACAAATGGCTCGTGTTCCCAGTCCCAGTTACAGTCTGACGATCAGGGTCGAGATAGAAAACCGTATCGGAATGTTCGCCCAGATAGCTACAGCCATCAGCAAGACCGGTGGAGACCTCGGTTCAGTCGATATCGTCCGCGTCGAGAAGGGAAAGCTGGTCCGTGATGTTACCGTCAATGCGCGGGATACGGGGCATGAGAAAGAGATCGTCAAATCGATAAAGGGCATCAAGGGCGTAAAGGTCCTCAGGGTAATGGACCGCACGTTCTTCGCCCATGAGGGAGGCAAAATAGAGATCCACAACAAGATCCCGGTGAGAGACAGGAATGACCTCTCGAAGGTCTACACTCCGGGCGTGGCACGGGTCTGCATGGATATCCACGAGCATAGGGAACACGCCTACCGCTATACGATGAAGGGAAATTCCGTGGCGGTCGTTACCGACGGCACCGCAGTCCTCGGCCTCGGGGACATCGGTCCCGAAGCCGCCATGCCCGTTATGGAAGGCAAGGCGATGATCCTCAAGGAGTTTGCCGATATCGACGCCTTTCCCATAGCCCTGAAGACCAAGGACCCCGAAGAGATCATCAGTGCGGTGAGGAATATTTCTCCGGCATTCGGAGGCATCAACCTGGAGGACATCTCGGCACCGAGGTGCTTCGTCATAGAGGACAGACTGCGGAGGGAACTCGATATCCCCGTTATCCATGACGATCAGCATGGAACGGCCGTCGTCGTCCTCGCGGCCCTCATCAACGTATCGAGGCTCCTCAAGAAGGATATAAAGAAATTCAGGGTAGTGGTCTCCGGTGCCGGAGCAGCGGGCACTGCAACGGCCCTCATCCTCTCATCATTCGGGGTGAAAGACCTCATCGTCTGTGACAGACACGGTGCGATCTATCCCGGGCGAAGACAGGACATGAATCCTTACAAGAGGAAGCTCGCGAAGAGGACGAATCCGAGGAAGGTGAAGGGGAGCATCTCCGATGCCCTGAAAGGGGCTCATGCCTTCATCGGGCTGTCAGCTCCCAACCTCATATCGCGGGAGGATATCCTGCGGATGTCAAAGGAACCCGTCGTCTTCGGGCTTGCCAATCCCGACCCGGAGATAGCGCCCGAAGATGCCCTCCCTCTCGTGAGGGTCCTTGCCACGGGCCGCTCCGACTATCCCAACCAGATCAATAACATGCTCAGCTTTCCCGGGATATTCAGGGGGCTCCTCGATGTGAAAGCAAAGGGGGTGAACGAGGAGATCAAGTTCGCGGCAGCGAGGGCCATCGCGTACACCGTAAAAAATGATGAGCTCCATGAAGACTACATCCTGCCGAGCATCTTCGACAGGAAGGTAGTCGCTGCGGTAGCCCATGCGGTCTCTGAGGCCGCCCTGAAAACGGGGATCGCACACGGCAGGCACTATCCGCTGCACGGTCTGTCGCCGAATCAGTGCCCGCCGTCCTTGCAGAGAAGGGATTAGGGCTCGCGTCAGCGTTCGAATCTGACCGTGGAGTGGTCATTTCGGATCACTCCGTTCATTTTCCAATTTGGGACGGATGGGTTATAATCTCTCTTATGAATCTCTACCTCATCGACGGGAATTCCTATGTCTATCGCGCCTTCTTTGCGATCAAGGACCTCACGAACTCAAAGGGCTTTCCGACGAACGCGATCTATGGTTTTACGAATATGCTCCTCAAGATTATCAGGGAGAGGCGTCCCGACGGCATCGTCGTCTCTTTCGATTCGCCCGTTCCTACCGAGAGACATCTGCTCTACGATGCGTACAAGGCCCACAGGCCCGAGACCCCGGGGGATCTCGCGAGGCAGCTCCCCCACATCCGCAAGCTGATCGCCGCCTTTCGCATTAAGATATTCGAACTGCCCGGCTATGAGGCTGATGACCTCCTCGCCACGATAGCGACAAAGGCTGCTGCAGATGACGCGGATGTCTTCATCGTGACCGCCGACAAGGACATGCTCCAGGTCGTCGGTGATCGGGTGAAGATTTATGATCCCGTGAAGGACAGGGTTCTCGACAGGGAATATGTGAGGGAAAAATTCGGTGTCGGGCCGGAGAGGGTCTCCGAATTCATGGCTCTCACCGGAGACGCCGTCGACAACATTCCGGGGATCAAGGGAATAGGTGAAAAGACGGCAAAGGAACTCCTCTCCTCCTTCTCGAGCATCGATGACCTCCTGAGCCATCCGGAGAGGATAGAGAGGGAAAAGCTGAGAAACCTGGTCGCAGATAATGCAGAGGCCGCGAGACTGAGCCTGAGACTGGCGCTCATCAACACTTCCGTGCCGGTTGACGTGAACATCGGCGAATACGCGGTTCAGGAACCTGACTGGCCCGCGCTTCTCACACTCTTCAGAGAGTACGAATTCGGAAGTCTCATGAAGCTCATTCCGACTGTGAGACGGGAACATGAATATGAGCGGGTCTTTTCTTCGGGGAGGCTGAGAGAGATAGCGGCATCGGTGCGGGACTCATTCGCCCTTGACACGGAGGCTACGGGAAGAAATCCGAGAAGCGACAGGATCGTCGGCATCTCTCTTTGCACCGATAATAAGAGGGCATACTATATTCCCTTCGGTCATGTCTATCCCGGGGCACCGGAACAGGTGGATAAGAAAGAAGGCCTCGACCTCTTGGCGGGTCTCTTCGGGGATAAGAAGATCCCCAAGATCGGACATAATCTGAAATACGACCTATCCATGCTCCGGCGTGAAGGGATCGACGTAAATGGGAAACTCTACGATACGATGCTCGCCTCGTACCTCCTGAACCCCAACAGGTCCGATCACAGTCTTGGAGATGTCGTCTTTACGCACCTTTCATACCGCAAGAAGACCTTCCAGGAGGTCCTCGGGAAGAGAGGTTCCTTCTCCGAAATCTCCGTTGAGGACGCAACGGCGTATGCCGCAGAGGATGCGGCCCTTGCCTTCGAGCTGAAAGATTCCCTCTTCGAAAGGATCGACGAGGAGGGAATGAGCAAGCTCTATTTTGACATCGAGATGCCCCTTATCACCGTCCTCATGGAGATTGAGGAGGCGGGGTTTAAGATAGACAGGGACAAGTTTCACGACATGTCGAAGGAACTCACGAGGGAACTCGATGCGATCACAACGAGGATATTTTTCCTGGCCGGTGAGGACTTCAATATCAATTCTCCAAAGCAGTTGAGCAGAATCCTATTTCAGACCCTCGGACTCAAACCCGGGAAAAAAACGAAGACGGGTTTTTCTACGGAAGTTGGTGTCCTCGAGGAACTCGCGGCGGAGCACGAACTCCCGCGGGAGATACTCGATTACCGGAGTCTCTCGAAGCTCAAGTCCACCTATACGGATGTCCTGCCCGAGCTCATCAACCCTGAAACAAGGCGCATTCATACGTCCTTCAATCAGACGGTTACGGCTACGGGCAGGCTGAGCAGCAGCGATCCCAACCTCCAGAACATTCCGATACGGGGTGAATGGGGGAGGCGCATGCGGGAGGCGTTCATCGCCGAGGAGGGTAACCTCATCATCTCAGCCGATTACTCACAGATCGAATTACGGATCCTCGCGCACCTGAGCGGAGACCGGGGACTCATTGAGGCGTTCATGAGCGGTATCGACGTCCATTCGAAGACGGCATCGGAGCTATTCGGGGTCCCGATCGGGAAGGTCACCTCGGACATGAGGAGAGTCGCGAAGACGGTGAACTTCGGCATCGTCTACGGCATCTCGCCCTTCGGCCTCTCAGAGGCGTTGAGCATATCGAGAGAGGATGCAAAGAGATACATCGACGGTTATTTCGCAGGCCACCCCGGTGTGAAGACCTATATCGACCGCGCCCTTCTCGATGCGGGAGAGAAGGGTTTCGTGACGACTATGTTCGGAAGAAAGAGGACCGTTCCGGAACTGAAGAGCCGTACTGCGGCGACACGCTCCATGGGAGAACGGCTCGCCGTGAATTCTCCCATTCAGGGGACCGCAGCCGACATCATAAAGATCGCCATGATAGGGATTCGGAATCTCCTCAGGACTGAAGGCTCGAAAACGAAGATGGTCCTCCAGGTTCATGACGAACTCGTCTTCGAGTCTCCCGAAGAGGAGACGGTGAAGGCCAAGGAACTGATACGGGCAATGATGGAAGGGGCTGCCGATATCCGGGTCCCTCTCAAGGTCGAGATAGGTCATGGCAGGAACTGGGCGGAAGCGCATGGATGATCGAAGATACCTTGTGATCATCCCAGCATTGAACGAAGAGGCGACCATAGAAGAGGTGATCCGCGAGATAAAGATTCATCTTCCCGCGGCAGATATCCTCGTCATCAACGACGGTTCAACGGACAGGACGGCGGCCATAGCGTTGCGTCAGGGCGTAATCGTCATCGACCTGCCCTTTAACTTAGGTTACGGTGCAGCCCTCCAGACCGGCTTCAGGTTCGCCGACAAGGAGGGGTATGAGTCGGTCATCACCATCGACGCCGACGGTCAGCATGTCCCCTCGTCGATAGAAAGTCTTCTCACGACCATGGAAAGGGAAGCCGCTCATGTTGTGATAGGTTCCCGGTTTATCGGGGGACAGTACAGGACCGGCATCGCGAGGAAGATCGGGATATGGCTCTTCTCCAGGATTGCGAGGTTGTATACGGGAATAAACATAACCGATCCCACATCGGGCTTCCAGCTCTTGAAGAGAGAGGTCTTCTCCTATCTCGCAGAGGGTGACAACTATCCCCTTGATTATCCTGATGTGAATATCATCATGATCCTCCACAAGAAGAAGTTCAAGGTGGTCGAGGCTCCCGTAGTCATGGTGAACAACCCGCAGAAGAAGTCGATGCACAGCGGACTAAATCCGATATTCTATATCACGAAAATGGTGCTTGCGATCATCATGGTCATGATGAGGAGGGAGGAGAAGTAACATGTCTTTCGGCTTGAGGGTCACCATATTCCTTCTCGGTCTCACCCTTTTCCTGATCATCTTCGAAATGGTGAGACGGAAGAAGTTCAGGGAAGAGATATCGATAGCCTGGTTCGTTGTCGGCATCGCTCTCATGGCGAGTTCCGTTGCCGATATCGTCGTCGACCCCCTCGCGAGGAAGCTCGGGATCGGTTATCCGCCAGCCCTAGTCTTCGTCTGGGTCATCTTCTTTCTCATACTCGCCCTCATCTATTTCTCCTATGTGATCTCAGACCTCAAGGGAAAGGTAAAGGAACTCAGTCAAAAGGTAGCGTTACTCGAATATGAATTAGAAAAAAAGAGCGGCCGGAAAACGTAACCGGGACATCTTCACCAAATCTAATCCGGACCCGGGAGTCGGCGACTACTCCCAGCTCACGACATCCTTGTCTTCGCCCTCGCCACCCGGGGATCCGTCCCTGCCGTAGGAAAAGAGGTCATATTCAGAATGCGTTCCCGGACACTGATACTGGTACGGTCTTCCCCAGGGGTCATTCGGCAACGCCTTCTTGAGATAGGGCCCCTGCCAGTTATCGACGCCCGGATTCGTAACAAGGGCAGCCAATCCTTCCTGAGTCGTAGGGTATCTTCCGGTATCGAGCCTGAACTGGTCCAGGGCCTGTCCGAGGAGCTCTATCTGTGCCTTCGCGCTGCCCTGCTTTCCCTTTCCCACTCCCGTGAAGACCCTCGGGCCGACGAGTGCCGCGAGGAGACCTATAATTACAAGGACAACGAGTAATTCTATGAGGGTAAAACCTCTCTTGTCCGAAAGAAGAAATCTTCTGAAACTCATCGTAACCTCCTCACCGTCTCTTTTCTCTTTTCGATCGGATTCACAGTCCTGCCAGTATAGCCACGGCTTTCATTTATAATCAACGATAAGATATCGATATGTCAATGGAGAACAGGGTGCCGGCGGAAACTTTGCATGGGTCGGCGCTGCCCCGTAACTCTTTTCCCATCTATTTTGTTATGATACTCCTGAGCAGGTGGGCTCAGAGAGGAAATTCTTCATCGTGAGCGCACAAACGGACTTTATGGGAACTCGAGGCGTCATATGGCATATTTAATCCTGAGGGTGATGATAAACGCCCTCTCGATAATGGCCGCCGTAAAATTCGTAAACGGTATAGCCTTCACCGGCGCATGGTGGAAGATGATCGTCGTCGGGGCAATCTTCGGGTTCGCGAACTCCCTCATCAAGCCGGTCATTCAACTCCTTACCCTGCCGGTGATCGTCCTGTCTCTCGGTCTCTTCACCCTCGTCGTAAACGCCCTCATGCTCGCGATAACCGCCGGACTCTCGAATACCTTCAACCTCGGCTTTCATATAGACGGCTTCTGGCCCGCCTTCTGGGGGGCGCTCATCGTGAGCATCGTCAGCATGCTCCTTTCCTTTCTCACCGGTGCAAAAAGGATCAGATACTACAGAGACAGTGCGTGATATCCAACCCTCGATGGACCTATTCTAGTGAGCAGCCCGGATTCTTCCTTGTCGCGGCTTGAATTACCCGTAAGGAAACTGTAAAACTATTCCCCGACCTCAAGGCCGATGATGCTGATATTATCTCTTCCGCCATGAACCATCGCCCTCATGAAGAGAGACTGAACCGCCTCCTCAAGGGCAGCGTCCGCGAAACATTTTTCGATCTCGCTCCGCTCCATGCTCTCCCAGAGTCCGTCGCTGCAGATGAAATACTTCTCCCCGCCGCCGACCTGCGCCTCCTTAAAATACCACTCCGGCATCTTGCTCCGCAGATCTCCCATTATGGCAGAAGTCAGAATACTTTTCTGAGGATGGTGCCTCATCTCCTCTTCGGTAATTAAGCCGCTCTCGAAAAGCTCCGCGACCACCGAATGGTCCCTCGTGACCCTCTCGAGAGAACCGCTCCTCAGTTCGTATACCCTGCTGTCGCCGCAATTAAAGATAATCGCCCTGCTGTTGATGAGCAGCACACCCGCTATCGTCGTCCCTAAACCATAGGCAGCCCTGTCATTTTCCGCCAGTCCATTCAGATACTTTTTTGAGGAGAGAATAATCTCCCCGATCGATTCAGGACTGTCAGCCTCTTTGTATCGTCCCTTGAAAACCTCAAGGACCGACCTGCTCGCAACCTCTCCCTTTGCGTGGCCCCCCATGCCGTCGGCAACGGCGTATATCTGCCTTTCATCCTCCGACCTCAGGCATACCGTTCTATCCATCGCCGCCTGGGAGGCGAGGAGCCCATTCAGCAGGATGCTGTCTTCATTATTGCTCCTCACCTTTCCCGTATTGGAGATATAACAGGCATGGATGACCATTTTATCCGTTCCCCCCGGCAACCTCGGTCCTCACGGCATCGTGATGACAAGCTCGTAACTGCCGACCCCGACCTTATCGGCGATGCCGTGCTTCCAGAGGAGTTCCGTCACCTTCACCTTTGCCTTCTTAGGAACCATGAGAATCAGTTTCGAGCCTGAATGCGTCATCTCCTTCCAGCGCTCTGCCTTTTCAAGCGTTATGCTCTGCTCGGTCTCCACTTCGACAACAGCGAGTGTCAGACCATGGCTGGCGAGAACGAGGTCCGGATCGCCCTCCCGATTGACCCTTATTTCGCGGTAATCCGGGGAAAACTTACCCCTGAGACGGTCGACGATCAGATCATGCATGAGTTTCTCACTGTCCATAGAATCCTCCGGACGGATAGAATTATTCACCGATACAGCTCGATCGAGGGGCCGCGCCCTCAAGAGAAATGTAGCACATCTCGTTCTCGCTTGCAAAATCAGGTCTGCGTGAAGACAAGAAAAGAACCATACAGACTGTAGCTCAAAGCCTTTTCTGTCCTTGACAACCATGACGGTCTGCTATAGATTGTCTTTAACAGGTATTCCGGACCAGAGGGGTATCATGTTTCGTGACAGGAAGGAAGCGGGCAGGCTCCTTGCCGAGAGACTGAAAGCGTATGAACGCGAGAAGGAGATCCTTGTGCTGGCCCTTCCGAGGGGCGGTGTAGTGACAGGTGCTGAAATCGCTCGGCACCTCCGCGTGCCTCTCGATGTCCTCATTGTTCGTAAGATAGGGGCCCCCTTGCAGCCCGAATTGGCGGCGGGAGCGGTTTCCGAGACAGGCGCGGTAGTCTTGAATCAAAATGTTCTCTCTTCCTACGGAATTCCGGAGGAATACATTCAGACTGAGATAGCAAGGCAGAAGAAAGAGATCTCCGGGAGACAGGAGCTGTACCGCGAGGGTAAAGGACTAAAAGACCTTGAAGGCAAGACCGTCATCATCGTTGATGATGGCGTTGCAACGGGCGCGACCATGAAGGCGGCGATAGAAACTCTGAAAAAAGAGCGGCTGAAAAGAGTAGTCCTGGCTCTTCCCGTTGCGCCGCCTGATACCGCGGACGAACTGAGGCGGATGGTCGACGAGTTCATCTGCCTCGAAACCCCCTCACATTTCATGGCGGTCGGGAACTATTACGATGACTTCTCACAGACGACCGATGAGGAAGTGGTAGGGCTCCTCGGGAAGTCTGAGGCAGAAGGAGGAGAGCAAGAGGATGCGCCATACAAATAGGCCTGCAACAGAGCAGAAAGAGGGAGGGTGATTGTCCGTGCCTGAAGGAGTGGTTCTCGTCAGCGCCGTGCGAACCGCCATCGGCAGGTTCGGTCGCGCTTTCAGAGATATATCAGCCCAGCGACTGGGAGCCCTCGTGATAAAGGAAGCGGTAAGGCGGGCTGGTATCCGGCTGGAAGACGTCGATGAAGTCATCATGGGGAATGTAATCTCAGCGGGCCTCGGCCAGAACCCCGCTCGGCAGGCCGCTATCTACGCCGGCATACCCGTCGAAACGGGAGCATTTACCGTGAACAAGGTCTGCGGTTCCGGCCTCAAGGCGGTCGTGCTCGCCGGTCAGGCGATAAAGTCCGGTGACGCCGGAATCATCGTCGCAGGAGGCATGGAGAACATGAGCGCTTCACCGCATATAATCAGAAGCCTCCGCTGGGGCATGAAGCTCGGAGACGCTATGGTCGCTGATACGATGATCCATGATGGTCTCTGGGATGTCTATAACGACTACCATATGGCGATTACGGGAGAGAGGATAGCCGTGAAATACGGTATAACGAGAGAAGAGGCTGACAGGTTCGCCTTCATGAGCCATGAGAAGGCGCTGGGGGCGATAGAGAACGGAGGATTTCGCGAAGAGATACTGCCGGTCGAAGTCGGCGGAACCCCCGTTGAGAGAGATGAGTGCGTGAGGGAAGATACATCTATCGAGAAACTGTCGAAGCTCCAGCCTGTCTTCAAGAAAGACGGGATACTCACCGCGGGAAACAGTTCGAAGCTCAGCGACGGCGCGGCAGCCCTTATCGTGACTTCAGCAAGAAAGGCGAAAGAACTCGGGATCAAACCGCTCGCACGGATAACGGGTTATGCGACAGGGGGGACGAGGCCTGAAGATGTGATGGAGGCTCCTATCCCGACCGTCAGGAAACTCCTCAAGAGGACCGGCCTTACCATAGGCGACATAGACCTCGTGGAGCATAACGAGGCCTATTCGACCGCGTCTATCGCGGTATCGAGGGAATTGGGGATCGATCCCGAAAGGTTCAATGTGAAGGGAGGCGCTGTTGCGATGGGCCATCCGATAGGATGCAGCGGCGCCAGGATTCTCGTCACGCTTCTCTACGCCCTACAGGAAAGAGGGCTGGAGAGGGGTCTGGCAACCCTCTGCCTCGGCGGCGGAAACGCGGTGGCAATGATCGTCGAGAGATAAACGATGTTTTATCGAAAAGAACAGAGAGCGATACTCGACATGCTCTTCCCCGACACGAGAAAGTACCATGCAGTGCTCGAGTCGATCGGTACTTTCGCAGAAAAGGAGATCCTGCCCCATGCACGAAGAATCGATCAGGAAAAGATCTTTCCCCGGGAGAATCTCGAAAGGCTGCGGAAGCAGGGGATCATGGCATTTCCTTTCCCCGAGCATTATGGCGGGTCGGGACTGCCTTTCTCCCTCTATATCGCTGCATTAGAGATGCTTGCCAAGGCATGCGCAAATACGGTCCTCCAGGTCTCGATTCAGGGAATGATCTGCGAGGGCATACGGCTCTTCGGAGATGATCGCCAGAAGGAAAAGTTCCTGAGGGATGAGGGGCTTGTCGAAGGGAGATCCCTTGCCGCCTTTGCCCTCACGGAGCCCTGCTGCGGCTCCGATGCGAAGGCGATCCAGACGAAGGCCGAGCGGTCCGGGAAGGCCTTCCTCCTGAGCGGCAATAAGACATTGATAACGAACGCCGCGGAAGGCGATTACCTCCTCGTCTTTGCCAGGTCTGAGAGAGGCATCTCCTCTTTTCTCGTGCCGAGAGATTCGCAGGGACTGACGGTGATGAAGACAATGCCGAAACTCGGCTTCAGGGGAAACAGCCTTTCTGCGATACACCTTCAGGACTGCCGCGTCTCAGCTGCAAACCTCATCGGGGAGGAGGGGAAGGGCCTTGAGTACGCGAAGCAGATCCTCAACGTCGGGAGGATGACGATCGCAGCGATAGGCGTCGGGATAGCGCAGGCCGCCTTTGACAAATCCCTCTCATACAGCAGGGAAAGAAAGGCCTTTGGTGAGCAGATAGCGAACTTCGAGCTCGTGCAGGAGAAGCTCGCAGACATGACCGCCGGGATACAGGCGGCAAGGCTTCTAACCCATTATGCTGCCAGAATGAAGGATAAGGGAGAAGACGTCGCGTCAGCAGCCTCCCAGGCCAAACTCTTC
>Ga0187779_10002675_pt1 | contig 10889 bp, 8 predicted proteins | sample 1015_Q2_SP10_10__FD_132435 | JGI IMG/M metagenome (GOLD analysis project Ga0187779, IMG submission 132435) | Tropical peat soil microbial communities from peatlands in Department of Meta, Colombia - 1015_Q2_SP10_10_MG | ecosystem: Environmental > Terrestrial > Soil > Wetlands > Peat | place...
CAGCGGTAAAAACGTCTGGATATCTGATGAAAGGCTCGATCTCTTTCCTTCTGTTACTGGTAATCCGGTGGGCTCGCGTTGTGTTGCACTGTATGGTTTGGGATAGTAAAGCGATGGGGTCGAACAGGGCGTGACCATTATGGTCTGATCACGAAACCCAGATGGCTGCAGCTTTTATTAGGAACGTAATACCGCGACATTACTCCCCTGAGCCCTGCCCGCCATAAATGCTTTCTCGTTCATTTCGAATACCTTTTGAGGGACGGTATGCTTAATGGCTTCAAGAATGACCGATTCTTTGAGCGGGAGGAACTTGAGCGCGGCACCGAGGAGCACGAGGTTGAGCGTGCGCTTGTCTCCGGCCTTGACGGCGACCTCCGTACCGTCGAGCGGCATGACCTTCTTGACTCGGAGTTTGATAGTGTCGTTGATGTCTGACGGATACTTTTCCACAGCAATCGAAACGCCGATCGTGCCGATGGAACGGGTATTATAGATTACTGCTCCATCGTTCTTGAGGAAGTGCAGGTAGCGCGCAGTCTCAAGAGGCTCGAACCCGATCAAGAGATCGGCCTCACCCTCACTCACGATTGGAGAGAAGACTTTTTCCCCAAAGCGCACTTGCGATAGTACGCTGCCCCCGCGCTGCGCCATTCCGTGCACCTCACTCTGTTTCACGTCTAAGCCGGAAAGAAGTGCCGCTTCGGCGATAATCTTGCTCGTGAGCAGAACCCCCTGCCCTCCCACACCGCTGATCAAAATGTTAAAAACATTCAAATTATATCCCTCTTCAGTGAAAGTCCGGAAGGCAGAGAATCTCAAAAATCCTCGACGGCTTTTTTCACTCTTTCTCCTCAGGCCTCATCTGATGAAAGCGTTCCTTCGCGGACGCTTCATCGCTGTGAAAATTCTTTGCTCTTCTTCTTGAGTTTAAACCTGCACTTCGTATCCTGCCTTGGCGCTACGAGGTTTTCATCGAACCTGTGGTACACAGCTGGGCGCAGACTCCGCAGCCGTTGCACAAGAGCGGATCAACCTCGACATAGCCTGTTTTTCCTTCCGGTGTAAAGGAAAGTGCTATGCAGCCCGCCTTGAGACACAACTTGCATCCTACGCATGTTTCTTTCTCTACAACATAGGACTTCTTCGAAACACGGTAGCGCAGTACGCAAGGCTGGTTCGATATGAGCACGGAAGGACCCTGGGCAGCAAGTTCTTCCTTCATGATTTTCTCGAGGTCCTTGATGTCATACGCATCGATCTCACGCACGCGCTTTGCGCCTATAGCTCGGCATAGTTGCCCGATATCGAGACGTGGTGCGGCAGTGCCTTTTGCCGAACGTCCTGTGCCGGCATGCTCCTGGCCGCCGGTCATGCCCGTGGTGTCGTTGTTCATAATGATCACGATTGCATCGCCGCCGTTGTACACCATATTAACGAGACCCGTAATGCCGGAGTGCAGGAACGTGGAATCGCCGATCACGGCAACAGGCTTCTGGCGCGTTCCCTGCAGCGCAAGTCCTTTTGCCATACCGTGCGCCGCCGAGATGCTGGCGCCCATGCAGATACACGTGTGCATTGACGAAAACGGAGGCAGCGCACCGAGCGTGTAACACCCAATATCGCCGGAGACGTAGAGTTTGAGTTTCGCCAGCACGGTGAAAAGGCCCCGGTGGGAGCAGCCGGGACAGAACGTGGGCGGCCGTATGAGGAGGCCCGGCACCGGTTTTTTCATCGGGAGAACACTGCCTGATATCTTCTCCAACACCAAGCGCTGGCTGAACTCGCCCCACAGCGGCAGCACGTTCTTGCCCAGATGGACCGTAATGCCCATAGCCTTGATCTGTTCTTCGAGGAACGGATCGAGTTCCTCAACGACCACGAGTTTGTCGACTGAAGAGGAAAATTTCTTGATAAGCTTTTCCGGGAGCGGGAAAGTCAGGCCGAGTTTCAGCACCGTGGCATACGGGAAAGCCTCACGAACATATTGGAAAGAAATGCCGGACGTGATGAAACCGAGAGAATTGTCTCCTTCGATGATCCTGTTGAGCGACGAAGTTTCAGCCCACTCTTTAAGCCTCGCGAGCCGGTCCTCTACAAAGACGTGCCGCTTCTTTGCATTGCTGGGGAGCATCACGAATTTGCCGAAGTCTTTTGCAAGGCCGCGGCCTGCCGGAGACTCGGCAATTCCCATCTCGACTACGCTTTTGCAGTGAGATATTCTCGTTGTCGTTCTGAGGATGACCGGCGTGTCAAAAGACTCGGAAAGCTCGAAGGCGGCCTTGATGAAATCCTTTGCCTCGGCCGAATCGGTCGGCTCGATGCAGGGGATCTTTCCGAGCCGGGCAAAGTGGCGAGTGTCCTGCTCGTTCTGGGAGCTGAACATTCCGGGGTCGTCCGCCGCCATAAGTACAAGTCCCGCGTTGATTCCTGTGTAGGCAACGGTCATGAGCGGGTCAGCGGCCACGTTCACGCCCACATGCTTCATGCAGGCAAGCGAGCGCACGCCCGAGAGCGCACCGCCGATGGCCACTTCAAGCGCCACCTTTTCGTTCACGGACCATTCTGCGTGTATGCTTTCTTCGCACGAGAGCGTTTCGAGCACTTCGGTGCTCGGCGTGCCGGGATATGCGGAGGCAAGCTTGCCTCCAGCCTCGAGGAACCCGCGGGCAATGGCTTCATTACCGGAAAGGATTGATTTAGTCACATATACTCCTAAAACTGCTTGCCAATGAGGTCACGGAGAAAGCAGCACTCGCTTGACGCCGATCAAGATTATTCGTGAATCATGCTGGCTAATACCTCTGGGATGTATCACATGAAACCAGTGTCTAGACCATTTTATTGATGCGGGCTCTCCGTGATATGAGAGTTTTTTATTTCTGTCGATTGTCGATCACGCGCTTGGCCTTGCCTTCGCTGCGCTGGATGGTATTGGGCGGACGAAGCGTGACTTCCGTGTTCACGCCGATGATGTCCTTGATATTTTTCTGGATCTCCCGTTTGAGATGCAGGAGCTCTTCTTCTTCCTGGATAAAAGCCTTCAGGTCCGTTGAGAGCACTTTCGAAGCCATTTCTTCCATGAACTTCGGCGTCACCTCCACGTAGACGCTCATCTCGTCTAGCCTTCCCTTGCGGTTTACCTCGATGGTGTAATGAGGCGCGACCTCTGCCGAGCGGAGCAGGACCGACTCCACTTGCGAGGGAAACACGTTTACGCCGCGGATGATGAGCATGTCGTCGGCTCGGCCGCGCACGCGCTTCATGCGGACTAGCGTCCTGCCGCAGACGCACTTCTCAGAATTGAGGCTCGTAATGTCCCCGGTGCGGTAGCGGATGAGCGGCATTGCCTCGCGAGACATGCTCGTGATCACGAGTTCGCCCTCCTGGCCGTAAGGTAGCTGCTCGCCATTTTCAGGATTGATGATCTCGGGATAGAAGTGGTCCTCGTTCAGGTGGAGGCCATTCTGCGCCTCGATGCATTCGGCTGAGACGCCGGGGCCGATGATCTCCGACAGTCCGTAAATGTCGATGGCCTTTATCCGGAGCCGTTCCTCGACCTCTCGTCGCATTTCGTCGGTCCAAGGCTCTGCGCCAAAGAGCCCCACGCGGAGCTTGATCGTATCGAAATTTATCTTCATTTCACAAGCCACATCATAGATGTACAGCGCAAAAGAAGGCGTGGAGCAGATTGCCGTACTGCCGAAGTCCTGGAGCAGCATGATCTGTTTCTGCGTGTTACCACCAGAGATTGGGATAACCGATGCGCCGATACGCTCAGCCCCGTAGTGTGCGCCAAGTCCGCCGGTGAACAAACCGTAACCATAGGCGTTCTGGACCATGTCCTTGTTCGTAACTCCGGCGCAGGTAAAGGTACGGGCCATGACCTCAGCCCAAAGGTTGATATCGTTCCGGTTATAGGCTACGACTGTGGGCTTGCCCGTGGTGCCCGACGAAGCATGGATGCGGACGACGTTTTCAAGCGGCTCGGCAAAGAGCCCATAAGGATAATTGTCGCGAAGGTCGGATTTCTTGGTGAAGGGGAGTTTTGCGATATCCCGAACGTCCTTTATATCCTGAGGTTTAATGCCCTTCTCGTCAAATTTCTTCCTATAAAAAGGGACGCGGGCATAAACTCTCTCACAGACTTTCTGCAGACGTTCGCCCTGCAGTTTGGTAAGTTCCTGTCGTGACAGGGATTCCTCGGGATTCCAAAACATACGTAGCTCCTCTGCGATATTCATCGCCAGCGGCCTCAAGGGACCCGCTGGAATTGAAACGTCGCCATTATAAACCAGAATGCCTGGTTTTGTAAATATAAAATCATATTCCTGTTGAGCCAGGTGGGGTGATTTTGCTATAATGGCACCGCATTCCATATCCTGTGTACCGGCATGCTGGACCGCATGCTCCCCCGTTTTCTACCTGGAATGATCTGATTTTGATAAAATCCCAAGAGAGGACAGCCTATGGATCCTATGAAGAAATTCGTGGAAAAAGACAACTTCGCCAAACATCTAGGCGTCGAGATGCTCGAATATTCACCCGGAAAAGCAAAAGCCAGGATGGAACTCAAAAGCCATCACTTGAACAGTGCTGGCACCGTGCACGGCGGTGCAATCTTCTCACTCGCCGATGCAGTCTTTTCCGTGGCGTCCAATTCTCACGGCTCGCTCGCCATGGCAATCAACGTGAGCATCTCTTTCTTCAAAGCTGCAAAGAGCGGCATGCTCATTGCCGAAGGCCGCGAAATATCCCTCAACCCCAAGCTCGCGACCTACCTTATCGATGTCAAAGACGATTCGGGAAATGCCATCGCTTTGTTTCAGGGTACGGTATACCGGAAAAAAGAAAGTATCGGAGATTTCATCAAATAGAACATGCGGTATAAGGAAGTGGGTCCTTAAACTATGATGGCAAATGATGAAGGCACCGGAGATGCTTTTTCAGAGACAAGAAACCATCCCTGCAAGTAAACGAGATTACGTCGAATGGCACCGTGGCCGCGCGGAATACGGCTTGTGGCTCATCGAACTCGGGACAGAAGAAATCTTTCAAAAAGTCGAAGCAGCGCGAGAACATCTCTCTGATTTCCTGCTGAAGCCCTATCACAGACAGCCACATGTCTCAGTATTCATTTGCGGCTTTCTGGCAGAGACCGTATTTTTGGACGATGATTACAGCACTGAACAGTTTCATGTTCAGACTGAATTGTTGAAGAATGCGCACCTTAGGCCATTTGTCATAGAAGTCGGCGGCTTAAACAGTTTTGCATCTGCCCCCTTTCTAGAAGTCGAGGACCTGGACAACGGCATTGCGCAGACAAGGGCCCTGTTATCGAGGACCGCCAAGGAGATCGGGAGGAGCTCGTTTACTCCCCATGTGACCGTCGGACTTTATTCTCAGGCTTTTCAAAGCAGCATTGTAGCCAGGAAAATCTCAACTTTTCTATGTGAGCCGGTAAGGCTTACCGTAAACCAGCTCACGTTTGCGACATACGAGGCCCGGAACCTAGCCGGGTCACTGACGGGGAAATTCCGTGTCACGCTAAGGTCAGAGTAAACAAAGAGGTCGTACTGATCGAGGAACAGCACATATGCGTGAGGAAGTAACGTATTACGTGGATACACGGTGTGGAAGGCCATCTCTGGTAAGGTTTTTTTCTTTGCCATTTTTCTCGGACATGCTATAGTTTCCTTCATGTCGGAACCAAAACCATCCCGCATTTCTGTTCATTACGCCTGGATTATCGTCTTCACCGGCACGCTCTGCATCATTGCATGCCTGGGATTCGGTCGCTTTGCCTTCGGTATGTTACTACCGTCCATGGCGTCATCATTGAATCTTTCCTATGCGCAAATGGGCTACATCAGCACCTGCAATTTCATCGGATATCTCGCGGCCGTCCTGTTCTGTGGACGGATTGCAGGCCGGATCGGCTCTCAACGGCTAATTGTGGCCGCGCTCATTTTGATCAGCGCATCGATGGCGCTCATCAGCCGATCATCTGGTTTTTTAGCGATATTGATCCTCTACATGATCACCGGCATAGGGAGCGGGGCAGTGAATGTTCCTGTGATGGGCCTCATTACATCTTGGTTCGATCGCACGATCCGCGGACGGGCGGCTGGCTTCGTGGTAATCGGAAGCGGGTTCGCGATCATCATCTCCGGCAAGCTCATTCCTTTTATTAACAAACTGGTTGGTCCGGAAGGATGGAGGATAAGTTGGCTCATCCTTTCAGGAACCATTGCGGCAATTGCCCTTATCGGGCATCTGTTCCTGAGTAACAAACCCCAGGACAAGGGGCTCATCCCTCTCGGCAGCGAAGGCAAAGCAATCACCCCGGTCCTGCGCAATGCTGTTGATTCAAAAAGCATCTATGTAAACAAGACCATCTATCTTCTCGGCGCGATTTACTTCCTCTTTGGCTTCACCTATGTGATCTATGCGACCTTCATTGTTACCACAATGGTGAGGGAGCGGGGCTTCTCCGAAGCCGTCGCGGGCAATTTCTGGTCATGGGTCGGCTTTCTCAGTCTTTTTTCCGGGCCCGTTTTCGGAACGCTTTCGGACAAGCTCGGAAGAAAGGCAGGGCTCATGATCGTCTTCTCGTTTCAGACGCTTGCCTACCTTCTTGTCGCGGCGAACCTCCCGCCGTTGTTTCTCTACCTTTCGATCGGCTTCTATGGGATTGTGGCATGGTCCATACCCTCCATCATGGTCGCAGCCGTGAGCGAATACGTGGGCGTTGACGAGGCTCTTGCGGCCTTCGGCTTCATCACCTTCATTTTCGGCCTCGGCCAGATCACCGGCCCGTCCATCTCCGGTGTCCTGGCTGAAAGAACTTGCAGTTTCTCAACAAGCTTCTACATGGCAGCGGCCTTCGCCGGTGTGGCGATTCTGCTCACTGCCTTCCTGAAAAAACCCGATTCAGAACATGTCTGACTAATAGCACGGCAGGGAATCCTTGCCGACCGGTCTCGCGCTGTGCACGCGCTGTCGGGCCGCAGGAATATATACGTGCCGGACGCGTATGGCGGGATGCATTGGCATCAAAAGAATGCGGACTGCGCGTCAGAAAAGTTCGAATTGTCAGGAGTGCGTACGGGGTTTATGCGGTACTGCCTGATCACCGATGTCGAAGAACAGCTCTATAGTTGCGGTTTCCTTGCCAGAGATTTCTTGATCTCTGACCGCTCGGGGTGTATAGTGACATTCCGCAGAGAAAGAAGATTGAAGCACACCATCGCTGGCGTATACGCAGTTACCCGCACAGTTTTCGAAAGCACTGGACATATCGCCTGGCAAGATGTGTCCTCAAAGTCGGGGAGAAACCATGAAGCGGAAAGCAATTGCCCTTTTTTCAGGCGGACTGGACAGCACCCTTGCCATCCTGTTGGTCCAGAAACAAAATATCGATGTGCTGGCGATCACGTTTCTGACCGACTTCGGATGTGATATCGGCGATTCATCTTCGTGTTCGAAAAACCCCGCCCCCGCAGCCGACAAATTCGGCTTCGACCTCAAGCTCTGCCACCTGGGACAGAAGTTCGTCGAGATCGTGAAAAAGCCACGTCACGGCTATGGCAGGAACATGAACCCATGCATAGACTGCCGCATTCTCATGCTCCGGGAAGCCGGCACCGTGATGGAGATGATCGGCGCTGATTTTGTCATCACCGGTGAAGTACTGGGCCAGCGACCAATGTCGCAGCAGCGCAACGCCCTTAGCCTTATCGAGCGGGAGAGTGGCTTGAAAGGACGCATCGTGCGACCCCTGTCCGCCCAGCTCATGCCCATAACGATCCCGGAGGCCCGCGGGATTATTGACCGCAATCGCCTGCTGGCAATGAATGGCAGGACGCGCAAACCCCAGATGTCTCTTGCCCGGGAACTGGGACTGACCGACTATCCCTCACCTGCTGGCGGCTGTCTCCTCACCGATCCCATTTACTCGAGACGCTTGCAAGACCTGCTCCGGGCGGATCCCGACCCCGACGCCAGGGACCTGAGCCTCCTCCGGCTCGGGCGGCACTTCCGGCCGTCCGGGGCATGCAAAATCATAGTCGGAAGAAACGAGACGGAGAATAATGCGCTCGAAAAAATGAAAAGACCTGGTGACGTGCAAATGTACGTCGATGGCGTGGGAACCCCGTTCGTACTCCTGACCGGCCCTGAAGCTGAACATTACCTCGATCTTGGCGCTTCGCTCTGCGCGCGGTATTCGGACAAGAAGCTTGAACCCGAGGTACAAGTCACAATAAGGGGCAGCGCGGGGGCATCCATGATCTGGATCAGACCGGCTAGGGAAGATATGCTTGACGGCTATCGCATCCGTTGAATGCACAGATGGAATGCGGGAGGGGACAGCGGGCACCCGCTTTTCGCTCATGAGCCAACGGCCGCTCGAGCGATGGTCTCAGGGGAAAAGCGCTGCCTGATCTTTTCTCAGTTGATGGAAGCTTTCTTCTGGCATATGAAACACGTTCTTAAAGATCCTGTTCATGACAAAGACAAGCTGTCGGAATTTATATGCATCGTGGTGTGAGTCGCCTTTGAGCTCCGAATTGCGGAAACTCTCCACATCAGAGATGCGCAGCTCAACGCCCAGCGTATGCTGTTCCGTTTTTTTTCTGACCTGGTCTCTTCTCGCATAACGCGGTGTGCCCGGGATCATGATCTCATTCGTCTCCGCGTCGCGGTGGATGGGCACGGAAAAGCCGATCTTGCATTGGAACTTCCTGTGGCCCCGGGAAGTATGGACGTTCTTCTCCGCGTTCATACCCAATGCTTCAAAGAACTCCCTCGCATAGGCGAGAAGACCGCTCTCCTCCGGCATTTCTTCGCTTCCGCCGCTACGGGCAAGACTTATCAACAACCTCCGTACCGCCTCCTTCATGCTCTCCGGTCGATCGTAAAGGGTCTGGGTAATAGAGTGCGAAGCAGTGTTTTCCTGGAGAATCACCCCCCGTTTCTGCAGGGCGTGAAAGAGCTTCAGGGTGTCATCTGCACTCTTGAGGATGAAAGTGATTGCAAGGATATCCCGGATATCGTATGCTTCCCCTTCCACGTTTTTTCCCAGTTTGGTGACCATGCTTTCCGGACTTTTTAGCCGCGCCTTGATCTCGGCGACGTCGACATCGACCCCATCCCCGCTGTTAAAGACCTGGCAGCCCTTTGATTGATCGAAAGCAATGGACTCCTGCAGGCGATGAAAAAAGGCTGAGATCTTGACAAAGGCCCGTTGCGCGGGTTCTGTATCGGGGATATGCACCGGATGCTCCCAATCGTAATGGTAGAGATCGTCGAGGCTCTGACCCTGCATTTCTAGAAAAAAACCGAGCTGGACATAATCGTTGATGTCCTGGCTGTCCTCCTCGATTGACTTGATCAGGTAGCCCATCTTGAGGAGGGAACAGGCTGCCTTCTGCCAGGCCATCGGTACGTCGAAATTTTTCCCCTGGTACCCTGAAAAAACAAAGGGATACTTTCGGGCTGAGGCAAGCAGAAAAAGGTGCCGGGGGTCTTCATCGACTATGAACCTGAACTTCTTATCCTGCAGGACCGATGCTGTTGTGCCGATGGCCTTCAGGCATGTCCGGTAAAGATCTGCGTTTGGTGAATTCAGGTCAATAAGTTCTGCCAGCTGCTTCGTCGCAAAAGGGAAGAGGCCGTCGAAAAAATAGGCAAAGGCGCGCCTGATGTAGTGCGCTGCCCTTTCGCGTTCGCTTTCCTGCAGATCGTCACTGCCGAGTGTGTCAAAACCACGGTTTGCCATCATCCGTGTGGCCTGTTTGAGGGATGATGCGTAATCCCGCGCGGGCAAAAGCAGAAACGGTGTCATCTCGGTCCGGTCAAGGATGGAACCGAAGATTTCATGATGGAGTTCCTGGTTCGCAATTACATTTTTCATGAACGACCCTATTTCTGGTCAGGTACCTTATTCACCTTGGCTCATTATGGTCCAGCTAGCTCAGATCATTCCTCTCGGTACGCTGCAACAATGGCAGTAAAGTCTACGGGTACCCCGAGCATGTGTGATGCGGGGCAGGAACCGTGTGAAGCCGACCGGAATCTTTGTATCGGCATGGCATCAATATTTTTTTCAATCCGGAGAATGGCTCTGGGTTTTGGCTCTTCCCTGGTTGCATTTACCTGCGGACCAGGAGCAGGCGCTCGAAGACATCACGATGCATGGTATAAGCATAGAACAGAAATGGTTAAATTTCAAGTTATGGTTCCCGGACCTTGCATACCGCGGTTCAATTTGCAAGGAATGAGCAAAGGGAAGGATTTCGGGATCTTCGCACGCTTGCGCACCAGTTTGTAAAATCTTATTTAACCATCTGTCTCTACTCATTCAACAAGGCTGAGCTGAAAATCAGCCCCCCCTGCCCCCCTTATTTCATGCCATTGATCGCTTTTTTGCACCGTGATTTTGCGGTCATCATTGCCAGAGGAAATCACTGCGGCCGTTACAGCTGGAGGGGCGGCCCCTTTTAGCAGGGAATGCAAGAGGCATGAATCTTATAATCTCGTTCTCCCTCACAAGGGGAGCCGCTTTAGCTGCCCGAAGGCCTTTCATCCGTTTATAGGCCAAGCCCCTGGAGCGATGGAGAATGGGCATCAGGGCTTGGAGCCCAGGATTTGCAAAATGCCAGTGGCAAAAGAACGCCTCGCTCTGTTTGTAACATGCATCTGCAACCGCGTTTTTTTAGCGGCAAACCTACCGGTAGGGTAACCAGATGCTCTCAAATCGTGTACAAAGCTTCTCCGACGACTTTTTGATCTGCCTCTCCACCTTGCGTGAGGGCTGCCGACAACATGCTATTGTTTGCTCATATCCTGGGGTAGACCAGGTTGACTAAAAACCGGCATTTATATGA
>Ga0187779_10002677_pt1 | contig 10876 bp, 8 predicted proteins | sample 1015_Q2_SP10_10__FD_132435 | JGI IMG/M metagenome (GOLD analysis project Ga0187779, IMG submission 132435) | Tropical peat soil microbial communities from peatlands in Department of Meta, Colombia - 1015_Q2_SP10_10_MG | ecosystem: Environmental > Terrestrial > Soil > Wetlands > Peat | place...
ATCGTTGTCGACCTTGCTCTGTCCGGCACAGGCGTGCTTGGCCGTGGCGCAATCCGCCTGACCCGCCTTGGCGATGCCGTAGCACTTGTCCTTGCTCGCCTCCGGTGCCGCCGTGTCGGCGGCGACGGCGGAAGCGGCGATGCCGAGCGCGAAAAGTCCGGCGACGGCCGCCTGGATCCTGGCTTCATGCTTCATGACAGAGCTCCTTCCAAGGTTTGACGAGAGTCGGAAGCGTTCGAGCACCCTTCCGACGTGCAGGGCGGAAGAACCAGCGCCACCTTACATGGGGTGTCGCGCCGGCGGCAAGTCCGTCCCGAATCGATCTCCGGTCGAAACAGGCTTCAACGAGGCAAATACCGCTAACATTGCTGCCGCCGATCGTTCCGCGGTTCTCTTCCCATGCGCTTCACCGTCGCGACCTACAACATCCACAAGGGGTTCTCGCACCTCAAGCGCAAGGTCGTGATCCACGAGCTGAAGGAGCGGCTCCACGGACTCTCCGCCGACGTGCTCTTCCTGCAGGAGGTCCAGGGCGTGCATCGCCGGCATGCGCGGCGCTACCACAACTGGCCCTCCAAGCCGCAGCACGAGTTCATCGCCGACGAGGTCTGGCAGGAAGTGGCGTACGGCCGCAACGCGGTCTACCAGCACGGGCATCACGGCAACGCGGTGCTGTCGCATTTCCCGATCATCGCGCAGGAGAATCTCGACATCTCGGCGCACGCCTTCGAGAGCCGCGGCTTGCTGCACTGTGTGCTGCAGCTCAAGCGCGGCTTGCCCGCGCTGCATTGCATCAACGTCCATCTCGGCCTGTTCGAGCGGGGACGCCGCTGGCAGGTGCACGCGCTGTGCGAGCGCATTCACGAAGCGGTCCCGATGGCCTCGCCGCTGATCGTCGCCGGGGACTTCAACGATTGGCGCCGGCGCGCCGACCGGACGCTCAAGGAGGAGCTCGACCTAGCCGAGGTGTTCGAGGTCGCGCATGGCCGCCCCGCAAGGACCTTCCCGGCGGTGCTTCCGGTCTTTCGCCTCGATCGCATCTACGCGCGCGGCTTGAGCGTGATGGCCACCGCGGTGCATTACGCCTATCCGCTGCAACGGCTGTCCGACCACGCGGCGCTGGCGGCGACGTTCGATCTCGACCGTGGGGCGCGCGGATCGCGTTGACTGCGGCTAAGCCGTGGACCGCTTCGTCACCGGCAATCGCGTCGTGCTGCTGCGCAGCGGCGTGGAGTATTTTCCCGCGCTCGAGCGCGCCATCGATTCCGCGGCCGACGAGATCTGGATCGAGACCTACATCTTTGCCGACGACGCCACGGGGCGGCGGATCGCGGACGCTCTGTCGCGGGCCGCGCAACGCGGCGTCAAGGTCCGCATCCTGGTCGACGGCTGGGGCGCGAAGTTCTATCTCACCGCGCCGCTCGAGCGGGCGATGAAGACGTCCGGCATCGAGCTCCTCAAGTACCGTCCCGAGGTCGCCGCATGGCAGTTCCGCTCGCATCGGCTGCGGCGGCTGCATCGCAAGCTCTGCCAGATCGATCGGCGCATTGCCTTCGTCGGCGGCATCAACGTGATCGACGACATGAACACCCCGGGGCACACGCCGCCGCGCATCGACTTCGCGGTCTGCCTCGAAGGGCCCCTCATCCCCGCGATCGCCCAGACGATGCAGCGGGTCTGGGCGCTGGTGCAGCTCGTGCAGTTCGGCACGAGTCAATTGCCGCTGTTTCCCGAGCGCGGGCGGGCGGAACGGGTCGGCACCCAGACCGCGAAGTTCATCATTCGCGACAACCTGCGCCACCGCCGCGACATCGAGCAGGCCTATCTCGCGGCGATCCGCGCCGCGAAGCGCGAGATCGTCATCGCTAATTCGTACTTCTTTCCCGGCATCAACTTCCGGCACGAGCTGATCGCCGCCGTCGCCCGCGGAGTCGCAGTGACGCTCGTCCTGCAGGCGAAGGTCGAATACGTTCTGCTGCATTTCGCGAGCCGGGCGATGTACGGCCAGCTCCTGCAGGCCGGCGTCGTGATCCAGGAGTACCACAGGAGCATGCTGCACGCGAAAGTGGCGGTGATCGACGATCGCTGGGCGACCGTCGGCTCCTCCAACATCGATCCGTACAGCCTGCTCATGGCCCGCGAGGCGAACGTCGTCGTGCGCGACCGCGGTTTCGCGATCGAGCTCAAGGCCGAGCTCGCCAAGATGATCGAGACGGGCTCGCGGCGCGTGATCCATCAGGATTGGCAGAGCCGGTCGCGCCTGTACAAGGCCGCCATCTGGATCGCGTACGGCATCCTGCGCGTCGCGATGGGCCTTCTGGGCTACGGCGGCGACGAGTGGTTCCCGCGCCGGCCGCGCGCCGAGCGTACGCCGGGCTGAGGCGCGTCGGGCCGCTCGAGCGCGATACGTTCGCGGGCGGCGCGGTGGAGTCCCGTCGCGCTGCGCGGACCGCTACAATCGGCCTTCCATGCGTCGCGCTTCCTCCGGCCCGCTGCCGGCCCCGCCCGATCGCGCCTACCGCGGCGATTGGCGGACGATCGGCACGCTGCTCCCGTATCTGTTTGCATACAAGGGCCGCGTCGCCCTCGCGCTCGCTTGCCTGATCGCCGCCAAGCTCGCCAACGTCGGCGTGCCGCTGGTGCTCAAGGACATCGTCGATCGTCTCACGGTCACCGGCCCGCACGTGCTGGTGCTGCCGGTGGCGCTGCTCGTGGCCTACGGAGCGATGCGGCTCGCGACGACCGCGTTCACCGAGCTGCGCGAATTCCTCTTCGCCAAGGTCACCCAGCGCGCGGTGCGAACCATCACGCTCCGGGTGTTCCGTCACCTGCACTCGCTGTCGCTGCGCTTCCATCTCGCCCGGCAGACGGGCGGGCTCACGCGCGACGTCGAGCGGGGCACCCGCGGCATCTCGACGCTGGTCTCCTTCGCGCTGTTCTCGATCCTGCCTACGCTGGTCGAGATCGGGCTCGTCTCGGCGATTCTGATCGCGCGCTACGACATCTGGTTCATCGGCATCACGCTCGGGGCGCTCGTCGTCTACATCGTCTACACCGTGACGATCACCGAGTGGAGGACCGTATTCAGGCGGACGATGAACGAGCTCGATTCGCGCGCGAACACGCGGGCGATCGACAGCTTGCTCAACTACGAGACGGTCAAGTACTTCAACAACGAGGAGTACGAGGCGCAGCGCTACGACGAGGCGATGCAGCGCTGGGAATCGGCCGCGGTGAAGAGCCAGACATCGCTGTCGCTGCTCAACATCGGCCAGAGCGCGATCATCGCCGTCGCCGTGACGCTGATCGTCTGGCGGGCCACGCTCGGCGTGGTGAACCGCACGATGACGATCGGCGATCTGGTGCTGGTCAACGCTTTCATGATCCAGCTCTACATCCCGCTCAACTTCCTCGGCGTGATCTATCGCGAAATCAAGCAGGCGCTGGCCGACATGGAACGGATGTTCCGCCTGATCCAGGAGAACGCGGAGATCCGCGATGCGCCGGGCGCCGGTCCGCTCGCGATCACGGAAGCCGCTGTCCGGTTCGAGCACGTGGATTTCGCCTACGAGCCGAATCGCCAGATCCTGTTCGACATCTCGTTCTCGATTCCGGCGGGACACACGGTGGCGGTAGTGGGCCCGAGCGGGTCGGGCAAGTCCACGCTGGCGCGGCTGCTGTATCGCTTCTACGACGTGACGGCGGGCAGGATTCTCATCGACGGGCAGGACATCCGCGCGGTTCAGCAGGCGAGCGTGCGCGCCGCCATCGGCATCGTCCCGCAGGACACGGTGCTGTTCAACGACAGCATCGAGTACAACATCGCTTACGGACGCCCCGGCGCTACGCACGAGGAGGTCGTCGCCGCGGCGCGGCTCGCCCAAATCCACGACTTCGTGGCGAGCCTCGCCGAGGGCTACCGGACGCCGGTGGGCGAGCGCGGACTGAAGCTGTCGGGGGGCGAGAAGCAGCGGGTGGCGATCGCCCGCGCGCTCCTCAAAGCGCCGCGGATGCTCATCTTCGACGAGGCGACCTCGGCGCTCGACTCCAAAGCCGAGAAGCTCATCCAGGCGGAGCTCGAGCAAATCTCGGTCGACCGTACGACGCTCATGATCGCCCACCGCTTGTCGACCATCGTGGATGCCGATCAGATCCTGGTGCTCGAGCGCGGCCGGATCGTCGAGCGGGGCACTCATGGCGAGCTGCTGGCCCTCGGCGGCGCTTACGCCCGCATGTGGACGCTCCAGCAGCACGAACGCGACAAAATCCCGGGCGAAGTAACCGTTTGAGCCCGGTTCGCCGCCGTTCGTCGGTCGCCGGTCATCAACCAAGGCCTTGATCCGTTGAGCCGTTTGGCATCATTCGCGCGCCATGCTATAAATCGGCCTCGGTCTTGAGTTTTGGGTTCATGAATCTTCGTCTTGTCATTGTTTTGGCGTGCTTAATCGGCTCCGTCCCGGCTTGGGCGGGGGCCGATGACGTCGCGTCAGTCGATGCGCCACGCATCTCACTCGACGCCAGGAAACTCAAGCTCGCCTCGGCCAACGTTCTCATCCTCGATGCCCAGGCAGGCCAGCCGATCTACGCCAAGGGCGCCGACGCGGTGACGCCGATCGCCTCGGTGACCAAGCTGATGACCGCGATGGTCGTGCTCGATGCGGCGCAACCGCTGGACGAGCGGCTCGACGTCGGCATTGGCGATCTCGATCTGCTGAAGGGCACTCACTCCCGGCTCAACCTCGGGGCCGAGCTGTCGCGCGGCGAGATGCTCCATGTCGCCCTGATGGCCTCCGAGAATCGCGCGGCGTCCAGCCTGGCGCGCCACTACCCGGGCGGCTTTGCCGCGTGCGTGGAAGCGATGAATCGCAAGGCGCAAAGCCTCGGCATGACGCGTACCCATTTCTCCGATCCGACCGGGCTCTCGAGCGAGAATGTTTCGACCGCGGGTGATCTGGCGCTGATGGTGCGCGCGGCTGCGACCTATCCGCTCATCCGGGAGGCCACCACGACCTCGAGCCGTTACGTCGAGGTTCAGCCGACGGGCCGCATCCTCGGGTACAACAACACCAATTCGCTGGTGCGCAGCGGCCAGTGGGACATCCAGCTCAGCAAGACAGGCTTCATTCGCGAGGCCGGCAAATGCCTTGTGATGCTCGCGAATATCGCGAGCCGCGAGGTCGTGATCGTGCTGCTCGATTCGTACGGCCGCCTCACGCGCGTCGCGGATGCGAAGCGGGTCAAGTACTGGCTCGAGACCGGCCAATCCCTGCCGGCGGCGCAGCCGGTGAAATCGAGACGGGTGAAGGGAACGCTCCTGCCGACCTCTTCGGCGCATTCGGTGAGCAAGTCGAAGAATCGCCGCGCGTAACCTCGAGCCGCACGCAAGCCTCGCGACGGGCGATTTCGCCGCGAGCGTCAGGTGCATTTTGCCGAATCGGACGCTAGCCCGGCGCAGCCGGCGGCCGCTGCTGCTGGGCGAGCAGTTCCTTGGCGTGCGCACGGGTCTTCGCCGTGATCTCGTGGCCGCCGAGCATCCGTGCCAGCTCTTCGACTTTCGCCGCCGTATCGAGCCGCACCAGGGAGGTCGCCACGCTCTTGCCACGGCCGCGCTTGACCACCCGATAGTGCCCGTCGGCGCAGGCGGCGACCTGCGGGAGATGGGTGACGCACAGGACCTGACGCCTGCGCCCCAGCTGTTTCAATAGCCGCCCCACCGTCGCCGCCACCGCGCCGCCGATCCCTACGTCGACCTCGTCGAAGATGAGTGTGGGCACCGACCCCACATCCGCGAGCACGACTTGGATTGCGAGGGCAAGCCGGGACAGCTCGCCGCCCGAGGCAACGCGGGAGAGCGCCCCCGGCGCTTGGCCCGGGTGGGTCGCGACCTGAAAGTCGACCGCCTCCAGGCCGAAGCTCGCCCCATCGGCAAGCGCGGACAGCGCAACCTCGAACCGGCCGCCGCCCATCGCCAGATCCTTCATCGCCGCCGTGACGCGGTGCGAGAGCTCCATCGCCGCGAGCCTGCGCTTCGCGGAGAGCTGGGTCGCAAGCGCGCGGTACGAGGCCAGCGCCCTGGCCTCGGCTCTCGCCAGCGCATCGGTGTCGGCGCTCTCGGCAAGCGCGGCGAGCCGCTCGCTCGTCTCGGCCGCGAGCGCCGGCAAGGCTTCGGGCGTGACGCGATACTTGCGAGCGGCGGCATGAATCGCCGCGAGGCGATCGTCGACGCGGGCGAGCTCCGCCGGATCGAGATCGAGCCGCTCGCGGTAGGCGCGAAGCGCGCGCCCGGCCTCGTCCACCCGGATGCGGGCTTCGTCGAGCAGCGCCACCACATCGCCGAGCGCGGGATCGTGTGCCATGGCATGCCGCAGGCGCTCGGCAAGCGCGGAGAGTCTCGAGTCGAGCGTGGCGTCGCCTTCGATCAGCTCGGACTCGCTCGCCGCCGCGGCTTCGAGCAGTCGCTCGGCGTGCGCGAGCCGCGACTGCACGAGCCCGAGCTCGCGCCATTCGCCCTCGGTCACGCCGAGCGCCTGCAGCTCGGTCTGACGCGCGAGGAGCAGATCGCGCTCGGCGATCAGTGATCTCGCGTCCCCCTCGCCGCGTGCGCGGCGCTCGATCGCGTCGCGCCATGCCCGCCAGGTGCCCGCGACTTCACGCGCCAGCGCGGTGAAGCCACCGAATCCGTCGACCAGTGCGCGCTGCGTATCCGACCGTGCAAGCGATTCGTGGTCGTGCTGACCGTGCAGATCGACCAGACTTTCGCCGGCGGCCGCGAGCTGCGCCAGCGTCGCGGGGCGGCCGTTGACCCAGGCGCGGCTGCGGCCCTGCGCATCGAGTGTGCGTCGCAGCAGCAGCGTGCCGCCGTCCGCGAGCTCGTGCTCGAGAAGAAAGAGGCGCGTCGCTTCCGAATCGACGAGATCGAATTCCGCGGCGAGCTCGCAACGCTCGCTGCCCGGACGCAGCTGGCTCGCCTCGAACCTGCCGCCCAGAAGCAGCGACAGCGCATCGAGCAGGATCGATTTGCCAGCGCCGGTCTCGCCGGTCAGGACCGTGAAGCCCGGCTCGAAGTCGACGTCGAGCGCTTCGACGACCGCGAAGTTGCGGATCGACAGCGAACGCAGCATGGGGTTCTTTAGAGCGAGAAAGCCGGATTGTCCCGCATCGACGTGCGTCCCGCGTCAGACCGAAGCGCTAGGGGCGCGACGGCTCCTGGGATCCCCGGGTGTACGACTGCAGCCGCAGGCGCTCCGGCGTCTCGCTCCAATGCAGCTTCCGGCGCAGCATGGCGAAGTGGTCGTGATCCTTCGGGTGGAGCAGCCGCACTCGATGCTCGGAGCGACGGATGACGACCTTGTCGCCTTCGGCGAGCGGAAAGTCGGCCTGCCCGTCGCAGTGCAAACCGGCGTCCTTGCCGCGCGCCAATTCGATCTCGATCACCACCGAATCGCGGACCGCTATGGGCCGGTTGGTGAACGCGTGCGGCGCGACGGGCACGAGCAGGATCGCGGCCACCACGGGGTCGACGATGGGGCCCTGGGCGGACAGCGCGTAAGCGGTCGAGCCGGTGGGCGTCGCGACGATGAGCCCGTCGCCTCGCATCGCGTAGACGAATCGTCCGTCGATCGTGACGGCGCAATCGATCATGGTGCCGAGCGAGCCGCGGTTGACCACGACATCGTTGAACGCAAGCGCGTGCTCGCCGGGCCCCGATGTGCGCGTGAGCGTCGCGTCGAGCAGCGTGCGCGTTTCCTCGACGTACGCGCCTTCGAGCATCGACGCGAGCGCGCTCTCCATGTCGGCGAGCGCGATATCGGTGAGAAATCCCAGGCGTCCCTGGTTGATTCCGATGAGCGGAACGCCGTAAGGCGCGAGCCGGCGGGCGATGGAGAGCATCGTGCCGTCGCCGCCGACGACGATCGCAAGCTTCGCTTCGCGGCCGAGCTCCTCGATGGGCGCCACGCGATAGCCGGGTACCGGCGCCGCTCGCGCGGTCTCGGTGTCGACCAGGATGCGATGCCCGCGTGCCGAAAGAAACCGCGCCAATGCCTGCAGCGGCTCGGCGATGCCCGGGCTGTCGTATCGTCCGACCAGCGCAATCGTCGAGAACGGTTGGTCCCGGGCGCTCATGGGCGGATTAAAGCATAAAATATGCGCCATGCTGGACCCACGAGCACAGCATCTCCTGAAGACGCTGATCGAGCGCTACATCGCGGAAGGCCAGCCGGTCGGTTCGCGCATCTTGTCGCGTCAATCCGGCCTCGAGCTGTCGCCGGCGACGATTCGCAACGTCATGGCCGATCTCGAGGAGATGGGATTCATCGCCAGTCCGCACACGTCGGCCGGCCGCGTTCCGACGCCGAAGGGATACCGTTTCTTCGTCGATACGCTGCTCGTCGTGAAGCCACTCGAGGACAGCGAGATCAACGAGCTGCAGGGTCAGCTGCACGCGGACCGGCCGCAGCTGCTGATGAGCGCGGCGGCGCAGATGCTCTCGCAGCTCACGCATTTCGCCGGCGTCGTGCGGACCTCGCGCCGCGGTGCTTCGTTCCGGCACGTCGAGTTCATGCGCCTCTCCGACCGCCGCGTGCTGCTCATCATCGTGACGCCGGAAGGCGACGTCGAGAATCGCATTCTGCACACCGACCGTTCGTACACGCCGCAACAACTGCTCGAAGCGTCCAACTTCCTCAACCAGCATTACGCGGGACAGCCGCTGCAGACGGTGCGCACGCTGCTGGCCGACGAGCTGCGGCAGCTGCGCGAGGACGTGGTCGCGCTCATGACCGCGGCCGTCGACGCGGGGAGCGAAGCGCTCTCCGAAGGCGGGGAGAGCCTGGTCGTGTCGGGGGAGACCAACCTGCTGCACGCCCAGGACCTCGCCTCGAACATGGATCGGATCCGCCGGTTGTTCGAGGTGTTCGAGCAGAAAACCTCGCTCCTGCATCTGCTCGACGCGGGACAGCGCTCGCAGGGCGTGCACCTCTTCATCGGCGGCGAATCGGGTGTCGCGCCGCTCGACGAATGCAGCATCATCACGGCGTCGTATGAAGTCGACGGCCGCATCGTCGGCACGCTGGGCGTGATCGGCCCGACCCGAATGGCTTACGAACGCGTCATTCCGATCGTCGACGTGACGGCGAAGCTGCTCTCCAACGCGCTCACTCAGCAGTTGAACGAGGCGTGAGGCCGCCCCGCGGCTCGATCGCGCCGAGCGGGGCCGCATGATGTCGCGGTTCCGGCCCGAGCCGAAGTTCACGCACGACCGCGCGAGCCGGCTCGGCGTGCTGCTGGTCAATCTGGGCACGCCGGACGCGCCCGACGCGGGCGCCGTGCGACGCTATCTCGCCGAGTTCCTGTCCGACCCTCGGGTGGTCGAGATCCCGCGGGCGATCTGGAATCCGCTGCTGCACGGAGTCATCCTGAGAGTTCGGCCGGCGCAATCGGCCGAGCGGTATCGGCGAATCTGGACCCGGGACGGATCGCCGCTGCTCGTGCACAGCCAGCGGCAGAGGACGCTGCTCTTCGGCTATCTGGGCGCGCGCCTCAAGGCGATGGGGCTTCCAGCGGACCACTGTCTGGTGGAGCTCGGCATGCGCTACGGCAACCCTTCGATCGCCGATGCGCTGCAGCGGCTGCGCGAAGGTCATTGCGATCGTGTGCTGGTTCTACCGCTCTACCCGCAGTACGCCGCCAGCACGACGGCCTCCTCGCTGGATGCGATCCACGCGGCGACCGCCTCGATGCGCCGCGTCCCTGCGCTGCGCGTGGTCGACAGCTACCACGACGATCCTGCCTACATCGGGGCGGTCGCTCAGAACGTCACCGACTACTGGGTCAGGAACGGGCGGCCGAACAAGCTGGTGCTTTCCTTCCACGGCGTTCCCCGACGAACGCTCGACCTTGGCGACCCCTATCATTGCCAGTGCCTCAAGACGGCGCGCCTCGTGACCGCGGAGCTCGGCTTGAGGCCCGAGCAGTATGTGATCACTTTCCAGTCGCGCTTCGGCAAGGCCAAGTGGCTCGAACCCTATACCGCGCCGACCTTACTCGAGCTTGCCCAAGAAGGCATGCGGCGGGTCGACGTCGTCTGCCCCGGGTTCGCGACCGACTGCCTGGAGACCCTGGAGGAGATCGGCATCGAGGGCCGAGCCGCGTTTCTCCAGGCCGGCGGGTCGGAGTTCCACGCCATTCCATGCCTCAACGAATCCCCCGCCTGGATCGCGGCGCTGGCGACGATCGCGCTCAAGCACCTCGCCGGATGGCTCGATCCGCCACCGGATGCAAGCGGTCGCGAGGCCACGTCGACGAGGGCCAAGTCCCGCGGCGCTGCAGCCTGACGCCTGGCCCTCGAGGCGGTCGGCCCGGGCAAGCCGTCATGCTGGGTCGGTGCGGGTTGAAACATGCCTGAACGGCCCCACTCTTCATCGGGTTCGACGAAGGAGTTGGAATGAGCAACAATTCCGATCAAAACACTCAAGTTTCGAGCCCGATCGAGGCCGAGCGACCGGTGTCGTCCGAGAATCCCGAAGTGGTCGCCGACGGCGCCCGGGCCGAGCCCGCCGCGCACCTCGCCCGCCTGCTCAAGGAGGCCGAAGACGAGGCGGCGCAGCTCAAGGACGCCTGGCTGCGCGCCAAAGCCGAAGCGGACAACATCCGCAAGCAGGCGCAGAACGACATCGCCAAGGCTCACAAGTACGGCATCGAAAAGTTCGCCCAGGAACTGCTCAATGTGCGCGACGCGCTCGAGCTGACGCTCGCTACGCCGCACGCCACCATCGAGGCGCTCAAGGACGGCGTCGAGCTCACGCTCAAGAACCTGAATGCGGCCTTCGAGCGCGAGCGCATCGTCGAGATCGATCCGGCGGGTCAGAAGTACGAC
>Ga0187779_10002678_pt1 | contig 10874 bp, 12 predicted proteins | sample 1015_Q2_SP10_10__FD_132435 | JGI IMG/M metagenome (GOLD analysis project Ga0187779, IMG submission 132435) | Tropical peat soil microbial communities from peatlands in Department of Meta, Colombia - 1015_Q2_SP10_10_MG | ecosystem: Environmental > Terrestrial > Soil > Wetlands > Peat | place...
AGAGGTTGATTCAGTTCATGCGCGAGAGAAGCAGTCATCTCGCCAAGCAGGCTGACCCGGCTGAGAAGATCGATCTGTTCCCGTTGACGACGGGCTTCCTCTTCCGCACGTTTTCGAGGAGAAACGTCCACCACCGTAGCCAAAACCAGAGTGCCGCGCGGAGTTCGGACCGGGTTCAGGCCAATCTCAACCGGAAACTCAGTCCTGTCTTTTCGAAGAGCGAACAGATCTCGTCCTGCACCCATAACTCGCGCCTGGGGCGCGGCCAGGAATTTCGCGCGATGGGCCGGATGTTGCCGGCGGAACCGCTCAGGCACCAGCATTTCTATGGGCTTCCCAATTAGCTCGTCCCGTTCGTAGCCGAACAATTCTTCGATGTGCGCGTTAACCAGGATTATTTGCGCCTGATCGTTGACCAATAAAGTGCCGCTCGGCGACGCGTCGGTTGCGAGCTGAAAAAGTTCCTGGGCCTCTTTTCGCTCGGTAACGTCCATCGAAACGCCGAGCAACCGGGTTAGCTCACCATCTTCGTCGCGTACGCGGCGCGCGCGTCCGGCAATCCAACGCACTGTCCCATCGGGAAGAAGCACTCGATATTCAATCTCGTAACCACCCTGTGTTTCAATCGCCCTTTTCATCGCCAAATCTCGCGCGGTGCGGTCCTCCACGTGAACACGATCCTGTAACTCCGCATAAGTAACTGGCACTTCAGAGTCGAATTGAAACAGCTCGCGCGCTTTGTCGGACATCCAGAGATTGTTTGTTTTCGTATCCAGCTCCCATACCCCGAGGTGAGCCGCGTCCGCCGCGAGAGCAACCCGTTCTTCGGATTGGTGCAGAGCTTGTTCCTGCTTTAGCAAGTCTGTGACATCAACACAGGCGCCAATATATCCGCGGAAGCTTCCGGCGGGACCGTAGCGTGGCACTCCGTTGTCGGTGACGGAGCGATATTCACCATCGTAATGCCTGAGCCGATATTGCATGGCGAACGGTTTCCGTCCGTCAAACGCAGTAAGGTAAGTGCTTAAACATTTGTCGAAGTCGTCCGGGTGCACGCCCTCGGTCCAGCCATCGCCGACCTCTTGCTCCATTGTTCGTCCGGTAAAGTCCATCCATGCTTTGTTAAAAAAGGTGCAGAGTTTGTCCGGCCCCGACATCCAGATCAGAACGGGAGCGGCGTCTGCCATCGTTCGGAAACGCGCCTCACTTTCCGACAAGGACGATTCGCTCCGCTGGAGCTCCCTGGCAATTTGAGTCGCAGCGAACAAGTCATAGCCCATTTCAAAAGCCATCGCCACGAGGATGGCGGCGAAGCAAAAGCTGACGACGTAAGGTACCGCCAAAATGTGCAAGTTAGTTAAGATTTTGAGGCTGGTTGCCACCAGAATAAAAAACGTAATTCCCCCTCCCACGATCACGGCCCGGCGCCGGTTCTCTGCTTTACCTCGTCGCCACAACGAGACGGAGGCGTCGATTACGTAGGTTAAAAGAACCACGTTGGCTAAATCTGCTAGGTATCTCCACGGTCTGATCAATCCAATCGGCACCGACACTGTCTCACCTAAAAAGTGTAAGTGACGTAGCTCGGTGATTGCTAGAAACGTCACATTGGGGTCGAAAGCGAAATTGAGAACGACGTAGACAAGACTCAGGCCACAACCCCCTAGGCCAAGCCAGAGTCGGCCGGTTTTCAAATAGAGTTGGACAAAACCAATCATTGCTGCCGCCAAGATAAAAATGGGCACCGTCGTCCAACGCATCGCCTGCGCAAAGTAATCTATTGAACTCGCACGCATCATCATGAGCTCCCCGGACGCAATCGCAATTACAGCGCCCGCCGCTAGCACAAAGAACAAGCGGGCTCCGTTTCGTTGCCAAATGCCAATGAGCAGCTGGGGCAGCGCCATTGCCATACATCCGCCAATCAAAATTCCCCAGACGGTGCTAACCCAGTTCATGACTTAGAAAGATGCGCCAGAGTGCACAGAAAGGCGGGCTAACTCGATCAGTTGTCTGTTAGCGCTATTGCCGCCCGTTTGTAGGAACCCGAGCATAGACGCCGAGTGAAGAATTTGGCCGTCCACTAAGCATAGTCAATCAAATCTTGGCATGCGCGCGACTGAAAAAGGCCGCCGGCCGCGCGGATCGAGGAGTTACCGGTATCCCTAATTTTACCTTTCAAGGCAGAAAGGTCTCGGTAAGATATGGGACCTTGGTCCCATGGAACACTGAGTGCGCGATTCCTTATGATTCGCCACTTATTTAACGGAGTTAACTATGAACAAACTAAAGAAAATCGGTATTCTGCTTTTCGTCCTGGCCGTGATGACAGCATTCACTCAAGCGGCCGATGAAGAAAGGCCGGACGCGACCTTGCGGCTAAGGGGCGGAGCAGTCGCCGCCGGAATCGGTGTCAGTTGGGGGGGCGGGACTCTGACGTACAAAGGCAGGGATTATCCGATTTCGGTGAATGGCCTGTCGTTAGGCAAAGTTGGAATCACCGGCGTGACCGCTTCGGGAGAAGTTTACAATCTTAAGAAACTTCGGGATTTCAGCGGCAATTATACTGCGGCCGGCGTCGGGCTGACACTGGCCGGCGGGCGATCAGCCGTCGCCATGAAAAATCAAAATAACGTTCGCATCGTACTCACCTCGACCACCCGCGGCGTCGACGTTACAATCGGCGCGGGCGGAGTCGATTTGCGGTTTAAAAAATAAGGCGGATTGCCTAACAAATAAATGCGCGCATTGTCGAAGGGCAGCGCGCCGTTTGTATGACTGAGGGGTCGTCTTCGGCAGCGGCAATTGAAATTGCAACTGTCGTCCCGGCGTTTTCACGATCGAAATCCTCCTTTTGGGTGCGCGGACCCGCCTGGGATGGATTTTGGATGCTGAGCGCGCTTTGGCTTGCCCCCATCGTTCTGTGGCTCGCTCACGGATATTCCGATCCCGAGTCCAGTCCGCTCGATCTGCTTTATTTCGGCCTAACGGCTCTGTTCTGGATCGGCCACCGATTGTGCAGCACGTATCTCGCTTATTGCACAGAAGCGTACCGCCCTCTGCTCAGACTCCAGCCGGTTCGGTTTGTCGTTATCCCGAGCCTGGTAACGCTCGGTTGTTTTGCTCTGTTTCTCCCGTCTGATTCTGCGCTTCCTTGGACACGGGAGGAGCGTTTGATTGGGCTGGCGATTATCGACTACGCCTGGGTGACATATCACTTCGCAGCGCAGCATTTTGGTGCGCTTTCACTTTATCGTGCGCGTGCCGGACTATCCGCCTCTATTCAAACGCGACGACTGGATCGCTTTTTCGCGCTCTGCGTTGGTGGCGTGCTTGTTTTTGTCGCAGACATTCTCGCTGGCGCCGTGGCCTATCAGGATCAATGGATCGAGCGCTTGCCCTTTGCCGCCTGGATTGTATCGGGACAGGACGCAATCCGTAACGTCGGAACCGTTGCGCTCTTCATCGCGACTGCGGTAGTCCTGTTGGCAGAGTTTCGCGGGGCGCGACGGTCCTGGCCCCGAATCTTGTACATGGTCGGCCTGGCGCTGATGGTCGGCCTGGCTTTGCGTCCGCGCAGCTTGTTTCTTTTCCTGGTAATTTGGACCTCGCAGCACTGGATCCTTGCAACCGGCCTTGCTTCCCAAATGCCTAACAAGGAGCCCGTGCCCGGTCGCGGTCTGGTTCGAAGCGCACTCCATAAACTAAATGTTCGGCCTTGGGCCGTTGTTCTCTTCCTGATGGCATTGTCGGTCGTGCTCCTGCCGCTCTTCGAGGTAGAAGCAAACCGCGAAGCCGGCACTTATTATGGAGACCGGATCTTTGGGGCGATCGCAATCGCATTGAGAACGTCCTCTTGGGTTCCCGCGCTGTTTGCGCTCGGTTTTGCGACCGGTTTCATCCATTATCTGCTTGATCGAAGTGTTTACCGGTTTTCCGATCCACAGGTACGGACTGCGGCGATTGGCCTTCTTCGCTGATCGAGGCGCACGCTCGCGATTTGGCCGGTAAGAAGTAGCCGGATTTCAACGCAGTTTTGCGCAAGCACGAAGAGTGGGGTTATGATCCACTTTCATTTATGACTACTTATCCAAAGAGCCCAAAAGAACTCACGCGGGGCATGATGTATTTCGCGCGGATGCTGGACAAAATTCGGCTGCATGCGTGCGGCGAATTACATGAGGATTATCACCAGAATCTTGGGGCGATGAAAGCGGCTGACGGCGCGTGCTGCAACCTTCTGCGAGTTAATTACGCCGACCTTCGCGCCCGTGTGCTGGAAGGCGGGACCGACGAGGAGGTCCTCGAATGGTGTTTCCAAAATGGCCGCCGCTTGAACGAGGGCGATATCGCAGTTTGGAACGGCTTCAGTTCGAAGATCGGTTGGAGGGATTTTGCCTCGCTCACGTTGGGGCGAAGAAAGAAGGAACTGGGGATTGCGGATCGCCCGGACATTCAGACAATGGGCGATCTCTTTGATTACGAAGAAGGCCGCTTGAAATGAATCTGCGGCCCATGACAAAGGCGACTTGCCTGCTCCTCCTGAGCGTCGTCAGCGCGGTGGCCCAAATGGAGTCATCATCGAACGTCAGTCCGACGCCGAGCGCAACGCCGGCGTTTTTTTCAACCGAGACGCTTGCCGATTTGAAGCGATTGCAACAGGCCGCTCTCACCAGCGACTACGCGTATCGACAAGTCGCGCACCTGGCCGACAACATTGGGCCGCGTTTGAGTGGATCGGCACAGGCGGCCAAAGCGGTCGAGTACGTGGGGGCTGAGTTGAAAGCGATCGGCTGCGACGTGCAGCTTGAAAAAGTGATGGTGCCGCATTGGGTCCGCGGCGAGGAATCGGCAGCTCTCATTCAATTTCCCGGCCAGGCTGATAATACGACGCAAAAAATCGTTCTCTGCGCACTTGGCGGAAGTGTGGCGACGCCGACCGGCGGAATCACCGCCGAAATAATCGCAGTTAAAAATTTTGACGAGCTGAAATCATTGTCGCGACAAAAGATTGCCGGGAAAATTGTGCTTTTCGATTATCCTTTTGATAAACAGATAGCGGCCGAAGGCCGCGGTGGTGAAGCTTATGGCGAAGCGGTTGTTTATCGAAGCGATGGCCCGAGCGCGGCGGCGCGGCAAGGCGCGGTCGCATGTCTGATCCGATCAGTCGGCGGGGCGGAATATCGGATTCCGCACACCGGCCAAACGAAATATGCGGACGACGCGCCGAAAATTCCGGCCGGCGCGGTCACGGCTGAGGACGCCGACCTGATTGCCCATCTTGTGAAACAGGGATCGGTGACGATGAAATTGATTTTGACGCCGCAAACTTTGCCTGACGTCGAAAGTGCGAACGTGATTGGCGACGTCAAAGGCAGCGAACATCCCGAACAGGTCGTTGTTGTTTCAGGTCACCTCGATTCGTGGGATCTCGGAACAGGTGCGATTGATGACGGCGCAGGCGTCGCTGTTTCGATGGAAGCAGCTAATCTGATTCACCAGCTGCATTTGAAACCGAAACGGACGATTCGCGTGATCGCGTGGATGAACGAAGAAAACGGGTCGGCTGGCTCGAAAAAGTACGCCAAAGATCACGAGCGCGATTGGGCGGACCATTTCGCGGCGATCGAAACCGACAGCGGCGCGGATCACCCGATTGGTCTCAACATCAAGGCTATGCCGCAAGTTAAAGCGATCCTAAAACCAATTGCCGCAATTTTGCAGGAGTCTGGAGCCGGAATGCTCGCTCTGGTCGAGCATTGCGGCGCTGATATTGAACCGATGGAAAAAGCCAATGTGCCAACTTTTGCTCCGATCCAGGACAGTCGTTTTTATTTTAATTACCATCACACCGCTGCCGACACGCTGGATAAAATTGTGCCGAGACAACTGGCTGAAAATTCGGCCGTGGTCGCAGTTACGGCCTATGCCCTGGCCAATACGGAACAGTCGCTACCGCGCTGATTATTCGAATTGAATGGAAACGCCGCCGCTCCCACCTAAACCCGCAAATGGAAACTGGTGGACGCGAAACTGGAAATGGTTTGTACCAACCGGTTGCTTAACGATCATCGTCCTGTTCGTCGTGTTCACATTGTCGATCACGTTGATCGTTTTTGCGGCGCTTAAATCGAGCAATGTTTACAAAGATGCCGTCGCGAGAGCAAAAACGAGTTCGGCCGTAATCGCAGCGCTCGGTTCGCCAATTGAAGAAGGGATGTTCGTCTCGGGGAATACCAATGTGAATGGAGCGTCGGGCGAAGCGAATTTAGCGATTCCGATTTCCGGGCCTGGCGGTGCAGGTAAAATTTACGTTGTGGCAACAAAAGTCGCGGGTCAGTGGAATTATTCGGTGCTTGCCGTCGAGATAGAAAGGACGAAGCAGCGCATCGATCTTCTGCAAAACTCGCCCACGCCCCACTCATTGTAGTTTCCCACCTTTCGAACCGAGTTCATTTTGGAACAGACTTTTGCAGACCGGGCCGAAGCCGGGAGACTCCTGGCGGAAAAGCTGGCAAAATATGCGGGGCGCGACGATGTAATTGTCCTGGGCCTCCCGCGAGGCGGAGTTCCTGTCGCTTACGAAGTCGCTAGGTTATTAGGTGCGCCGCTCGATGTTTTTGTCGTCCGTAAACTCGGTGTGCCTGGCTTTGAAGAATTAGCGTTTGGCGCAATTGCCTCTGGCGGAGTGCGTGTCCTGAACGAAGACGTCGCGCGCTCGTTGCCGGCTTCAAACGAGATTATTGAAGCGGTTACTTCCAGGGAAATCGCGGAAGTTGAACGTCGCGAGCAACTTTACCGCGACGGGCGTGCTGCTCCGGAAGTACGCGGCCGGGTTGCGATCCTAATCGACGACGGTCTCGCGACTGGCGCGACCATGCGGGCAGCGGCCAGAGCTTTGCGAAAACGGGGCGTGGCGAGAATTGTGGTCGCTGTTCCAGTCGGGCCGCCCGATACCTGCCGCGAATTCGAGGCAGAGGCGGATGAAGTGGTTTGCGCGCTGACGCCGGCATATTTCCAGGCCGTCGGGCAATATTATGTGGATTTTTCGCAGACCAACGATGAGGAAGTGCGCGAACTCCTCGCCCGCGCGGCAAAAAAGCTAACGTGAAGCGCTAATTATTTCCGCTTCCACGGCTGCGTCACGTTTTTGACGCGCAGCTTGCACTTGTCGCTCACCAGAGTGAATTGCAAGCTGTTCTTAGCCGTGCGCGCGAACTTGTAGGTCGCGGCTCCTTTGCACGCTTTCGGTGTTTTGCCGTGGACCTCATTAATCGTGAGCATATCATCAGAAACGCTGTACTTACCACTTACGTCAGTCTTCCCATCGTGGTTCAGATCGACCGTAAATGTGCCGTCAGAATTGATCATCCAGACCGTGCCGAGCGAATTTGTCCACGTTCCGACGAGCGCGGGCTGGCCGGTTGTTGGATACGTCGCACACGCGCCCAAGGCGGCGAGAGCTGCGGCAACGAGGATTATTCGAAAAGAGGTTGGAATCTTCATCTGCCCATGCTGCGGGTTCGCTCTCTCCCAAGCAAGCTTCCAGTGGGGGTTGTTTTACTCGCTTTGTCGATTAGGTAACGTGCGTTCGTGCAGATTTCGGAGGAACAAATCAAGGATGCGCTGAAAGCGGTGAAATATCCCGGATTCAGCCGCGACATCGTTTCGTTCGGCCTGTTGAAGTCCGTTAACGTCGACAATGGTGATGTCAAAGTGCAGCTCGCTCTCGCGACCAACGACCCGCACGTTCCAGCAGCGATCAAAAATGATGCCGAAAAAATTTTGCGAGACCTCGCCGGCGTACGAAGCGCGAAAGTCTTAATCGACATTCACGCGCCACCGGCAGGGACTGGCGGCGGAGTTGGCCCCGCACGAATTCCGGGGGTCAAGCACGTTATCGCGGTGGCGAGCGGCAAAGGCGGCGTTGGGAAGTCGACGGTCGCGGCAAATCTGGCTATGGCGCTCGAACGAGCGAAAGCGCAGGTCGGGCTTTGCGATTGCGACATTTACGGCCCGAGCATCTCGCTCATGTTCGGTTCTCGCGAGCGCCCAACGGCCACGGAAGAAAATAAGATCATCCCGATCGAGCAATACAACTTGAAGCTGATGTCGATGGGATTTCTGCTCGATGACGCTTCGCCCGCGATTTTGCGCGGTCCAATGGTGACGCGCTACACGCAACAGTTCCTGCGCCAGGTCGAATGGGGCGAGCTCGATTTTCTGGTACTCGATCTGCCGCCGGGGACAGGCGATATTCAGTTGACCATCGTGCAAACGGTTGCCCTTTCCGGCGCAGTCATTGTCACGACACCGCAGGAGGTCGCGCTCATCGATGCGCGCAAAGCGGCCACGATGTTTGAAAAAGTAAACGTGCCAGTGCTCGGGTTGATCGAGAACATGAGTTACTTCGTATGTCCGGGAGATGGCAAGCGATACGACATTTTTGGAAGCGGCGGCGGCGAGCGCGAAGCGAAACGTTTGCGCGTTCCTTTGTTAGGCCAAATCCCGATCGATATTCCGACGCGCGAAGCCGGCGATCGCGGGATGCCGATTGTCGGGGAAGATCCACGTTCTCCAGTATCACAGGAATTTTTGAAAGTTGCCGCGAGCGTCCGAGAAGCAGTGGCTTAAAAAAACGTCAATTCCCTGCCTGAAAAATTAAATAGGTATGATCAATGCTCCGTCATACCAAAAAGAGAGTTGTTCACTTTTGGTTGACCAGTTCTCGTTTTTATGGAAAAAAGCCCCGAGATGAAGTCTTCGGTAGAAGCTCAATCTCACTTCGTCAAGAACTCGGTGCTCTACAAAGAGTTCCTGGCTGAACGGGAGGAGATTTTGAAACACAAGTGGATCGAGAGCGAAAAGGCCGGCAAGGATATCGGCTTTGAAAAAGCGCTCCTCGACTGGATCGTGAAACATCGCTCCAATTGGCGATCGAAAAGAATGAAGGAGGCGCGCACCGAGAAAGTCGCCTCTTAATTTTTTGTTCCTTTAACGCGGTCCTGTGAGGTCGCCAAGGAATGCAATGAAAAATCATCAACCAACTTCCGCCGCGGCTCCGATTATGGATGCCGCTGCCATTCAGCGTGCGCTGAAGCGAATCGCGCACGAAATCATCGAGCAAAATGCCGATTTGAAATCGGTTGTGCTCGCGGGCATTCCGCTGCGCGGCGTCGAGATTGCACGGCGAATCGCGGAGTTCGTCCGCGAGATCGCGAAGATCGACGTCGGTACGGGCGTGATCGATGTCGCGATGCACCGCGACGACGTCGGCACGCGGGCGCAGCTACCAGTCGTGCGCGCATCGAAACTTCCAGTGTCGCTCGAAACCCGGACGCTTATCGTAGTCGATGACGTTCTGTTCACCGGACGAACGGTGCGCGCCGCACTGGATGCGATCAGCTCGTTCGGCCGCCCAGCGCGCGTCCAGCTCGCCGCTCTGATTGATCGCGGCCATCGCGAGTTGCCGATTCGCGCCGATTACGTCGGCAAGAATTTGCCAACCGCGGCGCGGGAACAGATTCAAGTCCGTTTGCAGGAAACCGATGGAGAACCGGACGCGGTCTGGTTGCTGAAGGAATGAACACGCGCTGGAGCCGCAAAGATTTGTTGGGCCTGCGCGAACTTTCTGCCGACGAAATCAACTTCATTCTGGAAACGGCTGATGCATTCAAAGAAATCGGCACGCGCGAAATCAAAAAAGTGCCGGCATTGCGCGGCAAGACGCTGATCAATTTCTTTATCGAACCGAGCACGCGCACGCGAACCTCCTTCGAGCTGGCCGCATTTCGGTTAAGCGCAGACGTGATCAACATTTCGGCGTCCGCGTCCAGCCTGACGAAAGGCGAGACACTGAAAGACACAGCCCGAAACCTGGAAGCACTGCACGCCGACATTCTTGTTTTGCGTCATAGTTCGGCTGGCGCCCCGCAGTTTCTCGCCGAGCGATTGAAGTCGAGCGTGATCAATGCCGGCGATGGCGCGCACGAACATCCGACCCAGGGTTTGCTCGATCTCTACACCATCCGCGAAAAGCGGGGGAAGATCGCGAATTTGCACGTCGTCATTGTTGGCGACATTTTGTTCAGCCGGGTCGCGCGCTCGAATATTTTCGGCCTAACCAAGCTGGGTGCGCGGGTCACCCTGGTCGGTCCGAGCACGCTCGTGCCGCGCGAGTTTGAAAAACTGGGCGTCACGGTTTCCCACAAGATTGAAGACGTCCTGCCGAGCGCCGACGTGATGAATTTGTTGCGGATCCAGCACGAACGTCAGCGCAAAGAATATTTTCCAGGAATCGGTGAATACACCGCCCTGTTCGGCCTGACCCGGGAGCGCGCGAAACTCTTGAAGCCCGAGTGCCTGATCATGCATCCGGGACCGATTAACCGGGGGGTCGAAATAGACAGCGAAGTCGCAGACGGATTGCAAAGCGTTATTCTCGATCAAGTAACCAACGGGCTCGCCGTTCGCATGGCGGTTCTTTATCTCTGCGGAGGAATCGCGAGTTAATGAGCGCGACCATTATTCGCAACGGTCGCCTGATCGATCCGGCAAACAAGCGCGACGGAATGGAAGATCTCGCCATCATCGATGGCAAGATCGCCAGGATTTCAGAGGTCCGAAGTCAGAAGTCGGAAGAAATCGACGCAGAAGGTTTGATCGTTGCGCCCGGCTTGATCGATATCCACGTGCATCTGCGCGAGCCGGGATTTTCGCACAAGGAAACGATTGAATCCGGGGCGCGCTCAGCCGCCGCTGGCGGTTTCACAACGATTGTTTGCATGCCAAACACTTTTCCGCCGGCCGACAATCCGGCGACGATTGCCTGGATTAAGAATCGCGCGGCTGATGTCGCCTGCGTGAATATTTTA
>Ga0187779_10002679_pt1 | contig 10873 bp, 4 predicted proteins | sample 1015_Q2_SP10_10__FD_132435 | JGI IMG/M metagenome (GOLD analysis project Ga0187779, IMG submission 132435) | Tropical peat soil microbial communities from peatlands in Department of Meta, Colombia - 1015_Q2_SP10_10_MG | ecosystem: Environmental > Terrestrial > Soil > Wetlands > Peat | place...
CCCGCCCTTTTCTGTGTGATCGGGTAGCCGGTCGGAGGCGCAGTGGAGTTGCCCGGCACAAAGATGTATCGGAGCGTGAGTTTGGCGTTCGTATGGCTTCCGGCGACAAAGCCTGTGTTGGCGCTGTCGATGAGAATCGTCGGCGGCGTATAGACGACCGGCATGACGCCTGAGGCCACCTGCCCGTTGTTTGATCCGTCAAAAATATTTCCGGTCGTGAAGAGGACCTGGCCGGCGGTCGTGTCGGTGAGCGTATAGTTTATGGCGTGGACGCTGTCCGGGTCGCTGTTGAAGGAGACTTTAAACACGTGGTTGTTGGGAACGAGCGGGGAGGTCACCATCCGGACTCCGACCGTGCCGTAACCGTCCCCGGAGACCCTGGTCGCCGGTGTAACTCCTGCCGGAGTGTAGCCGAGGACTTTGGGATTGGGACGGAGGGCGACCACGTTTTTCGGGTAGACCGTGCCGCCGCGCAGCGTGCGCGAAACGGTGATCGGGCTTTCCCCCGGATAATAGGTAAAGAGCGTCGAGCCCTTCGCGATTGTCGGGCCCCAGTCATACGAGCAGACCGCATAATAGTACAACTGCCCGTCCGTAACAGCCGTGTCCCGGAACGAGTGGGTCAATCCGGTTTCGCTCCCCAGATAGTAGGCCACGCCATCGACCGTCAGGGAGGTGAACCCTTCTCTGCCGTCCTTCAGGTCAAATTGCGCGAGCGGCCTGCCGTTGCCGATGGTGCCCGTGCCGAGAGCGTTCGTCACCACCTTCGGATCTAGGAAATCCGGGTCGGTCGACCGGTACACTTTGTAGCCTTCAAACGCGTTGTAGCGAACGATCGGGTTCGTCGCGTTCTCCGCGACGTCATCCCAGTTGAGCTGCACATAGCCGTCCCCCGCATCGCCCTGTACGGTCGGCGTGGGCGGAGGGACGGAGAACTGATAGGAGGCGTTATAAATTGCCTCGACCACCGTAATCGTGGTGCGCAGCTCCTGGAGGTCCGCGCCGTATGCCAGCGCAAGGCTGAACCGTTCGTGGTCCGCCGCGCGCAGCGTGAAGGGGCCCGAGGCGAACAGGAATGCGATATTGTAGTTGTTCACCACCGCGGCGTCAAAGCGGTTGTCGGGTATGCGGTCGGTGAACTTTTCATACAACCGGTGCGGCCAATCGTTCTGGTCGGTATAGAAAATGACCCCGTCCACGACGGTTGAGGGATTCCCTTTCCCCGGGTTGATCCGGTTCATCTTGAACCCCGTGAGCCCGATCTGGTCCGATTCGTCGGGGTCGGTCTTGTCGAAATCCGGCTCGCCGTCCGTCGGGATTCCGTCCCCTTCTCCGATGTCGTGGGTATTCGGAATGCCGTCGGCGCCCACGTCATCGTACTCGGCAACCCAGTTCATGTTTTCGTCCCCGGTCCACCAGCGGCCGGCTTTGAAGGCGGGGCGATCTTCCAGCTTCCCGTAGTAGGATTCAAAATTCTGCATGTTGTAATGGCTGCGCGCGTACGCCGAGATCGCCCCCTGTCCGACGATTAGCTGACCGGGGCCCGATGTGCGGGATTCGTCTGTGATGCCATCCTGGTCGTTGTCGATGCCGTCATACGGCTTTCCGGGCGTCTCCAGATAGGCGTAGCCGACGTAGCCGGTCGGGGCGCACAAGGTACCCAGGCCGATCCCGTGTCCGTAGAGGTCCCAGGTATACACGAGGTTCAGACCAGCATACGACCGGTCCCAGAAGGCGTTGTCGTCATCGGATTCGGCAATGTTGTCGCAGGAGATTGCCGATCCCCCCACGCCGGAATCCATATAGAGTCCGAAGATGATGTTCTCCTGTTTTCCGGGCTCCGGATAGCTAACCGTCCCCTCATTGGTGATATCGTAGTGATAGAATACCACGTCCTCCGCCTGCGGGTTTGACCACTGGAAACCGCGGACCTCCACGCGCATCCCGAGGCCGCGTCTGGACGGATCCCTTGCGTCGGGGATATAACCCGGCCAGGCGTCGTAGAAATCATCGTCCATGACCGTGAAGCTTTCCTGATCCGCCGCGGGGCGTTTTCCGAAATAGCCGTCCCACGCTCCGTCCCAGGAGTGGTCCTTGTCGGGCCAGGTCGCTGGCCAGGTCCGCGGGTCGTTGCTGATGGCCGGGGAGAGCGCGCGATTAATCGTGACGTCCGCCTGGAAATACCCCGGACGCGGTTCAAAGCGCATCATCTGGCCATTGGCGCGCTGCTGCTGGCGTTCCCGGTAGCCGGTTTCCATCAGGTAGAGGTCCGACCCGTTTCCCGGATTGATGTCCGCGAGAACGAACGGTGTCGTTCCGTCGCTGTAATTGACGCCGGACCCCTTTGGCACTTCCACGGAATGGAATGTGGAAACGTCGACGTTGAGAGGGTCTGCAGGATAGTTTCCGACCATTCCGTAGTTCCAGAACTCGGTCCGGATGTTATTGGCGTCGTGCAGCCCCTTCCGCTCGGCATCGGATGTTCCGCGCTGGCTCTTGGGCGGGGACTGTGCGTTCATCTGGCTGAGCAGGGCGGCGAAGCCCAGCGCGATCACGCAAAGGCGATGGCATGTCATGGCGAAACGCTCCCTTATCGACTCATGGTGTGGAATTCAAGGTCACTCCGAGCTCGACGCGGCGCGGCGGATAAAATCGCGTCGGATCGATGAGGCTGTTCCGGTCTGCCGAAGGCGTCAGCGAATATTCGGGGCTTCCCGTATTCGGGTAGACGAACCCATTGAAAAACGTCGCATCGAACAGGTTAAACACCCTGGCGAACAGGCTGAAGTGCCAGGTGCCAACGACAAAATACTTCTCGAGACGGAGATCCACCAGCAGACCGTCCGACTTTCTCCCCGAGTTCGGTTCAATCTGGGAGCCAAAGCCCGAGCCGAGCGAAGGGGTATACGGCTGCCCGCTGCCGTAGCGCATGATTGCGCTCAAGGCATAGATGTCGGGTTGAGAGACCTGGAGCGTCACATTCAGGGTGCTACGCTGGTCCCAGTCGAAGGGGACGGTTTGTGGGCGCGGGTCAAACCCTGCCTGAGCGAGCGACGCCGCCTCCTGCGGGTTGCTCGAATTTCCTTCGGCGAGCTGCCAGGTATAGTCGATCGTCGAGCTCACAAGGCCGATGCGCCGCTGGTCAAGTGAAAGCGTGAAGCCGGTCACGTTGCCGAAGTCGATATTGTTCAACCGCGCGTACTGCGCGCCGGTGTAGGTATTCACGAACTGCACCCCGAGAAGATCGCGGATGTCTTTATAAAAGAGGTTGACGGAGATGCCGAGCCAGTCGGTGACCGCATTTTTGTAGCCGAACTCATATTGGACTGTCTTCTCGGGGCGGACATTGGGATTTCCCATCAGACCGTAATCCGATGAACCTGCCTGAAGCAGGCTCAGCCGACCGTAGTTGGCGTTCGAGTACATGTCGCCGAGATTGGGAAGCTGGTAGAAGTGGCCGTACGAGAAGAAGAGCGCGGACCGGACCGTGACCGGGTACGAAAGACCGAATCGGGGCGCCAGGGAGACTTTGGGCGTCGTGGCGGCGGCATACGACGGAGGGGCGCCGGTGATGGAGTTGGCCGGGTTCGCCGGGTCGCTCGGAACGGTGGAACGCCCGGTGAAATATTCAAAGCGCATGCCGGCCCGGATCGTGAGATCGTTCCATTCGATCATGTCGTGGGCATACGCCGCACCGGAGACGGGATAATACCGCTGAACGCCCGGATAGAAGGGGGGCGAGTCGATGACGCGGACGAGCTGCTGCGTGTTGCCGACGGCCTGATAGGTCAGGTAGCCAGCCGTCCCGAATTCCAGTTTCGATCCCTGGATCTCCGCTCCAAGCTTGATCTGGTGTTCGCGGGTCACCTGCGAGGTGAGTGCACCCTTGATGAGGTACGTGTTGGTGCGCTGCGCGAAGCGGTTAAAGTCGACCCCCTGGACAGACGCCCCGTTGTAGAGCAGGTTGAATGCCTTCGGGGGGCCGGCAGAGTCGTAGCGCGGATCGTAGAAATTGTCGTAGACTTGCTCCTTTCGGTCGTAGATGTTTTGGCGAACGCTGATCGTGTAAAAGGTGGAGGGGGAAACCGTATGGGTCCAGTCAAGGCCGTGGACCAGCGACTTGCTGTGCGGAATGGAACGCCCGTCCGGATTGAGCCGGTAGGAAAAATAGGGATCCAAGCCGGGGATATCGATGTTGCGTCCGTCGATCAGGTTCCCTTCGGCCTGGTAGCTGATTTCGACGGAGGGAATCGACCGGTTCGTCAGACGGAGCATCCCGGACCATTCGTGCGTATAGCCGAGTGCGACCTCACCTCCGTCCCCCGTCGGGTTGGGGATGATCTGCTCGAAGTTCGACTTATCCGTCGGTACGAAGACACGCTGTCCGTAGAGGTAGTCGTCGTAGTAATAGCGCTGCGCATTGAGAAGGAAGTAGGTTTGCGGGATGCCCGCCGGGCCGCTCAGCGTCGCCTGAAAGTTCTGCGTCGTCGCAGGGCGGAATTTGTAGTCAAGATCGCGGACACCTCCGCTCGAATAGAGGAAGCTTCCGCCGAGCGCCTCTCCGCTGACTTCGAAGGTTTCGCCGCCGGATTTCAGCACCGTGTTCACCACCCCGCTCATCGCCTGCCCGTATTCGGCGTCAAAGGTTCCGGTGATGACCTCCACCTCCTGGATGAGCGAGCGGTCAATGCGGATTGTGGGGCTGTTGTCGTACACGTTGTTGATCGACACCCCGTTGACCTGAAACTGGACTTCACCGGAGCGACCGCCCCGGAAGTGGCCGTCGACGACGCCCGCCTGGAGATTGATGATATCATTGAGTTCCTGGACCGGGAGCGTCTTGATGTCTTTATCCGTGACCGTCGCCACGGTGCTGGTCAGCCCGACATCGACGACCGGTTTCTGCGCGGTGACCACCACCGCTTCGGTCGTAATCGACTCATCCGGAAGGACCGCATCGAGCTTCGTTGTATTGTTGACCGTGATCGTCACATTGTTCGCGGTATAGGGTCGGTGTCCGACCATCCGGATTTGGACTGAGTATGTCCCCGGAGGGATATTCAGTACGGAATAGTACCCATCCAGATCGCTCACGGCCCCCAGCGTCGTCCCTGCGATGATTACCGCCGCGCTCGGGAGCGGCTCCTTTTTATCGTCCGTGATGCGGCCGGCGAGCTTACCGGTCGTCCCGGCGAGCGCGAAATCGATCCAGAACATCGCAAGGACTGCCGCCAGAACAAGGCGCTCCGTGCGAAGGGTGAGAAGTGGTCGGTTCATGTGCGTGCTTCCCGTTCGAAGTGGCCTGCCCGAAAATTGGGGGTGAGGAATGCCCTCGAGGACACAAGACCTTCACTCCGGGGAGCATCCCCCGGAGTGAAGGCATACGGCATGGACTACTTCACGAGCGTCATCTTCCCAACCAGCGTCGCGCCGGTCGAGGACATCTTCAGGCGATAAATGTAAGAGCCTGAAGCCAGATTGCTCGCGTTGTACACGACGGCGTTTTCACCCGGCGAACGCACGCCGAGGTTCAGCGAACTGACACGCTGGCCGAGGACATTGAACACTTCCATCGTGACCTGGCTCGCATGCGCCATCTGGAATTTGATGGTGGTGGACGGGTTGAACGGGTTCGGGTAATTGCCCAGGAGCGAGAACTCCGACGGGAGGGAACTCGAGCTCGTCTTCACGCCGAGCGTGGTGCCGGGATCCATCCAGAACCAGCCCGGTCCGTCGTTGACGTCGAAGTTGGTGACCCCGTCGTACGTGCTGCGCCCGAACCAGGTCTCTGTCCCGTAGCTCGAAGTCGCGGGGGAGAAGGAGTCTCCGTCATACGCCGCGACGCCCAGGAAGACAACGCCGTCTCCCCGGCCCGAAGCATAGCCGAACTTCGGAAGGACAATGCGCATCTCCGCCGTGTACCCGGAATCCGGAGAAGTGCCGAGCGTGTCAACCGTAGTTCCTCCCTTGAGGGCGAGTGCCACCTGGCAGGCGGTCTGGAGCGTGTCCCAATTGGCCAGATCATCCTCGCGCAGCGCGTGCCCGGTCGAATCGACAATAAAGGTAAGCGCACGGAGAACGGGAGTGTGGTCATTGGGATCGCGGAGTGTCCGGTCGTTGATCGTGACCTTGAAGCCGTCCCAGCGCGTCCGGTCGGGCGAATACTGAACGAATCTGTCGGTCACGTCGAACCCGAGGAACAGGGTGTCCGCCTTGTAGAAGTACTTCACGATCACCGTGTTGGGATCAATGACCGGCGCCGTTCCGCCGTTCACCGATGGCTGGTACTGGCCGCTACGGTACTTAAGCGTGTTGGGGTACGTCGCGCGATTGGCCGCATCGCCGTATTTGATCTTGATGCTCGGCGCAGACGCCCACACCTTTTCCGTGAGCTTGCCGTCCAGGGTCGGCGCGGGGAAGTTCCCGGCGCCCGGGATCACGTAATCGGCCGCGACGGTGGGAACAGGACCGGAGCCCGTCGTGATATCGGGGCGCGCAAAGATGCTGAGGTGGCCGAGCTGGCTGGTGTTGCCCCAGGGACACTGCGCCCATGTGCGGTTGCCCATCGCGCGCGAGGTATCGAGCGGCCATCGCCAGTCCGCATCGTAGATTGACAAGCTGAACATCACGATATCCCCCGCCACCTGCGTCACATCGTAGCCAAACTTCTTCAGGCCGAATTTCATCTCCGTCGTCCAGCTGGTGTCGTTGCCGCCGGTCGAGTCGTCGTTGACGACGCCCTGAACCGTGGTCACCGCATCCCAGAAAGCCTTCAGGCTGTCCGGGCGCGGATGCACATACTGCGGGCTGCCGAGCTGACCCAGGAACGCAGGGACGGCATTGGCGAACGCTGTCTGCGTATCCGCCCAGGTTTCACTGCACCAGGCGTAGAAGATCTCATCTTCCATGCTCAGGTTATAATTCGGGTTGATCGGGTTCGGCAGGTAGCCGGTGGGCTGGCGGTAGCGCATGTTCGCCAGGATGCCGTCGAACTGGTTGAAGAGCCCGGCGCCGACGGATTTGTCGCGTGCGACAATGCCGACCCAGAGCGTATCTCCCTGGACAAGGAATTTCACCGTCGCGTTGGTCGGATCGACCGGGGGATTTTTCCCGTTCTCATCGTGCCATCCGCTGCCCGGGAGCCCTGCGTCCTGGCCGTAGATGATATGCAGGGACTCCGCGACCGCCCAGTCCGGCTCGTTCAGCTTGCCGTCGAGGGTCATGGCGTTTGTCGTCGCGCGGGCCCAGATCACATCGGTCCGCTTGATCATCTGTGCGTAGGCGGTGAACGATGAGGCGATCACCGCTGCGCACAAGATCATCATGAACCATCTTGTTTTCATGATGCTTACCTCCTGTAATTAGTGGATTGAGGAGACGACTGTCTCCTCACCTTGGGCCGAGGCTGGAATCCTCCGCCCGGTGGGGACATCTGGAACTCGTGACGACGTGCCGCGAACCACCTCCTTTCAGCGATAATCTGTCATTCCGTGGTTTGGTGTGGCAATGTGCATCCGCAGGACTCGCGGAGGTTTAACGTTACGGGAAGAAGAATCTCCTGTTTCCGGTGGGCGTTCTTGTTACGCACCGCATGCAGGACGGTCTCCATCGCCCGCGCGCCGAGCCCTTCGATGTTGACGGTGACCGAGGTCAGGGTCGGCGTGAGGTACTTGCAGACAGGGATATCATCAAAGCCGGCCAGGGCCACCTGCTCCGGAATCTGGATCCCTGCATCCCGCAGCGCGCTCAGGGCCCCGATCGCCATCGCGTCATTGCTTGCGAAGATGCCGCTCGGAGGATTCGATAGCGCAAGGAGCCTGTTGACGGCGTCGTACCCGGAGGCCTCGCTGAAGCTCGCCTGCGCGACGAGGTCCTGGTTCATTTCCGCCCCCGACTCGCTCATCGCGGCCCGAAAGCCGCGCAATCGCTCTGCCGCGTCATAATTCCCTTCGGTGCCCGCGATGATCGCGACGCGCCGGTGACCGTGGCTCAGCAGATGACGTGTCATCTCGTGGGCCCCGCCGAAGTTATCGATCGTAAGCGAGTCGAACCCGTCGGACTCGACGTGACAATTGAGCAGGACGACGGGAAGCGTGCGGGGGAGGTTCTCATTCAGCGCGCGCGAGTCGATGTGCGGGGACATGATGACCAATCCGTCGACGCGCCCGCGCATCACACGCAGCGCTGTTTCGATCTCCTGCCGGTTGCTGTGTGAGCTTGAGACGATCAGGTGAAAATGATTTTGCTGGGCTGTCTGGTCGCACCCGCGGATGACCTCCGAAAAAAATTCGCCGAACAGATCCGGAAGCAGCAGGCCGATTGCGTCCGTCTTGCGAAGGCTCAGGCTCCGTCCAAGGGCGTTCGGCACGTAGTTCAATTCCTTCGCTGCCATGCGCACTCGCTCTCGCGTCCGTTCGTCGACCGGCTCCGCGTTGTTGAACACGCGTGATACCGTAGCCGTGGAGACTCCGGCGCGGAGAGCCACCTCTCGTATCGTGACGCTCATGAACTCACCAGCTCACAGAGGATGGATCAACAGCAGGAAGGAATCGAAACGATGTAAGCGCTTACATCTCTTCTGAAAAAAAATTCTCATTCAATGTAAGCGCTTACATGGAGATGATATGGATATTCGAGGATTGTGTCAAGCAAAATCTCAGAAAAATGCAGGATGCGGGGGGCGCGCGTTTGGGCGATGAGCCGCAAAATCGGTCGTCTTTGCAGCAATCTGCGGCGCAGGTGCTTGGGAAGGAGGTCTCTGGGGGGCCTAGACCGTGCGGGAGAACACTGGCTTCGATTTGCCCATCGAGTCCAGGTACGCGTCGAAGCACATCGCGATGTTGCGAAGGAGAAGTCTGCCGGCCCCGACGATGCGAATTTGAGCTGGCTCTTTCACGACGAGGCCGTCTTGAACGAACGGTTCGAGGGCCTCAAGCGCCCCTTCAAAATAGGTGTCGAAGGTGATCCCGAATTTCCTCTCCACCGCCGCCTTCTCCAGTTCCAGATCGCACATCAGGCGCATGATCGCGAACTTCCTCACCTGGTCGTCCGCACTCATGCGATAGCCGACGTGCGTCGCGAGGTGTCCGTCATTGAGGGCTTTGTAGTACTCGGGGAGCACCTTGGTATTCTGCGCGTAGATCTCACGAAAATGACTGATCGACGACATCCCGAAGCCGTAGAGGTCCGCCCCTGATTTTGTAGAATATCCCTGGAAGTTGCGGTAGAGCGTCTTCGCTTTCTGCGCGCGTGCAAGCTCATCCTCCGGCTTGGCAAAATGGTCCATGCCGATATATGTGTACCCGCCCTGGGAGAGCATCTCAATCGTCATTTTGAGGATCCGCAGCTTCACCTCCGGGGTCGGGAGGTTCCCGCCCTCGATCAGTTTCTGGTGACTTTTCAGCCACGGAACGTGCGCGTAGTTGAAGACGGCGATCCGGTCGGGGCTGAACTCGATGATCTTTTGCACCGTGCTTTCAAAGGAGCCAATGGATTGGAACGGGAGGCCGTAGATCAGATCGAGATTGATGCTCGTAAACCCCAGCTCGCGCGCCCAGTCGTAGACGGCACGTGTGATCGCCTCGCTCTGGATGCGGTTGACCGACTCCTGAACGCGGTCATCGAAGTCCTGCACGCCCATGCTCATCCGGTTGAATCCGGCGTCGCGCAGCGCGACGATATGGTCTCGTGTGAGCTCGCGCGGATCGATCTCGACGCTCATCTCGGCATCGGATTCGACCCGAAACGACCGGCGGATATGGTCGCCCATATCCCGAATCTGATCGGGCAGCAGGTGCGTGGGCGTCCCTCCTCCCCAGTGCACCTGGACGACGGGGCGCGAGGGAGCGATCATCGGCGCGACGCGGTCGATCTCTTTTTTGAGGTACTGGTTATATTCCTCGATCCGCCCCCTGTCCCTGGTGACGATCATCGTGCAACCGCAGAAATAGCAGAGCGTGTCGCAGAAGGGAAAATGAAAGTAGAGGGAGATCTCGCTGTCGGCCCCCGGCCCGTTCGTTGTGCCGATTTCCCTTTCAAAATCTCCCGGACCGAACGCGTTGCTGAAAACCGGCGCGGTCGGATAGCTCGTGTAGCGCGGGCCTGGCCGGTCGTACTTTTTCAACAAACCGATGTCGACGTTTGAAAACGTACTATCCATAATCCCTTTTGTCCCGGTTGCGCCTTTGCTTTGGGAGGCACTACCCGCTTCAAACGTACGGAAAGTGGGCGCGAAGTTCAAGGACCTGAGGTCTCGTATTGGCCCGAATATCACATTTTTCGGGAGTTTTGAGGCGGGAAGCCTCTGGGGGGCTATTCCATGACCAGCGTCGGATTGACCTCCACGATCGATGCAATCGAGTTTGCAACCAGGCAGTGGCGCTGCGCCTCGCGCAGCGTTGCATGCACCACCGCCTCGGAGACCGATGCGCCGACCACGATTGTCGGGAAGATCACGATCCGCGTGAACCGGTAATCGCCTTCGATGTATTCAAGGACACCGTTGGCGTGACTCGTGTACGAGATGATCGGAAGCTCCTTCTTCGCGGCAAACGAGAGGAATGTCGCCATATGGCAGGCCTCCACTGCAGCGACGAACATGTCTTCAGGCGTCCAAATGCCCGGCTCTCCGCGGAACTCGACGGGATTGCTCACTTTCAGGGAGGGCTTCCCTTCAGAGGCGACCGTTCCCGATGTCCCTTCCGTCCACGTGGTGCTTGTTCTGAACGTAAAGGTCTTGTATTTCGCTTTCGCCTGCTCTGGACCGCCCATGCTCTCTCGCTCGAGGGAAGTGATTGGTGATTTCGCCGCGCCGATCGACCTCAGGAACCCGCCTGCTTCTGCCTGCCCCGGAGGCGCATCCGGGTGTAGGATA
>Ga0187779_10002680_pt1 | contig 10872 bp, 12 predicted proteins | sample 1015_Q2_SP10_10__FD_132435 | JGI IMG/M metagenome (GOLD analysis project Ga0187779, IMG submission 132435) | Tropical peat soil microbial communities from peatlands in Department of Meta, Colombia - 1015_Q2_SP10_10_MG | ecosystem: Environmental > Terrestrial > Soil > Wetlands > Peat | place...
ACAAGAGTGCGGATGGAAGGGTGGCGACAGAGGCGGCTTGGCTAAACGAAAAAAAAGATGGAAACAATCATGAAGAGAGCACAAAACTCTTGCCATGGATCGGCCTTCTCATGGAAGGAGTTGTGCGTTCGGAACCACGCATACCTCCAGCCAGGAAATATTGTCTTCCCCACTTTCGTAATATGAATCAGAGCCTCTATGCAGGCATCGCGTCTCGGTACGCATCCGTCACCCCTTTGGGCAAGAAATGGTTCGTCCGTCTTTTGGCCAGTCATCCGGCAAAAAGTTCGTTCGCCTTTGGCTGCTGTGACCGCACCGTGTTAAACGCAAAAAACTTGCGGATTGTTCCGTATGCTTGTGTACCTTTTCCGTTCCGCAATTGGATGTGTAACGGCGAAACCAGACATTTGCGGCGAGTGTCCACGGTAAGGCGACGCGACACAAAGCGAGCGCCCCACTTGGGATACGGTTTTGACCGTTTAAAAGGTCAGACTGCACATTCTCGCGCCGTTTTGTTCGAGTATTAATCTCTCATTTGGATTGCTGAAAGAGAGCGAATCGACTATTCTCCCACAAGGTGCTCAGGGGCGCCTCCCCGCCGAAAGAAGCCTTCACCCTGAATTTCAGTTGCGTCGCCCGGTCCGGGTTGGTCGCGGACGGCATTTCAACTCTCGGGTTGGTCAAGGGCGGGATTGGCCGGAAGAGAGGAGACTGCCATGCTAGACGCGATCCACGAACTGAAAGTCCGCGCCGAAATCCTCCACAAGCGAGTGCAAGTGGGCGATACACGCGCCTTCGAGCGCCTGCGTGTTTTACCGGAATTTCGCGGTTTGTCGGGAGAGGACCTCGCCGAAACCGCACCTGTAATCCGCCGGCGGCGTTGTCTTGCCGTCGTTGCGGCGGAACTGGGATTCGCCGACTGGGAGCAAGCACGGCGTGTCCTGTTGGGGGAAGGTTCGATCACAGATTTCGGCACGCTGCTATGTCCCCAGCGCTGCTCCGTACATATCAATCCTTGGTACAAGCGTTATGAAGAGGCGGCAGCGGCCCGCCAGCGATCTAAGGGCTATCTGTTGGCTCACCGGCGGCACTATCTGGTCGTCGATCGCTTCTATATTGCGACGCTCGGCCTCGATCCTGACGATACAGATTGGCAAGCTATCGGATTCGACTGGGCACGTCCGCGAAACCGTGCAGCGCGCGCTCGCCTTTATGCAAAACTCATCGCCGCATTACCGCGCGACGCAGCCTAATTCCGGCAGGGGTGAAACGGTTGGGTAAGCGAGGTGCCCGTTTTGGCTTCTGACTTGAACCCTTTAGAGTGGCAATCGGGCGATTAACGGAGTACTTGTACAATTGAAGTATCGCTGGAATTGTCCGAGAAGCCGACTACTCGCCCAATTGGTGGCAAATGATAGTGTTCATCCTCATCGTGATGGCGAGCTAGTCGAGAGTTGGCCTTGCACTTGCGACTCAATTGCCAGCGGGCGCACCAATCGATCCATCAAAGTCAAGAACTCGTCACTTTTGGTGTTGAGGGCAGTGTGTCCCGCGCCGGTAATGGCTACAAATTGTTTCTGAGGAGCCACCATACTGTTAACGTACGCCTGGGCCAACCGCACAGGCGCGACATCGTCTTCGGCACCCTGAAACACAAATATGGGGACGCCGAAATTGAGGCCGAGTGTTCGGAGATCAACCGCATTGAGGGGTCCGGACATATTCTGCCCGAAGAAGTGGTTTTGGCTGTCCACCACCCCAGCCGTATAATCCTTGACGTCGCGAAAGCTCGCGGGCGATTCGAACAGGATCGTCCAGATCAGGCGCCAATTGGAGGGAGCTCCCGGTTCATAAGCCCTCCCCCATTTCCTCTGCACACCCAGCTTCTCCTGCGAGTCGTAGGGAGGCCGACCGATAGCCTCCAATTCCTTGACGGCATTCCGATCGCTTCTGGCTCGCGCCTTGTCAAGGACCTGGGAGTAGGCCATCGCCTCGCCTTCCTGCTCGTTCACCATCTGTCCGGTTCCGACGTAGGCGTAGAACAGGTCCGGGCGCGCCTTCACCATGTGAATCCCGAGGATCGTGCCCCAGGAGAGTCCGAGAAGAACGATTTTCTGCTTGTGCAGCTTTCGGCGGACAAACTCGGCAACTTCCAGTCCATCCGCCACCATCCGTTCGATCGTCACATCCGGAGCGAGCGGGCCAGACCTACCAAAGGTTTTTCCGGCGCCCCGCTGGTCCCACTGAACGAGTGTGAAATCTTTCGTCCAGCTGAAGATCACATCTCGAGGATAGGGGCTAATGGCGACACCGGGTCCGCCGTGCAGTAGCAACAGGGCGGGGTTCTCGCGGTCCCGACCACGAAATGTGATCCACTGGTCGATTCCGCCGATTCTGACGAACCGACCTTCGTCGATACCTTTGGCAGCATCGATAACCGTAGCTTTAGCGATTCTGTGATGCTCGTACGCACGATAGGCAATTCCTGTACCTGCCAGAACGAGCACTATCCCAAGCAGGGTCAAGAAAGTGAGTTTCGTCAGCCTCCAGAGCTTGCTTGCCACGCAAAAGAGCTCCTTGTCAATGTCTACGCTGCTGGATTGACAGAAGTTCCCCAAGGGCGATGTCAGCAGGGGAAGCTAACAGCAATGCGAGGTGAAGCGTTAGCCATGAAGTCCCGGTAAACGGGGTTACCGTCCATGTCGGTACTATCAGGAACCTTTCCGGTAAGCTTACCAATCGGGAGTCGGGTGTATCCGAAGTCGAGGGTGCGGTAAGTGGACTGCCTTTTCTCCCCGTGGCTATTCTAAGTTGCCAAGCAACATAGACATGCAACCGGATGAGTCTTTCAGGCGGGCCGGTTCGTAGTATGCATATGACCGGCGCGATCGCGAGCGTTTGGGAGGGGCGAGTGGGTATCGACGCCGCAGTATTGCAGCTTCGGCGCGGTGATCTGGCCGCGCTTTCCACGCTCATCGCGCGCTACCAGAATCGCGTGTATCGCTACCTCATGCGCCTGGTGCGTCAGCCGGCCGAAGCGGAGGATCTGTTTCAGCAGACCTGGCTTCGGGTCGCGGAAAAAATTCGCAGCTACGATCCAGAGCGCAATTTCGATGCGTGGCTTTTCACGCTCGCACGCAATCTGGCGTTCGATCATCTGCGGCGAATTCAGCCGAGCAGCCTCGATGAACCAGTTGACGACAATGCTCCTGAGGAGACTAGGCTTTCTCGGTTGGCCACCTCCGATCCCGGCCCGCGCGATCAATTGCTCGCCGGCGAGCGTGCCCGCCATTTGGCTGCGGCGCTCGAAACTTTACCAGTGATTTACCGTGAAGTGCTCTCGCTGCGTTTCGAGGAAGAAATGAAGATCGAGGAAATCGCGGACGTGCTGGGAACGCCTCTTTCAACGGTAAAGTCGCGTCTTCGTCGCGGGCTCGAGCAGCTCCGGCGAACGATCGAAGCGAGTTATGGAAAGGCGAAGTGATGAACGGCATCGACGAACACGCCCAAATCCGTGAACAACTTCCGCTATTCGTCGCGGGCGCACTCGATCCACAAACGGAAGCTCAGATCACGCGGCACGTAGCGTCATGCCCAACCTGCGCGGCGGAGCTCGAACGTTGGCAATTGATTTCGGGCGGACTGCGCCGGTTGCCCACGCCCCAGCCGTCACCGTCACTCGTCGCACGCACTCACACCGCGGTCGCCGAGCAAATCGCCGAGCGGGCCGAGCAGCGGCAGAACCGTACCGTGCTGATTTTGCTCGTTTGTTTTTCTTGGATCGTCACGATCGCCGGATGGCCGCTCTTTCGATTCATAACCGGCGGAGTGCTTTCGTTGCTCGACATCCGCTTTCACCAGGCATGGCTGGTATTTGCGAGTGTTTCGGGGTTGACGTGGCTGGCCGGCGGCAGCGCCGCTGTATTGCTTTCAGCGCGGCGCCAGCAGGAACGGAGGTTCGCACTATGAGCTTGCGAAACGAAGTGCGTGTGATTCCCGCACTCGCCTGGGTGCTTGCTGTCTTGGCGTATATCGGAATCGCGATTGGACTAATCGCGATCGCTATTCCCCAATCGCGGGACACGTCAAATTTACCCGAGGCTGGGAAGGTCGTCCTCGGTCTGTTTGCCGCCGCAATTCCAGCGATCTACATTCTCTTGCTTGGCTACATTTATGGAGACGCTCGGCGTCGCCGCATGCGCTATGCGGTTTGGACTCTGCTGGCGATCTTCATTCCCAATGCGATCGGGATCATCCTCTATTTCGTCTTGCGCGATCCGCTGCCCGTTTTCTGCCCGCGGTGTGGCGCTTCCGTGAAGTCGACATTCACCTTTTGCCCGCAATGCGCAACAGCGCTACGGCCCACGTGCCCACAGTGCGGACGCGCAGTCGAGTGGAACTGGGCGCATTGCCCAAATTGCGGCGCAACAACTCCCGCCGCACAACAGACCATCGTGCCCGCTACAGCCGCACCGCCTGCGCCGAGGTCTGTCTGACGACGCTCACAACGTTGACGCATCACATTTTCAAAATCGCGCAAGAATCGGGATTTCTGTGCTGACTCCTTAACGGCGTAACCGGAAGTTACCGATAAACCGACTAACTCCGGTTTGCGCGTCACCCGCCCAAAGTAGCGTGTGCCTGGTCCCACAAACCTCGGCCAATGCCGCAGGCTCAGAAACCCTTCAATGCCTTGCCCCGTACGTGGGGCTAAAATCCACGCAAAGGAGGACACATGACCTTACTCAGCAGGAATGCCAGAATCGCGGGGCTGCTCTACCTCACACTCCTGACTGCGCCCTTGCGCCTCGTCTACATTCCCAGCAAGCTGTTTGTGGCGGGGAATGCGAGCGCAACAGCCAACAACATTGCCGCACATGAGATGCTTTTCCGCCTGGGCATTGTGAGCGACCTGTTCACCGCGACCATGACCATCTTCCTCACCCTCGCCCTTTACCGGTTGTTCAAGGGAGTGGACAAGGGATTGGCTCGGTTGGTGGTCATCCTAGGCGCGCTGATGGTGACACCCATCTACTTCCTCAATACCATCAACGACGCAGCTGCCCTGCTGCTCGCTTGTGGGACAGATTTCCTCGCAGTTTTCGACAAGCCGCATCGCGACGCCCTCGTCATGGTGTTCCTACGCATGCACGGCCAAGGGATACTTGCGAACGAGGTATTCTGGGGGCTCTGGCTGTTTCCCTTCGGCCTGCTGGTGTATAGGTCGCGGTTCCTTCCGCGCATCCTCGGCGTATGGCTGATGCTCAACTGCTTCGCCTATCTCGCTACGAGCGTAACGGGCATGTTGTGGCCGCAATATGAGCAGAGGGTCTCCAGTTGGGTTTTCCCGGTGATGCTCGGCGAAGTCACCATGATGCTATGGCTCATCATCATGGGTGCCAAGGAGCGGCAGCCCCTGGCGACCGCCGCCTGACTCTGGTGGATTAGCACTGATGTTGAATCACGAAGGCAGCGCTCTTTATGGCTCCTGAATCGCCGGCAATTCGGAGGTAATCGCATAAGTCCCGATAGACGGGGTAATCGTCCAAGTTGAATCAGCACAAGGTGTATTTCCCGTTTGGCCACCAATCGGGAGTTATCGCGGTGCTGCCTGTCAATATTTAAGCCTGGTTGTTCGTCTGCAGACCCACCGAGTTCATTGCTTTGGAGGGAACAGGCCTGCCTGCTGTAGCACCGACAGCATGTCCCAGGCGCTCCACTCTTCAGAAATCTTCCCTGCCTTGAAGCGGAAGATAGTCACTCCTGAAACCTTGATGCGCTTGCCGGTCGCTGGGAGTCCCATTCCCGGCTGCGTATTGGTGCCCCACGCTGTCCAATGCACCGCCACTAAATCCCCCTCAGCGACCATGTGGTTGACCGCGATCTGCATGTCCGGCATAGCCGTACGTTCTTCACGCGCCGCGGCCATGTCTTCAGCCAGAGTGAAGTCGTGCTCAGTCCCGTGGGCCACAAAGTCGGCGGTATGCGACTCGGAATACCTTTCGAGCTTTCCTTGGCCGAGCACCTCCTCGAAAAAGGTTCGCGCGACAGTCTTGTTCTTCTCCTGCTCGCTTGCCGATTGGGCCTGACAGGGAATTGTGATCACAAGAAGCAAGAGGGACGATAAGACGACAGCGGGCTTTATTAGCATATGCACTCCTTAAAACCTGTCTGAACTCGATTCTAGGCTGCTTCTCCTCGGGGCATCGCCATTGCAACCGGTTACATGTTATTCCAACGAGTTACGAAGTCGAAGTCGTGGTCAACGGCGTAGATTAACGGCGTAACCGGAAATATTGATCTGGAACGAACTCTTTTCCTCGCTTCCACGACGAACACCAGCCGAAGGCTGTCGCCTCTCCTCAATTCATGTTAGCGTCTCCCGAAGAGCAGGAGGCGGCAGGAATGGCGGAGAACAAGACCAAGCCCACCAAGTTAAGTGTGGCCGCATTCATCGATACCCTTACGGATCCGGCGAGGCGGGCAGACGCTAAGGCACTGGTCAAATTGATGCAAAGCGCCGCGGGTGAAAAGCCGAAGATGTGGGGACCATCCATCATTGGCTTCGGTAGCTACCACTACAAGTACGAGAGCGGGCGAGAGGGTGATATGCCGGTTATCGCATTCTCGCCCAGACAGTCCGCAACTGTTTTGTATGGGATGATCGGATTTGATGAGGCAGCGGCACTGCTCGCAAAACTCGGCAAGCATACGACCGGCAAGGGCTGCCTCTACATCAGGAAGCTCGCGGATGTGGATCAACACGTGTTGGAAGCCCTAATGGTCAAATCCCTGGCCGCAAAGCGAGCGCGGTAGCCTAACGAATAGAGCCTAAAGTTTCGATCAACGGCGAAAACGGACACAAGACATCCTACCTAAACGGTCACGCCACGCTGCGAAAGTCCGGTGGGACTATTGGGTGGCAGCGGCAGCCTGCTTCACTTTGCAGTCGGCAGATCCGAGCTCCACATGTCGACAACGCATCTCCAGCTGCCGTCAGCCTGCTTCTTCCAGACCTCGGAATATTTCCCTTTGTCGCTCATGGCTTTGCCTTTAGCGCCTTTCCACGCGAGTTGATACGTACCGTAGGTGTACGCCAGATCACCGGATCGCGCAGCTTCAGCCTTTGTCGTCGTCCAGCTCAAAGAAAGATCGGGGAGCGCGAGCAAGCCGGCAATTGTCTTGTGGATGGCATCCTTGGTCGTGGCCATCTTGTCGTTCGGCGGCAGCACCACGGCATCGTCGGCATAGAACGTGACCCATGCGTCGGCCTGTTTGGTCTGTGCGGCCTTCGACCAATCTGCGTCCGCCTTTTGAACCGCGACTGCATCGGTAGCATGATTGTCCGACGGCGCGGCAGGTTGCGGTTGGGCGCACGCCGCAGAAAACACAGCCGAAAAGGTGACGACGAGCAGGAGCGAAAACGAACGTGTCATCGTGGATCCTCCAGGAAGCCCTGAGTATGGCAGGACGATGCCTTGCGCGGCGCGGCCTGTCAAGCAGCTACGGCAAACGCCAACTTCAGGTCCCAAACAACGGCGTACTCAAACCAGTTAGAACTACTCTAGATGGACGGTTTGCCAACTTACCGACCAATTGGGTGCAACCGCGCGATTCCCGTGACATTCTCTCGGATCGTTTGTCTTAATGCTGGCACCTTAGTCCCGATTAACCTTAGTTCCGATTAACGGGGTACTCGCACAATTGAAGTATCGCTCGAAGTTCCGAGAAGCGGCACTATCGGAGAATGGGTGTTAGGAAGAGACCAACTGCCGGACTGGACCTCTAGGTTTTCCTTAGAAAGGCATTCGCTTCTTCGAAGCGGCGTGCCATACTCGCGCCGTCGGAGGATTGTTCCAAGAGCGTTTCTGCATCCCACTCGCTGCGCCCGACAGCGCCAAAAAAGTCGCCACCGTAGACGTGGATTGCGCCTGTGAACCGAGGAATCGGGTTGGTCACTGAATGGATGATGTCCTGCCCCAGTGGGACCGCGTCCCTCGCGGCTAACGCTCTCGCGCCCGCAGTCTCCACTTTGGTGCCCTTGCCGTCTTTCACGCGACGCCAGAAAATATTGTCTTCGCGGCCCGTATAAATGCCAATGACAGCCCACATCTGGTGATTGTGTGGCAGCAAAATCATCCATGGCGCCCAAATCACATTGAGTATTGTGAGGTTGTCCGTACGGTAGAGGGTTTGGATCTCCGCTTTCTGCGGTTCACCCAAGGCTTTCAAGACTGCTACCGGATCAGCGACCGCTCGGGCCACGACTTCGCAGACAGAACTCTCCGATTGGCCTTGCCGGAGGGCATCCTTACAGTCAAAGATGAATTGGTCGACGTCAAACATGGTCCAGCCACAACCCTAAGTTCTCGGGCCGTTCGGCCCGCATAATTCTATAACGAAAACACCTACGCAATTGAAGGATGATTCGTCAACTCCTGACGCTGCAAATGTACGGTTTTGCCGACGTAGGACTTATCTGGGTCGGGCTGCGTGTGATTTCGGTCACAGCACATTTGAACGCGATGGGTCAATCTTAGCTTGCTTCCTACTCGCCTGACTCGCCTGGCATTCAAACTTTCGGCTAGACGAGTCAGGACACCTAAGCCTTTGGAAGTGTGCTCCGATGATCGTGAAACCGATGCGCGAACCCAGAGCAGGCTTTGAGACTCTGAATCGCCGCCTTTTGGAAACGGCCAACCCCAACGAAAGGATGGGATTGCTGCGAGAGATGTGTGCGGCGGAATGAGGAGGGCAACGATGATATTACGGGAAATGAGCGCTGAGGAGTGCCGGGACCTGCTTGCGCGGGTAGAGTACGGCAGGCTCGCAACCGTGCACCAAAACCAACCTTATGTCGTTCCGATCTATTTTGGCTACGACCGCGAATATCTCTACGGGTTCACCAGCGTGGGACGAAAGGTCGAGTGCATGCGTGCGAATCCGTTGGTATGCGTAGAGGTCGACGACATCGTGAGCCATTTTCGGTGGTCCAGCGTCGTCGTGCTCGGGCATTACGAAGAACTTCCAGACACGCCGATGTACCGAGACGTGCGACTGCAAGCCCAAGTCTTGCTCGAAAGAAGGGTGTTGTGGTGGCAAACGGCGTATGCTGCGCGGCAGGTCCGGGAAGGATCCCATCCGACCGATGCCCTTTTCTATCGCATACACATCGACGAGATCACCGGGCGCAGGGCTACCCCAGATCCCGTGGAGTCGGTGGTTGGACTCTCCAGCGCGGCACGCCCGGCGCGCGAGAAATAGCCAGTGCGGCCCCACGGGACCTAACCATGCTGCGCAGGGTGCTTGGGTCATGAAGTTACCAGAAGTTTGCTCTCCCTCACGGGACTCAATGTCCAGTTAGCCGTGCCGGTTCAAACGGTCGATGCAACACTCTCTAATCGGTTCCGATAGTACTTTTCAGCAAAGACAGGTCCTTTAAGCTGCCTTGAATTAGACCTAAGCAGGACGGGGTTTTCTTTGAATCGATGCCCGCGAGCGGATTGGACTGGCGATCAATGCTTATCGGCGAGCAAGGCAATCTTGTGAATCGACGGCGCCTCCGCCAGCAAATCAGCGGCTTTGGCCATGAGGGCTTTGGCGATGGGCCCGTCCAGATGGGCTTGGCGGCCGGCTTCCGTGTCGAAAGTATCGAAAATGCCGTAGCGACCTTCCCCTTCGGCGAAGGCATACCATGTCACCGTTTGGGTCTCTTGCTGCGCGAGGGGCAGAGCCGATTTGAGGAACGCCTCAATTTCAGCATGCTTCCCTGGTTTGGCTTTGAGCTGAGCATAAAGAGCGAATTTGGCCATGTTGCCTTCCTTTCCTCCGAGATTGTTTGGCGAACGACCCGCAATCCGCCGCGAGGATGGGATGCTCTGATCCAAGAAAAGGAACTTGGGAAGACTCTTGAAACTCGCCTTCCGCAGAGGACGAATGTCTGGTTTGCTGACTAATCGGGACTTGGTCCCATGAAGGAGTGATACACTGCCGCGCGGCCCAGCCCATCGGCCCCAGCGCCAACCAGAAACGAAAGACAAGGAGCGTGAATATGTGCGATCGAGATCATTCCGCAGAGGATCAGCAACGGTATGAAGCCCTCGGTCTAGTCACGCGAAAGCAGTTCGGCGTCCTACTGGCAGCAGGCGTCGCCATGCTGCTGCCGAAAGTGGCTAACGCCGCAACGGTCACCGAATCAGACGTGACCGTGAAGACGCCGGATGGCACTGCGGACTGCTACTTCGTCTGTCCATCTACTAGCACCGCGCCGGGGGTATTGGTGTGGCCGGATATATTCGGGCTGCGGCCGGCATTCCGCCAGATGGGTAAGCGGCTCGCCGAGTCGGGCTATTCGGTGCTGGTGGTGAATCCGTTCTACCGGACCCAGAAAGCTCCGACCGCCGCTCAGGGCGCGGCGACTCCGATCCAGCAGTTAATACCGCTCGCTCGAACCCTGAACGCGACCACGCACGTGACCGATGCGAAGGCATTTGTTGGATGGCTGGACCAGCAGCCTTCGGTCGCCAAGAATCGCAAGATCGGGACACAGGGTTATTGCATGGGAGGGGCGATGGCCTTTCGTACCGCTTATGCCGTCGCGGACCGTGTCGGAGCCGTGGCATCCTTCCATGGCGGCAATGGGTTGGTGACCACTATGCCGGACAGCCCACATCTTCAGGCCGCGATGACCAAGGCGCAGTTCCTGGTCGCCATTGCGCAAAATGACGATATGCAAGCCCCCACCGAGAAAACCGTGATGAAGGAAACCTTTGACAAGGCGGGGCTGCAGGCGGAAATCGAAGTGTATCCGGCCATGCACGGATGGTGTCCGCCGGATTCGGGCGTCTACAGCGAGCCGCAAGCCGAAAAGGC
>Ga0187779_10002681_pt1 | contig 10867 bp, 12 predicted proteins | sample 1015_Q2_SP10_10__FD_132435 | JGI IMG/M metagenome (GOLD analysis project Ga0187779, IMG submission 132435) | Tropical peat soil microbial communities from peatlands in Department of Meta, Colombia - 1015_Q2_SP10_10_MG | ecosystem: Environmental > Terrestrial > Soil > Wetlands > Peat | place...
CTCGAGCTCGTCACCGACCACGACACGGCCGCGTTCGTCGACGCGGTCACGGAGCAGCTCGGCCCCGAGGGCAGGTGGGTGCACTACGGCCTCACCTCCTCGGATGTCGTCGACACCGCGCTGTCGCTGCAGATTCAGGAGGCGGGCCGGCTGATCCTCGCGGGCGTGGAGCGCGCACTCACGACGGTGGTTGCACGCGCGGAGGAACACCGATACACGATCTGCGTCGGGCGCTCGCACGGTGTCCACGCGGAGCCGACGACGTTCGGGTGGAAGCTCGCGGGCTGGGCGTTCGAGCTCGACCGGTCGCGCGCTCGGCTGACGCGTGCGCTCGAGGACAATCGCGTCGGCCAGCTCTCGGGGACGGTGGGCACGTACGCGCAGGTCGAGCCCGAGGTGGAACGGATCGCGTGCGATCGGCTCGGCCTCGAACCGGACCCGCTCTCGACGCAGGTGATCGCACGCGACCGCCATGCCGAGCTGCTGGGCACGCTCGCGCTCTGCGCGACGTCCCTCGAGCGGTTCGCCACCGAGATCCGACACCTCGCGCGGACCGAGGTACGCGAGGTCGAGGAGCCGTTTGGCAAGGGAATGAAGGGGTCGTCCGCGATGCCGCACAAGCGCAACCCCAAGGTGGCGGAGCGGATCTGCGGGCTCGCTCGCGTGGCGCGCGCTGCGGCGTTCGTCGGCTTCGAGAACGTCCCACTCTGGCACGAACGCGACATCTCGAACTCGTCGTCGGAGCGAGTGGCGATCCCGGACTCGTTCCTGGTCGTCGACTACATGCTCGACCGGTTCGCGTGGCTGGTCGCAGGCATGGTGGTGCACCCCGACCGCATGCGTCGCAACCTCGAGGCAAGTCACGGGCTCGTCTTCAGCCACCGGCTCCTGCTCGCGCTGATCGCTGCTGGCGTCGAGCGCGACGAGGCGTACCGCCAGGTGCAACTCCACTCGATGCAGGCCTGGGAGGAGGAGCGCGACTTCCGCGAGCTCGTCGCCGCGGATCACGAGATCGCCTCACGCGTCGATCTCGATGCCGTCTTCGACCTCGCTGCCGCTGTTCGTCACGTCGACACCGTTTTCGAGCGTCTCAGCTCGCTGGCGGAGAAGGAGGAACCAGTCCATGCCTGAAGCCGCAGTCCACGTCGGAAGTGGAAAGGTGCGCGAGCTGTTCGCGCTCGACGACGAGCGGCTGTTGCTCGTTGCGAGCGACCGAATCTCGACGTTCGACGTCGTCCTGCCCACACCGATTCCAGACAAAGGCCGCGTGCTCACAGGCTTGTCCGCCTTCTGGTTCGCGCGCACGGAGGGGATCTGCGCCCATCATCTGCTCGCTCTCCGCGACGATGGTCGATCGTCGGAGTGCAGGCGGCTCGAGATGCTGCCGATCGAGTGTGTCGTCCGCGGCTACCTCGCAGGCTCAGGTTGGAAGGACTACCTGTCCACCGGCGCCGTCTGTGGCCACACGCTGCCCGCCGGGCTCGTCGAGTCGGCCGAGCTGCCCGAGCCGATCTTCACGCCGGCAACCAAGGCCACGTCCGGCCACGACCAGAACATCGACCGCGCTCAGGGGCTCGAGCTAATGGAGGTCGAGCTCTTCGACGAAGCGGAACGCTGCTCGCTCGCGCTTTACACGTTCGCCTCCGCCTACGCGCGCGAGCGTGGAATCATCATCGCCGACACGAAGTTCGAGTTCGGCGTCGACGACGAGAGGCGCCTCGTGCTCGGCGACGAGGCGGTCACGCCCGACTCGTCACGCTTCTGGCCTGCCGACGAGTATCGACCCGGCGGTCCGCAGCTCTCGTTCGACAAGCAGTACGTCCGCGACTACTGCGAGTCGCTCGGCTGGGACAAGGAGCCCCCCGGTCCCGATCTGCCCGACGACGTGATCGCCGGCACGCGGGCGCGCTACGTCGAGGCGTTCGAGCGCCTGACCGCGATTCCGTTCGCCGACTACGCCTCCGATCCGTCGGTGGTCCTGCGATGAGAGCGACCGTCCTCGTCCGTCCCAAAGCGGGGATCCTCGACCCGCAGGGGCAAGCGGTCGAGAGCTCGCTGCGCCAGCTCGGGTTCGCGGTCGGCGAGGCGCGCATCGGCAAGGTCGTCGACCTCGTGATCGACGAGACGGACGCAACCGCGGCCCGCGCGGAGGTCGAGCGGATGTGCGCGCAGCTGCTGGCGAATCCACTGATCGAGTCCTACGAGATCGAGCTCGACGAGGCCGACGGGTGACGTCGCCGCAGCCACGCATCGGCATCGTCCAGTTCCCAGGGTCGAACGACGATCGCGACTCGGCATGGGCGCTGTCCGCACTCGACGCCGAGACGGTACTCGTCTGGCACGCGGAGACGCAATTGCCCGACCTCGACGCCGTCGTCCTACCCGGGGGCTTCTCGTACGGCGACTACCTCCGCTGCGGCGCGATTGCACGGTTCTCGCCGGCGATGGCCGCGGTCGCCGCGTTCGCCGCGGACGGCGGCCTCGTGCTCGGAACGTGCAACGGCTTCCAGATCCTCTGCGAAGCGGGCCTGCTCCCGGGCACGTTCCGTCCGAACGAATCGCTCGCCTTCGTCTGTCGCGACGTCAGGGTGCGCGTGGAACGAACGGAGACGCCCTTCACCTCGCGCTGCGAGCACGGCCAAGAGCTCGTCATCCCCGTGAAGAACGGCGAGGGTCGCTGGTTCGCCGACGAGGAGCTCGCCGACGAGCTCGAGTCGCGTAAACAGATCGTCTTGCGCTACGCGGAGCCCGTGAACGGCTCCGTCCACGACGTCGCCGGGCTCGTCAACGAGCGCGGGAACGTCATGGGCCTGATGCCACATGCGGAGCACGCGATCGATCCGCTGCTGGGCTCCGCGGACGGTGCGCTGATCCTCGCATCGCTCGTCGATGCCGCCCGTGCTCGCACCCTGAGCCTCGTCTAGGCACCACCTCCGAGGTCGAGCGCCGCCGCCAATGCAGGATGCTCGGTCAATGCGACGCGCAGCCGCTCGAGATCGCGGGGGCGCAGTGTCACCGGGCCGCGGCGCGCGACGCCTCCCGTCGTGTACGCGAACCGGACCATCCGCTCGCCGTCGTCGGCCTCCAGCAGCTGAACGATGGTCGCGAACCGCTTCATTCCCGCCCGTTGCGGCAGCGTCAGCTGCTCGACGAGTCGCGATGCGCCCCACGGCGTCGTCGTCTTCGGTTCGGCACGTGCAGCCATCCGTTCAACCGTAGCCGGGAAGTTGCGGCGGCAATGCGCCGGCTTCGTGTCGAGACTCACTCGCCACGAAACGCGGTGACGAGGCGGCCATACCCCACGGCGATGTCCTCGACTGCGCTGTCGGCTCGACGGAGCCCGCGAGGGATCGCTCCAGTGGATCGTCCCAGATCGTCCGCCCGATCGCGAAGCCGACGTAGCCGTCCGTCGCGGCGGCCGCGCGCAACGCGCGCACGACGTTATCCTCGTCGGCTTCCCGTCCGAGCACGATCACGCCGACGTCGTCGCCCCGTCTTCGGGGCGGCATCGACGGGGATCGCGAATGCGAACCCCGGACACACTCGCGCAGCGTGCACCGCGAGGTCACCGACCTCGAGGTCGGAGTCGGCGGCTTCGCGCCGGCTAACGACTCGGGCGGCTAGCCGAGCTCGACGAGCTCGATCCGGTAGTCGTCCGGGTCCCTGACGAAGGCGATGAACGAGCTCCCCTCGCGCACCTGGTACGGCGGGCGCTCGGGGTCGATGCCGTGCTCGGAGAGGGCGGCCAGCGTCTGCTCCATGTTGTCGACGCCGATCGCGATGTGGCCGTACGCGCTTCCCAGGTCGTACGCGCGGCCGTCGTGGTTGAAGGTGAGCTCGAGCACGTTCTCCTCGTCGCCGATCGAGAAGAAGTAGTTCGTCGCCTCGAGCTGACCCTCGCGGACGATGTCCATGTCCCGACTGAAGCGGAAGCCGAGTGCCTCGTAGAAGGCGCGGCTCTTCTCGGGATCGGTGATCCGATACATGGTGTGGAGGTATCTCGACATGCGGCGGATCCTAGTCGGCGACCTCCAGGCCGGCCGCGCGGAACCTGCTTGACGTCGCTCGACCGACCGTGAGAGAGTCGCTCCGTCGAGTCCTACGGGCCTTCGGGTTCGTGGGACTCGACGTTTTTCCGGGTCTTTCCGAGGAGCGCGGGGAACGGCAGGCGGCTCACGCCGAAGCGTCTGTCACGATCCTCGTCCATGACGAGATGCCCCGCGGCGGTGGCCGGTTAGCACGAACGAATCGCCGCGCCACGGGCTCGCGATTCGCGTCCTCGTCCTCGGGATCGTGGCGGTCGGGTGCTCGCTCGGCAGCACCTACGGCGTGAGTCGACCGCTCGAGCATGGACCGGGGCACGCGACGGCGACGAGGAGGCCGATCCGCCGGACGGTGGCGCTCCATACGCGCTGTCCGACGAGCCAGCTCGTGGCGTCGATCGACGGGACTGCTCGCGACGGGCCGCTCGCGGCCATGGTCGCGCCCTTCACGACCGTGCGCCTCCCCACGCCGCTCCGTCTGACGCCGCCGCTGCGGGAGCGGCACTACGTCTTCCCGGTCTCCGGCGACCTCGGGGTCGCCGACACGTTCGGCGCGGCCCGCTCCGACGAGTCGTGGCATCACGGCGACGACCTGTTCGCCCCACGCGGCACGCCGGTGCTGGCCGTGGCGAACGGCGTGATCTTCTCGGTGGGGAGGCAGCGACTCGGCGGCCGCCGGCTCTGGCTGCGTGACCGCGCCGGGAACGAGTTCTACTACGCGCACCTGAACGCCTACTCCCCGCTTGCCCGCGACGGCGAGCTGGTGCGCGCCGGAGACGTGATCGGCTACGTCGGCAATACGGGCGACGCCGAGCACACGCCGCCGCACCTCCACTTCGAGATCCATCCCGCGTCGCTGCTCGGGCTCGGTTACGACGGCGCGGTCGACCCGACGTCGTACCTCCGCGCCTGGCAGAGGCGCTCGGTCGACGGGTACAGCGCCGCAGCGGCACCCGAGCTCAGCTCGCTCGCACGCTCGTCCTGTGCAGCCGGTGTGCCGTGAGCGGCGCTCCCAGCCTGACGACGACGTAGAACCCGACCACCACCGCCGCGACGGAGGCGCCTCCCGCGGTGTCGGCGTAGTACGAGAGGTAGAGCCCGCCGACGCCGCAGGTCACGGCTACCAACGAGGCGATCGCCATCATCGTCGACAGACGTTGCGCGAGCATGCGCGCAATCGCCGCCGGTCCGACGATCACGGCGAGCACGAGCAGGTTGCCGAGACCCTGGACACCGATCACGATCGCCACCGCGAGCAGCGCGAGCAGCGACAGGTCCGCGAGCAGGGGTTTCGCTCCGATGGCGCGCGCGCTCGAGCGATCGAAGCCGACCGCGAGCAGCAGGCGATGGAGGAGCGCGAGCGAGCCGAGCACGAGCCCAGCGACGATCGCCGCGACGACGAGGTCTGACGTCCGCACTCCCAGCAGGTCGCCGAACAGGAGCGCGTCGAGACCGGGCGGTGACGCCGGCGAGAGCGCGAGCACCACGCCGACGCCGAACAAGGTCGTGATCACGACCGCGACGGACGTGTCGCGGCCGATCACCGGCGTCCGGCCGAAGACGGCTACCGCAGCGGCCGCGACCAGCACGCCGAGCGCACCGCCGAGAACGAGCGGGAACCCGAGCAGTGCAGCGACGACGAGCCCGGGGAAGAGGGCGTGTGCGAGGGATTCCGCGCTGTAGGAGAGCTCGTAGAAGACGACCCAGCAGCCGAGCACGCCGCCGACGATCCCGATCACGACGAGCTCGAGCAGCGCGCGCTGCATGAACGCGTGGGACCAGGGCTCGAGCAGTGCGTGCATCTCAGTGGTGGTGCGGCGGAAGAATGCCGACCGCGGCTCCGCCCTCCGAGGGCAACGTCACGATCGAGCCGCCGTAGGTCGCCTCGAGCACACCGAGCGTCAACACGTCGCGAGGCGGACCGAAGGCGATCTGACGACGGTTCAGGCAGAGCACGCGGTCCCACGCGCGCGCCTGGTCGACGTCGTGCGTCGCGATCAGCATCCCGCGCCGCTCGCCGGCGAGCTCGTCGAGCAGCTCCGAGAGCAGCTCCGCGCTCGGAAGATCGACGCCCGTGAACGGCTCGTCGAGTAGCAGGATCGGCGCGTCCTGCACCAGCGCACGTGCCACCAGGACGCGCTGACGCTGTCCGCCGGATAGCGCGCCGAAGCGCTCCCGTGCCACTGGAGCGAGACCGACGCGCGCGAGCGCGGCGAGCGCGAGCCGCCGCTCGCCTCGGCCGACACGGCGCCACCACGGGACGCGCGACAGCGTGCCCATCAGCGCGACGTCGAGCGCGCTGACTGGGTAGTCGAGCCTGGAGCGTTCGGTCTGCGGGACGTACCCGAAGTTGCCGCCGGCGTCGACGCGGCCGTGGAGGGCGGGCAGCTCTCCGAGCAGGGCGCGGAACAGCGTCGACTTGCCGCCGCCGTTCGGACCGAGGATCGCGATCCGCTCGCCGGGCGCGAGCTGGAACGAGACGTCCTCGACGGCGGGCGGGCCGCCGTAGCCGGCGGCGAGGCCCGAGACGGAGAGGAGTTGCGTGCTCATCCGCCGCCGCCGAACCGGCAACCGTGAGCCCTGCCCGTGAAGCCGCGCACCATCGCGTCGGCGTTCGCGCGTTCCATCCCGATGTATGTCGCGCCCGGCGAGCCGGCGGGACCGAGCGTGTCGCCGTAGAGCGAGTACCCGGCGCTCGCCCCGGTCTCGTGTGCGACCGTCTGGGCGAGCCGCGGGCTCAGCGAGTGCTCCGGGAAGACCGCCTTGACATGCTCGCGACGGATCAGGGCGATCAGCCGGGCGATCGCGCCGGCGGACGGTTGCGCCTGGGTCGTCTGCGACGGGATCACGGCGCCGACCACGTCGATCCCGTATCGCCGGGCGAAGTATCCGAAGGCGTCGTGGTCGGTGACGAGCTTCCGCTCGTCGGGAGGAACGCCGTCGATGCAGTCGGCGATGCCGCGATCGAGCGCCTTCAGCTTGCCGATGTACGCGGTCGCACGGCGTTCGTAGCCGAGACGATGAGTCGGATCCGCGCGTGCGAGCGCGGCTCCGATCGCACGGACGGCTGCCTCGGCGTTGCGCGGATCGTGCCACCAGTGCGGATCGACGCGCGACGTCTCCGGGCCTGACGTGTCACCCGGAAGGCGCACCGGCACCGATTGTCCGAGCACGACCACAGTCGGGCTGCCGCCCGCTTCGGAGACGACCTTGTCCATCCACTTGTCGAGCTCGTCGCCGTTCTCGAAGACGAGCTTCGCGCCCGCCGTCGCCTCGACGTCCTTCGGCCGCGGCTCGTACTCGTGCGGATCGGTGTTCGGCTGGAGGATCTGGTGGACGGAGATGTCCGGACCGCCGACCTGGCGCGCCCAGTCGCCGATCTGCGTCGTCGTCGCGACGACCGCGAGGCCGCCGCCACCGCTCCCCGAACCTCCGCCGCAACCGGCGAGCGCGACGAGCAGGACCGACGCGAGCGCCGCGAGGCGATGCGGACCCACGCGGGCGAGCACCGGGCGAGCCGCGACGACCGCCGCGAACACCGCACCGGCAACGACGGCGATCGCCGCACCGGGCGGCGTGTTCGTCTCGACGGAGAGCCAGAGGCCGACCGCCCCCTCGACGGCGACCAGCGCGATCGACCCGACCTGCAGCAGGATCAGCCGGTCGCTGAGGAGCCTGACTGTCGCCGCGGGAACGACGAACAACGCTGTCGCGAGCAGCGCCCCGACGGCGGAGAGCGACGCGACCACACCGAGTGCGATCAGTCCGAGCAGGACCGCGTCGACGATCGGCGAGCGCACGCCCAGCGCGCGGGCGCTCTCCGCGTCGAACCCGAGCGCGAGCCAGCGCCGTCCGAGCACCCAACCGGCGGCCAGGGCGAGGGCGCTCGCCAAGGCCGCGAGCACGAGGTCGCCGTGCCCGATCAGCAGAAGGCTCCCGAACAGCAACGTCTCGACGTTCGCGCCGGAGTGGAAGACGTCGCTGGCGAGGATGACGCCGAGCGCGAGCGCCCCGACGAGCACCAATGCGGTTGTGCTGTCGTACGCGCTGCGACGGTCGCGCGCGAGCCGCTCGACGCCGACGGCGAACACGATCGCCGCGGCGAACGCACCGACCGGCGCCGACAGCCCGAGTCCGTCGGCAATCACGAGCCCCGGGAACGCGGCCGTCGCGACCGCGTGCGAGTAGAAGGCAAGCCCGCGCAGGACGATCCACGTCCCGAGCAGGCCGGCGCCGACGGAGAGCAGCAGCACCTCGAGCAGGCCCCGCTGGACGAATGCGTAGTGGAACGGGCCGAGCACCTCGATCGATCACGCTAACGATAGTCATTCCTGTAATCAAGCGCATCCGGTGATGAGAGCCGGTATCGTCTGGCGGCGTGGCGGCGACGCCGACCATCTGGACGGACGAGACGCTCTCGGCCCTCGGTCGGGCCGGCTTTCGGAGCGGCGGCGCCCGCCGCGCCGTGATCGAGCTCCTCGGTCGCCAGGACTGCTGTCTGACCGCGCAGGAGATCTTCGACGGCCTTCGCGCCGAGGGGAGGACGGTCGGCATCGCCAGCGTCTACCGCGTCCTCGAGCTGCTCAGCGAGAAGGGGTTCGTGCAGCGGATCGACATCGGCGCGGGCACGACCCGGTTCGAGCCGCTCCACCGCAGCGGCGAGCACCATCATCACCTGGTCTGCGACGAGTGCGGCAAGGTCGAGGCGTTCTCGGACGACGAGCTGGAGCGTGCGATGCGGAAGGTCGAGCGCAGGACCGGCTACTCGGTCGCCGGGCACGACATCGTCCTGCGCGGCGCGTGCCAGGACTGCGCCGCTCCAGCGGGCTAGCCGGCCGCGTCGTCGAACGTCACGAGGAGGCTCGCGATCCGCCCGTCCGCGGGGACAACGACCATGCGACCCGCGACGACCGCAGGCTCTTGCCGCCATCCGTAGCGAGCGACGAGACGGGGACCGTCCTCCTCCACCGCGAACGTGAGCACCTCGTCGTCCGGTGGCCGTGCGGCGTACGCCGCGGCGATCTCGTCGCAGCCGCGGAACGGCCCGACCGGAACACCGTCGAAGGCGAGCTCCGCGCCGGGCGCGAACCACTCCGCGAGCGTGCTCCAGTCGCCGGTGCGGACGCACTCGTTGTGGACGCCGACGTAGTCGTGCAGCATCAGCACGTCGCCCGGAACGTCGAGCTCGTCCGCGAGCACGCCGTAGAGCACGCCGTCGGTCCACTCACCATGGCGCCAGTACGCCCGTAGCCGGGCGCCTTCGCGCTTGAACCCGGCACGCTCCGCGTGCCTCTGCGCGCGCTCGTTGAACCCGTAGACCTCGAGCTCGAGCCGGTGGTAGCCGAGGTCGACGACGAGGTGCCTCTGCAGGAGGCGCGCCGCGTGGTCGGCGACGCCGGCGCCGCGAAAGGACGGATGGACGGCGAGCCGGCCGAGCTTGGCGATCCGGGAACGGCGGTTCGCAGCCTCGAACATCATCGCGCCCGCGCGCGCACCGTCGACCTCGATCACGAAGCGGCCGAAGTCGTGGGGCTCGCGCGCGGAGCGCTCGATCTCCTCCGCGACAGCGGCGGACGTCGTCGGGGACGCGACACTGAGGTAGGGCTCGACCTCTTCGTGCCGGGCGAGCTCGACCACGAAGTCGGCGTCGTCGGCTCGCGCGCGCCGGATCGTGCACACGCTCTTCACGGGGCGAGGCTATCCGTGTCGGCCGGCGCGGGCACGTCGCCCGGCGCCGCTAGACTCGACTTCTTGACGCAGGTCGCGCCGGAACCGCCGCTGCACCGCGCGCTGGGGTTGACCGACGGCGAGCTCGGCCGTATCTGCGAACTGCTCGGCCGCGACCCGAACGAGTTCGAGCTCGCGGTCTTCTCGCTCCTCTGGTCGGAGCATTGCGGCTACAAGCACTCCGCGCGCTGGCTGCGCCGGCTTCCGTCGGACGGCGAGCGCGTGTTGCAGGGACCGGGCGAGAACGCCGGCGTCGTCGACCTCGGCGACGGCGAGGCGCTCGCCTTCAAGGTCGAGTCGCACAACCATCCGTCGGCAGTCGAGGCGTTCCAGGGGGCGGCGACGGGAGTCGGTGGGATCCTCCGCGACATCGTGGCGATGGGCGCGCGGCCGATTGCCCTGCTCGACGGCCTGCGCTTTGCCGACGACGGCTTCGAGTTTCGCCGTGCGGTAGCCGGTATCGGCCACTACGGCAACTGCACCGGTATCCCGACCGTCGGCGGAGAGGCCGTGTTCGACGAGGCCTACCGGAACAACTGCCTCGTCAACGCGATGTGCGTCGGGTTGCTGCCGGCCGAGCGGCTCCAAACCGCGCGGGCGACGGCGGTCGGCGCCCACGTCGTCGTCTACGGCGCGACGACTGGGCGCGACGGGATCGGCGGCGCGTCGGTGCTCGCCTCCCAGCAGCTCGGCGAGGACGATCCGGACCGGCGACCATCGGTCCAGATCGGCGACCCGTTCACCGGCAAGAAGCTGATCGAGGCGTCGCTCGAGCTCGTGGCAGGCGGGCTGGTCGAGTCGCTCCAGGACTGTGGCGCGGCGGGGCTCGCGTCCGCGCTCGCCGAGATGGCACGCGACGGGTCCGGCGTGGCCGTGCACCTCGACCGTGTGCCGCTGCGCGAGCACGGCATGGAGCCGTGGGAGATCATGATCTCCGAGTCGCAGGAGCGGATGGTCGCGGTCGTCAGGCCCGCCATGCTCGAATCCGTACGACGCGTCTGCGCGAAATGGGAGCTCTCGTGTGCCGCGATCGGCGAGGTGACCGACGACGGCGTGCTCCGGGCGTTCCACGACGGCGAGCCGGTCGGAGAGATCGA
>Ga0187779_10002683_pt1 | contig 10866 bp, 11 predicted proteins | sample 1015_Q2_SP10_10__FD_132435 | JGI IMG/M metagenome (GOLD analysis project Ga0187779, IMG submission 132435) | Tropical peat soil microbial communities from peatlands in Department of Meta, Colombia - 1015_Q2_SP10_10_MG | ecosystem: Environmental > Terrestrial > Soil > Wetlands > Peat | place...
ACGCACGCACGCGGCCCCGGCTCGTCAAGGCGCTGCGTGATCTCGCGGCAAGCGCGCCCCGGTAGTCCGGCAGTCCGGTGGTCCGGCAGTCCGCCGCTGCGAGGACGTGACGCCCGATACCGAAGCCCCGGAGAGGAGCCGCCAGGAGGCTGTGGAGGAGGTGGTGGAGAACGAGCTCCCCCGACTCACGCTCACCAACGACCTGGCCCACGAACTCGTCATCGGCGTCGCGAGCGGCACGCTCGACGACGTACCGAGGATCGCCGCGGTCCTGGGGGCGAGCACCGACCTGATCGGTCGCGACGGCCTCGAGCCGGAAACTGGTCAAAGCCTGGCGAACGGCGTGCCGGCCGCTGAGTCCGCTGCTAATATCGTCGGTCCGCCGCGGGGTGGAGCAGTCTGGTAGCTCGTCGGGCTCATAACCCGAAGGTCGCGGGTTCGAATCCCGCCCCCGCTATTGGGAAAGCCCCGCTAAGGCGGGGTTTTTCTTTTGGGCGAGTGGGCCTTGAGGGCGACCGGGTACCAAACGGGTACCAAGATCTGCACTAGCATTGCCCCGCTGTGGCTCGGCCGACTGGCTATGTTTTCCGGCTTGAGAAGGCCCGTGGCGCGTCCTGGTGGGCCAAGTACCGGCTGTCTGACGGGACTCAGGTCAAGCGGAAGATCGGGCCGGCGTGGACGGGGCGTGGGCGGCCGGCCGAGGGGCACTTCACGAAGCGGCTGGCGGAGGAGTGGCTGCACGACCGGCTTGAGGAGCTCCGGCGCTCGGATGGCGCAGTCTCGCCGGCTGTTCCTGGGCCTGCGTCTGTGGGCGTGACCTTTGTCGACGTGGCTGCGGAGTACCTGCGGTTCGCCGAGCAGGACCGCGGCTGCAAGCCCTCGACTGTGCGCGGCTACCGCAACGTGATCAAGGTCCACCTGATGCCGGTCTTCGGCTCGATGAAGCTCGACGAGATCACGGTGCAGGAGATCGAGCGGTGGCGCGCGGGGATGACGAGCGTCCGTGCGCAGCGTGAGCTCTCGAACAAGACGAAGAACAACCTGCTCGTGTTGATGCACGCGATCTTCAGGCACGCGGTGAAGCTGTATGGGCTGCCGGCGAACCCGGTGGCGAATGTTGATCGCTTCCGGGTGCGCTCGAGCGGCGACATCCAGGTGTTCTCACCCGAGGAGGTCTGGGCCCTCGTCCGCGCTGCCGGATCCGAGGTCGACGCGGCAATCTTCCTGACCGCGGCGTTCACCGGCCTGCGCCGCGGCGAGTTGCTCGGGCTCCGCTGGCGCGACGTCGACTTCGCTGGCTCGACGATCAGGGTGCGCGCAAGCTACGCAGCCGGCAAGCTGACGACCCCGAAATCCGGCAAGGTCCGCGCGGTCCCGATGGCGCCGGACGTCTCCAGCGCGCTGGCGAAACTCGGCGACCGCGAGCGCTACACCGGCGACGATGACTTCGTGTTCGCGGGCGAGGCCGGACTCCCGCTCGATGGCGACGCGCTCAGCAGCCGGTATCGCGATGCGCTGACGAGGGCCAGACTACGTCCTTTGAGGTTTCACGATCTGAGGCACACCTTCGGCACGCGGATGATCGCGAAGGCGGACATCCGGCGGCTGCAGGAGTGGATGGGCCACGCCGACATCCAGACGACGATGAAGTACCTCCACAACGCGCCGCGAGACGAGGATGCGGCGCTGGTGGCGGATGCCTTTGGGGCGCACACCTCTCGGCCGGCGTCGACTGCTATTGGTCCGACGCTCTAGTCGTCGTCATCGTCGTCCGGCACGCGCACGTACCCCATGGTGCCCGCGCATGCGGCGCATAACGTCTTGTACCACGCGGAGGTGGCACACCGGCAGTGCTTGCCCGGCTCGCCGCAGCGTTCGCATATCTTCGCTGCGCGGGACTCGGCGCGCTCGACGAGTGCCTCGGCCAGCTTGATCCGGCGCCGCAGGTCCTCGTTCCGCGCCTCGCCCTCCGGCGTTTCGAGATAGGCATCGAGTCGCCGTTGCCATGCCTCCTGCTCCGCAAGCGAGCGCGCCTCCTCGGCTGCGGTCGCATCCTCCCGGAGCGTGGGCGGCTCCGGATCGTCGGGGTTCAGGACGCGCTCGCCGGACTCCCAGTAGAACCGCAGGTCGGCGAACTTCTCCTTGACCTGGTAGATCCGGTAGCGGGGCAGGAGCATTGCGAGCTCGGCGTCCAGCTCGGCGAGCAGCGGATACCAGCCACGCTCACAACGGATCCATCGCCCCCAGCCGTCGGGAATCCGCACGAGTATGCCCCGCAGCGCGTCGGCGTACTCGCCGGCGTCCTCAGGTATCTCCAAGGCGTCAGTGAGTTGCCGGGCATCCAGTCCGCGCGAGATCTGGCACACCGCTCGGGCCGACGCCTCGAGTCCCTCTGGGTCGTCCGTCCCGGTCACGAGCTCGCCGATGGCGCTTCTGAACGCGTTCCACCGAAGCCTGGCATCCGGAGGGAGCGGCTTCGCGTCTTCGCCGGGAAGCTTGGTGCCGTCCGAGTCGCTCATAACGAGCACATTACGACCCGTCCAGGCAGACTCTTTGTGGGTTGCGTCGACCCTCGTGACGGGCGACGATTCCGATGTGCTCGGCTTTGTCGCGCCAACGGACCACGGCTGGTACCAGTTTCTGCGGGCCCGGCCCGACATCACCGAGGTGAACTTCTGGCGCCCGGGCGGCACGGCTTTCAGGGCGATCGCGCCCGGCGCGCCGTTCTTCTTCAAGTTGAAGCGCCAGCACAATGCGATCGGCGGCTTCGGTCTCTTCACGAGGTCCGAGCGCCTTCCGGTGTGGCGTGCCTGGGACGTCTTCGGCCAGGCCAATGGCACCTGGGACGAGCACGATCTGCTCGTTCGACTCGACCGACTCGGAGGACGAGACCCACAAGGCCTTGGCCGCAACCGGATGATCGGTTGCATCGCGATCACCGAGCCGGTGTTCTTCGCACCCGACGAGTGGGTGGCCGTGCCGAGCGACTGGGCACGCAACATCGTCTCCGGACGAACCGAAGATCTATCGCGCGGCGAGGGGCTGCGGATGTGGTCGCAGTGCCTGGAGCGGGCTGCCGCGCGAACCGACATTGCGGCCGACTGGGCTCTCGACGCTCTCGACGCCCAGCGCGCGGGCAAGCCCATGCTGATTACGCCACGGCTCGGCCAATCGAGCTTTCGGCTCGCTGTGCTCGACGCGTACGGTCAGCAGTGCGCTGTGACCACCGAGCACTCGCTGCCGGTGATCGACGCGGCACACATCCGGCCCTGGGCCGTGGGCGGCACACATTCGATACCCAACGGTGTTCCGCTGCGGCGGGACCTGCATCGACTGTTCGACCTCGGGTACGTCACGATCAGACCGGACATGCGGTTTGCCGTCAGCCGCCGGCTTCGTGACGACTACGCGAACGGTCGGGTCTACTACGAGCTGGACGGGCGCCAGATCCGGCTGCCCGAGAGTAACGCTTTGCAGCCGGATTCCGCAGCTCTGGCGTGGCATGCGGGCGAGGTGTTCCTCGGCCAGTGAGTGGGGCCGCGACGGGACGGATCGATGGCTTCCCAAGGTCCGTAATCGGGTTGTGGGCCACGGATCCCGACATACGTCGCGCTGGAGCGCATCCAGGAAACGCTACCGCGGGCGACCGGGCTGCGGAGCCCCTTGCTTGACGGTCGCGGTTCGGCGAGTCTGTGCGGACCATGGATCCCGACCACGCCATCCGGCGAGCGGCGTTGGAACACGTTCGGCGGCTGGCGCGCGAGTACGACGACCTGGTCCCGCGCACGGTGCTGCTCGAGGGCTTCTGGTTCGGTGGCGAGCGCTGGAGCCTCGGTTCGCTGCAGAACGGGATCTACCGGCCACGGCGATTCGCCGGGCCGGCGGCGCTGACACTCCTGACCGCGGTCCACGCGCCGGGTCAGCCGGCTCCCTACGACGACGACATCGACCCGGCGAGCGGCACGATCCTCTACCACTATCGCGCCGGCTCGATCGACCAGCCGGACAACAGGGCGCTCCGCGCCGCGTTCACCGAGCAGGTGCCACTCGTCTATTTCATGGGCGTCGCGCCGGGTCAGCTCGTCGTCGTCGCGCCGGTGTATGTCACGCGCGACGATCCGGCGGCTCGCGTGGTCACGCTCGAGGTTGGACTGCCGTTGGCGGACACGACCCCGGCTGGCTTGGTCTCTCCTCCCGATGTCCGCGCGTATGCGCTCGGCGACGTCCGCATCCGGCTGCACCAGCAGCGGTTTCGCATCAACGTCCTGCGCGCCTACCGGGAGCGCTGCGCGATCTGCGCGCTCAAGGAGCCGCAGTTGGTCCAGGCCGCGCACATCATCGAAGACCCGAGCCCCGAGGGAATCGCGGCCGTCATCAACGGGATCGCCCTGTGCGCGATCCACCACCTCGCCTATGGCCGCAACCTGCTCGGCATCGACCCAGCGGGAGTCGTACATATCGCCACCAGGCTTCTCAACGAGGTCGACGGCCCGATGCTCACGACCGGGCTCCAGGGATTCCACGGCAAGCCAATCATGGTTCCAAGACGCCCAGCGGACCGACCAGATCCCGCCAGGCTCCACACGCGGTTCGAGCGCTTCGTGGCCGCCGCATAGGTTCACCCGGGATCGGCCTGCCAGCGGACAGATGGCGCCGTGCCGTCGGGCCGACGGTCGATCCAGTCCTCCAGGTCAGAGCGACGGTAGCGCCAGTGCTTGCCAATCTTGAACGCCGGCAGCACGCCCCGGCGGCTCAGGTCGAGCACGGTTGAGTGGCGGATCTTGAGCAGGTCGGCGACCTCGCGGGCTTCGAGGATCCCGAATTCCAACATCAGATCGATCGAGGATTCAGTCGTCACCGGGCAGGGTGGGGCAGGATCGGGCGCTACTCGGTAGGTATTGCGCCGGTGGGCGAAATCCCTCGCCGGCGAATCGACGGAACCCCTCTCGCCGCTCAGACGATGGTCCGGGCGGCTGCCCGTAGCCAGTCCGGCAGCGCGGTGCCCGGCTCGGTCGCGAGCACCGTCTCGGTACCCGCCGGGATCTGCGTCAGGCCGGCGTCGCGCACGGCGGCAACAACCAGCTCCGATTTGGCTCGCCGGAATGCGTTGTCATTGGCGAGGGCGACGGCAATCGGGCATCCGGCGCCCTCCCATGAGTTCACCGCCGACGGTCGGTGCAGTTGGCGTTCGATGAGCGCCGCGTGAGCGACCTGGGCGCACGCCTTGCCGACGGTGAGCTCGAGGTCTTGCGCCACCAGTAGCACCATCACCGGGCCGGTCCCGTTGAGCGCGACAGCCTCGTCTGCCTGAAGCGGACCACCGGTGTGCGCCTGGAGTCGAGCCAGCTCAGGTTCGGCAGCGGAGCGCCGCCGCGGCGGGAAGCACAGGACCTCGCCGGCGCTGGCGTGACTCAGTGCGCGGGCCCTCCCGAGCTGGGCTGGACGGGCGCCGAGACACACCTTGCGAAACGCTGAACGCTCCCACTCGGCCAAGGCCGTCGACCATGCCGGAGCCGCCGCGAACGTCTGTACGCATCTCACCGCCGAGAGCGCCGCGTGCTCCAGCACTTCGCCGGCTGGAGCGTCGGGACGTCGAGGCGCAACGAGGTACATGATCAGCGGGTCGTCCTGCGATTCAAGGACTCGCCGTTGGTCGACGCCGTCGTGCTCGTCGTAGAGGACCGGGGTCACGCTGACCGCCTCCGGCGAGCGGCGTGCTCGTCCTCGATGGGCTTGCTGTCCGCCACCTCGCGAGCGCGACGGCGGTAAAGCGCGGCCTCGGCCGCGAGCCCGTCTCGGAAGGCCTGGAGCGACCGGATCAGGGTGTCGATCTTGTGGAAGCTGTTCAGGCGAGCCTCGGGGCTGGTGACGTCGAAGTCGAGCTCGATGCGCCGATAGCAATCGGAGATCTCGAGGACCAGCGCAGGGTAGGGGACGTGGTGGCGCTTGCGCTCTTCGGCGACCGCTACTTCTTTCTCGGACGTGTCCTCGACGTACGCGCGCACATACGCGCCGGCGTGGAAGCCAGGCAGGTTGAGGAACTGCACCTCCACCACGCGGGCGCGGCGGGGGTTCTCCATGGTGCGTGCTCCTGTGGGTCGAATCGCGGCTCGCCCTTTCGAGCAGGCGCCGACGGCGCCTACATTCGCCGGCGTTTCGTCCGCGATCCGATGGGCCGGAGCACGCGCGCGAAGCGAGCGCAGATCCGGCGGTGTTTCAACCGGCGATCCAGCGTTCGCCGCGCCGCGAGCTATCCCTCGCCGTCGCACGGCAGGTCGCCGAACAGCTCCTCGACTCCTCGGGCGTGAGCGGGCGCAGTCCATGCTTCGCAAGGAGCTCGTCGACCGTCATCGTGATCGCCGGCTCGAGCGTCGCGCCGCCCTGCTTGTCGGGCACGACGTCATACAGCCGCTCCTCGATCTCAACGACGTCGCCAATCTCCAGCTTGGTCGGATTGATCTGCACTGTTCCCATCGTAAACCCGGCTGATCGTCCCGGACATGGAGATCGTCGTCTTCGACAGGGTCACGAACCTAACTAAGTCTCCGGGCCGTTAGAGCCCAAACTCCGCACTTGGTCTCCGGATGAGCCCTGCAAATCGGAACGTTCGGGGTGGCGAGGTGCTCGCGAGATGCTCTGTCCAAATGCGGAGTTGCGGAATCTGCCGCCTACTCCGCATTAGGTCCCGAATCCCGCGTAGACACTGAGCATTCGCGGCTACTCCGCAGTAGGCCATCCGCGGAGAAGGAGGCACCAAATGCGGAGAAACCGGCCCCTTTTGCGGTTAGCCGAAATGTCGATCCAGCACGCGTGGTAGTTCGGGGCGATTGCCGGTCCTTGTGCTCCTCTCAGGGCCGTCCACTTGATTTCTTCGCAATGGGTTATCCATTTCAATCAGGTGAGCCATCGTGCGGCCGTGTGCGGCGTGGGTCGCTCGAGCTTCGCGGGGGGATCCCGGGTCCGACCAGGCTCGCATCCGATTGCTTGAGGACGGCCCAGGCCGCATCGGACTGGGCGGTCGCCGTACCACGCGGCCGTGCTGGCCAACCACGCGAGGAGGGAACCTGAGTCAAATGGATAACCCACTCTTCGCAATGCAGCGTAGGGAGTCCGGCTGCCCAGCATGGGCCGGGCGACAGCCGCCGTCAAGTCGAATACCTTGACGCATGAGATTCCCGCGTGGGGGCATATCCCGCTGATCGAGCGGCTGCGCTGCGGGCGTGCCGCTCTCGACCGTCCATTGGTGGGCGCGGCACGACGTGCTCGTCCCGTCCGTCTCGGCCGAGCGGGTGAAGCTCTGGTCGTACGCCGATCTCATGGGGCTTCGGATCATCTACTGGCTGCGGCAGACCAAGACCACTCGGGAGGGAGCGACTGTGCCGCGAAGCGCGATGCCCGCGGTCCGCCATGCGCTCCGGCAGCTCTCAAAGTTGGACCTCAGCATTTGGAGCGAGGACACCGCGCCGGCGGTCGCCGTCGACCGCGGCGGCAAGATCTTCGTCACTGAGGCCGCTCCGACCCCTGAAGGTCCGTACCGGCAGCGACGGCTCGACGGCAACGGCGATTTACGGCAAATCACGGCTCCCTTCGAGACCGCCGACGGCGCGCGCGGCCCGGATCTCCGCGTCCCGCGTCCGCGTTTGCGGATCGTGCCGGGCAAGCTCGGCGGCTCGCCTCACGTCGTGCACACACGCGTCGAGTCGCGGGCGCTATGGGCGCTGGTTTCGAGCGGACTGGACGAGGCGAAGGTGTACCGCCTCTACCCTGCCGTCGAGCCGGAAGCGATCGACGATGCGCTCGACCTTGAGCGGCAGCTCGCCCGCAACTTGTGCCAGCCGATGGCTGCGTAGCCCGCCATGGCGGCGATCCCACGCCGGCTCTTCGCGCTCGACCACAACTTCCTGACCCCGATCGTCGCGATCCTGGCCGACTCCAGGCGTCCGGGAGGTGGCCCGCGTCTACTCCCGCGCCGGTGCAGGAGGTGCGTCTCAGAAAGGCGACATCATCGGAAAGGATCGATTCTCGGTGATGTCGGCCAGCTCGGTGGGGTAGCGTGCCGTCGTTGCGTACGGCAAGCAGGATCGAGGCGGCATAGGTGGCTTGGCGGCTGGCAGGCTGGTGGTGGGCATGGCGTCTTCCTGGGGCGGCCGCTTGACGGCCGAACGCTCCGTTTTTGCGGAGGTCTCGCCGGCGGACCATCTGGCTGGGAACCGACTCGCGTTCGCGATCTGGGACGGCTTTCCCATCTCGCGGTGGCACGCCCTGGTGATCACACGGCGTGTCGTGCCCGACTGGTGGTCGGCAACGACCGAGGAGCGTCTTGATCTGCTCGAGCTGGTCGACGTCGTCAAGCAGCAGATCACGGCGATGCACGGGCCAGATGGGTTCAACGTGGGGTTCAACAGCGGCGAGGCCGCTGGGCAAACAGTCCCGCACCTCCATATCCACGTGATCCCGCGCTACAGCGGCGACGTGCCGGATCCGCGGGGTGGCATCCGGAACGTCATCCCAGGGAAGGGCAACTACGTCGCGGCGCCTCGGGCGATCTCAGACAAGGGAACTGCGAATGGCCTCGAGCTGTTCGACGGCGTCGATCAGCCGTTGGAGGCCGGGCTGGAACGTTTGCTGCGCGACCCGCGCTTTGATCGCGCCGACTTCGCGGTTAGTTTCATCATGCGCTCCGGCTTGCTGCGTATCGACGGGCTGCTGGAGGACGCGCTCGACCGCGGGACGCAGGTGCGAATCTTGACGACGTCGTACCTCAAGATCACCGAGCACGCGGCACTGGCGCGGCTTGTCGACCTCATGGTCGACAGCCACGGGCGGCTACAGGTCAAAGTGTTCGAGGACGAGGCGACGAGCTTTCACCCCAAGGCCTACCTATTCTGGTCCTCGCGCGGTGAGGTCGCAGCTGGGATCGTCGGAAGCAGCAACCTGAGCCGCTCCGGGCTGAGCGACGGCATCGAGTGGAACCTCGCCACCGATGCCGCCGGGAAGGTGCTCCGGCAGTTCACGACGCTTTGGGAAGATGCGCGGTCCATCCCGCTGACCTCCGATTGGCTCCGGCACTACCGGCCGCCGGTTGACACGCGGCTTGCGCCGGTGATCGAGCTTGACGAGGCTCCGATTCAGCCGGTTGAGCCACGCCCGCTTCAGCGGGAGGCTCTCACCGCACTTGAGCAGACGCGGCTGGACGGCCACCGCGCTGGGCTCGTCGTGATGGCAACTGGTCTCGGCAAGACGTGGCTGGCCGCGTTTGACACCGCGCGACCCCAGTTCCGACGGGTGCTGTTCATCGCGCACCGGGGGGAGATCCTGCGTCAGAGTCGGGACGTCTTCCGACAGGTACATCCGGACGGTGACCTGGGCCTGTACTTTGGAGGAGAGAAGACACCTGATGCGAAGATCGTCTTCGCGAGCATCCAAACCCTCTTTGGGCGTCTCAACCAGTTCTCCGTCGACGCCTTCGACTACATCGTCGTCGACGAGTTCCATCATGCCTCGGCGCCCTCATACCGAAAGGTCATCGACCACTTCCAGCCGAAGTTCCTGCTGGGGCTGACGGCGACGCCGGAGCGGATGGATGGCGCTGACCTGCTGGCCCTGTGTGGCGACAACCTCGTGTACGAGTGTGATCTCGTGGAGGGGATCCGGCGCAAGGAGCTCGTGCCGTTTCACTACTGGGGCGTCGCCGACCCGGTCGACTTCGAGCCGATCCCGTGGCGCAATGGCCGCTTCGACCCGGAGCGACTCTCGCAGGCCGTCGAAACGCAGGAGCGGGCCGAAAGCGCGCTGGAGGAGTGGCGAAATCACTCCGGCCGCCGCACGCTGGGCTTCTGCGTGTCGATCCGCCATGCAGACTTCATGTGCGAGTTCTGCCGGGCGCGGGGGATTTCCGCCGCGGCCGTTCACACAGGTCCTTCGAGCGCCGCTCGCCACGAGGCACTCGAACAACTCAATAGCGGTGAGCTTGAGATCCTGTTCGCCGTCGACCTGTTCAACGAGGGTCTGGATTTGCCGCAGATCGACACGGTGTTGATGCTCCGCCCGACGGAATCACCTGTCGTCTTTCTGCAACAGCTCGGCCGAGGACTACGGACCGCTGAGGGCAAGCCCAATCTTCAGGTCGTCGACTTTATCGGGAACCATCGAAGCTTCTTCCTGAAGCCAAGGACCTTGCTCAGCCTCGGCGAACGGCGGACGCCGTCCACCGCAGCCGTGCTCGCCGCCCTGGACGCGCAGGAGTTCGGGCTCCCTCCCGGGTGCTCGGTTGCCTACGAGCTTCAGGCAATCGAGATGCTGCGACGGATGGCGACTCGCTCCGGCAAGGCGGCGATCGACGAATACTGCCGGTCGTACTTCGAGGAGGAGGGGCACCGGCCGTCGGCGGCTCAGACTTTCCACGCTGGCTACAACCCGGCGTCGGTTCGTGCCCGCCACGGCGGCTGGTTCGGTTATCTGGAGCACCTTGGCCTGGCCTCCGAGGCCGAGCAGACAGTCCTCGCTGAGCTCGGCGAGGTCTTGAATGGATTTGAGTCCGAGCCGGTGACGAAGTCGTTCAAGTTGATCGTCCTGCGCGCGCTTCTCCACGACGGCGCTCTGCGAACGGGTGCGAGCGTCGAGCGGATCGCCCGTACGTCTCAGAACCTGATGGCCGCGGACCCGCGTCTCGCGCGCGACGTCATGGAGTTCGATGACTTGCACACGGTGCCGCCCGAATCGTTCCGGGAGTACTGGCGAAAGTGGGTTCCTCGTCATTCTGAGTGGGCCGTCCGATCCGGCTGAGAGCGTGCCGGGCTCCGTTGACCGATGATTGGAGCCCGACATGCCCAACGTGGAGTTGTTTCAGCGAGCGCTTGGTCTTGA
>Ga0187779_10002684_pt1 | contig 10866 bp, 18 predicted proteins | sample 1015_Q2_SP10_10__FD_132435 | JGI IMG/M metagenome (GOLD analysis project Ga0187779, IMG submission 132435) | Tropical peat soil microbial communities from peatlands in Department of Meta, Colombia - 1015_Q2_SP10_10_MG | ecosystem: Environmental > Terrestrial > Soil > Wetlands > Peat | place...
CACTCGGCCCGCGACATCTACCACGATGCCCTCCTCGAGCAGGCGGAATCGTTGTTCCAGGCCCCCGCCTTCCGGTGGGAGACTGATTCGGCCCGCGCTGTTGATGACCCGGTGCCACGGGAGCCTCGAGACTCCCCCCGCCGCGTGCAGGGCGTATCCCACCTGCCGTGCCGCGTTCGACAGCCCCGCCAGTCGGGCCACCTGGCCATAGGTGGCCACCTTGCCCCGCGGGATGCGGCGGACGACAGCGTAGATCCGACGATAGGAATCGCTCGACATGCGCGACGCCGCGGGTGCCGGGGTGCGGCTCAAGCCCCGGCGCGTTCCGCGACGCGCCGGAGGTGGTGGGCCGTGTGGTACACCGTGAACGAGAACATTTCGCGGGTGGTGAGCAATCCCAGCAGGGGATGGGGCAGCAGCTGGCGGTCGAGCGCCGTTTCCGGCCACCGCGCGACGGCACCTTGGAGGTTCACGGTCACGTCGGCCCAGGCCTTCATGATTGTCATCCGGTTCGCATGGGAGTCCGGCCCGGGATCCCGGGGACGGGGAGTGAAGCGCCCCGCCTGACCGCCGGCCGCGAGGGCCTTGATGTACAAGGACCGGACCTCATCAAACGAGCGCGAATGTCCGGGGCCTCGACCGAAGCGGAGGGCGAGGAGCCAGCGCGGCAGCTTGAGTGCCATGAGCAGGGGCGATCCCGCCAGCTGCAAGTGCCGCACATGATCCGCCGGCGACCAAGCCTCCCCTTGTGGGGCGAAGAAGGTGGCATCGGGGAGGGTCGAAAGATAGGCGGTGCCCGATGCCAGCAGGGCACCGAGCGCGGTGGCGTGGTCGAGCCCGGTGACCGGCGTTCCCGTCTCGAACTGGGGGATCATGGCGGCGGCGGGCATGGGGCTTCGGGGAGCCGGACACTCTCGGTGGTCACTGCAGGCCCAACTCATACACGACAAACGTTTCGTCGAGGCGGTACCCGAGCGATTCGTACAGGTGCCGCGCCGTCACGTTGTTCCGCGCCGTTTGCAGGAACAGTCCGGTGGCGCCGGTCTCCACGGCGAGCGCACGGGCGCGCTCCATGAGGGCGCGTGCGACGCCCTTGCCCCGGGCCTGGACCGTGACGAACAGATCGTTGAGGAGCCACAGACGACCGGGACGGGCCGACGTGGAGGAGAGAACCGGATACAGCTGCACGAAGCCCACCGCCGCGGCCGTGCTCCCGGCCAGATAGATCACCGAGTCGCCACGCGACAGCCGCTCTCCGATGAACGCGCGGGCCAGGTCCGGGTCGCGGGGCAGGCCGTAGAACTGCCGGTACGCGTCGAACAGCGGAGCCACCAGGTCAAGATCCCGAAGGGTGGCCTGGCGGATCGGCTCTGTGGGGGCGGTGGTCACGTGGAGAGGGTGCGGCCGCAGCCCACGACGCGCCGGCCGGGCCAGGCAGTGTCAGGTCCGGGAGCGCGCGCGCGTCGGTGCGATCGCAGGCACCGGCGCAATGAACCGGGCAAGCAGGTTGTGCAGCGCCTGATCATGGGTCGGGATATGCTCGTAGGCGATGATCCGCACCGATTCCTGCACATCGCGGAAGACGCCGAGAATACGGCGCTCGCGCGATTGGACCTCGATGCGCAGCAGCCGCCCCTCGCAGTCGTAGGCGACGGGATAGGCACCCGCCCGCACGTCCTCGACTGACAGCTCCCGCTCCGCCGCGGCCTGATTGGCGAAGATGAGGAGGTCCCCCTTCGCATCAATGACGATCGGTCCCTTCAACACGTCTCTCGACTCCCGGGTTCTTCGACTATGGCGCTGTGAGGGTGCGCCGGCTGACGATCAGCCCGCGGTCAGGGCGGCCACCGCGGCGGCTGCCACCACCCCATCCTCCGCGGAGGTCATGCCGCTCACGCCGATGGCGCCGACCAGGTGCCCGTCGACCACGATCGGCACCCCGCCCTCGAGCGCCACCGCGCCGGGGATCGTGGTCAGGGCCAAGCGCCCGCCGGCGATGCCGTCTTCCAGAGCCTTCGTGGGCCGCTTGAGGCGGGCCGCAGTCCGCGCTTTCAGCACTGCAATGTCCTGACTCCCTGTCTGGGTCCCGTCGAGGATGTGAAACAGGATCAGGCCGCCGGCCGGATCCACCACGGCGACCGCCACGGTCCAGCCCCGGCGAAGCGCCTCGGCCTCGGCGGCGGCCGCGAGCAGCTTCGCCCCGTCCAGCGTGAGCACGGCAGTCGGGCGGGTGATGGATGCGGTCACCGTCGAACCAACCTCGGAGTCAGGTCGCTCGGAACGTACGCCGGGGAGTACGACTCGGGAAGTGCAGGGCTATTCGGTGGCGATGAGGATGTGGCCTGCCGGATCGACTTCCCGGAGGAGCTTGAAGAGGGCGCCACTGGTCGGCTCGACCGCATGGTAGCGGTGCCCATCGCGGAGCGTCGCCGCGATCTTGCCGTCGTTGGTATGGAGCACCGCGCGCACCGAGTCGGGAGCTGATCGAAGCAGCTTCGTGAGCTCGCCCCATGAGACCACCGTATCGCGCGGAACCGGAATCGGCTCGGCGGCGTGGGCGACGGACTCCGCTCCGGACCGAGCCGCCTGGGCGGGCGACAGGTCCGAGGCCCCGCCCGACGGCGGCCCTTCGACTTTCTTCTCGCAGGCGAGAGCAACCAGGAGGGCAAGCAGCGCGGAGCGAGCCGGCCGGCCAGTCATGGAGTTTATTGATCGGCCGCGGCGATGAGCTCGCGGGCCTTGGCCACGTAGGCGTCGTAGGCTTTGCCCCAGAGCCCGGAAAAGCGGGACTTTTTCGGAATGTTCTGAATCATCTCGAGGAGCGGACGGAGCTTGGGGTCAGCCCAATCGGCCGCCTCCAGATCCTCGAGGACGGTGCTCCGGGGGATCAATCCTTCGAAGAACGCCCGCGCCCTGACTGCGACCTCGTGGCGACGGTATGTTCGGGAATCGTTCGGCAACGAATGTCTCCGGCTGCGGCTGCCTCTCCATAGTACTTGTGATCGGCCGACCTGCCAACCCTGCGTCTGTAGATGAAAGACGGTCGCCCGCCAAGGTGAGACACTGCAAGGTGCGGAATGTGAAGCCGGAGTAACGGCAGGGTCGCGCCTGAGTCCAGTCATCCCGGCGACGTCATCTGGCGACTGACCCGGCCGCCGGATGCCGCGGTGCGGCCGATTCGTCCGACGAGTGGCCAGCGGACCAGATGGCGGCGGTCCGGGTCCCCCCAGGCCGCCCGGAGCTCGGTCTCGAGGGCCGGGATGGGATCGGCACCGGTCTCCTTCCGGTATCCCGAGACCGCCGACCAGGTACTGATGTAGCCCAGCAATTCGCCCAGGGTCCACCGATGCTCCATGGCGAGTGGTGGGAACGGAAGGTCGGGGAGCGGGAAGGGGAGATCGCGGTACCCGGTCTCGATATGACGGCGCTCGGGCGGCCAGTAGCGGCCGACCGTCTCCCGGTAGAACCGCTCCACGATGTCGTCGATGGGCGGTGTGATCATCGCGAGCCCGTACGCCCACATCGCCAACACCCCGCCAGGCCGAAGCACCCGGAGCGCCTCGGCGTAGAAAGCGGGGAGGTCGAACCAGTGTGCGGCCTGGGCCACGGTCACCAGGTCCGCCGATCGATCCCTGAGGCCGCTCGCCGTTTCGTTGGCTTGCCGATAGACGATGTGGGGATGGGACGCCGCCTCCGCGAGCTGCTTGGCGCTGGCGTCAGTGGCGAGTACGCGCTCGAAATGCTCCGCCAGACCGCGGGCGGCCTGGCCATTCCCCGTCCCCACGTCCCAGGCCAGCTCCCATCCCGGCGCCAGGGCGGCGAGAGCCGTGAAGAGCGCGGGCGGGTAGGTGGGCCGGGCCTGGGCATAGGCCTGGGCCCGCTCCGAAAAGTGATCCTTGAATGTCATGAGCTCCCGCGAGGCTCAGCGCACGTGGCGAAAGGTCAATCCTCGCACCGCGAGAGACATCGTGGAAGGGTTCACGTGGAAGCGCTTGGCCAGCACCTTGATTCGGGTACCCTTGCGATAGAGGCGGCGAGCCAGGCGGACCTTGTTCTCGGTGAGCTTCGCCGCGTAGTTCTCGCTTCCTTTGCGATGCGCGGCTCCGCCATAATGCTTGGGCTGTCGCCGGGAGGAGAACCGGGTGGAGCGTGCGACGCGTCGTGACATAGCGACTCCGGGGAGGAGGGTGGTTGAGCTGACGGAAGCAGGCCGTCAGCGCATCGTCACCTGCGCCTGTCTCAGTATTCCGCGAGCAGGTCCTGCACCTGGGTGAGAGCGGTGAAGGGCCGGTCCTTCGAAATCCACGTGAACACGGTCAAGGTTCCCTGCCGTCCGGAGACCAACGCCATGCAATCCGCGTGGTGATAGGCGAATCGGCCCGCCTGGGCGTGCAGCCCCGTTCCCAATGAAGCGAGCGATCGACCTTCCTCGATGGATCCGCCGACCGCGTCCACCAACTGCAGATCGATGTCCTCCTCGCCCAGGGTGACCTCCGCCCCGAAGCCGAAGAGGGAGAGATCGTCCCCGAGCACCACCGCCCCGTCCACGGCGGCAAGCTGGCCGATCTGCGCCAGCAGGCGCTGGGAGAGTTCCGCCAGCACCGAGGTGGGCCGAGATCTCCGGGGAGCCTGCAACCCGGGAATCTCTCCGGTCCGACCACCGGAGACCCGCCGCTCCGCCGAGGGGCGCTCCTCGCTCGGCTCTTCCAGTCGCGCCAGCCGGGAGCGGGGCAAGTCCGCCGACCGCGGATCGAAGACGTATCGGACACGAAGCGCCCCTGGCCAGGTGCCGGTCCGGGTCGGGACCAGGAGCAGACTGCCTTCGCGCCGGGTCCGATGCATCGCGGCGACGATCCGGAGCAGGTGTTCCGCGGTGGCCTGGCGATCGGCGGCGGCGCCGGAGCCGGCGCGCTCCAGGAAGCCGGTGATCAGGCTCATCAACGACAGCGGACCGGGCTTGATGAGATGCACCTCGCCGCCCCGCAGGACCGCAATCACCTCGCGATCGGCGGAGACCACGATCGTCGCCGGCCCCACGATGCGGAACACCGGCTGCCAGATCGGGGCGGCTTCGAGGAGCCCCCACACCTGGGGCATGCCCTCGGGTGAGAGCTCGACCGCGGCCAGCGCGGACCCGAGCGCCGGAGCGAGACGGACGAGAGACTCCTGGGTGAGGATGATCGGCTCCGAGAACCGGAGCCCCCCGGGCACCCCGCGGTCCGCGATGGTCAGCGCGCCGACGGCGGGTTGGCCCTCCTGGCGGCGGAGGCTGGCCCAGAACGAAGTATTCAGCAGGTAGGCAAGCTGCCGGCCGTCGAGCTGCAGCTGCTGAGCGGCTGAGGCACCCGGCTCGGCGCCGGTGTAGATCTGCTCGCGGTCCCTGGCTTTCTCGATCAGCAGCTTCACCAGGGGCGCGTCGGCGGCGATCACCGGGATGATAAGGCGGATCCGATCTGCTGCGGGCAGCAGCGTTGGGCCGCCCTTGTACGAGGCGGCGTCAGGCAGGCGCTCGAAAGAGCGGTGCTGCCCTAAGGTGCACCTCCGGCGGCGGGGCGCCAGCCCCCCGGCCCGCGCCCCCGAACAGACGCTCGCCAGGCGCCCGTGGGCTCAAGGACTTTCCAGCGCGGCTGATACCTCGGCCTCCGAGGTCACGATCTCGAACGCGGAGGAGAGATCCGCGGGAATCGGCGATGGACGGCCCGTGGCACTCTCCACGAAGACCCAGAGTGTCTCCGCCCGTGCAACGACCTTCCGGTCTCTGGCCCTCCAGAAGAGGAATCGCCGCGGCGATCGCCAGCGCTCCAGCCCCGCCACCCAGGTGAGCAGGGTGAGCGTCTCACCGGCAAAGGCCGGAGCGAGATACTCGATGAAGTGCGAGCGGACCACCCACCCCGCACCCAGCGCCAGGTAGCGTTCCACCGGCCACCCCTGCGCGGCGGAGTGCTCGATGGCGCTCTCCTGCATCCAGCGGAGATAGGTCAGGTTGTTCACATGACCGTTGACGTCGATTGCGTCCGGTCCCACGGTCAGTTGCCGCCGGAGGATGCGTGGCATGGCGCTTCACCCCTTCACGCGGGAGCGCTTGGCCGCTGCCGAGTGGCGGGAGCCTGGGCGGGGCGCATTAGCTTTCCCGGGGTCCATCCCGCCATCACCCGGAGCCAGCATGAAGCTGCGGATCATACCCATGAAGAGCCGGAAGCGGATCGCGCTGATCGCTCACGATAACCGCAAGGCCGATCTCCTCGACTGGGCCCGATTCAACGAGGGCACGCTGACCCGGCACGAGTTGTATGCCACCGGTACCACGGGCGGCCTGCTGGCGACAGAGCTCGGCCTCAATGTCACCCGGTTCCTGAGTGGACCGCTCGGCGGCGACCAGCAGGTGGGCGCCGGCGTCGCCGAGGGGCGCATTGACTTTGTGATCTTCTTCTGGGATCCGCTGGAGCCGCAGCCGCACGATGTCGACGTCAAGGCGCTGCTCCGGATCGCAGTGGTGTACAACGTCCCGATCGCCTGCAATCGGGCCACCGCCGATTTCGTGCTCTCTAGCCCGCTCATGGACGCTGAATACGAACGCCAGGTCAGAGACTACGCCGGGGCGCCCTGAGGGCCGCTTTCACCAGCCGACCGCCTGGGAAGCTGTGCCTGGTGATGCTGGGCATGCAGGGTGAGCAGTCGGAGGCCGGTGATGAGCGGCAGGCTGCCGAAGTAGGGGTGGGTCAGGCGGCACCGGGCCGGCGCCGGATGGGCGGCCAGCGTGGTCTCGAAGATGGCGAGCGCGCGCTTGAGATTCTCGAGGGACTCCGCCTGGGTGTGCGGCGTCGCGGAAGGGCGGGTTTCCCGCGGCGAGCGGATGCCGGGCGGAAAGACTCCGGTCTTGAGGAGGCGGCGAAGGTAGATCGTCCGAGCGACAAATCGCCTCCAGGCGTTCAACCGGAGGACCATATGAGCCCGGCCTGCCGCGTCGTCCGTGGCCGCTTCGATGGACAGCGTCACATGCTCGGTGATGAGGGCCGGCGACCACCGATCGGGCCCGAGGGGCCGGAGCCAGGTCGCGGTGTCGAGCTGCCCGGCCGCGCGGATGAAATCGTTGACCGCGGCCCGATGTTCGGTGACGTACGGTTTGTGAGGCGCGCTGCTGCGGTCCACGTGGCCTCCCTGCGGTCCCGAAACCCTCAGAGCCTGAGCTCCATGTAAACGTCGGCGCGCGAGTACCCGGTCTGCCTCGGCAGGGGGGCGTGACGAAAGCCCAGCTGCTCGTACAGGTGGATGGCCGTGGCAAGGCTGCTATTGGTCAGCAGGAACAGCTGCTCGGCTCCCGTCGCCCTCGCGTGGTCGATGACCGCCTGCCCGAGCAGTCGCCCCAGTCCGCGACCCTGGGCCGCCGGCTCTACCGCCATCTTCGCCAGCTCCAGGCGGCCGGGACCGTGCACCATTGCCGCCGCGGTGCCGACGATGCGCCCGCCGAGCCGTGCGAAGAAGATCTGGCCACCGGGGGTGATGATGGCTCCCTCGGGGTCCCCGAGCACTGCCTCGTCCGCCGGCTCGATCGCGAACAGCCGCTCGATCCATTCCCGGTTCAGGCGCTCGAATTCCGGGGCCATCCCCGTGCGGTACGTTTCGATGGTCGGGTCTGTCACCGCAGGAGCCGCTGGCAGGACGGCCTCAGGTGCCGGCCGCCGGCACCGGGCGGACCGCCGGCTTGAGCGCGTCCTCGGTGTGGACCCGCCGAAGGGTGTGGGCGTAACTGGGCGCCATCTGGTCCATGCCGCTCACTCCAAAGCCGAGGTCCCGCAGCAATCCATCCTGCAGCCGATAGCACCACCCGTGCACCGTCAGGGACTGCCCCCGCCGCCAAGCGTCCTGTACGATGGTGGTCCGGCACACGTTCTGAGCCTGCTCCAGCACGTTGAGCGCGCAGAGTCGGTCCAGCTGCACGTCCTCACTGGGAAGCGAGTCCAGGAACTGGCGGTGCCGGTCGGCGATGTCCTGGACGTGGCGGAGCCAGTTGTCGATGAGACCCAGCGGCTGCCGCCGCCAGGCGGCCGTGATGCCGCCGCAGCCGAAGTGACCGCAAACGATCAGATGCTCGATCTTGAGCACCTCGACCGCGAACTGGATCACCGAGAGGCAGTTGAGGTCCGAATGCACCACCACGTTGGCCACGTTACGGTGGACGAACATCTCCCCGGGCAGGAGCCCGACGATCTCATTGGCCGGAACCCGGCTGTCCGCGCAGCCGATCCACATGTAGCGCGGGGATTGCTGCCCGGAGAGCCGATGAAAGAAGCTCGGGTCCCGGGCGGTGATGCCGGCGGCCCAGGCGCGGTTGTTCTCGAAGAGATCGGGAAGTCTGGTCGTCATCGCGGAAGCATGTCTCCGGGTATGGCGTCAGGCCTGCGAGTCCCTCAGGGGAGGAAGTCGGCCAGCCAGCGGCGGGCGAAGTAGATCCCGGCCGCGGTGCCGAGAATACTCAGGAAGAACGCGGTCATGATCCCGACCTTCTCCCCGATCCACCAGCCGATCCATCCGCCCACCGTCGCACCCAGGAATCCGATCAGCTTGCTCATTGCGGGTGTCGCGCCCCGGCTGGTTCAGCCCAAGGCCGGGAGCGCATACAGCCAGACGGCGACCACGTGGCAGGCACTGCCGGCCAGGACGAACAGGTGCCAGACCGTGTGGTCGAACCGCCGGCGCTCCCGGACGTAGAACAGGGTCCCCACAGTGTAGCTCAGCCCGCCGGCCAGCAGCCAGAGCAGGCCGCCGAGCGGCAACACGTTCGCGAGCGGCCGAGCGGCGAAGATGGCCAGCCAGCCCATGGTGAGGTACATCGCGAGCGAGAGCCGTGGAAAGCGAATGCCCAGCAGACTCTTGTAGAGCACGCCTACGAGGGCGAGACCCCAGACGATACCAAAGAGGCTCCATCCCCAGGCGCCGCGCAGCACCCCGATGGTAAATGGGGTGTAGGTCCCGGCGATCAGCAGGTAGATCGCGGCATGATCGATCCGTTGCAGGATCTCCTTGGTCCGGGACGGCGGCGCCAGGTGGTAGATCGTCGAGGCCGAGTACAGGGCGACCAGTGTTCCGGCAAAGACGCTGCACCCGATCACCAGCCGGGCATCGCCCCGGGAAACGGCTGCGGCGAGCAGGAGCGGGAGCGCGATGAGACTCGCGACCAACCCCGCGCCGTGGGTCAGTGCGTTGGCGAATTCGTCGGCGGCGGGCCGGTGGCGATCAGCGGTCATGCTGAAAGGTACTCCACTGAGGCACCTTCGCGCGAAGGAGACGCCGGCCTTAGCCCGAGTGCCCCGAAGATGGGACGACCCGGTTGCGGCGCCACGCGCGGTAGCCGCGCGCCAGCAGCAGCACCAGGAGCCAGCAAACCAGGTTGGTCACGGCCAGGATGGCGGTGCCGGGGATGGTCATGGGGATGTGGCCGGCCCGTACCACGTGGGTGAGGACCAGCCCGTTGCGGAAGCCGCAACAGAACCCTGAGGCCATTAGCACGCCGAGGGCCGGCAGGTGCAGCAGGGCGACGGGTAGTTCCCAAAGCGAACCGTTGGGAACCATCGGCGAGCCGAAATACGGGAAGCCGCGACCGTAGATGAGGAACGACCCGAGAAGCTGCGAGAGGAGAATGCCGAGCGGGACCCACCACCCACGCAAGCGCCACCGTCCAGTCGGCGCAGTCTGACCTGCCGTCATGATTCGACCGGCCGATGCGCCGCGTCCGGGCCAACGACCGTCGTCCACTCGCGCACTCGCCAGCGAGTGACCAGCCCGTTGAGCACGTATGGGTCGGCCGCGGCGAAGGCCTGCACCGGAACCGGGCTTGGGGTACGAAAGAGGAGGACGGCCCCATCCACGGGATCGGCGAGGGCGCCGCCCAGGAGCAACTCGCCTCGTGCCACTGACTGGCGGGCATGGGCAAGGTGTGCCGCTCGCAGGGGAGCCCGGCGGGTCAGGTAATCCGGTACGACGTCGTACCACAGGAGGTAGTGACGCAAGGTCATCGGGGCACCGGGGGTAATACGCTCAGGGAGTCGCCGCGGCGCGCGGTCCCATGAGCTGCTGCCAGCTGCCGCGGTGGAGCAGCCGCCGCCACCAGGCCGGGCGAGGCTGCAGCAGTCTCAGCGTCGCGCTTTCAGGGCCCCGAGCCGAGTCGACTGAAACGATGGCGGCGAAGCCGGCGCCGCCGGTGAGCTGGAGGAGGGGCCGTGCGTTCAGCCGCAGGAACCGGGCGGCGGCCTCGGTCGCGACATCGCCAAGGCCCATGATCACCCAGAACGCCCGATGACTGGCCGCGTGACTTCCCTTGTACACGAGGCCGAAGTCGGTTCCGCCCTTCGCCTCGAAGACTTCCTGTGAAACCAGACTGCGAAAGGCGTCAGGATGACGATACGCCACCAGCCTGGGCTCGCAGGCGTCGAGGATCTGCTGGCTCTTGAAGTGCCGTCCGATGGCGACGGCATCCTCGTTCCAGACCTTTCGATCTCGCTCCACCGAGCGAAACTCCACCTCAGCCGCGGGATTGGCCGCCAACAGCAAGCGCAGCACCTCGGCGGTGGCCCGGACGTCGGCACTCGCGTGTACCTCGGGGACACCAGTCCACTTGTGGACGGTCAGCGCGCCGGAGGTCGTCGGCGGGTACTCGGGCGAACGGGAGAACAGCTCGTTGTTGGGGACGAACATCCCCCGGAGGAAGATGCCCACGGCTCCTCGCTCCGTGGCCAGACGCCCCAACAGGCGCCGCACGATGGCGTGCGGCGCCTGACGGCGCAGACCCCACCACGCCAGCGCGACGACCAGCGCCAGGGCGAGGGCGAGAACCAGGACATGGGCCGGGTCCCTCCAGAATTCGAGGAA
>Ga0187779_10002685_pt1 | contig 10864 bp, 8 predicted proteins | sample 1015_Q2_SP10_10__FD_132435 | JGI IMG/M metagenome (GOLD analysis project Ga0187779, IMG submission 132435) | Tropical peat soil microbial communities from peatlands in Department of Meta, Colombia - 1015_Q2_SP10_10_MG | ecosystem: Environmental > Terrestrial > Soil > Wetlands > Peat | place...
AACACCGTCCCCACCGGCTTCTCCTCGCTCCCCCCGGTGGGGCCGGCCACGCCGGTCACCGAGAGCCCCCAGGTGGCCGAGGCGGCCGCCCGGACACCCTCGGCCATCTCCTGCGCCACCGGCTCGGAGACCGCACCGTGGCGGCGCAGCGTCTCCGGGCGCACTCCGGCCCAGAGCTCCTTCATGCGATTCGCGTAGGCCACCGCCCCTCCCGGGAACCAGGCGCTCGCTCCGGGGACCGAGGTGACGAGGTCCCCGATCCGGCCGCCGGTGCAGCTCTCGGCCAGGGCCACCGATTCCTCGCGGGCGGCGAGCAGGGCGCCGACCACGGCCGGGTGCCGGTCATCGTCCTGCCCGAAGACATGGCTCCCGAGGACACCGCGCGCATCGCGCTCCGCGGCGGCCAGTGCCGCGTCCGCCTCCGCCTGGGTCCGGCCGTGCGCCAGGAGCTTGAGGTGGTTCTCCGGAGCATGGGTGCGGAAGCCGAAGGTCACCGCCGGGTGGGCCACCGCCAGGGGCGCGACCCGGGCGTCGAGGTGCGATTCCGGGAACCCGATGGTCTTCAGGACCCGGAAGGCGAGGAACCCCGGGGCCGGGCGTTCCGCCCGCATCCGCTGGATGCGGGGGAGAACCTCGGCATCGACGAAGGCGCGGTACTCGCGCGGCACGCCGGGGACGAAGAACAGCGTCGCCCGGCCAAGGCGGAGCACGAACATCGGCGCGCTGCCGTTGGGGTTGATCACCACTTCTGACCCCCGCGGCACCAGTGCCTGGCGGCGATTGTTGGGGGTGACGGCGATTCCCCGCCGGGCGAAGCGGGCCTCCAGCGCCGCCAGGGCCTCGGCGCTCTCCACCAGCGGGACCCCGGCGGCGGCCGCGGCGCACTCGGCGGTGAGGTCGTCGGCCGTTGGCCCGAGTCCCCCCGAGACGAGCACCGCGTCCACCCGCGCGCTGAGCGTCAGGAGCGCCTCGCGGATCTCATCCCGGACGTCGCCGACGATGGTCGCCCGCGCCACCTGCTCCCCCAGGGCGAGGAGCCGCTCCATGAAGTAGGGGCTGTTGGTGTCGGCGGTGAGCCCGGTGAGGAGCTCGTCACCGGTGCAGAGGACCTCGATGCGCACGCATCCTCCCTCGGGCCGGGCCGCTCAGAGGTAATCCTCTTCCTCGACGTCCTCCTCGTCCTCGAGCACGCCGGAGGCGGGCGCCGGCTGCACCTTGCTCCTCTGCAGACGGCGGCCGAGCCACAGCCCGGACTCGACGAAGCCGAGCGCCAGGTAGGCACAGAAGTAGGTCACCAGGACGTAGGCCGGATGCAGCCGGGTGGCGATGATCACCCCGGCCGCGCAGAGTGCGGTGAAGACGCCGAGCGAGGTCACCGAGAGCCGGACGTCCTTGAACGTCCGGTAGCGCACGGTGGAGACCATGAGCAGGGAGAGGACGGCGACGACGACCAGGTACGGCACACGCGCCCCGGTGCCCAGCTCCCGGCCGCGGGTCAGGTGATGGGCGATGACCACGCTGACGATGACCCCGGCCGCCAGCGGGATGGGCAGGCCGACGAAGTAGCTCGGGCCGTGGTGGTCCGTCCGCTGGGCGAGCACGTTGAAGCGGGCCAGCCGCAGGGCGCCGCAGGCCGCATAGAGGAACGCACCCAGGAGCCCGATGAACCCGAGCGGAGCGAGCGCCCACTTGTAGACCAGCAGCGCCGGCGCCGCGCCGAAGGAGATGACGTCCGCCAGGCTGTCCAGCTCCATGCCGAACTGGGTCTGGGTCCGTGTCAGCCGGGCCACCCTACCGTCGAATCCGTCGAAGAACATGGCGAAGAAGATGGCCAGCGCCGCCTGGTAGAGCTGTCCCGGCGAGGCGTCCCCTCCGCACAGGGCGAGCGCGTAGAAGCCGCAGAAGATGGACGTGACGGTGAACAGGTTGGGCAGGACGAACTTCAGCTTGTGCAGCTTCATCGGGGGGCGGAACTATAGCCCATGGCCTTGCCGACCGTCGGCGCCATCGCCGCCTCGTGTGCGCTGGCCGCTCTGCTCTACCTCGGCGCCGTTCGCTGGTTCCTCCGCCTCCGGGGCGAGCGGCCCGAGCGCCTGACGGTCCGGACCGCCGACGGCTGGGCGCTCGCCGTCCACTACCGTCCGGCCCGCCCCAGGCGCTACCGCGAGCCGGTCCTGCTCTGTCACGGGCTCGCCACCAGCCACCTCAATCTCGACTTCGAGCCGCCCTACTCGCTCGCCCTGGCCTTCGCCGGGGCGGGCTTCGAGACCTTCGCCGTGGACTGGCGCGGAGCGGGACATTCGCGTCCCCCGCCCGGACGCGGCCGCTTCGACTTCGACGCCGACGACCTCATCGAGCGGGACGCTCCGGCCGCGCTCGACCTGGTCCTGGCGCGGGCCGGGGCAGAGCGCGCCTTTTGGGTCGGCCACTCGCTCGGGGGTCTGGTGGGCTACGCCGTCGCCGGCGGGCCCGGGGCCGCGCGCATCGGCGCCCTCTGCGCGCTCGGGTCGCCGGTCTACTTTCACCATCCACCCTGGCTGGTCCGCGCCATGCGCCTCTGCCGCTGGCTCTCCTGGCCCTACGCCCTCCGCCAGCGGCTACTCAGCATCGCCGGTGCGCCCTTCCTCGGCCGGGCGCCGCTCCCCTTCTCCGACGTCCTCTTGAACCCGAAGGCCATCGCCCCGCCCGTGCTCCGCCGCATCCACGCCAACCTCATCGAGTCCATGGGACACCGCCTCCTCAAGCAGCTCGACGACTGGAGCCAGCTCGACCGCTTCTGCAGCCGCGACGGGGCGGTCGACTACCGCGGCCGCCTGTCGGACGTCCGGCAGCCGACCCTCGTGCTCGGAGGAAGCGCGGACCGGCTCGCTCCGCCGTCGTCCATCCACGGCCAGCTCGCGCTCCTCGGCCCGGGCGACCGGCCCCTGATGCTCTTCGGCACCGAGAACGGTGAGCAGCTCGAGTACGGGCACGGCGACCTGCTCCTCGGCACGGGAGCGCCGTCCGAGGTCTATCCGCGCATCCTCACCTGGTTTCGCGAGCGGGCCACGCCGCTCCCGTCCGCCCGCTAGGGGACGGCCGCCGGCGCGCGGACCAGCTGGACGCAGGGAAGCATGGGCAGTGTCCCGCGCACGTCCGAGGCGGTGACCCGGGCGCCGGCCGAGCACTCCGCCCAGAGCAGCCCCTCCCCGGCCGAGGCCGCCGAGAATCCACGGAGGACGAGCTGCGCATCCCCCGAGGCCACCGCCGCTGGCCCGTCCGTGGTCTGCACCGACGCCTCGGACACGGTGAGGCTGGCCCCGGTCTCGGCCACCACCCCGGCGGTGCGGCAATGCGCGAGCGTGCTGGCCGAGAGGCTCACCTCGGCGGCCTCGGCCGCGATGAGGCAGGCCCCGGCCGTCTCGTCGACGGCGAGGCGGCTCAGGGTCGCCCGACCGCCGCGGAGCTGGAGCCCGTCGCCCCCGGTTCCGTCCGGATCGCGGGTGCGGCGCACCGTGGCGCCGTCGAGGATGAACGTCGAGTCCCGCATCGACACCCCGAGACCGGCGATGTCCTCGATGCGGAGGGCCCTGGCCGTCACCTCGGCGCCCACGCCCTGCAGTCCGCCGAAGGTCCCCCCTTGCCTGATGACCAGCCGGTCGAAGCTCGCCCGGGCGTTGACCACCCCCACCCCGGCGCGGTCGGCGCGGACCGAGGTGAGGTCCTCGGCCTCGACCGTGGCTCCGGTGCCGGTGAGCAGCGCGTACTCGTGGCCGCTGACCTGGACGCGGCGGAGCCGCAACGAGCCACCGGCCACGTAGAGCCCGGGGCCTCGTCCCTCGGAGACGACGACGTCCGTCAGCTCGGCGCTGCCCCCGCGGAGATGGAGCGCGGTCACCGACCCGCGAAAGCCGCTCTGCGCCACCACTAGGCTGGCCGGGGCACGGCCCTCGATTCCCCGTCGCCAGGGGCCCTCGAAGGTGACGCCCGACAGCCGGGCCGTCGCCCCGGGGGGGATGAGGAGGCCCACCGCCTCGGAGACGCCGGCCTCGAGCACCACCGAGCGGGCCTCGAGGCGCGCGGCCGGCCCGAGGACCAGCCCGGCGTGCCGCTGGCCGCTGAGGCGCACGTCCTCGAGATGGAGGGCACCCGAGGCCTCGATGCCCACCGCCCCACCCTGGACGAGGAGGCGGCGCAGGCTGACCGAGCCGCGGGCCTCGAGCGCCGTCCCCGCTCCTCCGGAAGTGAGCACGGCCGCGCTCCCCCCGACGAGCTCGGTGCCGTCCGGCGCGATGAACGGGCCCGGGTAGAGGCCGGGCGCCAGCTGCACCCGGCGCGGCGCCGAATCCGGCAGGAGCGCATCGGAGAGCCGGCGCAGCGGCCGCGCCTCCGTCCCGTCCCCTCCCTCGGGTGCGTGCGCATCCACCCAGAGCATCCTGGCCTGGCTGGCCGGGGCCGCCGCCGCCGTCTCGGGCAAGAGCCCCTCCTTCCTCGGCCCGCCGCACGACTCGGCGAGGAGAAGGGTCGCGGTACCGAGCAGGAGCGCCCGGCCCACCCATGCGACGGAGCGAGAGACCACGGGAACGACGCCAGTCTATCCCGGTCCGGTCATGCGCCCGGATCGTCCGACCTGGTCGATGCTCCGGGGTGTACGCGCCGGGCGGGCTGGGGCGCCAGGATGACCACCCGGGGAGCTGGCTCGGCGACGAGCTTGCGGAACTCGCGCAGCGGGTCACGGGCGACCCCGGCGCGGACGAACTCGAAATGAAGATGCACTCCGGTGGCCGTGCCGGTTCGCCCGGCGATGCCGAGCGCGTCTCCCGGCTGGACCTCCGTCCCCTCGAGCACGAGCGGAGCGGCCAGGTGGCTGTAGCGGGTGAGGAGTCCGCCGGCGTGCTGGACCTCGACCTCGAAGCCGTTCCCCGCGTTCCAGCCTGCGCGCACCACCATCCCGGACCCGGCGGCCAGCACCGGCTCGCCGGCCTCGGCGGCCAGGTCGACGCCGGTGTGCAGCCTCCACCGCCCCTGGATGGGATGAAGCCGGCGGCCGAAGCGGCTCGTCACCCGCACCCTCGGCAGCGGCCAGCGGAAGCCCGGGAGGACGCCCATCGGGGTCATCGCGGCGAAGCGCTCGTCGAGCCGCGCCAGCCGCCGGCCGAGGCCGCTCACGAGCGGCTCGGGGAGGTCCAGGTAGACGCGTCCATCGAGGTCGAGCACCGAATGGACGAGCGCCCGGACCGCCGACAGGTCATCCGCGGACGTCGGCCCGGCGAGGAAGCGCTCCACCTCCGTCTGCACCTCCTCCCAGCGCACGAGCTGGGCCCGCGGGAGGGGGTCGCCGACCAGCGAGGCGGCGCGCAGCTCGTAGGAATCGGCGGCGAAGCGCAGGAGGTGGCGGCGGAGCGTCTCGCCGTCCAGGGTCGCCGGGGCCGCCTCAGCGTCGTCGGACAGGAGCGGAGGGGGCGACAGCGGCTCGTCTGCCAGCCGATGCCCGGCGGCTGCCGCCGGCTCGGGCGGCAGCGCAGCCCTGGGACCGGCACAGGCGACCAGGGTCAGGGCCATGGCGCTGGCGAGGGTTCGAGAGAGCATTCCTTGGGTCCTCGGACCCGGCGCCTTCTATCCACCACCGGGGTGACAGGGAAGCCCTGAAATCCGTCCCCGGCGGCCGTGCTCAGCCGCCGGCAGCGACCAGGCGGGCGACCTCGCGGAGCGCCCGGGCCACGTCGGCCTCCCCGACGTCGAGATGGCAGACGAACCGCATCGTGGAGGGGCCCACCGGATGGGCGAGCACCCCGGCGGTCCGGAGGCCAGCCGCCAGCTCGCCCGCCGGGCGCGCGAAGTCGGCGTAGACCATGTTCGTCTCCACCCGGCCGAGGTTCACCCGCACCCCCGGAATCGCCGCCAGGCCCTCGGCGAGCAGGCGCGCGTGGCGGTGGTCCTCCGCCAGCCGGGCGTGGTGGTGCTCGAGCGCGTGGAGCGCGGCCGCGGCGAGCACCCCGGCCTGCCGCATCCCGCCCCCCAGGCGCTTCCGCAGGCGGCGCGCCTCGTGCATCAGGTCCCGCCTCCCGACCAGCACCGAGCCGGCCGGCGCCCCGAGCCCCTTGCTGAAGCACACCGTCGTCGTGTCGGCCAGAGCCGACCAGGTTCGCTCCGGCAGGCCGGCGGCCACGGCGGCGTTCCAGAGGCGAGCACCATCGAGGTGCACGGCCAGCCCCGAGGCCCGCGCCGCGCGCACCGCCCGCCGGAAGTCCTCCTCCGGCCACACCGCGCCGCCGCCCCGGTTGTGGGTGTTCTCCAGGACCAGCAGCCGCGTGCGCGGCGCGTGCTCGTCGTCCGGCCGAACGGCGGCACGGATCTGCCCCTCGGAGAGGATGCCCCGCTCCGAGCTCACCGGGTGCACCTGCGCTCCCCACAGCCCGGCCGCGGCTCCCCCCTCGTAGTGGACGGTGTGCCCGTTGGCCTCCACCACCACCTCGTCGCCGGGACGGCAGAAGAGGCCGAGGGCGATCTCGTTCCCCTGCGTCCCGGAGGTGACGAAGACGCCCGCCTCGTGGCCGAGGCGCCCGGCGGTGACCTCCTCCAGGCGGCGAACGGTGGGGTCCTCGCCATAGACGTCGTCCCCCACCTCGGCGGCGGCCATCGCCGCGCGCATGGGCGCCGTCGGGCGGGTGACGGTGTCGGAGCGGAAATCGGAGATCGGCGTGGTCACGGGCCGGCGCGGTTATAAGTCGGCCCGGCCATGCCCCGCGAGAGCCAGCGCGCCCGGGCCGCCCGGGCGCTGGAGGTCCTCGACCGGCTCGGCCGGGCGATGCCCGAGGCCCACATCGAGCTCGACCACCGGTCTCCCTACGAGCTCCTGGTGGCGGTCATCCTCGCCGCCCAGTGCACCGACAAGCGGGTGAACCTCGTCACCCCGGCCCTCTTCCAGCGGTTTCCCGACGCACGCGCGCTCTCCACCGCCCGCACCCCCGAGCTGCAGCGGCTCATCCGGAGCTGCGGCTTCTTCCGGGCCAAGGCGCGCGCTCTCCAGGGAATGGCCCGGGCGCTGGTGGCCGAGCACGGGGGCGACGTTCCCACCGCCCGCGCCGCCCTCGCCGCTCTCCCCGGCGTGGGGAACAAGACGGCCGGGGTGGTGGCGGTGCACGTCGGCGGCGACCCGGCCTTCCCGGTGGACACCCACGTGCGGCGCCTCTCGCGGCGACTCGGGTTCACCCGGAGCCTCGACCCGGACCACATCGAGGAGGACCTCCAGGCGCTGGTGCCCGAGGAGCGGTGGGCCCAGGGCCATCAGCTCCTCGTCTGGCACGGCCGGCGGACCTGCTTTGCCCGCAACCCGGCCTGCGAGCGCTGCGTGGTGGCCGACCTCTGCCCGCGGGTGGGAGTGGTCCGCCGGCGCGCTGGCTAGAGCGCGTCGCCCGGTTGGACCGCGGCCGCCCGCACCCGCTCCCGCTTCCGCCGTCGCATGCGCCGGCGCATCAAGCTCCGGGTCAGGGGCGAGAGATGGTCCGGGTAGACGATGCCGAGCAAGTGGTCGGTCTCGTGCTGGACGGCGATGGAGAGCAGGCCCTCGCACGCGAGGCGCTGCGGCTCGCCATGCTCGTCCAGGTACTCGACCACCACCCGCTCGGCCCGCTCGACCTCCTCGGCCTCGCCGGGGATGGAGAGGCACCCCTCGCGGTAGGTGGTCGTCCCCGTGCGCTCGACGATGCGCGGGTTCACCATCGCCATCGGCCGGGACTCCGGCTGGCGCGGACGGGTGTCGAGCACGATGACCGCCCGCAGCACGCCCACCTGAGGAGCCGCCAGCCCGACCCCGGGCGCCGCGTACATGGTGTCGAAGAGGTCCTGGACCAGGGCCCGGACCCCGGCGTCCACCGCGTCGACCGGAGCCGCCTTCCGGGAGAGCCCCGGGGCCGGCCAGAGCAGGATGTCCCTCACCATGGCGCGCTACGTAGCACGAGACCCAGCGTCGGAGTCCACGAGGGCACGGGCGTACGCCTGCCGGAGCCGCTCGTCGCTCAGCGCCTGAGCCGCCTCGTCGAGGAGCGTCTGCAGGCGGGCGGCCCGCGCCGGGACGTCGGGATCCGGATGCCCGGCATAGCGCAGCGGGTCGAACTCCTGGGCGAGCCGCGCATGGGCCCGCTGGACTTCCTCCGTTCCGGCGCTGCGCGACAGGCCGAGCACCGCGAAGTAGTCAGCCTCCGAGGCCGCGGCCCACTTGGCATCCAGGCGCTGGAGCTCCCGGGCGGCGGACGCCTCGGGGACCGGCTCCACCTCCGGCGCCCGGACCTCGAGGAGCCCGAGCACCTCGGCCACGGCCAGGGTGCGGAAGCCCTCCTCCTGGTGGAGCCCGGCTCGCGCCAGCAGCTCTCCCACCGTCCGTTCACCGTCCACCGACGCGAGCAGGCGCTTCTCCCGGTCGGCGAAGCCGAACCGGTCCGGCTCCTCGCGCCGCACCCAGCGCGGCGTGGCGCGCCGGCCGCCCACCCGGGCCTCCACCTCCTCCAGGGAGAGGCCCCGGTGGAGGGCCTCGCCGAGGAGCGCCGCCAGGGAGCGCACCGGGGCGAAGCTCTCGGTGGGAGGGGTGGCGTCGGCCGAGAGCAGGTAGGTGCTGTCTCGCTCCGAGAGCGCCTCCAGCGCCCGGGTCTCGGCGAGCCGCTGGAGCAGCGGGAGCACCTCGCCCTCGTGCAGCGCACCCCGGTCCACCAGCTCGGCGGCCAGGGCCTCGTCCGGGAGCCGCAGGCCCCGCACGCCGGCCGCGGTCGGCTCGTCGAGTAGGCCATCGGCGAGGGCCTGCCGGAGGAGCGACTCCCCGGGGTGGGTCGACGCGGCGCCGACGAGCGCGCCCTCCGAGAGCCACAGGATGCGGAGCGTGTCGCCCGAGCGAAGCTCGAGGCGGGCGGTGGCCCTCACCTCGCCCAGGCGGAGCACCAGCGCCGCCAGCTGCTCCAGCGTCACCCGCCCGCCGTCGGCCGCCCCCCACTCCAGCCGGGCTCCGGGCGGAAGCCCGGCCGAGGCCGGCGCCGGACGGGGAGCGGCCGGCGCGGTTCGCCGGAGACCCGCCTCGGGAGCTCCCGGGGAAGGAGCGGACGCGGAGCGAGGAGGAGCGGGTGCGGCGGCCTCACCGGCCGGAGGGGCGGGCTTCGACTGGGCCGCGAGCGCCGCGTCCAGCTCGCCGCGCAGGGCATCGGCCCGGGCCCGCTCGCGCCGGAGCGCCTCCTCGGCCCGGCCGAGCGCATCGAGCGCGGCCCGCTCACCCTGCGCCAGCCTCTCGGCGAGCTGCGAGGCCTCGACCTCGAGCGCCTGGGCCTGCTGGCGGGCGCGCTCCGCCTGGGCCAGGGCCTCGCGTTCCCGGGCGGCCCGCTCCTCGGCCTCGGCCCGGGCCCGGCGCTCGGCCTCCTCCCGCTCTCTTGCCTCCTGGGCGAGCCGGGAGACCTCCGCCGTCGCGCGCGCCTCCGCCTCGGCCCGGGCCCGCGCCTCGCGCTCCGCACGCGCCTCGGCCTCCGAGCGGAGGCGCTCCTGGGCGGCGAGCTCGCGGGTCCGCCGCGCCGCCTCTTCCCGGAGCGCGGAGGCCAGCAGCTCCGCCTCCGCCGTGCTCTGCGCCTGCGCCTCGCGCGCCGCCGCCTGCGCTGCCTCGGCCTGGGCCCGTGCCGCCCCGACCTCGGCCTGCGCCGCCCTCGCCTCCGCCTCGAGCCGGCGGGCTTCCTCGGCCTCGAGCTTCGCCCGGGCCTCGGCGTCCGCTCGCCGGGCGCGTTCCTCCGCCTCCGCGCGCTGGTAGGTGCGGAGCTCCTCCTCGGCCCGGGCCCGCGCCTCCTCCGCCTCGCGGCGCGCCCGTTCGGCCGCCTCGGCCCTGGCCCGCGCCTCCTCCGCTGCCCGGGCCTGCTCGGCCGCCTCGACCCTGGCCCCCGCCTCCTCCGCCGGGCGGCGGGCCCCGGCCACCTCGGCCTGGGCCGGCGGCTGCCGGGCGACGGGAGCCCTGGGCGGGGGCGGCCACTCGTCGGCCGCCCCGCTGCCCGAGGAGGCCGTGCCAGCTGTGAGGTTCAGCCCGGCGAGCGCCTCCGCCTCGAGATCCGCCTCGGCCTGGGCGAGGGCCTGGTCGACGAGGGGCGGAAGCTCCTCCATGTGTCCGGCGTCGAGCAGGGGGAGGTCCTCCGGCTCGGGAACGGCCAGCGCCGCGTCGAGCACCTCGAGAAAGAGCCCGGCCTGGAGCGGCAGCGGCACCACCGGCAGGTCGACGCCGGCGATGGGCTCACCGAGCAGAAGCACGGGCGTGACCGCGCCCGCCGGGCGTGCGCGGAGGGCGGCGAGGAAACGGCTGCCTCCGCCGCCCTCCACCGACGGCGCGAGCAGCACCGCCTCCGGGGCCAGGTTGTCGAACGCGCTCAGCGCATCGGCGATGGAGGTGGCCAGCTGGACGGGCCGTCCGACCCGCGCCAGTGCCTTGCGCACCGAGGCGATGGTGGCCAGGTCGTCGTGGACCAGGAGCAGGGGCGGAGGCATCCGGGGAGGGCTGTTGCTCGGCCCCGGAGCCTACAGCATCGCGCCCGGGTCGACGTCCAGGACCCCGCGGACGTCGCCGGGAAGGGACCCGAGCACGCGCTGGGCCTCGTCGAGGAGCGGCCGCAGCACGCGGTGCTGGGGCGCCTTGAGCAGGAGCTGCCACCGCGTCCAGCCGCGGAGCCGCACCAGGGGCGCGGGAGCCGGGCCGAGCAGCCTCACCCCGGAGGACGGAGGGGGGAGCTTCCCTTCCAGCACCCGGGCCACCGCCCGGGCGCTGGCGGCGGTGTGCGAGGGGTCCTTTCCCTCGAGTCGGATGGCCGCCAGCCGGGCGAACGGCGGGTAAGCCAGGGCCCGGCGCCACTCCAGCTCCCGGGCGGCGAATCCC
>Ga0187779_10002686_pt1 | contig 10861 bp, 8 predicted proteins | sample 1015_Q2_SP10_10__FD_132435 | JGI IMG/M metagenome (GOLD analysis project Ga0187779, IMG submission 132435) | Tropical peat soil microbial communities from peatlands in Department of Meta, Colombia - 1015_Q2_SP10_10_MG | ecosystem: Environmental > Terrestrial > Soil > Wetlands > Peat | place...
GCGGCAAGTTCCTGTTTCTGCGGATCGTCTCCGGTGTCACGGCCCCGTTCGTCGACCGGGAGCTCCGCGGGGAGCCGTTCCCGGTCCAGCTACGTCGCCGGCTCGAGCGGCTTGGCCCCACTTACATCAAGCTCGGCCAGATTTTGAGCCTGCGCGAGGACCTGCTCCCTAAACCGATCACGAACGAGCTCAAGCGGCTGCTCAACCGCCTGCCGGTGGTGCCGCTGCCGGTGTTGGTGCAGATCATCGAACGGGACCTGAAACAGCCCGTGGACGAGCTGTTCCTCGAGATCGACCCTGTCCCGCTGGGATCCGCTTCCATCGGCCAGACCCACCGGGCAACTACCCGCGACGGCGATCCCGTCATTCTCAAGGTGGTGAAGCCCGGCATCCGGGAGACCCTGGAGCGCGACTCCAAGCTGCTCCGCATGCTCGGCAGCATCCTCCAAGGCATCATCCCTCGCTACCAGCCGCGGCAGCTGGTGAACGAGTTCTGCGATTACACCCTCCGGGAAGTCGACCTGCGGCGCGAGGCCGACAACGCGGAAACCTTCGCCGCCAACTTTGCCGATGTGCCGGATGTGGTGTTCCCCGAGATCTACCGGGAGTACAGCGGGCACAGCGTGCTCTGCATGGAGTTCTTCGACGGCATCGCTCCCGACTCGCCCGAGGCCCAGGAGCTGCCGGAGGATCAGCGACGTCACCTGACCGATCTCGGCGCCGCCGCGATCATCCGGATGCTGTACAAGGACGGGTTCTTTCACGCCGACCTGCATCCGGGCAACCTGATCATCCTGCCGGGCCCCATGGTCGGATTTATCGACCTGGGTATGGTCGGACGGCTGGACGAAGAGCTACGGCGGGCACTGCTGTACTATTACTTCGCGCTGGTGATGGGTGACGCGGAGAACGCCGCGCGCTATCTCACCGCGATCGCGACCCCGGGACCCGGCGCCAATCCGAACGGCTTCCGGCGCGAGGCGACCGAGATCTCCAATCGCTGGAAGCGCGCCTCCAGCTTCGAGGAATACTCCCTCGGCCAGCTGATCCTCGACTCGCTTTCGCGCGGTGCCCAGTACGGGATGTACTTTCCCGTGGAGCTGGTGCTGATGGTGAAGGCCCTTGTCACGTTTGAAGGCGTCGGCCACGTGCTGCTCCCAGGCTTCGATGTCGCGGAGGTCTCGAAGCGGCACATTCGCACTCTGTTCATTCATCAGTTCAGTCCGCTCCGGCTGCTGGCCGAAGGGATGCGCGGGGCACCTGACCTAGTGGATGCGATGGCGAAAATGCCGTTGCTGGTCTCCGACGGCCTGCGGGTACTCGAGCGGGTCGCGCGTCAGCCGCCGCAGAATCCGCTCTCCGGCCTTCGCGGAACCCTGATTGCCGGATCGTGCCTGGTGGCGGCTGCTATCTCAATGGGATTTGGCGCACCCTGGCCGGTGTGGGGCACCCTGTTCGCCATCGCCTTCTTCCTGGCGATTCGGCGTGGATAACGGCAGCAGCCCGGACCCACCATGACACCCTCTTCGACTACCGGTACCGGCGCTCCCGAGCGGGGCGCGGATCGTCCCAGAAGCCAGGGAGCACAGGCGCGCCGGCGAATCGCCAGCAACGACGCGATGTGGCTGCAGGATACCGCAACCAACCTCATGGTGATCAATGCGATATTCACAACGGATCGCATGGATCTGGAGACCTTCCGTGACACCTTTCGCCATCGAGTAATGGAGGCCGACGGCGGCGAGCGATTCGCCCGGCTCCGCCAGCGAATCGTCTACGTGGCCGGCGCTCCCCACTGGGAAGAAGATCCCGCGTTCGATATCCGCCGACACATCATCCCCGCTCGAGACCCGGACCTCGACACCACATCCAAGTTGCGGACGTACGTCGGGGCCGAGGCGTCACTCCCGCTCCCCGATGATCGGCCCCGGTGGCAGTTCCAGGTGGTGGAGAACTTCGAGGAAGGGGCGACCGCGGTGATCGCCCGGATTCATCATACGATCGCGGATGGCGTCTCGCTCCTGTCCGTGATGTTCAGCCTGATGGAGGAGATGACCGCGGAGCACGAGGCGGCCCCGCCCAAGGGTGGGATCCGACCGGCGGCGGGTGCTCCAGGCCACGGCCTTCTCAAGGTGCTCTCGATCCCGCTCGCGGCACCGGGCATCCTCCTCAAGCGGATGTTGTGGATTCCAGACCGGCACGCGCTTCATGGACCCCGAGTTTCAGGTCGCAAGCAGGTCGCCTGGACCGCGCCGCTGGATCTCGCCGTGGTGAAGCGGGCTCGCCAGCAGCTCGATGCCACGGTCAACGACGTCCTGATGGCCATGGTGTCCGGAGCGCTGAGCTCCTATGTGGAACAGCATTCGGGCCAAATTCTCCAGCATCTGCGAGTCTCGATGCCGGTGAACATCCGGCCCGCGGATGCGCCCCTGACGCTGGAGAATCGCTTCGCCGCCGTGCCGCTGGAGCTGCCGGCGGGGATCGCGTCGCTCGAGACGCGCGTGCGGGCGGTGAAGGCCGCCATGGACGATCTCAAGCGGTCGGTGGTGCCGATCGTGGTCTACGGTATCCAGCGTGCCCTGCTCACGGTCCTCCCGCAGGGGGTCAGCCGCGGCCTGATCGATTTCCTGGCAAACAAGTGCACCGCGGTCGTCACCAATGTCCCCGGACCCCAGCGCGAAATTACGCTGGCGGGGCGCCGGGTACGGAGCATGATGTTCTGGGTGCCCCAGCGCGCCAACATCGGCGTGGGGATCTCGATTCTGAGCTTCGCGGGGAAGGTACAGGTTGGTGTGCTGGCCGACACCGTCCTGGTGCCGGACCCGCTCGATCTCGTCCACGCATTCGAGCGGGAGTTCGAGGCCCTGCGGTCGGTGTAGCCCCTACCGCGTCGCGAGCGACGCTTCCAAGCGCGTCAGGGCGTCCGCCAATTGCGTGGAAACCCCTCCGGTCTCGGCATGACCCAGCCCGACCCCGTCCCAGACACTTCGATCCAAGTCGCGGAGCCGCGCCTCCTGAAGCCTGAGACCGTGGCGGCGGAACATCGGGCCGAGCAGCGCCCGCCGGCGCCAGATGTCGCGCCGAGTCGCCCGGTAGCCAATCTCGCAGATCTCTCGCCGAGCCCGGAAGCTGAACACGTTGCTGAAGAACAGGCGGTATTCATCGCGGTCGGGCTCGAACAACGCCACGTCGGCCCGGGGAAAACGGTTCCGGTAGCGTGCCATCCCCACAACCATCCGGGAGTGAATCAGGGTCCGAAAGGTCTGCGACATGATCGCGGGAAGACCGTACCTGACCAGCGACCCAGGGCGGAGGGCACCCCGCTTCTCTCCCGCCGCTACGTCCACCGGCACCAGTGGGTTGACGCACAACAGGAGGTCCGCACCCTCCTCGAGCGCGACCGAGGCGTGCACGGTCTTGAGCAGCACCCCATCCACACAGAGCCTGCCCTCGATCTCCACGGGCGAATAGACCCCTGGCACAGCCGTGCTTGCCTGAACCGCAGTCGAAATGGGGATGTGGTCCCAGCCATCCCGGCCAAACACGATCGGCACACCTGCTTCCAGATCAGCCGCGACCACAAACAGCTTCTGGTCCAGTTGACGGAAATCGTCCGTTCTCCCTGGGCGAGAGAACGCACGGGCCAGAAACCGGCGAATCGGCTCGTTGTCGAACAACCCAAGGGGAAGGATACCAGACAGTCCCAGCAAGGACCGGGTCACCGTCCATGGCTCCCGGAGCCCCTGGAGGAGCAGATCTCCGGCAAGCGCGGGCACCCGCACCCCTCGACGCAGCCAATCCCCGTACGCCGGCGTGAAGAACGTCCAGGCGTCGTAGGGATTTTCACCAGGGACTCGCTTGACGAGTCCCCGTACCAGCTCGCTGGTGGTCTTTCCGTTCGCGAGGGCCGCGGCGACGAACGCCCCCGCGCTCACTCCTACATAGACATCGACGGCGTTGAGATCGAGTCCTTCGACGACTTCCTCGAGGGCACGAAGGGCGCCGATCTCATAGACGGCGCCCTCCGCTCCCCCTCCGGCTAGGGCCAGCCCCAGCCGGTGTCCCCGCCGCCCGCGACGCGCGGTGGCCATGGCTTCCTCCGATCAGACGCTGACCGCCTCGACCTTCGGCGCCCGACGGCCCTTGCGCGCCTTGCTCTTGGACTTGGCCACGACCCGGGTCAGCTCCTCGACCCGCTTCGTCAGGGTGGCGATCTCCTTGCGGGTCGGCACGCCGAGACGGTGCATGGCGTTGGTCATGCCGGCTTCGATCGGCGTAGCCAACCGGGCCACCGCTTGCCGCGCGTCGCCCTGCAGGCTCTCGGCCCGAGTAGCGAGCTTGTGGATCCGCGTCTTGTTGACCTTCTCCATCCCCTCGCCGCGCTTGACCAGTTGCCGGAACAGCCGGCCACCCTCTTCACCAGCCAGCGCGAACGCGCCCAGCCCGGCCAGCCAGATATCGTGCGCCGACTCCTTGAGCATCGGGACCGTCTGGGTCTTCTTGCCGTTCTTCTTCGCGACCATACTCTCCTCCTGGTTGCCGGTCCCGAGGACCGGGGTACTGACGGACTGCGACTCGTTGCCAGCTAGGCGGACCGGGCGATCCTCCGCTTCGGCTTCTGCGGCTTGCGCCCCTTCGACTTCGTTGGTTCATCGTTTTCCAGCTCGGCGAGCGAGGCTTCCAGTTCGGCCAGCCGCTCCCGCAGCAGATCCAACTCCTCCTGCATCCCTCCAACCGGGGTGATCCGGTCTACCGACGCACGTACCAGCCGATCTACCCCAGCCTGCATCTGCTCGACCCCGCCGGCGATGACCTTGCCGCTGCGCCGAATGACATCGTGAAGGAACTCAGTGGGCAGAAACGAATCACCGCGCTTGTGGTCCTCATAGATGATTTGCGCCAGCGTCTGGGCGGTGACGTCTTCCCCCGTTGCGCTATCCACGACCTGCAACTCCTGGCCAGCCCGGATCCATGCCGAAATCTCATCGAGCGACACGTATCGGCTTTCTTCCGTGTCGTACAGCTTGCGGCTGCCGCCGCCGTATCGCTTGATGAGGCGAATCATAGGGATCTCCCGTTCAGGCTCAGCCAATATACCGCATTGCGGCAAAAAGGCAAGAGCCATTTGCCGCATCGCGGTAAAGGGTCGGTGAAATCCGGCTGAAAGGGTCTTAACCGGGGAGCTGCGCCAGCAGAGTTGCGCCGAGCCGTGTCAGGCTCGGAAGATCGGTCGGAGGGGTGGCCGTGAGCGGAACCGCGACCAGCGGCTCACCCTTGGAAAGCAGCTTCCGCAGCCGCACCACCCCATCCCGATCGCGCTGGCCGAGAAAGTGAAAGAGCGCCAGGCCCTCGGCGAGCGGCCCGGGCGTGTCGGGGGCGGGAGCCTCGGGGTGGATCTGGTTCACGACGATGGGGCCGACGTGATGGCCGCGCTCACCCAGCTTCCGCGCAAAGAAAAGCGTGTCGGGGATCCGATCCGCCCCGGGTCCGCTCACTAAAACGAATAGTGTCTCTGGGGCGCGGAGCAGCTTCCGGACCTCTTCCGCACGCTCCCGGAACCCATCGTACAGGGGCACGAAGGCGCGGAAGAACTCGAGCATGTCGCCGAGCAGCCGGATACCGATGATGCGATCCGCGATCTCCTCGACGCCCTTCGCGGCCAGCCGCATGGGCATGCCACGCAACCCGCCGCCCTGTTCCCACCACGGCTTGAGCGCGATGCGAATCGCTCCGCTGTCCAGGAAGTTCACGATCCGGTCTGGCGCTTCAAGAAAGTCGAGGGCCTGCCGGGTCGGCGGGGTATCGAGGATGATCCGCTCATATCGCCGCTCGGATTGCACCTCGAACAGCCGTTCCACCGCCATGTATTCGAGGATCCCGGCGAGATTGCCGGCCAGGTCCCGGTAGAATCGGTTCGAGAAGATCCGCTCGGCGGCGGCCGCATCGGGCGCGTAGCGCCGGATGAGACGGTCGAAGGTCGTGCGCGCGTCCAGCAGGGCGACATCCAAACGGCCCTTCGTGCCGGCCTTCACAGTTGCGGGGCGTTCCTTGGCCTCCTCGCCGACGCCGAGCGCATCCTTGAGGCGCAACGAGGGATCGAAGGTCATGACCAGAGTGTCCGCACCGGCCTTGGCCGATTGCAGACCGAGGGCCGCGGCCAGAGTGGTCTTGCCGACGCCACCCGCGCCAACGACAACCAGGAGTTGGCGGTCCAGTCCGTTGAGCGTCATGCCAGCGCCTCGCCGAGGGCGTCCGCGATTTGGGCCAGCAACACAGGACCGCGCTCCACCGGGAGAAGCGGCAGCTCGACCAAGGGGCCCTTCCAGATTCGCTCGAGTCGCGCCAGCTCTCTCTGGTTCACGGCTCGGCGCTGCTCCCAGAGTACCAGAGTCTCCGCCCAGTCCGGGCGCCGGGGTGCGGGGGCATCCGTGGGGTAGGGCGGATAGAGTGCGTTCGCGACGACCAGTTCCGGCGGGCGCCCCATTCGTTCACGCAGCAACGTGACCAGTTCGATTAGCTCCTGAACCGGCATCTCTTCGGCCAGGGTGGCGAGCACCACTCCGCACCGGCCTGGATCCGCGATGAACCCGGCCAGGTCCTGAGCCATCTCGCCGAGCTGACCACCCTCGACGGCTTCGGCGAGGAGGAGCGGCGCCGAGAGCATTGATGCCCCATGGCCGGTGGCAGGGGCATCGAGCACCACGACATCCGCCTTGTGCCGGTACTCGCCTTCCACGGTCCGCAGCGCATAGCCCAGGACGGACATCTCCTTGAGCCCCGGTGCGCCTTCGGTGAAATGCTGAAACACGGGACTCGAGACGATCCGCTTCGCGAGCATGCCAACCTTGACCTTCTCTCGAACCAGGGCCTCGATCACCGCCTGCGCCTGGAGGTTCTGCACCGCGAGTCGGGCGCCGGCCTTGATGATCTTCCCACCGGATGGCTCCGTGCCGAGCAGCTGATGCAGGCTCTCTCGCGGATCGATCTCCAGCAGCAGAGTCCGCCGACCACGGGCGGCGAGCAGGCGCGCCAGTGCGGCGGCGACGGTTGTCTTGCCGACACCGCCTTTGCCGGTGACGACCACCAGTTGCAGCTTCGCCAATGCGTCGAGCACCTTCATGAAGGTCCGTTCCTCGAGGAGTGCGCCATCATATCATCGGAGGTTCGCCCGGCCAACCCCGCCTGTCGAAGGTTGCCGGACACGCTTGCGAGGCGCGAGGCCGCCCCATACGCTTCGGCGTGACTCACACCTACGACTACGTCATCGTCGGCTCCGGCTTCGGCGGCAGTGTCTCGGCGATGCGCCTGGCGGAGAAGGGCTACCGGGTAGCCGTGCTGGAACGGGGCCGCCGTTTTCGCGATGAGGACTTCGCGACCAGCACCTGGAACCTGCCGCGTTACCTGTGGGCTCCGGCGATCGGCTGCTACGGCATCCTTCAGATCAGCCCGTTCCGCAACGTCTTTGTCTTGCATGGCTCGGGAGTTGGCGGCGGGAGCCTGGGGTACGCCAACGTTCTCATGGAGCCCGACGCCGCCGCGTTTGATTCACCCGCATGGCAGCGGCCGGTCGACTGGGGGCGAGCCCTCGAGCCCCACTATGCCACGGCCAAGCGGATGCTCGGCGTGGCCGAGAACCCGCGTCTTGGCCCAGCCGACCAGGTTCTCCGGCAGATCGCTGGCGAGCTGGGCCAAGGCGACAGCTTTCGGCCGGTGCCGGTGGGAACGTTCTTCGGCCAAGTTGGCGAGGAGGGCCGCGAGGTTCCGGATCCATACTTCGGAGGCGATGGACCGGCGCGGCGCGGCTGCCAGCACTGCGGCGCCTGCATGGTAGGCTGCCGCCACAACGCCAAGAACACCCTTCCCAAGAATTATCTCTACTTCGCCGAGCGCTACGGAGCCGAGATCATCCCGGAGATGACGGTGCGGGACATCCGCCCACTCAGGGGTGTTCAGGCCGACGGCGCCCGCTACCAGGTGCACTATCGCCGCACCACCGGATGGAGACACGCCAGCGGGGAGCCACTGCGCGCGAAGAATGTCATCGTCTCCGCTGGAACTCTCGGAACGTTGCGGCTCCTGTTCCGCTGCCGCGACACCACCCGCTCCCTTGCCGGATTGTCCGATCGCCTGGGCACGCTGGTGCGGACCAATAACGAGGCGCTCCTCGGCAGTGTCGCTCGCCACGCCGGCACCGACTACTCCAAGGGGATCGCGATCACCTCGATTTTCCAGGCCGATCCCGTCACCACGGTCGAACCGGTTCGCTACCCCGCCGGCTCCTCCGCGATGCGGCTCCTGGGCGGGCCGATGATCTCCGCGGGGAGCCTCCCTGCCCGACTCGCGCAGTCAGTCCTGGAGATCGTCCGCCGCCCGGGGGATTTCCTGCGGACCCACGTGCTCCCCGGTTGGGCGGAGCGGACCACCATCATTCTGGTCATGCAGTGGGAGGACAACCGTATCCGACTTCGTCCGGGACGCAGCCTGTTCACCGCTTTCCGTCGGGACTTGGTCTCGGATCCCGAGCCGGAGGCGACGCCCCCGACGTCGATCGACATCGGAAACCAGGTAACCCGAACCTTCGCCGAGCGAACCGGCGGGATCCCCATGGGCTCGGTGAATGAAGGACTGTTCAACATCCCGCTGACGGCTCATATCCTGGGTGGGGTTCCATTCGGGCGGGACGCCGGCGAGGGGGTAATCGGGCCCGACTGTCAGGTGCACGGCTTCCCCGGGCTCTATGTCATCGACGGATCCATCATGCCGGCCAATCCCGGGGTGAACCCGAGCCTGACCATCACCGCCCTCGCCGAGTACGCCATGAGCGGAGTACCCGCGCGAGGTATCAGATCTTCACAAGAGGCCTTCACGTCATCTTAAGGGAGACAATCGTAGCGTTGCCCACGCTGCTCAAGGCTGGTTTCCGTGACCACCGTTGCCCCCGCTCCGCCTGCCCCCGTCGTTCCGCTTGCGCCTTATGATCGGCGTACCCTGAATCAGATCTTCTTCGAGGCCATCGACCGCTTCGGGCCAGGCGAGGCCCTTCGCTACAAGCGAGACAGCAAGTGGCAGAGTCTGACCTATCGAGAGGTCGAGCTGCGGGTGGCGCACACCGCGCAGCTGCTCCGGGATCTCGGGCTCGCGCATGGCGACCGGGTGGCGATTCTCTCGGAGAATCGGCCGGAGTGGGCTTTTGCCGACTATGCGGCGTTGGCGCTCGGCCTCATCGTCGTCCCGATCTACCCGACCCTCCCTCCCGATCAGGTCGACTTCATCCTCCGGGATGCCGGAGCTCGTCTGGTCTTCACCTCCACCGCGGCGCAATTGCAGAAGATCCGGGCGATCCGTGAGCGCCAGCCCACGCTGGAGCACGTGGTCGTCTTCGATCGATCGGCGGCTGGGGAGGGCGTCGAGTCCCTGGAGCGCCTGCTCGACGACGCGGCGAACTCGGACGGCCAGTGGATCCGGGAGCTGCGCAAAAAGGCCTATGGCATCGCGGCCGAAAGTGTCGCGACGATCATCTACACCAGCGGCACGACCGGCACCCCCAAGGGGGTGATGTTGAGCCACCAGAATCTGGCGGCCATGGTGGCAGCCTCACGGCAACACGGATCCCTCGCGACCCGCCCGGGGATGGTCGCCCTGTCACTCCTGCCGCTCTCGCACGTCCTGGAGCGCGCGGGCGACTACTACTACTGGGATAACGGCGTCACCATCGCCTACGCAGAATCGGTTGCGGCGGTCCCGGCCAATCTGCTGGAAGTCCGTCCCCAGATCATGATCGCGGTCCCGAGGCTGTTTGACAAAGTCTACGGCAAGGTCATGAGCACTACGGGGCTCAAGGGGAGACTCGTCGCCTGGGCTGCCGAGGTAGGCGGCATGATGGTCGATCGGCGGGGCCGCGGGGAGCAGCCCTCCCGCGGGCTTCGGCTGCGACACCGGCTTGCGGATTTGCTCGTCTTCCGGAAGCTCCGGCGCCAGCTGGGAGGCCGGTTGGAAACCATGATCTGCGGAGGGGCACCTCTCTCGCCAGTGGTCGGACGGTTCTTCCTCGGCGCCGGCATCCCGCTCTACGAGGGTTACGGCTTGACTGAGAGCTCACCGGTTCTGGCGGCCAACCGGCCCGACCGCTGGCGCCTCGGCGCAGTCGGCTCACCGTATCCGGGCGTCGAGCTGCGGCTGGGGCCTGAAAACGAAGTCCTCGCTCGCGGGCCATCGATCATGCTGGGCTACTGGAACAACCCGGAAGCCACTCGGGCAGCCATCGATCCCGACGGATGGCTCCACACCGGCGACGTCGGAGAAATCGACTCGGACGGGTATCTCAAGATCACCGATCGCATCAAGGAGCTGATCGTCACCGCCGGCGGCAAGAAAGTCGCGCCGCAACCCATCGAGGGACAGACGCAGCTTTCGCCGTATGTGGCCCAGGCGATCCTGGTTGGCGATCGACGCCCCTACCCCGCGCTGCTGGTGGTTCCGGACTTCTCGAGGCTTCAGGTCTGGGCCGCCGAGCATGGTATTCAGGTCGAGGACCGGACCCGGCTGATCGCGACGGCGACGGTGCGTCGACTCATGGAACAGGAGACGCTCGGGCGCCTGCAGCACCTGGCCCAGTTCGAGCGTCCCAAGCGTGTGGCGCTGTTGAGTGAAGAGCTCACGGTGGACACCGGCCTGCTGACGCCGACGTTCAAGGTCCGGCGGCGACAGGTCGAACAGCGATTCCGAGAGTCGATTGAGGCGCTGTACGCTGAAGTAGCCGGGGAGGGCTCGCCGGGGATCGACTAGGCGTGAACTCCCCGGGGGCTGCATGCGGTACAAACGGGTGCCGCCTCGCGGAGATCCTGGCGAGACTGTGTAGAGC
>Ga0187779_10002688_pt1 | contig 10855 bp, 9 predicted proteins | sample 1015_Q2_SP10_10__FD_132435 | JGI IMG/M metagenome (GOLD analysis project Ga0187779, IMG submission 132435) | Tropical peat soil microbial communities from peatlands in Department of Meta, Colombia - 1015_Q2_SP10_10_MG | ecosystem: Environmental > Terrestrial > Soil > Wetlands > Peat | place...
CGATCAGGCGCCGGAAGCGGGCCGAGCCGGTGACGTTCGTCCGCTCGCCGACCATCACGAATCCGGTCTCGGGGCCGAGCTCGAACGTCTCGAGGCCGCTGAAGCGGGTGCGCCGGTCGGGCTGCGGCACCGTACGCGGCTCGAGGCCGTGAACGGCGTCGGCAATCGAGTGCGTGTGCTCGGGGGTCGAGCCGCAGCACGAGCCGGCGACGTTGAGGAAGCCGGCCTGCGCGAACTCCCGCAGGAGCGACGAGGTGACGTCGGGCGTCTCGTCGTAGCCGCCGAAGGCGTTGGGCAGGCCCGCGTTCGGATGGCACGAGGTCAGGCACGACGCGACGCGCGCGAGATCGGCGACGTAGGGGCGCATCTCCTTCGCCCCCAGCGAGCAGTTCACGCCCACGATCAGCGGGTCGGCGTGCTCGACCGCGGCCCAGAACGCCTCGATCGTCTGGCCGCTCAGCGTCCGGCCGGACAGGTCGACGATCGTCGCGCTGATCCAGAGCGGCAGCTGCGGCGCCACCGTGCGCGCGGCGACGATCGCGGCCTTCGCGTTCAGCGTGTCGAAGATCGTCTCGATCAGCAGCAGGTCGACGCCGCCGTCCGCCAGCCCGCGCATCTGCTCGCTGTACGCCTCGACCACCTGGTCGAAGGTGTGCGTCCGGTAGCCGGGGTCGTCGACCCTCGGGCTCAGGGACAGCGTGACGTTCAGAGGCCCGACCGATCCCGCGACGAACCCGCCGTGGGCGTCTGCCGCCTCTCGCGCGATCCGCGCGCCGGCCACGTTGAGGTCGTAGACGGCCTCCTCGAGGCGGTAGTCGGCCTGGCCGATCGACGTCGCCGTGAACGTGTTCGTGGTCGTGATGTCGCAGCCGGCCGCGAAGTAGGAGTCGTGGACGGCGCGCACGACGTCCGGCCGCACCAGGTTGAGCACGTCCGGGTTGTTGAGCAGGTCGCGGGAATGCGAGGCGAATCGCTCGCCCCGGAAGTCCGACTCCGCGAGCCCCCGGTTCTGCAGCAGCACGCCCCAGGCGCCGTCGAGAACGAGGATGCGCTCCTCGGCGAGTCTGCGGATGTCGGCTGCGACGGTGCTGGTCATAGCTCTTTAGGCGTTTGGTGACCCGGTCGCCAAGCTGCTTGTCAAAGCTTTCCGGGCTTGCTCCCCTATTGTCGACGAGGCCCGGCCGGAGTCAAGACCTCCCTGCGACCGCGAGCTGGTTCTCGGCATGGCGGAGCCGCTGCTCGACCTGCCAGCGGTCGGCCGTCGACTCGCCTCGGTCGATCGCCTCGAGCTCGCGCTGCGCCGCCTCGAGCTGCTCGCGTGCCCTGGCGTCGTCGATCTGCGACGCCTCCACGGCATCGTCCACGAGCGCGATCGCGCGGTCCCGCAGCACCTGGAAGAAGCCCGGCCCGGTCGCGTACTCCTGCACCTCGCCGCCCGCGAGGTGGATCCGGGTCGACCCGGATCTGAGGCTCGCGATCAGCGGCGCGTGCCGCGCGAGAACGCCGATCTCGCCGGCGGCGCCGGGCACGATCAGCATCTCCGCATCACCCTCGTAGGCCGCCCCGTCCGGGGTGACGAGGGAGACGGAGAACAGCTTCCGGTCGGCCATGGACGCGTTCCTACGCGGCGGCCTGGAGCTGCTGCGACCGCTCGACGGCGCCCTCGATCGGGCCGACCATGTAGAAGGCCTGCTCGGGGAGGTCGTCGTGCTTCCCCTCGAGGATCTCGTCGAACCCGCGGATCGTGTCCTCGAGCTTCACGTACTGGCCGGGCGTGCCGGTGAACTGCTCGGCGACGAAGTTCGGCTGCGAGAGGAAACGCTGGATCTTGCGCGCGCGCGAGACGGTCAGCCGGTCCTCGTCCGACAGCTCCTCGATGCCGAGGATGGCGATGATGTCCTGCAGGTCCTTGTAGCGCTGCAGCACCTCCTGCACGCGCGTCGCGACCCGGTAGTGGTCGGCCGAGACGATGCCCGGCTGCAGGGCGCGAGAGGTCGAGTCGAGCGGGTCGACCGCCGGGTAGATCCCCTGCTCGACGATGGCCCGGCTCAGCACCGTCGTCGCGTCGAGGTGCGCGAACGTGTTGGCCGGCGCCGGGTCGGTCAGGTCGTCGGCCGGGACGTAGATCGCCTGCACCGACGTCACGGCGCCCTTCGTGGTCGAGGTGATCCGCTCCTGCAGCTGCCCCATCTCGGTCGCGAGCGTCGGCTGGTAGCCCACGGCGCTCGGCATCCGGCCGAGGAGCGCCGAGACCTCCGAGCCGGCCTGGACGAATCGGAAGATGTTGTCGATGAAGAGCAGCACGTCCTGGCCCTGGTCGCGGAAGTACTCGGCCATCGTCAGCCCCGAGAGGCCGACGCGCAGCCGTGCGCCCGGCGGCTCGTTCATCTGGCCGTAGCAGAGCGCGACCTTGTCGATCACCTCCGACTCGGTCATCTCGAGCAGCAGGTCGTTGCCCTCGCGCGTCCGCTCGCCGACGCCGGAGAAGACCGAGACCCCGCCGTGCTCGCGCGCGATGTTGTGGATCAGCTCCTGGATCAGCACCGTCTTGCCGACGCCGGCGCCGCCGAAGAGCCCGATCTTGCCGCCGCGCACGTAGGGGGCGATCAGGTCGATCACCTTGATCCCGGTCTCGAAGATCTCCACCTTCGGCGTCAGGTCCTGGAAGGCGGGCGGGTCTCGGTGGATCGACCAGCGCGGATTGTCGGCCGGGGCGGGATCCTTCTCGTCGACCGGGTCGCCGAGCACGTTCCAGACCCGCCCGAGCGTGACGTCGCCGACGGGCACCGAGATCGGCGCGCCCGTGTCGACCACGTCGGTGCCGCGGGCGATCCCGTCCGTGGCGTCCATCGCGACGGCGCGCACCCGGTCGTCGCCCAGGTGCTGCTGCACCTCTGCGATCAGATCGGTGCCGTCGGGCCGCGGGATCCGCAGCGCCGAGTAGATGGCCGGGAGCGTGCCCGCGAAGACGGCGTCGACGACGACGCCCTTGATCTCGAGCAGCTTGCCGACGTTCTGCTTGCCGTTGTTCGACACGATTTAGAGCTCCTCGGCTGCTTTGGGTGCACGTCGCTGGCGCCGGTCGACACGCAACAGGCCCGCCAGCGCGCCCGGCAGGCGCAGCCTAGCCGATGGGGCGTTTCCGCCCGCCCGATGGAGCTCCGCACGCTTCAACGCCGCCGACACACGGTCGTCGTGGTCGAGGCGTCAGACGTACGAGCTGATCGGCCCCGCCATCATCGGGAAGCGACCTCCACGCACGAATCGTACGCGCAGAGACGCGTCAGTCGATCTCGATGACCCGGGCCCGCGGCGTGTCGGCCGCGGTCGACACCGCCAGCTGCTGGCGGCGGATCGCGCGCATCGCACTCAGGTCGCTGCTGCCGGACGCGGTCGCGCCGGCGCTGGAGCTCTGATTGCCGCCGGAGGTGAGACCGCCTGCGACCAGCGCGGCCAGCGACGCGACGACGGCCGCGGCTGCACCCATGCGTGTCCCCACCCGGCCGCCGCCCCGGCGGCGGGCAGCCGGGACCGCAACGGGAGCCGGCCTCGGGACGAGGGCGGCGGCGCGAATGAGCCCCGTCGCCCGTCGGACGTCGGCGGCGTAGGCGCGGCAATCCGCGCAGGCCTTCAGGTGGCGGCGAAGCCCGGCCGACTCGAACCGCGAAAGGGCCGAGTCGAGCTCGAGCGACGTCCACTCCCGTGCCCGGCTGCACTCCTCGTTCAGAGCCATTACCTAGTTAGACGGATATTTCCCCACAAGTTAGTGACGATTATCGACCGCAACACCTATCAGGATGAGGCAAAAACCTAAGACTGCAAGAAGAGCCGGAACGTTGATGGCCTCGACGTGCTCCTTCCGGGTCGACCAGCGGACGCCGCCCCCGATCCAGCGGCCGATGCCGATGAACCCGCCGTCGGACTTTCCACGCACCGGCGGCCGGCTCCCGACCAGGAAGGCGAGGCCGCAGAGACCCGCTCCGAACGCGTAGAAGCCGACGGCCAGGCCACGCTGCACCGCGTCGCCGGTGACCCCAGAGATGACGAGGCCGAACACCGCGGCGGCGGCGATCGTGACCCCGAGCACGAGCACGAACCGCCGAAGGGCCGCGCGGAGCACGGGGAGCTAGCCCTCTGAAGCTGCCGCCGCCGGAGCCTCGTCGCGCCGCCGCATCTCGTCGACCGTGAGGGGCCAGCGCTCGAGCGGGTAGTGGCAGCGGGTGAGGTGGTCGGGAGCGGCGGCGCCCCGCAGCACGAGCTCCGGGGGCTCGACGTCGCAGCGGCCCTCGACGAAGCGAGGGCACCGGGGGTGGAAGCGACAGGCCTTCGGCGGGTTGATCGGGCTCGGCACGTCGCCCTCGAGCACGAGCCGCTGCCGGCCCCGGCTGACCTCCGGGTCGGCGATGGGAACCGCCGAGAGCAGCGCCCCGGTGTACGGATGCTGCGGCTGGTCGTAGAGGTTGTTCCGGTCGCCGGACTCCACGATCTGCCCGAGGTACATCACGAGCACCCGGTCGGAGATGTAGCGCACGACGTTCAGATCGTGTGCGATGAAGATGAACGTCAAGTTGAAGTCGCGTTGCAGGTCCTTGAGCAGGTTGAGCACCTGCGCCTGCACGGACACGTCGAGGGCGGAGACCGGCTCGTCGCACACGATCAGCTTCGGGTTGACTGCGAGCGCACGCGCGATCCCGATCCGCTGGCGCTGCCCACCCGAGAACTCGTGCGGGAACCGGTTGTAGTGCTCCGGGTTCAGCCCGACGACCTCGAGCAGCTCCTGGACGCGGCGCTTGATCTCCGCCGAAGTGCCGAGCTTGTGCAGCTCGAGCGCCTCGGCGACGATGAACCCGACCCGCTTGCGCGGATTCAGCGACGCATACGGGTCCTGAAAGATCATCATCATCTCGCGGCGGTAGGGGCGCATCGCCGAGCGCGAGAGGTTCGTGATGTCACGGCCGCGGAAGAGGATGCGCCCGCCCGTCGGCTCGAGCAGCTTCATCACGCATCGCGCCATCGTCGACTTGCCGCAACCCGACTCGCCGACGACGCCGAGCGTCTCGCCTTCGTTGACGGTGAACGTCACGCCGTCGACCGCCTGCACGGCGGCGATCTGCTTCTGGAAGATGATGCCGCGCGTGATCGGGAAGTACTTCTGGAGCCCGTCGACGACGAGCAGCTCGTCCCCCGTCAGAGGCGTTCCGTCGACCGTCTCGTTCACCGGCTGGGCGGGTGTGCTCATGCGGCTCCGGTGGCGAACATGTGCAGCAGCCGCGCCGCCTCGCGATCCTTGGTCTCCTCGTCGAGATGGCACGCCTGCAGGTGGTTCGGCTCGTTCCTGACCGGCTCGAGCCGGGGCGCCTTCGTCCGGCACACGTCCATCACGTACGCGCACCGCGGATGGAAGCGGCAGCCGGGAGGCGGTCGGAGGAGCGACGGCGGCTGGCCGGGGATCTGCGTCAGCCGCTCGAGGTCGGCATCGAGGCGCGGCAGCGATCCCATCAGGCCCCAGGTGTACGGGTGATGCGGGTTCTTGAAAATGCGGTCGACCGGGCTCTTCTCGACCACCTCGGCCGCGTACATGACGACGACGTCGTCGGCGATCTCGGCGATCACGCCAAGGTCGTGCGTGATCATGATCACGGCGCTGTCGTAGTCGGACTGGAGCTTCTCGATCAGGGCGAGGATCTGCGCCTGCGTCGTGACGTCGAGCGCAGTCGTCGGCTCGTCGGCGATCAGCAGGTCGGGATCGTTGATCAACGCCATCGCGATCATCACGCGCTGGCGCATGCCGCCGGAGAACTGGTGGGGGTAGTCGTCGATGCGGCGCTCGGCGCGCGGAATCCCCACCTGCTTGAGCAGCTCGAGAGCACGCGCCTTCGCCTTGCCTCTGCTGATGTCGCGATGCAGGAGCACCGCCTCGACGAGCTGGGTCCCGACCGTGTGCACCGGGTTGAGGCTCGTCATCGGGTCCTGGAAGATCATCGCGATGTCGTTGCCCCGGATCTCGCGGAGCCGCGACGGGCTCGCCTTCAACAGGTCCTCGCCGTTGAACAGCGCCTCACCCGTCGACGTCGTCCTCCGCTTCGGGTTGAGGCCCATGATCGTCAGGCAGGTGACGCTCTTGCCCGAGCCGGACTCGCCGACGATGCCCAGCGTCTGGCCCTTCTCGATCGAGAAGCTGACCCCGTCGACCGCCTTGACGACGCCGTCGCCGGTGGCGAAGTAGGTCTTCAGATCCTTGACTTCGAGCAGGGGCATTAGGGCCGGAAAAGATACTCCTACCCGAAGCTTAGGTGAGCCGGATTCGCGGGTCGATCCAGGCGTAGAGCAGGTCGACGACCAGGTTGAGGACGATGATCGCCGTCGTGGCGAAGACGAGGATCCCCAGCACGGTCGGGCTGTCGTAGTTGTTCAGGCTCTGGATCGTCTGGTAGCCGAGGCCGTTCAGCGAGTAGACCGTCTCGGTGAACACCGCGCCGCCGAGCGCGAGGCCGACGTCCATGCCGAGCATCGTCACGACGGGCAGGAGGGCGTTCCGGAGGATGTGCGCGCGCATCACGCGCGCCTCGGGAGCGCCCTTGGCCCTCGCGGTGCGCACGTAGTCCTCGTTCATCGTCTCCAGGACGTTCGCCCGGATCATCCGGACGTAGACGGCCGCGAACAGGATCGCGAAGGTGATCCAGGGGAGGATCAGGTGGTAGGCCCACTGCACCGGTCCGCCCGGCTGGGCGTAGAGGGGGTGGAAGAAGTTCGCGTAGCCGGCGATCGGCGTCCACCCGAGCCTGTACCCGATCAGGTACGAGGCGATCAGGCCGAGCCATACCGGGTGGGCCGAGATGCCGATCAGCACCCCGGTCATCGAGAATCGGTCGAGCAGCGACCTCGGTCGGAGCGCGCTCAGGATGCCGATCGGCAGCGCGATCATCATCCAGAGGATCATCCCGCCGAAGACGAGTGACGCCGTGACGGGGGCGGCCGCGCCGACGATGCTCGTCACCGGCTGCCGGTTGACGAACGAGTGGCCGAGGTCGGGCGCCTTGAAGTGGAAGCCCCCGGAGAAGCCGATCGGGAAGAGCCGGCCGAGGAAGCGGCCGTACTGGACGTACAGCGGACGATCCGTGCCCAGGTAGTGGGCGACCTTCTGGACCTGCACCTCGGTGCAGGCGCGACCGCAGGCGAACTTCGCGGGGTCGGCGGGGATCAGATAGAAGAGGACGAAGCCGATCATCGTCACGACGATGAAAAGTGCAGCGGCCCAAATGCAACGACGAATGATGTAGCGAACCAAGGCTTCGTCACCTTCGCTTTCGGCTGGGGTTGCCGTTCGATTGTCGAGTGTGAGCGCCGGTGGGGCCGGCGCTCACACTCGCGCGTTTGGTGCTTGTCCTACGTTCGGGCCCTCGTTACTTCAGGTAGAGGGTGCCGAGGTCCATCGAACCCCAGGCGGGCGAGAACTGATAACCGGCGGTGTTCGGACCGATGTAGTCGCGAACGTTGCGGTTGTCAACCGGCGCCCACGGGGCGTAGTTCTTCATCGTGTAGATGTCGAGCGCGCCCCACGCCTTCGCGCGAGCCGCACCGGTCAGCTTGTTCGCTGCGTCGATCTTGGTGTTGACGCTCGGCTCGTTGAAGTACGCGAGGTTGTTGTTGTTCGAGGCCTGGAGCGTGCGGCCGTCGAGCAGGATGTGGAAGAAGTCGTAGCCGTCGGCGTAGTCCTGGTACCAACCCGCCTGCGCGATGTCGAAGGGAGCTCCCTTGACACCGGCCGCGGTGTACATCGCGTAGCCGACGAACGACTTCGTCGTGACGTTGCACCCCATCTGCGTGAGGTTGTACTTGAGGATCCCGGACTGCGGGGTGCCAACCGGCCCGGTCTGGTACCAGAGGTTGACGTTCCCGCAGGAGCCGCCGGCGATCGACTTGGCCTTCGCCGCCTGGGCACCAGCGATCGGGTACAGCCGCTGGTCGTAGACGCCGCCCGTGAGCGAGCGCGGGAGGATCGTCGTGGTGCGCGATCCGCCGAGCACGCCGCGGACACGCAGCAGGGCCGGGCGGTCGATCGCGTAGTTGACGGCCTTCCGCACCGCGGCCGACTTGAACGCGCTGCCCTGCGTGTTCAGCGCCCAGTAGTCGGTCTCCGGCGTGGGGTGCACGAAGAACCGGCTCTTGTTGACGCCGTACTTCGACTGCAGATCGGCTGCAGCAGCGGGGTTGGTAAGACCCGTCGCATCCGCTGCATAGGTCCCGTTCGAGACCTGCAGGTAGGTCTGCTGCGAGTCCGTGTTCATCGTCATGACGATCGTGTCAGAGCGATGCGGGCGATTGCCCTTGTAGTACGGGTTCGTCTTGAGGACGATCTGCTTGCCGACGGTGCGGTCGGCGATGTAGTACGGGCCGGCACCGGGAAGCGTGTTGACGCCCTGCGGGTTGACCGGCGTCTTCGACGGCACGATCGCGCAGAAGAACGGCATCGCAAGCTTGTCGAGCAGACCACCGTCGGCCTCGGTCAGCTTGATGATGAGCTTGTTGCCGCTCGCGGTGACGCCGCTCACCTTCGAGGCCTTCTTGTTGACGACGTTGTCGTAGCCGACGACGTCGGTCATGAAGGCGTTGACCGGGGAGTTCATCGAGGGGTTCGCATCCCGGTTGAACGCCGCCACGAAGCTCTGGGCGGTGAGGGGCGAGCCGTCGCTGAACTTGATACCCGACTTGATCGTGAAGGTGTAGGTCTTGCCGTTGTTCGACACGACAGGGAAGCCGGCGGCTGCGTCGGGCGAAAGCTCGGCGCTGCCACCTCCGACATCCGAGTAGTCGAGCAGCTTCGCGCACGTCTCATACTCGATCTGCCACGACAGAACGCCGTACGCGAGAGCGGGGTCCGTGTAGTCGACGTCCGTCTGCGCCGCGGAAAGATTGAGCGTCTTCGTCGTGGCGTTCTTGGCACTGGTGCCGCCGGAGGCGGTGACGGCAACGACTGCGGCTAGCGCCGCCACGCCGATCACGCTCAGCGGGACCCGGTACCACAGGGTCTTACGCATCCTGCTCCTTTCGATGGTGGACCGGGCGCAAATGAACCCGGTGTCGTCTCGCCATGCTGAGACGATGCGCACAGCCGATTGTTAGCCCCTGCGCCAGGGCCATTTTCAGCGTGCGGCGCGCGGGTCGAAGGCGTCGCGGAGGCCGTCGCCGAGCAGGTTGAAGGAGAGGGTGGTGATCAGGACGGCGAGGCCCGGCCAGAGCATCAGCCAGGGCACCTGGAGGTAGAACTGGGGAGCCTGCTCGAGCAGGTTGCCCCAGCTCGCTGTTGGCTCCTGGATGCCGATCCCGAGGAACGACAGCCCGGCCTCGGCCAGCACGTTCGCCCCGACCGAGATCGTGGCCAGCACGATCATCGGCGCGACCAGGTGCGGGAGCAGGTGCGACCGGATGATCTTGTGGTCGCTCGAGCCCACCATCCGGGCGGCCTCGACGAACTCCTTCTCCCGGAGCGACAGCACCTGGGCCCGCGCGATGCGCGCGGGGTAGAACCAGCCGAAGATCGAGAGCACAAGGGTGATCGTGAACACCCCCTCCGGCAGGAACCCGAAGGTGATCTTGTTCAAGGTCGGGCCGGCGACTGCGGAGAGGGCGATGATGAAGAGGATGACCGGGAACGCCATCGTCAGCTCGGTCACGCGGGAGATGACCATGTCGATCCCGCCGCCGAAGTAACCGGCGGCCGCGCCACAGACGACCCCGAACGAGATCGAGATCGCGGTGGCGAAGATGGCCACCTCGAGCGAGGCCTGGCCGCCGTAGAGGAGGCGCAGGAACTCGTCGCGGCCCTCCGCCCCGTCGCTTCCGAGCGGGAAGAAGACAGTCGGGAAGTTGCCCGTCGCGCCGACGTACGGCACGTTCTTGAAGTGCGACCACGGTCCGAGCGGGAGCGCGCCGGAGGTCAGACCGCCGTCGAAGATCTCGTTCGGCCCGTGGCCGAGAATGGCAGCGAAGATCGGTGCGCCGACGAAGCACATGAGGATCAGGACGATGACGGCGATGCCGCCGCCGACCGCGGCCTTGTCCTGCTTGAGGCTTCGCCAGACCGACTCCCAGTAGCCGCGGGCCTCGATCTGGTCGCCGAGATCGAGCGGCGCGTCGTCGACTACCGCGCCATCGGCAGCAGCGTCGACGGCCTCGTGCTCGGTCTGCGCCACGGTTTGCGAACTGTACCGCAGTCCAGGCGAAATCGTTGATCGAAATCAGAGAAGAAGGAGATCGAAAAACCGAGCGTGCTCGGTCATCCCGAAAGGGCGTCGGCGCCCGCGACGACCTCGAGAATCTCCTGCGTGATCGCCGCCTGCCGCGCGCGGTTCATCGCCAGCGTCAGGCTGTCGATCAGCTCGCCCGCCGCCTTCGAGGCGTTGCGCATCGCCGTCATCCGCGCTCCCTGCTCGGAGGCGCCCGACTCGAGCAGCGCGCGGTACAGCTCGGTCTCGACGTAGACGGGCAGCAGGCGCGCGAGGATCTCCTGCGGCTCGGGCTCGTAGATGAAGTCGGGATGCCCGAGCTCGGACGAGGTCTCCGACGCCTCCTCCTCGTCGCTCTCGCGGCGGAGCACGTCCTGCGGGATCGGCAGCACGTCGCGGACGGTCACCCGCTGGACGAGCGGCGACACGAACGCGTTGTAGACGAGGACGACGCGGTCGACGCGCCGCTCGACGAACGCCTCGGCCAGCGCATGGGCCATCGCCTGGGCGTCGCTGTACGCCGGCCGCTCGCTGAAGCCGGTCCACGCCTGCGCCACCTCGAGGCGACGGAATCGGAGAGTCGACGCCGCCTTCTTGCCGGACGAGAAGTAGAGGACCTTCTGGCCGGC
>Ga0187779_10002689_pt1 | contig 10850 bp, 15 predicted proteins | sample 1015_Q2_SP10_10__FD_132435 | JGI IMG/M metagenome (GOLD analysis project Ga0187779, IMG submission 132435) | Tropical peat soil microbial communities from peatlands in Department of Meta, Colombia - 1015_Q2_SP10_10_MG | ecosystem: Environmental > Terrestrial > Soil > Wetlands > Peat | place...
AGACCGCCCCTAAGAGGACTCCCCAGGCCAGCAGGGCGACGAGGCTGTGGCTCACGGGATAGTCCCAGAAGTCGAGCGGGCTCCATCGCGTCATCCCGGGCGAGATGCGCACGTGCTCGATGCCCAGAAGAAGAAGAAGTGGCCAGAGCGCGTCGGCGAGCTGAACCGAAAGGAAAAACGTTCCCAGGGAAATCCTGGGCGCCACGGCCTTGCCGGCCATCCCGAGACCGAAATGCCCGATGAACAGCGCCGCCTCCCGATGAAGGACTCGCGAAGGCTCGAATGCTCTCACCGGCACCGAGCGCGATACAAGCCGTCCCGGGTCGCGCCGATCCGCCGCGCCATCAGCGCCTTCGCGGCCTGCAGGCCCACGCTCGAGGCGACGATGCGCCCGATCCTCGAGGTTCGCTGCGCCCCGTGCCAAACCCGGGCGGCAAGATGTACGAGCGGCTTCCATTCGATCAGCGCGGCCCGTCACATCGCTTTCTCCCGCCAGCCGCCGGCGTGGTGAAATCCGGCCATGGCGCGCTTCGACGTCGTGACCTTCGATTGCTATGGAACGCTGATCGACTGGGAAGCGGGAATTCGGGAGGCCTTTCTCGGCGCGGCGGCCCGCGACGGAGTCCGGCTCCTGCCCGCCGACGTCCTCGCCAGGTACGCGGAGATCGAGCCGGCCGTCGAAGCCGAGGGATATCGCAGCTATCGAGAGGTCCTGGCCGAGACGGCGACCCGCGTCGCGGCGAGCCTCGGCTGGCGGATCGACGCGGGACGCGCCGGCTTCCTCGCGGAGAACCTTCCGTCCTGGCACCCGTTTCCCGACACGAATCCTGGACTGGAGCGGCTCGCGGCCGCCGGATGCCGCCTCGGAATTCTCTCCAACATCGACGACGACCTTCTCGCCCTGACGAGGCGGTGGCTCGAGGTCCCGTTCGACCTGGTGATCAGCGCGGCCGCGGTGCGCTCGTACAAGCCGGGGCACGCGCACTTCCTCGCAGCGCGCAAGGCGCTGCCCGAGGGGGCTCGCTGGCTGCACGCGGCGCAAAGCTACTTTCATGACGTCGTCCCGTGCCGGCAGCTCGGCGTCCCCGTCGCCTGGATCAACCGGCGAGGTCAGCCGGTCGGCGCCGCCGGGCCCCCCGACTGGGAAATGCGCAATCTGACGGATCTGGCCGACTGGATGGAGCAGGGGTAGCCCCGACCCCGTCGCGCACCCCCTCTCCCCGTGCGAGGGGGAGAGGGAACAAGAGAGCTCTCTCTCCCCGCGAGGGGAGGGGGTTGGGGTGAGGGGCTCCATCTTCGCCCTCTCCCGGCGACGGGAGGGGTGGTCTTCGGGCCGAGGAACTTTCCGCGCACCCCGTGCGTACTGGATTGGCAGGGTGCGAACCAACGGAGGACCTATGCGATCGATCCGTCCTCTCCTCCTTTGCCTCGCTGCGGCGTTCTCGCCGGCGGCGCTGCTTTCCGCCTCTGACGTCACGAAGGCCTTGAACGCGACCCTCACCGGGGCCGACGCAGCCAACTTCTCCGTCGAGAACCTGGCGGGAACGATGAGGATCTCGCCTGGAACCGAAGGGACCGTCACGGTCGCTGTCACCGTGCACGCCGAAAGCAAGACGCTGGCAGATGGGATGCGCCTGGAGCGGCTGGAGGGCGACGCAGGCGCCGCCGTCCTGCGGGTGCGCTATCCCGAGGGCGTCGGCACCATCCATTACCGCGCGCCGGCGGACGAAGACACCTACCAGTTCTCCCTCGGTCTCGATTTTTCCTCGAGCACTTACCATTACGACGGGCGCAACTACCGCATCGCCTCCAACCACGGCAAGAGGCTCTGGGCCGACGTCGAGGTGCGCGTACCGCCGCGCCTGGACCGGGCGCGATTCCAGAACATTGCCGGCCTCGTCGAGGCCGAGGGCGTCGAAGGGAACCTCCGTTTCGACGTGGCGAGCGCGGATATGCGACTGCGCCGCCTCGGCGGCGACCTTTCGTTCGGCGGCTCTTCCGGCGACATCAAGGCGAGCGACATCCGCGGCAACTGGAAGTCCGACTTCTCGAGCGGCGATTGCGAGCTCGACCACTTCGACGGCGACGCGCTCTCGCTGCGCACGAGCTCCGGGGACATCAAGGCGACCAGCGTGCGCGCTGGCCTCGTGAGGATCGATACGAGCTCGGGGGACGTTTCTTTCGAGAAGGCCGACCTGGTGGAGTTTCGCGGCGAGGCGAGCTCCGGCGATTTTCTCCTGGAGACCGAGGGCTCCCGGCTCAAGGAGGTCCACACGCACACCTCGAGCGGCGACGTCCGCCTTCGTCTTCCCCGGGACGCCTCCTTCGAGGCGACGGCCGATCAGTCGAGCGGCGACATGGACGTCGGGTTCAAGGACGGCCAGGCGACCCTCCACCGCGACAAGCTCGTCGCTTATCGCCGCGGCTCCGGCGGAACGCGCATTCTCGTGGAGACGTCGAGCGGAGACCTGGAGATCAGCCCGCGCTGACGGCGGGCTCGCCGCCGGTCAAATGCCGAGCAGGTAGACGTCGAGGTCCGGCGAGAGACCGATGCGCCGGTCGTGCCGGCGGCGGCGGTTGCCGGCGCCGCGCCGATCGGTTGCGATGCGCCGTTCCAGGTTCTCGGGTTCCGCCGCGCCCGCGCGCCGATCCGGAACGACGCGGCGCGGGATCCCCATGCGGCGCTGTTGCTTTCGACGTTCGGAGGGAGAGATCGCCGGCTCGGCGCTTCGCGTCTTGGGGGTCGAGACGACGAAAAGGCTCTTCACCGTGTCCTCCCTTCGCGTCTTTACCTACGGCCGCGCGCCGCTGCGTTTCACGCCGGTCTTCAACTTGTGGAGCGCCTTGCCGAGCTTCACGTTGACGACGCTGTTGCGGGAAAGGAACCGAATCGGCGGCGGCTTGCGCACGCCCAGGTCGTCGCGAAGCTTCAGCAGCCCGCGGTGGTCCGGCGCGACCTTGAGGCCGACCTCGAGCGCTTCGATCGCTTTCTTGCGGGACCCGGAAAGCATGTACAGCTGGGCGAGGCTCCAGTAGATGTGCGGATTTCTCCGGTCCGAGCCGACGGCCTTCAGGCACAGCTCGAGACCTTCCTTCAAGCCGTGCGTGTGGCCGAGGGCGAGGGCGTAGCTCGCGAGGATCCCGGTAGGCACCGAGAGGTCGCGTTTTGTCTGGCGGTCGCAGTACTCCGACAAGAACTCCCGAGCCTGGGTGTAGCGCTGCAGCTTCAGGGCGTCCCGGCCCCTCTTGAGCAGTTCTTCGTCGTCGAACCGTTCGAACTCCACCATCGAGGCGGCCTCCATCATAGGAAAAGGAGCTAATTCTAACAATTTGCAGGGCCGCGGCCAGCCCGCCGAAAAGTGGGCCCCAGAAGGTGCCTGGGAGGCGGCCGGGACCCCCGGTCAGGCGCCTCGCATCTGGCCGAAATGCTCCGCGGCGCGGTCGTCGACCTCCTGCACCGAGAGCGTTTCGCGCACGCTCGCCAGCGCCCAGATGTGCCCGAACGGGTCGACGAGCTGGCCGTACCGGTCGCCGTAGAACGCGTTGGCGACGGGAATCTTCACCGTGGCTCCAGCCTCGATGGCGCGGGCGAACGACCGGTCGACGTCCTCCACGTACGTCTCCAGGATGACGGTCGTTGCGCGCAGCGTGGCGGGCGAGCGCGTCTTCATCCCCGACTCGAACTTCGAATAGGTCTCCTCCGGCATTCCCATGTTCTCTTCCGAGAGCAGGACGAAGGATTCTCCGATCTTGACCTGAGCGTGCAAGACGCGGGACTCGGGCGGCATCACCGAGCGATACCGGACCTCGGCGCCGAAGGCACGCCGGTAAAAGTCGAGCGCCCTGGCGAGGTCTTTGACGATCAGGTGCGCGGCGATGCGCCGGTCGTCGGGTCTGGCTCCCTGAATGGCCATGCGGGGCTCCTCTCTGGCCGGTGAAACGGCGCGCGGCAGCGGCCCGTTACCCCGGCGCTTGTGCGAACTGGGAGATGCTAAACCCCGTCCGAAGGCGTTCGTATTCTAGAAGGCGAAGATGACTCACATCCGGGCGATGGCAGCTGCGGACGCCGCAGCCGTGGCGCGGCTCTCGGGAGAGCTCGGTTATCCGACGAGCGGAGCGGAGGTCTCGGCCCGGCTCGCCGTGCTTGCGGCCAGGAAAGAGGACGGTCTCTTCGTCGCTGAGCTCTCGCCGGGGGAGATCGTCGGGTGGATTCACGTATCGGTGGACGCGACGTTGACCGACGGCCCGATCGCCGAGATCCGAGGGCTGGTCGTCGACGCCCGCCACCGCGGCCAGGGCATCGGCCGCGAGCTCGTCGCGGAAGCGGAGCGGTGGGCGGCCGCGCACGGCCATCCCCGCGTGCGCGTGCGCACCCGCATCGCGCGCGATGACGCCCATCGCTTCTACCGCTCCTGCGGCTTCGGCCTCGCCAAGACCCAGCACGTCTTCGACAAGAAGGTGGAGGGCGAGGGGTGGTAGGGAGAGGGAGGGGAAGGTGGAGGGTGGAAGGGTGATGGGTGGAAGCACCTTCCACCTTCGACCTCCCACCTTCTCAGTGCGGCTGCGGCTGCTTTTGCGGCGGCGAGATGATCGGGAATCCGTTCGGCCCGATTGGAAGAGGCGCAGGACTGCCCGGCATCAGCGGGAATCCGTTCGATCCGACGAGCGCCGGAGGCGCCGGGGCCGGACGCGGCGGAAGCGGACGGGTTCCTCCGTAGCAGCCATAGCAACCGTCGTAGCCGTAGTAGTAGCCGCCATCGGCCGACTCGTCGCCGCTCGCTCCTGAAGCAAGCTCCGCATGAGATCCAGCGGCCGCGGCCGGCCGGCCCTCTCCCGTCGGCCCGAGCACTACCGTGTCGCCGGCCTTTGGACGGTCGTCCACCCTGGTGGTCGCGATGCCGATGACGTCGGTGGCCGGAACGCTCATGTAGACGCCGTCCGGATAACGGTGGAACAAATAGAGACGGCCTCGGCGCACCGGCTCATCCATCGACAGCATGCGCGCGTCTCCGCGCAGCTCGATCTGCCGAATGATCTTCGCGCCGGAAACCGGAGTCGCCAGCAGGAGAACGGCGGCGAGAGCCAGGACGTTCATCGCGCAGTTAACTTCGAGGCTCAGTATATGCCCCGCGCAAGCAGGGCCCACATCAAGAGAACCTTCCGCAAGCGCCGGCGCTTCCCGAGGCGTGTAGGATTCTTCGGGCACAGGGAGGTCTGCCCGATGGCGAAGCGCACCCGCCCCGAGAAGCCGCGAGTGACCGACGAGGCGGTTCACGCGAAGACGGGAAGGGCATGGGGAGACTGGCTCGCCACTCTGGACCGCGTCGGAGCCGTGAACCTGACGCATCCGCAGATCGTCGCCCACCTGAAGGGAGAGCATGGCCTGTCGGACTGGTGGTGCCAGATGGTTGCCGTCGCCTACGAACAGGCGAGGGGCCTGCGAGACAAGCACGAAAAGTCGAGCGGCTACGAGATCGGCGTGAGCAAGACGATCGCGGCTCCCCTCTCTCGGCTCTTTCGCGCTTGGGAGGACCGCAAGATCCGCGACAAGTGGCTCGAGGACCCCGGCTTCGTGATCCGGAAGGCGACGCCCGGCAAGTCGATGCGGATCACGTGGGTGGACGGGAGAACCAACGTCGACGCCGGCTTTTACGCCAAGGGCGACGGCAAGAGCCAGATCTCCGTGCAGCACGGCCATCTCGAGAGCGCGGGCGAAGCCGCGCGGTTCAAGACCTACTGGTCCACACAGCTCGGCAAGCTGAAGGAGATGCTCGAGGGATGAGCAGGAACCTTCGCCCGCTTCGCCTCGCTGCCGCCGCGTGCCTGGCTCTCGCGACGGCGCCCGCAGCGGCTCTCGCTCAGAAGGCCGTCTTCATCGTCCGCCATGCCGAGAAAGCGGCCGACGGGAGCGACAAGGACATCCCGCTTTCCGACGCGGGCGAGGCGCGGGCGAAGAAACTCGCGGACCTTCTCGCCTCGGCCGGCGTGACCCGGATCTACTCGACGGACACTGTGCGCACGCGCGCAACCGGCGAGCCGCTCTCCGCTGCTTCGAAGGTCCCGATCCGAATCTACGCCGACAACTCCGCTCTGATGGCCGAGCTTCGCAAGGAACCCGACGCCGTTGTCCTCGTCGTCGGCCACAGCAACACCGTTCCGGGCCTCATCGCGGCTCTCGGCGTGAAGCAAAAGGTCGAGATCGGCGACAAGGACTACGGCAACCTCTTCGTGGTCGTCTCCGGGCAGTCGGGAGAGCCGACGCTTCTGCGATTGAAGTACTGACCTGCACTCGTCGGGACCACGCGGAGCCTCTCAGAGCAGCCGCCTGCCATGACACACGGATGCGGACGACCGCCCGAGAAGGGTTGCGCCGCCGCAGGCGCGGTCGGGAGGCTCAGTACGTGAAAATCAGAAGCATCGCCAGGGCGAGCGCCGCCAAGTAGATGGCCACCGCAATCACGAGCCAGCGCGGATAGCCGAAAAGGCGTTTGGTGTGCCGTTCCTCCTGGCCTTCGCCAGGCGTCGCTTCGGAACGGCGTTCGGGTCCCAGGTAGTTGCTCTGACGCGAAGCGTCGCGCCGCTCGCGCTTGGGCGCGGGAACCGTCTTGAGAAATGCCCCGCGAGAACGCCGCACCACGCCGGTGCTCGCGTCGGCGAGCGGATCGGTCGGCAGCTCCTTACTCTCGTTCGTCATCAGTTCAGCGCCGAGGCGCGGGCGTTGGTCAAAATTTTACACGACCCGGGAAGGCGCCCTATTGCGGCAGCTCTTCGAGACGCTTCTGCAGCGACGCGATCTGGGCGTCCGAGCGCTGCCCCGGCGGCAACGCTTCGGCATTGCGAATCGCCTCTTCCATGGCGATGCGAGCCGAAAGCCTGTCGCCCTTCTCGAGGCAGATGCGCGATCGCGCCGTGAGGATCTGGATCATTCTCGGACCGTAGGCCCGGTGCAGCGCGCTGTCGGATGCCATCAGCGCGCGCTCGTACTCCTTCATTCCCTCGTAGGCGAGCGCGAGGCGCGCCGGCGGGTTGTAGTCGTCGGGGAAGTCCTTCTCGGACTGCTTGAGCATCGGGATCGCTCTCTCGGCCTGCCCGAGCGCCAGATAGACCTCGAGACGATGCGAGTCGAAGACCGTGCGGGCCTCGGGAGTCGCGGCGCGGGCCGCTTCGGCTTCGAGAAAGGATGCCCAATCGACGAGGATCTGATGCCGCCCCGCCTCGTCCCCGGCCGCTTCTCGCTCGTCGGCGAGCGATCCATACAGCGACGAGATGTCGTCGGCGGCCACATCGGCGCTGCGGCGACCGATCACTTCGCGGGCGTCGGCGGCCAGCGCCCCGACGAGAGCCGGCCGACCGGGATCGTCAGGCTTCAGCGAAAGGGCGCAGTCCAGCCCGCTTGCGGTGACGTCTGCGGCGGACGGCAGATTTCGCAGCCTGGGGAAGGCGTCGCGCGCCGCCTCCGCGCAGCCCTTCCGATCGCCTGCGCGCCTCGAGGCGAACAGAAGCGACTGAACCGCGCGCGGGTAGGACGGCCAATCGGCCGGCGCCTTCGCGAGCGCCTTGCGGTATGCCGCCGCCGCCTCCACGTTCTTCTTCTCCCCGTAGAGCAGATCGGCCTTCGCGAGAATCTCGTCCACGCCTTTCTCCTGCCCCTCGGCCGCGCGGCGGCCGTCGTCCAGCAGTTTCCCCAGCTCCGTCACGGTCGCACCGCCCGCGAACCGCACGAGGGCCGTCTCCGTGTTCGGGTCGACGACGAAGAGCGTCGGCCACGCCTCGACCGGATACTTCGTCAGAAAAGCCGCATTGCTCTTCTTCTCCGTGTTGATCGAGAGCCAGACGAACTGGCGGGCGCGCGGCGCGAGCGAAGCGTCCGTGAACACGAAGGCCTGCATGGACCGGCACGTGTGGCACCAGGGCGCCCAGGCGTCCACGAAGATCGGGACGTGACGCTCGACGGCCTGGGAGAGCGCCTTGGCATAGTCGTCCTCGACGAACGGCAGCACCGGTCCGCCGGCCGAAGCCGGCAGCGCGAGTAGAGTCAGGAGTCCGATCGACCGGGCGAGCTTCATCGCTCTTCCTCCGAGATTACTTGATCGCCGTTGCGAGCGTGTCGTGGTGCTCGCGGATGAGCGTACGCAGGTACGGGCCGATGTGCCGCGCGTCCTCGAAACCCGCCGCCTTCGCCGCGGCGTCTTGCGACGACTCGGGAATGTCGGCGCTCTCGGCGTAGTGCTTCAGGTCGCGAAAGCAGCCGATCGTGAAGAGGTCCCAGGCGGCGCCTCGATCTCGCGTGAAGATCAGGTTCTGCGGGAGGCCGAGGGCCCTGTCGTATGCGTTCTCCATCTCGCGCTGCCGGTAGAGCGCCTGCTGTTTTCCGGGAAGCGCCACGAACATCTCAACGTGAAAGAAGCCGGAGCGGGCGAACTGGCTGCGCACCTCCGCAAGCGGAGGCCCGTACACGAAGACGTCCTCCTGCCAGGCGACGGCCTCCCGGGCGCCATCCAGAGCGGCGCGTGCCACCTGCAACCACTTTGCCCGGCGCGCGACCCGGTCGGCGGCGCCGTACTCCGCCCAGCTGCCCATCGGATAGAGCAACAGGAGGTCCCACTTGTCTCCCTGGCTGTGGCGCATCCAGAGAGGCGCCTCGCCGGCGCTCTCCGCCTCCGGGCCGCCGAGCTCCTTCTCGAGGGCGATCAGGTCGAGGAGTCTGCCCGGCGCCGCGAGCACGAGGGTCGCGCGGTAGAGATAGGAAGCGGGTGGGGAAGCCTCGGGAGCGCCGAGCAAGGCCAGCGTCGCGGTCAGGACGGCAAGCGCCACGAGCGGGAGTCTATGCCGTCGGCGAAGAGCCGCGTCCCTCGAGAGCCCCGCCTGGTCCTCGAATCTGAGCAGCTCGTCCCTGCGGCCGAACCGGCCCGGCGGCGTGTCGTAAGCCTCGAAGGAGCGTCCATGGGTGTTTCACGGATCGGCGCGGCCGGGGTCGCTTTGTCGGCTGCTGCCGCGCTTTCGTTTGGGTCGGGCCCGCGTGTCCCCGCGAGAACCCCGACGCCCGCCGCCCTCGTCTCAGAGGCTCCGACGCCGGTTCCCTGCCGGGACGACCCGGCGTATCGACAGCTCGACTTCTGGATTGGGACCTGGGAGGTGTTCAATCCGAAAGGCGAACGCGACGGCGAGAACGTCATCGAAAAGGTTCTGGATGGCTGCGCAATCGTCGAAAACTGGACCGACGCCCAGCGCGGCAACGGCAAGAGCCTCTTCTATTACCGCCGCGCGGAGCACCGTTGGAAGCAGGTCTGGGTGACGGATCTGGGCGGCGTCAAGGAGAAATCCCAGCAGCTCGATTTCCCGGGTCCGGGCCTGAGATTCCAGGGAGAGCTGCAGTCGCCTTCCGGGGGCACGATCCTCGACCGAACGACTCTGACCGGGATGCCGGATGGGAGAGTCCGCCAGGTGATCGAGCAGTCCCGCGACGGCGGCAAGACCTGGACGGCCTGGGAAGGCATCTACGTCCGAGTGAGGAAGACCGAGAGCTAGCATCAAAAGGGTCAGACCCCAGGTGGCGGCCCGACCGAGTCGTCGGGCCCGCCCGCCGCTTGCCGCTCGGTTCGGACGGCATTTCGCTCCTCCAGCTCATGCCGCGCCCCCGGGTGGAAAAGCGCCTGAATTCCCAGAAAAGCCGGGCCAATCTGGCCTGTCTGGATCCGGCCGGGGTTGGTCCGGCGGTAATCGATCCAGCCTTTCCACTCGAGGTAGAGAAGGAGCCGGTCGACACCGGCCCCGAGCAGGACGAGGGCCGCCAGGATCCAGAACCACTTCACGCCCCCATCCTAGAAGAACCTTCCGGCTGCCCGGCCGTCTCCGCCTTTGAGGAACTGGAGGCAAACATGCTCAAGAAATCCCTGCCGATCGGCTTCCTGGCCATGACCATGTGCCTGCCCGCGGCGGCACCTCTCGGAGCGAGCGACGACCCCCCGGAGAAAGTCATCGTCCTTTCCGACAGTGGGGATGTGGACACCGACAATGACTCGGTTTTCGGAGACGACGACGCGGGTCAAACGGTCGTTCGCATCGAGCGTGACGGCCATCGCGGTTACCTCGGCGTCCGCCTGATCGAGATGACGCCGGAGCTGCGCGAGCACTTCGGCGCGCCACGGGACGCGGGCGTCTTCATCGGCGCCGTCGAGAAGGACAGCCCGGCGGCGAAGGCTGGCCTTCAGGTCGGGGACATCGTCACCGCGGCCGACGGAGCACGCGTCGACTCGACCCGCGACCTCTCGCGGGCGGTGCGCCGCAAGAAGGAAGGCGACAGCGTCAAGCTCGACCTCTCCCGCGACCGCGTCAAGAAGCAGGTCACGATCGCCGTCGGCAAGGCGCCGGAGCATGAGATGCGCGTCGGCGACCTCGGTCCCATGATCCAGAAGGAGATTCGGATCCATGGCCCGAAGGACTGGGAAAACTTCCGTGTGATGCCGCTTCCTCAGGACACCGACCGCTTTCAGGAGAAGCTCGACCAGCTCGAGAAGAGGCTGAACGATCTCGAGAAGAGGCTGCCGTCGAAGTAGGCGGGGACCGGGGGGCCGGTCACTTCCCCGGCCGGCCCTCCGGGGTCGAGCGAATCACAGGAACGTCGATCGCGCCTTTTCGCGAGGCCTCCGGCGCACCGGGCCGGCCGTGCCCCCGCGTGACGAAGAACGCCGCCGCCGTCCACGTCGGCACGAGATCGAGGCCGGGAACGATCTCGGCGATGAACGAAGGAAGAAAGACCCAGTGCCATCCGACGAGCGCCGTGAGCGCGCCGGCAACGGCGAGGTCGAGCGCGTCGCTCCAGGGCGACAGCGCTCCCGGCGCAAAGAAGG
>Ga0187779_10002690_pt1 | contig 10849 bp, 7 predicted proteins | sample 1015_Q2_SP10_10__FD_132435 | JGI IMG/M metagenome (GOLD analysis project Ga0187779, IMG submission 132435) | Tropical peat soil microbial communities from peatlands in Department of Meta, Colombia - 1015_Q2_SP10_10_MG | ecosystem: Environmental > Terrestrial > Soil > Wetlands > Peat | place...
ACATGGTTCTGCTCCTGTCGTGATGCGAGGCGGATTGCCTCGTTCCACAACATAAACAGATCCACGTCTCAGCTACCTCCACCGCCCTTCGCGCCCCTCCCTACCGCGCGAGCGGTTTAGTCCCCTGGCCGGTCAGAGAATTTTGCGAACGTCTGGTTTTCCGCAGCATGGCAGGCAACCGAGGCTGGAGCGATCCCGCGGATCGCGAGCTGGCCAGAATGCCCGACTAAACGCACCCGCGACAGAATTGCAACCTCAAGCTTCCGAAAGCCCTGCGAGACCCCCAAAAACAGTTGCCTAGCCCATCGCCTCGATCAGCCCCGAAGTGTGCTCATCAGGCCGTTCATGGCGCGGTCGAACAGCGGCACCTGGTTCATCACGGCCGCGCGGCCCGCACGCAGCTCTGCCGCGAGTTCGTGAAGAGAATAGTCGCCCACGGTCTTTGCTTGCCAGTCGACGAACAGGTAGGCGGTCTTGAAGGGACTGACGTAGGACAGCCTGACCTGATGACGCTGCTTGTCATCACGGAATTCGAGCCAGGTCCCTATACTCAGGCCGCTCGCCAGCTGACTGTACTCATCGCCCTCCTTCTCGGCGACACCGGGCGCACCTGGGACGCTCGACAACTCGATCTCACCGACCCGGATTTCGCCCTCGCCAAAGGGGTTCTTGACAATGAGGGTGGAGTCGAGCGAGCTCGAGTCGGACTCAGCCTGATCCCCCGCGTTCGGTTCTAACGCAGTAGGCTCGTCGCGCTGCGCTGGCGGTTCATTGACGCCCGGCGGTCTCGCTGCGGGCCCATTGAGAATGAGGGTGGTGAAGTCGAGCGAGCTCGAGTCGGACTCAGCCTGATCCCGCGCGCTCGGTTCTGACGCAGTGGCGTCGTCGCGCTGCGCTGGCGGTTCATTGACGCCCGCCGGTCTCGCTGCGGGCGCGTTGGCAATGAGGGTGGTGAAGTCGAGCGAGCTCGAGTCGGACTCAGCCTGATCCCCCGTGCTCGGTTCTGACGCAGTGGCGTCGTCGCGCTGCGCTGGCGGCTTATCTGCGCGCGCCTCGGAACTCGAGGGAGGAAGCCCCTGTGTCGGTGCATCAGCGCTGACCACGGCTTGTGCGCTACCAGGCGCGTTTGGTTTTGCCTGAGGCGCACTGTGTGCGACGGGGCCGCCCAAGACCTTGGTGTGGAGCTTCATCAGATCGGCGAGGAAGGCTTTGCGCGTCGAACCCCTCGTGCCCGCGATCTGCATGCCGGCGGCCAGACGCTTGAGCAGGCCGGGTAGCAGCGAGGCGAGCTCGCGGCGCTCCTCCGGAGACGGCTTGGAGCGGACACTCCAGATGAGCAGGTCCATGGTTTCGAGCGCGCTCTTCCATGCATCGCTGTCCTTGCCGCGCTGGGCGTAGGTAATCAGCAGCAGCTTGATCCACTGCTGAGCGAGGAATTGCACGACGGTCTTGTGAATTGGGCCGGCCTGCAGGCGCGCCTTGATCTCGTCCCGAGCGAGCACCTTCGCGACCGCGAGCATCTCTTTCTGTTCGATGCGCTTTGCAGCGCTGCGAGTCTGTTCCTCGGCGCGCTGATTCTCCTGCGCAATGACCTCGCGCAGCTCCCGGCGCAGGGAATCGAAGATCTCGAGACTCTCCTCGAAGCAGTCGATCAGCTTCTCGACAATGGCTTCCACGCGCTTGTAGATGGGATTTGAGGAATCTAGATCGGGTGGCAGGCCCACTGCGATCTCGCCCAGGGCATCGAGGAGCTGCCGCGCGGGATGAGTGCGCGAGGAGAAGAAGCTCTTGTCGAGGATCGCGACCTTGAGCATGGGGATCTGCAGGCGGCCTATGAGCCACTTAATCCCGTCGGGGATCTTGCGGTCCTCTAAGATCCTATCGAACAGCAGCGCCATGATATCGAGGGTAGCGATATCGATCTGGCCCATGCCCGTTCCAACGCTTGTGTTCTTGAGCCCGTGCAATACGTTGGTCGCAGAGGCTTCGGTTGCGTCAGTCGGCAACGGCCATGTCCCGCCCGCTTGGCTGAAATCGCCGCGCTGGATGCGCGTGAGCGAGCCAAGCAGGGCCGCGCCCTCCAGCAATATCCGCGCGGCCCCCTCTACCTGGCCGGGCGGGGCAAAGAGCGGAGGAAAGCCGGGCACCTGGACCACGCCCTCCGGGGTGCCGGGACCCGCCTGGGGCCTGGTGCCCGCCCCGTGTTGACCGATCGTTTTGGCGTTGGCGGCGACCAGGCTTCGCAGCACAGAAAAGATGTCCTGCTCGCTACTGTGCGCGGCATCCCCTGCCCCTGCGTTACCCGGGACCCCGGCGGCCGTGCCCGTAGCCGGCCCACCGGCTTCCTGATTGCGAGACCGACCGTAGCGGATCTTGGGCAGGATCGAGTGCTGCACCAGCAATGCGTTGACAGCCTTGTAGATGGAGCGGATGTCGTCGAGGACGTGATCGTCGAACAGCTTGATCAGCACCATCCGGATACGCACGTCGGGCTCGATGTCGCGGCAGGCATGCTTGAAAGCGTCGCAGATCGCACGCGGGCTGAACGGGTTGTTGTCGGCCGTCAAATTAGCGTCCCCGAGCAGCACGCCCGCGCGCTGATCGAGGGCGACGAGTTCCTCCTCACAGTAGCCCCGTAGCTTCCCTGCCATCTCGTTGACTTTGAGGCTTTCGTTGAGGTCGTCCTCGCCCACCAGACCGAGCTCGGGTGAGCCATCGGTGTAATCCGAGAAGCTCGGCTTGGTGTTGCGCGCTTGGCCCACGCGATTGTCGAACTCGGTCAGGTAGTGGTTGCGGAAGCGCTCCTCCATGAGCTTGCGCTGTGGAAGGAGCTTTGCCTGCGCCTCCATATACAGCTTCTGAGTGTCGCGATCCTGGGTTGCTTTGCTCAGCTCCCAGAGCGTGTCCCCAGCGTTGTGGAGCATGCCTGCGAGCGACTGTGACAAGCGCGCGTGCGCCAGGTTGCGACACTTCTCCAGCAGCTGTTCGAATTGCTGGGCGTGCTGCAACGGCTCGGGGTGATCTGCCTCGCGCAGTGGAACGACATTAGAGTTCTTGCTCATGGCCTATCCCACCGCCAAGGAGAGCGCTCGCAACTGTGGCGACAACTGACCTGCAGTGCGTTGTGGAACCTCAAACACGTCCAAATCGTGGAGCGCATCTATCGCATTACCCCGCCCCTGGTTTGGAGCCGCGATAGGCGAGAAGTGAGGTGCGACCCATGCAAAATGTGGGCCCTGGGAGTCAGCGCGGCCAGCGCGATGCCATGCGGAAGTTGCTTCGAAGTGCGCTAGAGGCCGCGTTCCCCGATCCGGTTGAGACGAAGAATTCAAGCGCGACCAATATTCTGGACGCCGACCTGTGCCTTCGAGGCAGAACCTACGCGAAACCCAAGGCGACTCCCATGGGGCGTCCCACCCGGCCCTGTTCCAGGCACAGCAAGGCGCACCGAAAACGGCCGTGACAACTAGCGAGGCGATGGATACGAGCGTCTTGGCCACGGGCAGCCTCTATCAGACGTGGCTGTTTGTGCGAGGTGAAGGTCCTCAGTCGGCTATGTTGCCGTGGTGGTCGGTGATGCTTCCCCATGAGGCGGTCTTCGAGACCTGGGCGAGAGCAGAAAGCTATCCTCTGGCAGTAAAGATCGCCTACCAAGGTGGGACACTAGGGGTAGCGTCAAGGGAGGACCGCGCAGTGGTCCTATCGTCCGCTTACTCGGAGGCAGCCAAAGATCTGTCGATACGACGAGTTGTCCTGTCGGGCTATCGGTTGGCAGATGTGCTGGCGGCTCTCTTCCCCGCGACTCCTCGCGGTTCGATCAAGTATCCAAGTCTTGTGGCGGGCCAGTAACCCAGCGCGAATGGCCGCAGTCAGCTCTATTACGGGGCAGAACTCGCAGTCGTATTTGCGCTGACAAGCTGCTTCTCGCAGTGGACCAGACGCCAAGCTCCCATTCCGCCATTCCGTTGTCTAATTGCCGCCTGTCAAGGATTCGGTAGGACTCCGAAGGGCAGCCACTCGGCTTACGTGTCGAAGCCCGAAGCGGTGGCGGCGCTCATCGAGAAGGCGGTCAAAGGCTTGAAATAAGCGACGAGGCCTGTTGAAGGGCCGCCAGTAGCCCCCGTCGCGAGCTCTCGGCGGCGTCACAACGAGGGCCGGCGAAGACAACCGAGATGCGTTGAGCAGCCACGCTCCAACTGACAACTGCAGAAGCCATATAGCACGAGGTGCATTAATCCACGTACACGGGATCTCCCACCCGAACCTGACCCGTGGCGCCGATTAAGCCGTATACGCCGACGTTCTGGTCGGCATGTCGCACCACCGTCCGTAGGACGGTGGTGTCCGACTTCAATTGCGGTTGGGCACGGGTGATCGCACCGCATCGCGGCGTTGGAACGGCGCAGTCCACGGCTGCGTGGCTTCCGATCGTGACACGCTTCCCGACCCATTCCAGCTCCGCCCGCCCGGAAGTGCCGGGATTGGTTTCGACCAGAAAGTTAGGCCGGAAGCGGCGGACATTCCAATCGCCCTGCTCGTTCTTGCTCTTCAGATAGCTCAGCGTTGCCGTGGTCACCATATGTACCGGCGTTGCCAGAAAGAAAGTCCCGGGTATCGACGCGAATTCGACCAACGGGGGAGGGATCTGACTGAAGTCGGGCAGTGGCTCACCGGGCTCGCGGTCGAAAGTCGCAGCGAGCTCCTTCAACCAGGTATGGTCGTCGAGCTTGTGGCGTCGATAGAACTCGAGGTCAGACTCCGGACGCAGCGGCTCCAGCGTCGATGGATAGCCGGTCAGCTCGGACAGCTTCGCGTGGATGGTCGAGTCCTGGCTCCCGAGCACCATCCCATCCGGGAATACGACATCCACGTTGTTGACGAGCGCACCCGACCAATCGGTCCGGCACCGCGCCCTGCACAGCAGCAGCTGAGGGCGGACCTTGCAACTTTGAATCTCCTTTCGCGCGTTGTCGCGCAGCGCCCAGATGCGGTCGCCCTCGATTCCCTTCTCGGTGAGTGCGCACGCTTCGAGCGATTCCCCGGCCATCCCCTTGACCGGATAACGCCAAATCTCCTTCACTCTGCCTATCTGCACCATACCGTTCTCCGTTTCATCGGACGACGTCAGCCGCTCATTCCTTGGCCCACGCTGTCGACAGCTGTATGGAGTGTACACGCGCCCAGACCGATTCTGGCACAATCTGATGCCGCTCGATGATGATGGCTTGAGACGTCGTCACCGCGCCAACAAATCGACCGCCGAGCACGAGCTCAAAATACGGGAGGAGAACAAATGGCTCTAGCAGCCGATGAAGGTCGCGCTACCAACAGCAATCGCCACTCGATCGACGACCCACCTCCCACTCCGATGAGGCCCGATGCGGGCCGGCGCGATTTCCTGAAGGCATCGACGGCCATCGCGGGGAGTGCACTTCTCGGCCGAGCGTCGAAAACGTTCAGCGCGGACTCCAAGCCGATCCACGTCGCTAGTATGTTCGACGTCACTGGCGGCTTGAGTATCTATGGCTTGCCGGAAATGAACGTCTCGCGCATGACGATCGAGCACATCAACAAATCCGGCGGCGTGCTCGGCCGGCCGCTGCACCTGCACGAATACGACACCCAGTCCAAAATCGAGCTCTACTCTCGATATGCCCAGGAGATCGGCGCAAACGACGACATCGCAGTGGTTGTGGGTTGCATCACCGGTGCCTCGCGCGAGGCCGCTCGTCCCGTGTTGAGCAAGAACGGCAAGCTGCTGTTCTTCCCAAGCGTCGACGAAGGAGGTGAGTGCGATAAGTACACGTTCATGCAAGGGGCGGACTGCCTGCAGATGGAGACGCCGCTAGTCGATTGGGCGGTCAAGAACGCCGGCAAGACTTTCTATGTGGTCGCGGCAGATTACGTCTACGGTCACGTGGCCACCGCATGGACCAAATCGCTGGTAGAGAAAGCTGGTGGGTCAGTGGTCGGCATCGAGTTCGTCCCGCTCGACGTGTCCGACTTTGGTGCAACGATCCGCAAGATTCAGACGGCAAAGCCGGCCGTGATCATGGCTAACACGGTCGGCGGCAATCACGTGGCGTTCTATCGGCAATTCGCGGCAGCTGGTCTCAACCGCAACATCCGTATCGTGTCGCCGTCGTTCGGCCTTGGCAACGAGCAACTGGTGTTGGCTCCCGAGGAGACGAAAGGCATTGTGGTCGCCTATTCCTACTTCGAGTCGCTCAACAACCCCGAAAACAAAGCGTTCGTTGCGTCCTACCGGAAGGCGTATCCCGACGCCGGACCGCTGATGGATCTTCCGGTCCAGGTGTGGAACGGCTGGCATCAATGGAAGATGGCGGTCGAGAAGGCCGGCTCGACGGATATCGACAAGGTGGTTGCGGCGATGGAATCGGCGATTCCATTTCAAGGTCCGAACGGCCATGTCGTGATGGACCCGATTTCCCACCGCAACATTCAGGATATCAATCTCGCGACGGTTAACGCGAAGCGCGAGTACGAGATCCTCCATACGCAGAAGCAGGTGCGTCCGAGCACGCAGGTCGTCGGTTCCGAATCGTGCGATCTCGTCGGCAAGGACAAAGGCTCGCATCGGATGATCTTGCCGAAGACGTAAGCGTCGGCATCCTGAGCCAGGTCAAGCATGGACGCGATCGTCGTGATCGCCCTGTCGGTGCTCACCAGCGTCGCGATTCTGGTGCTCACCTCGCTCGGTCTAGCCGTGGTGTTCGGGCTGATGCGGATCGTGAACATGGCCCACGGCGAGTTTTTGATGATCGGGGCGTTCACCACCACGGTGCTGGTGAGAAGCGCCGGCGTGTCAATCTGGCTTGCCATTCTCTGTGCCCCGATCCTCTGTGCTCTGATCGGTGCAGCGGTCGAGATCGCGTTCATCAGACCTCTCTACGGGAAGCGGCTGATCGACACGTTGCTCGCGACGTTCGGCCTGAGTCTGATCCTCTATCAGATCGCCATCGATATTTTCGGCACGGCTTCACCTGGGATCGGCGCGCCGGCGGGGTGGATCGAGATCGGCCGCTACAGCGTGTCGTACTACTCGCTGCTCCTGCCGGTCGTGGCACTGTCGCTCACGGCCTTCCTCTATTTCTTGTTCACGCGAACCAGTTATGGATTGCAAGCGCGAGCGGCTGCGCAAAACCCGGAGATGGCGAGCGTGCTCGGGGTCGAGGTGCGCCGCGTTAATCTGCGGACGTTCGTCCTCGGTTGCGCGCTGGCCGGGCTCGGCGGCGGCCTGCTATCCCCGCTCGTTGCAGTGAGCCCCGGTGTGGGTCAGAGCTACGTGGGTCAAGCGTTCATGACGGTCGTCACCGGGGGGCCGGCGTTCCTGCTCGGCACGCTGTCTGCATCCGCTGTGCTCGGCGGCGTCGCCAACGTCGTCTCGCAGCTCTTCACCAATTTGTGGGGGCTGACGGCTCTGTTGATCGTCGCGATCGTCCTAGTGCGTGTGCTGCCAGACGGTTTATCGGGAAGCTGGTCGCGTCAGCTCTGAATGGCCGTGATCGCTTGGGAATGGCGCCGGCGGCGCATGTCTCGGCCCGTCGCATGACGCTCGCAACCTCGATCAGGACGCTCTCGCGGCGAGGCGCTCTGTGGCCACCGTTGCTGGTCGTGGTGGTCTTGGCCATGTCACCGCTGCTCTCGACTGCGACCGAGCTCAAGTGGACGCTGTGGCTCAGCTTCGCCATCCTGGCGCTTAGCCTTACACTGGTTTGGGGCGTCGCCGGAATCTTCAGCTTCGGGCAGAACGCCTTCTTCGGCGTCGGCGGATACGGGTTCGCGGTAGCCGCAGTCAACTTCTTTCCGGCTACGGGCGAGACCCTCACCGCACTGGTGACGGGGACCTGCGGTGCCGCGCTGTTCGCGGCTCTGCTCGGTTACGTCACATTCTACGGCCGCGTCGGCGATGTCTATCTGGCCATTGTCACGCTGGCAGTCACCCTCATCTTGTACACCGTGATGTCGAGCACAGCTGGACCGGAGTACCGGATCGGCGCGGCGCAGCTCGGTGGATTCAACGGCATGCCATCGGTGCCGGGGATCGCGGTCGGCAACGGCGAATTCAGCAATCGGCAACTGTTCGTGTTCGCCGTCTGCGCCGCCGGCGCTCTGTATGCGCTGACGCGATTTCTGGTGACGGGCCGTTACGGCCAAATCCTGACCGGCCTTCGGGAAAATGAGAGCCGGATGGAGCTGCTGGGATACGACGTACGCATGCATAAGCTGATCGTCTTTGTGATCGGAGGCGCGATTGCTGGATTTGGTGGTGCGTTGTTTGCCGCCTGGGGCACATTCATCAATCCCGCCGTCTTTAATCTGACGCAAGCCGCGTTGGTGGCGATCTGGGTGATGGTCGGAGGTCGAGGCTCGCTCGCCGGTGCGTTCGTCGGAGTTGCAGTGGTGCAGTGGATCTCGGACCAGGCAGACAAAGTGGTCGCACAACAGACGCCGCTCATTCTCGGCATCATGCTGGTGGTGATGGTCCTGATCTTCCCCGGCGGTATCGTCCCGTCGCTCTGCGGTCTGTCGCGTCGCTCGCCGTTTGGCAAGCAGACGAACTGGTCGCGAACGTCGGCCGCGCTCAACGAGGACGACGCGATCGGCAGCGAAAGCACCAACGCTGCACAGACGGAATCGTCGGCGACGCGCGGAACGCTGGGCGCTTACGAGGTGGCCAAGCGGTTTGGCGGCTCGGTGGTTCTCGACGGACTGACTCTCGAGTTTGGCCGGCATCCGGTGCATGCGATCGTCGGCCCGAACGGCGCTGGCAAGAGCACCTTGTTCGGTTTGCTGACTGGGCGGCACAAAGTTACCCAGGGGCGCGTTGAGCTGAATGGCGCAGATGTCACACACACTCCGATCTATAAGCGAGCACGGCAAGGCTTGGGCATCAAGCTGCAGGTCCCAAGTCTTTTTCTTGGGCTCACCGTGCAACAGAACGTCGGGCTTGCCCTCATGGCGCCGCGGCAGGGCGGGCGACGATCCGATTCCGCGCCGGCCATTCTCGCAATGGTCGGTTTGCTCGAAAGACGCGACGCGATCGCGGCGAGCTTGTCTCACGGTGAGCAGCAGTGGCTAGAGATCGCCATGCTGGTGGCGCAAAATCCGGCGGTGATGCTGCTCGACGAGCCTGCGGCGGGCATGGCACAAGACGAGCGCAAGCGGACTGTGGAGCTGATCCGCAGCCTATCGCAGAACCACACCATGGTTGTTGTCGAGCACGACATGGCGTTCGTCCGAGCGCTAAATGCCCCAATAGCAATGCTTCACCGTGGTGGAGTTTTCAGGCAGGGCAGCTTCGACGAGCTTTCGAGTGACGGTGATGTCAGAGCGATCTACCTGGGACGTCAACGTGCTGCTGAAGATTGAAGGCCTTCGCGCCGGCTACGGTGAGATGGTCGTGCTAACCGGCTTGAGCCTGGAGCTCGAGCAGCGCCAGATCGTTGCGGTGCTGGGCCGAAACGGCATCGGCAAGACTACATTGATGAAAACCCTAGCGGGTTTGATCCGACCGCGGGATGGCATGATCACGCTCGACGGACAAGACATCACTCGAGACCCCGCTTCTTCGAGGGCGCGGATGGGCATGGGCTATGTTCCGCAGGGGCGCCAGATCTTCGCCAAGCTCACGGTCCGTGAGAATCTGCAGGTCGGAATCCGTGCGAATCGCATACCGCTCTCCGCAATCGACGAGACACTCGAGGACTTCCCTGCACTCGTGCCGACGCTCGACAGTCTCGGCGGAAACCTGAGCGGAGGGCAGCAGCAGCTGCTAACGCTGGCCCGCGCGCTCGTGCTGCGGCCGCGATTGCTGCTGCTCGATGAACCGTCCGAAGGAATTCAGCCCTCTCTCCTGGACGAGATCCAGCAAATCTTGCTGACAGCCAAAAGGAGGCGAGGCTTGTCGGTTCTTCTGGTGGAGCAGAACCTCGACTTCGCTGAAGCGCTATCGGACCGCGTATACGTTATGGATGTTGGTTGCATCTCTCGCGAAGTCGATCGCGCAAAACTGCTAAGTGACTCCACGCTTGAGCGCGAGTTTCTCGGGGCGGTTGGGCAAGGCGATCAGCGGATCTAGAGATGAGCGGCGCCCCGCATTGCTTGCCGCTGTCGAGGTGCGTGCTTCAAACAAATATGGCACGCCCACGGAAGCTTCTGGCTGCCTTGCCTCAGTGCGATGCCGACGCGACTGACGCGCCTAAATCTGAATGCGTCAGCGCAAGATCTCGCGCCTGTTCAACTGCACGAACACAGCTTCCAGATAGCGGAAGTACTTCCAGGCATCCTTATGCAGCAACACATCTCGGTCGATGCGCACGGAGGCCTGGCTCCCATCTTTGCGGATCATCCTCAACTCGTGCGCGTCACGCGACGCCTCGAAGCTACCACCATCCCACGCCATCGTGAAGTCAAAAGCTCGCAGACCATGACAAGACGCGAGCGCTATTACGATCCGCTCGCACTCACGTTGAGCTAGGAGCATCTCCTCGAGATTTCGTTGAAGATCAGCGGTCTCCATCGCGGTGCTCTCCGTTTCTGCGCAATAGGTGTCGCGCGCAGCATCTGAGCGTGCAATTTTATTTCATCCCGCCGGGCCCACTAAAGAACCGTTCGGCCCGTTACCCCCCGTTCTTGAACTTGACTTTGTCAACCCGCATCGACTCTGCCCACGCATTTGCAGTTGCCAGGAACAGTAAGACTAGCGAGCAGGGCGGTTGGTAAGACAAGCGTCACGATCCAACCGTAGACTTACGAGAGTCTGAAGAGCAGCGACGTTCCGATGCTGTCCCACACGCGCGAAGTTCTCGACGTGATCCGTATCGCT
>Ga0187779_10002691_pt1 | contig 10849 bp, 7 predicted proteins | sample 1015_Q2_SP10_10__FD_132435 | JGI IMG/M metagenome (GOLD analysis project Ga0187779, IMG submission 132435) | Tropical peat soil microbial communities from peatlands in Department of Meta, Colombia - 1015_Q2_SP10_10_MG | ecosystem: Environmental > Terrestrial > Soil > Wetlands > Peat | place...
CCTTTTGCTTTCGGCCGTTGTCTTGCTGCTCGCAAAATAGAAGATCCTTGACTGCGGCTCAACCCATTCCGCATGAAAAGGACAGGCGAGGAGGTTAAACCGCATTCGTAAAACTTTGGAGACATCTTCGCCTGCCCGCCTCCACGAATCTTTTCCCCGCTTTGGGGTGGTCAATCGGGAGTCTTATTCAAGATAATGAAATTGGTATCGCAAGAGAGCAAAATGAATTATCATCGGGAAAGGAACGGAGTACGGTTATTTCATCTTGGGCTCCTCTCCGTTGCGATGGTTCTCGCCTTCGGCGGGTGGGCGCCTTTTTCGAAAGCACAGGACAAAGGAAAAGAATCTCACCCGGAGGACCAGCACAATCTACCCCACGTTTCTAAGACCATTGTCGACTTACAGCCCGTTCGCGAGACAACTTGGATCAAAATCAAAGGTGTAAGGGGCGAAGAAGGTCTTGCCACCCTCATTAATCTGAACCCCAATATCAATGCGTGGTACCTGCTCCGTCTTAACTGGCCCGGTGTGCCGGAGGAAGATTATCACTTAGAGAATGCGTATCCCCGGACTCGGAGGTTCTTGCTGGATTATAACAACCCCGACGGTCTTCTCATCGTTGAGAAGGAAAACAAATATACCTGTAACCTTTGGGGAGCAACGTCCTCGCGTAGCCTGACGACGGCCAAGAGGATAGGTGATGCCTATGTCCCTCTTTGCGAGGGGAAGCTCTACCTGCGCAACCGAGTGAAAGGGCACCGGACAGAAATAGAAAGGGTGACCGATGTTCTGCGAGACGAGGTGCCCGGCGGGGAGAAAATTGTGGGGTTTGTGCGCGACACATTTTTTAACTATCTTTATGAACGAAAGGCTGAAGAGAAAGTCGAGTCAAGCCCCGTGAAGGTCCTGCCTCAAAGGGAAACGGAAAATGCGCCTGCGCCAGCCTCGTTAGACGCAAAGAAAACCAATCGAAGCGTCAGACCGAATGACCTCGGCATTGAAGTTCAGGAATCGGGTTCAAGCGGGATGGTCCTTGGGTCGTGGTATGCGGTTAAGGAAAATCCGGGCATCTATGTAAGCCTGATTGAGCCGGATGGGATTACGCCGGAAATCTTACATAGCTTCAGGAAAGTGGTGAGCAGTCTGGACAGCATTGAATTAGAAGGGCTTGCCTATCTTGTGGCTTTTGATCTCGATCAGTTCAGCCTGAAGTACGCCCTCGGAACGGAACATCCAAGGGTCGGATGGTCTGATCATATCCTCGAGCAAATGATGGATAAATCTCTTCCCGGGCCGGATGGCATCGGCAGTATTGCTCCCCTCGTTTCACCTGGCCTGATCAATCCGATGGACGAAAGCAGAACAGTAGCTGCCTTCACCGGAGGATTCAAGCGTATCCATGGAGCATTCAGCTATGGGGAGTTGGCCTTTAAGAATCACGGCAGCCATTACGGCTTCCTGGAAAATGGCGTCCTATTCAGTAAGCTTCAACCGGGACTCGCTACGGTTTATGTGCTCAATGACGGGTGGGTGGATATGAAAACCTGGACCGAACGGGACGATCATCTCCTTCCGGCAATTCGATACGCCCGCCAGAACGGCGTCCCGATCGTCGCCGAATTCGATCAGGCTGCCCAGATGTCCATTCCAGGTCCGCTCGTGGCCCGATGGGGAGATGGAAATTGGTCGGGCTCCGCGAACAAGAAGCTGCGCACGATGCGCGCAGGCGTCGCCTTCCAGGAGTTCAAGGGGAGGCGATTTCTTCTCTACGCTTTCTTCTGGAGCGCAACGCCGTCAGCCATGGCACGCGTCTTTCAGGCCTACCGGTGCCGTTACGCGATGCTTCTGGACATGAACGCCCTGGAGCACACCTACATGGCCATTTATAAAAAGCAAGGCTCAAACCTTTATGTCCAACATCTGATCCGGGGAATGAGCGAAGTCGATATGTCGGTGAAAGGGAAATATGTCCCACGTTTTCTCGGGTATTCAGATGACAGAGATTTTTTCTATTTGACACGAAAGGAGAGACCATGAGAGCGTATGGAATTGGAGCAATAAGCATTCTCGTACTTTTATGTCCCCTCGTTTTTCTTCTAACCTCTCCTGCCGCTCAGTCCCTCAAAGAGAATAACGAACTCTTATTCGAACGGCTCCAACGGATCCATGGCCTGTCTGAAGGGCAGCTGGATTCCATTCGTACCATCTTTCGCGAATCGGGTTACATCGGTCAGGGCAATCCAACCATCGCCCGACACCCAATGACCCTGCAAGGGTGCCAAGAAAAGTTGGACCGATTGGCCGTCCGATATGAGAATAGTGAATTTGAGAAAGTTTGTAAGGCGAAGTACATGGCGCCGCTCTACAACCCAGCCACTGAAAAAGCAGAAGATGCCAAGGCCTGTATCGATCAATTTGAGTTTCCCGATATCCCTTGTGTCTATCCGGTCGTTTGGGTGCGCGCCCGCCAAGCGGCACTCATCTGTCGGGCCGAGGGCAAGCGACTCTGCGATGCCCATGAATGGGAAGGGGCCTGCGCAGGCGCCCTCGAACCGCCCGATTACCGTTTCGACCTTGCCAAAGGTGTTTCCCCCAACGTAGCGATCGCAAGAATGCGGGAGGCTCACAACGAAAAATATGGCGCCCACAAGGTTTGGGCTTACGGGGATCACTACGAGAAAGGGATATGCGCTTCTTCAAGTTTCAAAACTGCCGGCTGTAGCGGAGGGAGCTGGATGGGATGCGGATCGAATACGTTTCCTTCCGGGAGTTTTCCGGATTGCCACAGCACCTTGGGAGTCTACGATCAGCATGGAAACGCAGCGGAACACATGAACCTCCCTCTTAATGAAAGCCAGATGGCGAGCCGGGGCAGCCTGGAGCTGGGATATACGGAGATGAAAGGCAGCTGGTTCGTTTTCGACACGATCTATGCCCACCCGGATTGGTGCCGCTGGCGAGCGCCCTTTTGGCACGGAAGCCGGGTCATGGATCCGCACAGTCATGAAAACTATCATCTCGGCTTCCGCTGCTGTAAAACCATCAAGGAGAATTAGAAGAAATCAATAGGCTTCAAAAGGATATGGGAACGGGTTGGGCTGGATAGGAATGATGAATGCCCATCAATTGCAGAATTTTCTGGATCGGTCCTTCGTCGCTCAATATCGTCGCAAGCTTTGGGTCTTCTAAAACGTCGTAGATAGATCGGGGTTGGCCATCGATCAAGACCACGTTGCTGATCAGGCGGATGCCGTGGCTGTAATCTGCATAATTTGCACCGTGGACGATGGTGAGGGGTTGAATAGGAATCCCCGAAAGGCGATGCCAGCCGTAGATGGCGACTCTCCCCAGTATTTCACTCAGCCGATTGGTCAGCACGACATCTTTCTTGTGGCCCGAGATTAACACACCTAACGGGCATCCTAAGGCAACGCGTTGTTTTTTGATCATTCGATTATGCTCCGAGAAATAGGCCACGGATCTCATCCGAGAGCCTGGAGGCATCGGGTCAGGGGCAAGGTGGAAATCGGACTGTTCGAAAATGGCATCCACTATTTTTTTCGTCGGCAGGATGAAGCCAAATCGGACCGCTATCTCAGTTGCCGTATACCAGCCCATCGGCATTAATAGGAAGTCGCGATCTGAACCGACAGCCAGATAGTCCGGCATCACAAAGATTGTTGCGGTCGCTGTTTTTCCTTCCCCAAACGTTTCGACGAGTTGGACAGGTCTCAATTTTCTCAAAAAGTCAGGAAGGTTGCCTTTGATAATTTGGCTCAGGATGGCCTGTTCTCTGCCGGATTTGTCCATGGAAGAGACAGATTTAGCAAATTCTGATCCCGTCATGGAGAAAGGCGACCTGGGGGAGATTCTCTTAATTAGAAAAGCTTGAATATCAGCCAAGTCCGTGCCAAAAGCGTTGATGGACTGTAGGCACAGGACAAGGATGAGCAAACCTTTCAGTGCTTTTTTTTTCATGCCTCCCACCCCGGGGATCAATATTCAAGCCCTGTCTTAATATAACCCGCCCAGATAGTCAATGGGTTTTTTAGATTTTTTAAAATCGCCACAATCAGAAAAGTAGGCGACGAGCTTGCGTCCAACACTTGATGCAGCTTACGTGTTATCTTATGATTAATCGGTTTCGTGGTGGGGACCAAAGAATACCGTAAACCGCAATCTTTCTGTGAAAGTGGCTGAACCCGGGAGGAAATACATGCAAAAGCTGGACTGCCTTATCATACACACGCCGAAGTTCAACAATTACTACAAGCCGGTCGGCCAGTTCATGTGGGTCAACTATATGCCCCTTGGACTGCTCGGCATCGCCGACTACCTCAATAGGAACGGAATGAAATGCCGGGTTCTTCATCAGGGTGTGGAGAAGATGAATGACAAGGCATGGCAGTTCCAGGATAGTCTGAAGGCTGTGTCCGCGCCCGTGATCGCACTATCGCTTCACTGGCACTACCAGGCGCACGACGTGATCGAGTCTTGTAAGAAAATCCGTTCGATCCGTCCGGGCGCCTTTATCGTCCTCGGGGGATCCACGGCAAGCTTTTTTCACGACGAGATCATACGCAATTTTGAATGTGTCGACGCCGTCGTTCGCGGCGACGGAGAGTCCCCCCTTCTTGAACTGGTTAAGAAAATAAGAGCAGGAGAGAGGGACCTCAGCAGCGTACCAAACCTCACATGGAGGAACGCAGAGGGCAAGGTCGTCTCCAACGAAACGACTTACTGCGCCGACGAGAAAATGTTGAATGAACTCCGCTTCGCCAATATGGAGCTTCTCGAAAACTACAGGACGTATGTCGATTACGTATCCCTGCCGTTTATCGTGGTCAAGGGGATACCCAAGAAATTAAACTTCAAAATGTTCACCGCCCGGTGCAAGCTCTTTCCGCTCTGCGTGGGAAGGGGTTGCGCTTTTAACTGCACCTGGTGCGGCGGTTCTTTCACCCCGCAAAAAGAGTATATATCGTGCAGAAAAAAGGTGGTTTGGCGGCCCCACGATGCGGTCATCGCAGATATCAAGCAGGCACTCTCCTATGGATATGAGGCCATGTACACCGTTTTCGACCCAACGCCTGATAACCAGGATTACTTCGTGGGACTTTTCAAACGCATCCGCGCTGAGGGCCTCGCCAAGAAGCTCGGCTGGATGCATGAGGCGACCGGCGTAACCTCAAAAGAATTCGTGGACGAATTCGCTGAGACATTCTCCGAAGACTTCAGAGTGATCGCTCTGTCACCCGAAACGGGGAATGAGGAAATCAGACGTCGCAACAAAGGATACTTCTGTTCGAATGCCGAATATCATGATATGCTCGACTATATCACCTCGAAGAAAGTGAATGTGGAAGTCTTTTTCACCTACGGCATACCGGGTGAGAATGAGGAGCTGATCCAGGATACATACCGGATGCGAAGAGAGATCGTCAAGAAATACGGGAGACGCAACTGTCTGCGCGCCCTTTCCATCGAGATGGAACCCGGAGCGCCGTGGCAGATTGATCCGGAGGGGTACGGGGTGGTAATATCCCGGAAGACCTTTGCGGACTTCTTAGAAGCACACTCGCGGAAGACGGCAGGGACTTACACGGACCTTGGGTATTACATACCCGGCTACTTCTCGAAGCCTCTTGACTCGGAGAACCCGGAGGCCGATTTTTCGAAGAGGCTGCAGGACATCAAGTGCAAGCACTTCTGCTTCGTCCATCCCGACGGGCGTAAGACCTCCTCACCTTTCTGGGGCAGAATGCTCTGCCACACGATGCAGCTGGCTCGGTTCGTCATGATGAAATAGGAGTTGTCTTCACACCTTTTGTCATTCCCAAAATTGACATCGACCGAGATGTGTCTCTGGAGCAGGCCCTGACGGGGTCAGGCGACGAAGCTTTAGAGCGGAAACCTCTTGTCGGTCAATTAGCTAGTGGGCTGCAAGGCCACGGGAAGACTCCATCTGCAGGAGGTTCGATTGCCCATGCCTTTAAATGACCGCTTTCTAAAGCTGAGGAGCTTGATCCCGCCAGGGGGGAGTTCCCTCAGTATCTTCTACTGTTGATCGTGAGGCAACCTTTCATTCGCCAGGACATCATCATTTCCCTTGAGTCCCTCAGGAGAATAGCCTATATTGGAAACTATGACACACGAGAAGAGCGCTGTCGTGATGGAGTTTCATATTTCCCGGAAGGCAAGGGATGAATATCAATTTGACGCTTCCTTGTTCTCCCTTAGCGGAAATGTCATTTTCCCCAACTTCCATGCGGCAAGATTATTTGCCCAGAGGATGAATGAAAAAAGGGATTTGATCATTTTCCCCGACAAAGCCGTCAGAGCCGGACAGATCAATGCCATGGGGTTGATCGACGAAATCCTTCACTACGTGGTGGGTCTGTATCGCATGGAAAAGAATGCGCAGGTGGTGCAACAGGCCCTGAATTGGCTGGATGAGAACCTGGGCAAACAAAAAGTGGATGAGGCTCTTCGGAAATTCGCCGATGAATTTCCAACGGTGGCTGTCTATCGCCGTGAAGTGGACCTCCAAACGTATTTGGAAGGAGAAACAGCGGGGACCCCTCACCGCTTGATCGTGCTGGAAGAAATGTTGATGCTCTGGTTGGCCAACATGAATCCGGCCTTCGCTCCATTTTTGGAGTTGTTTGATGACACCACACTGGAAAAAGATACCTCTTACCTCAAAATCATTGAAGCCCTTCGTTCCTTCTTTGACCATCAGCCCTTGTTCGGCCCGGATCATCAGAATCTGGTGGACATGCTGCGCAGCCCTGCGCTCGCCGTTCCCCACTCCCTTTCAGGGCAGTTGAGATACATCCGTGAAAAATGGGGCTATTTGCTGGGTCCCTATCTCTTGCGGCTTCTCAGCAGCATGGACTTGATCAAAGAGGAGGAAATCGCGGAATGGCGCAGAATGGCCTTTTGGGGCCGTGCGCCTGCCGAGGTCTATGAATTTTTCGGGATGGAGGAGGAGCCGGAACGCTTCAGTTTTGACCTCGACTGGATGCCGAGGCTGGTTCTTCTTGCAAAGAATGCTTATGTGTGGCTTCATCAACTCTCCAGGAAGTACCGGCGCTCCATCTACCGGCTCGATCAAATTCCTGATGAGGAACTGAATCTCTTAGCTCGTTGGGGCTTCACCGGCCTGTGGCTCATCGGTGTGTGGGAGAGAAGCCTGGCCTCCAAAAAGATCAAAGAGCGGATGGGCGACCCCGATGCCGTGGCTTCGGCTTATTCCCTGTTCGACTACGAGATTGCAGGCGACCTCGGAGGCGAAGAAGCTTTCCAGAATTTAAGAGACCGGGCGTGGAGCCGGGGCGTTCGCATGGCAAGCGATATGGTACCCAACCATGTGGGAATCGATTCCAGGTGGACCATTGAACATCCAGAATGGTTCATCTCTCTGGACTATAGCCCTTTCCCCGCTTATCGCTTCAGCGGGCCGGATCTCTCATGGCACGGGGAGGTGGGGATTTATCTCGAAGATCACTATTTCGACCGGAGCGACGCAGCCGTGGCCTTCAAAAGGGTGGACCGGAGAAACGGGAGCGAAAAATTCATCTACCATGGCAATGACGGGACCCGAATGCCATGGAACGATACGGCCCAGTTGAACTACCTGAACCCCGACGTCAGAGAGGCGGTGATTCAAACCATCCTGAGCGTTGCACGGAAATTCCCTATCATTCGTTTTGATGCAGCGATGACCCTGACGAAGCGACATTATCAACGGTTGTGGTTTCCAGAACCGGGCACAGGCGGAGCCATTCCTTCTCGGGCGGAACATGGCATGCCGAAAGAACAATTCAACCGGTTCATGCCCGAAGAATTCTGGCGTCAGGTGGTGGACCGGGTCGCTCAGGAAGCGCCTGATACGTTGCTGCTCGCCGAGGCCTTTTGGTTGCTGGAGGGATACTTTGTCCGAACCTTAGGGATGCATCGCGTTTACAACAGCGCCTTCATGAATATGCTGAAGGATGAAGAGAACGCTAAATACCGCTCCGTGATGAAAAACACTCTGGAATTTAATCCCGAGGTCCTCAAACGGTTCGTCAATTTTATGAGTAACCCTGATGAAGAAACCGCTGTCACACAATTCGGCAAGGGAGATAAATACTTCGGCGTATGTACCATGATGGTGACCCTGCCCGGGCTCCCGATGTTCGCCCATGGCCAAGTCGAAGGATTCAACGAAAAATATGGAATGGAATACCGCTATGCCAAATGGGATGAAGGACCGGATCAGGAGTTGATCCAGCGGCATGAACGAGAGATTTTTCCGCTGATGAAGCGCCGCCATCACTTTTCAGAGGTGCAAAATTTCCTGCTCTACGATTTTTTCGCTCCGGAAGGCTATGTCAATGAGAACGTATTTGCCTACTCCAATCGAAGCGGCGATGAACGATCCCTAATCATCTACCACAACAAATATGAGTCCGCCCGAGGCTGGGTCCGCTCCTCTGTTGCCTATTCAATCAAGGTTGGTGAGGGAGATGTCCGTACATTGATTCAGAAAAATCTGGGAGAGGGCCTTGGGTTGCACGATGACCCATCCTATTTCTCCATTTTCCGCGATAATGCAACCGGTCTGGAATACATTCGCAGCAGCGAGGAATTGTGTAAAAGGGGACTGTATGTGGAGTTGGATGCTTACAAGTATCACGTCTTCATCGATTTTAGAGAGGTGCGGGATAATCATTGGCATCATTATAGACAAATAGCCAACAACCTCAACGGCCGCGGCATACCCAGTATCGAAGATGCATTGAAAGAGATGCTGCTCAAGCCTCTGCACGACGCGTTCAAGCAGTTGGTCAATGCGGACACATTCCGCCGCTTGATGGAAGCACGCGTCACTCAACCGCAGGCCCAACTCGACCAAAAACTGATGGAAGAGATAGAGAAGAAAATGACTCGCCTCCTTCAAGAGGCGAAGAAGCATAGCGGAGGGAGAGAAGATGAGACAGCAATCGTACAAGAGATTCGGCGCAAACTGGAGGCCATCCTGTACTTGCCCATCCTAACCAGTCGCTACCCGCAGCTGCAGCCAAAAGGAGTCAAAGCCGCTGCAGAGTACCTGCACAAGAAGCTGACGGGTTCAACAGCCACCTGGGCAACCCTCTTTGTTTGGCTGTTTGTCCATGCTCTCGGGAAGGCCGTCAATCAAAGGGACTTTGCAGGGCAGAGTCATGGCTGGATTGAGGAGTGGGGATTCAAAAAACCGATCCTTGCCATGCTCAGGGACTTGGGGATGGAGGAAGGAGTTGCATGGAATGCGTTGACAGTCATCAAATGGCTTACGAGTCATCAAAGATGGTTTGAGCCGAAGCCCTCCGGCCAGAAACAAGCGCGTGCGATATTCGAAGAATTGCTGAAGGATAACGATGTCCGACAATTCTTGCAGGTAAACCGGTGCAACGATATCTGGTGGTTCAACAAAGAGGCATTTGAGGATCTACTGTGGTGGCTGATGATGGTGGCCGCATTGACGATCGGCTCCGACCCTCTCCGTCCTGTCCATGCCGTGATTGAAGAGCTGCAAGGGTGTTACGCCATCATTCAAGAGCTGCAAAAGGCCGAAGAAAAATCCCAATATCAAGTCGAAAAACTGCTTGCCGCCCTTAAACAATGAGAATTCCGGATTATCCTATATTAAGAAATAATACCTCTAACAAGTGCTTCCTTCCTCTTCAACCCAGCATTTTGTCAAATTATACAGGATTTGGATTGGTAATCCCCGGTCCCCTTTTCCTTCATCCCCAATTTCCTTCCTTATCTCCTAAACAACACACTTCGCACACGCAACTTACAATCTATTTTTTGACGCAAGACGAAAAGAGAGGTATAAAATGGTTTGCAGCAGTTCTCGCTGCGGTTGTACATGCCGTTCAGGTACTGCAAACCAAGGATCCACAGGTGCATACCGATAAAGTTACTTGTCTAAATCAAGGAGGCATCCTCTCCAGACGGTGTGGGTGAGAACTCCATGATCAAAAATTGGTTTCTGGGCAGGCTTCCAGAATGGTTCATCCGGTGGGTGGTTCTGCCCGTGGCTTGGTTGACCTTCTTTGGAGGTGTGTGGCTGTCCTCTCAGCGCTTCCCGTATGAATACGATTGGCGCTACATGACGATTTCCCACCTCTTATCCGCGCAGGATAATCCCCATGGCCATTGGATCATTGTCCTCGGCATCTCTATTTCAGGGCTGATCCAGATTCCACTGCCCGGTTTCTTCTACGAACGTCTACGTGGGATTTCACCATGGGGAGCGAGGTTGGGTTGGGTTTTTATGGTTTTAGGATTGGCAGCGATGATCCTAACAGGGATAACCCCGAAACATCCGCCTTTCTTCCCCAGAGCGCATGATGTGCTGGCCATGATAACATTCCTCGCGCTTGTGCTTTCCGTGATGGCAAACACAGGGCTCGTGGTGAAGCAAGGACCCTTCCGTGCTACCCCGAAGAATAGCGCCACGTATTGGAGCTGGATCGGCTTAACGGTTCTGGCGTTGATTCCCATGGTGGGGACGGGTCTGAGCCAGCTCTACGTTTATCTTTTTGTCAGAGGGGTCGGTCATCTGTCCCTTGCTTGGCGAAATCGTGGGGTACCCTTTGTGTTGAGCCTCGCGGTTTGGGAGTGGCTCACTTGCGTTTTTCTGGTTGTGTATTTAATGCTGCTCGTCGGGCTGACATGCCGATTGAAACGCAAAACCTTAGATAATCCTCACTTCCCATTCAGACCCAAAAGTAGTCATGCCAATAAATAACCCTTTTCGACGCTTTCTTCTTGTGAAGGCCGATTTTTAAATATCCCAAAATGCCACAGTTTA
>Ga0187779_10002694_pt1 | contig 10845 bp, 8 predicted proteins | sample 1015_Q2_SP10_10__FD_132435 | JGI IMG/M metagenome (GOLD analysis project Ga0187779, IMG submission 132435) | Tropical peat soil microbial communities from peatlands in Department of Meta, Colombia - 1015_Q2_SP10_10_MG | ecosystem: Environmental > Terrestrial > Soil > Wetlands > Peat | place...
CCGATGTTGTCGGTGGAGACGAAGGCCAGGTTGTAGAACAACGGAAGGCCGATGTTGTCGTTCAGGGTGCCCAGGTCCTCGGCGGGAATGATCTCGCGGATCTTCCGCTCCAGCGCGGCCACCAGCCGCTCGGTCTCGGTGAGGCGGGTTCCGATCGGCGCGCGGAAGTGGAGGCGCATCAGCCCGGCGTCGACGGTGGGAAAGAAGTCGAAGCCGATGATGAAGGGAAGCGCGGCCGAGGCGACCAGGACCGCCCCGGCCACTCCCAGCACCCAGGCGCGGTGCTCGAGGACCACTGCCAGGGCGCGCGCGTACCCGCCCCGGAAGCGCTCGAAGCCCCGGTCCCGCCACCGGTTGAAGCGGGCCCAGCGGCTCTCGCCCTCGCCCAGGTCCACCGCCTCGTGCTCCATGAGCAGCCGCGCCAGGACCGGGACCAGTGTCCGGCTGAGCAGGTAGGAGGCGAGCATGGAGATGACCACCGCCACCGCCAGCGGGGTGAAGAGGTACCGGGCCGGTCCGGTGAGCAGCACCACCGGAAAGAAGACGATGCAGATGGTGAGGGTGGCGGCGATGGCCGGCACCGCCACCTGGTGCGCGCTGTCGAGGATGGCCACCATCAGCTTCGGCTCGTGGTGCCGGTTGCGGTGGATGTTCTCCACCTCCACCGTGGCGTCGTCGACGAGCATGCCGATGGCCAGCGCCAGTCCCCCCAGGGTCATGATGTTGAACGTCTGGTCGGAGATGAACAGACCGCTCACACCCACCAGCATGGCCAGCGGGATGGAGCTGGAGACGATGAGCACGCTGCGCCAGCTTCCGAGGAAGAAGAGGATCATCAGCGAGACCAGGATGGAGCTGATCACCGCCTCGTGCACGACGTTGCGGAGCGCGGCCCGGACGAAGACCGACTGGTCGAAATCGAGCTTCAGCTCCATCCCCTGGGGGGCGGCGGCCTGGATGGAGGGGAGAAGCTCACGGACCCCGTCCACCACCGCCAGGGTCGAGGCATCGGCGTGCTTGAGGATGGCCAGGTAGCTGGCCCGCGTTCCGCCGATGTGGACCATGTTCGACTGGACGGCGTAGCCGTCACGCACCCGGGCCACGTCCCCCAGCTTGACCAGCGCTCCATTGACCACCTTCACCGGGAGGTCGTTGAACTGCTCCACCGTCTCCGGGCTGGAGTTGAGCTTGACGTTGTACTCGGTGGCGCCGATCTGCGCCGTCCCGGCCGGGACGATGACGTTCGAGGCGAGCAGGGCGTTGACCACGTCTTGAGGGGAGAGGCCCTTGGCGGCGGTGGCCGCCGGGTCCACGTCGACCATGATCTGCCGCTGCCTGCCGCCGTAGGGGCCGGGGATGGAGGTCCCGGGAATGGTGAACAGCCGCACGCGGAGGAAATTGAGCCCGTAGTCGAAGAGCTGTTGCTCGGACAGGGTGGGGCTGCTCAGCGTGAGCTGGACCACCGGGACGTTGCCGGCGTTGAAGCGCAACACCGAGGGGGGCTGGATGCCGGGCGGCATGATCCGGCTGGCGGTGAGGGAGACGGCGCTGATCTGGGCGATGGCCGTGCCCAGATCGGCGTTGGGCTGGAAATAGACCTTGAGCAGGCCCACGCCGGCGATGGACTGGGACTCGATGTGGCTGATGCCGTCGATGGTGGTGGAGTAGGCGCGCTCGCTGATCAACACCACGCGGCGCTCCATGTCCTCGGCGGACAGGCCGGGGTAGCTCCACACCACCACCACCACCGGGATGTCGATGGACGGGAAGATGTCCTTGTTCATCCGCACCGCGGACATCAGACCGAAGATGAAGATCAGCGCCGAGAAGACGGCGACGGTGTACGGGCGCCGGAGCGCCAGTCGGACGATCCACATCGAGGAGCTTGGTTCCTGCCTGGTCCCCCTCTGGGGAACCGGCGGGGATGCCTAACCCGGAGGCGCGGGCAAGTCGACGTGTTCGCCGGGATGTTCCCCAGCCGGGGCGTCGCACCCCCGAGGGGGAGAGGGGGAGCGACGAGGGGTGAACGGCGCCCGGAGCGCCGTTAGAGAGGCCCCGAGGAGACCCATGGCCAAGCCCGCCGAGGAGACGTTCGAGGTCACCAAGCCGGAATCGGAGTGGAAGGCGCAGCTCTCTCCGGACGCCTTCCGCGTCCTCCGCCAGCACGGGACGGAGCGGGCCGGGACGAGCCCGCTCGACCGCGAGAAGCGCGCCGGGACCTTCGCCTGCGGCGGGTGCGGGCTCCCGCTCTTCGCCTCCGAAGCGAAGTTCGACAGCGGGACCGGCTGGCCGAGCTTCTTTCAGCCGGTCGCCGACGCCGTCCGCACCCGGTCCGACCGGAGCCTGTTCATGGTGCGGACCGAGGTGCACTGCCGCCGCTGCGGCGGCCACCTGGGCCACGTCTTCGACGACGGCCCGCCTCCCACCGGTCAGCGCTACTGCATGAATGGTGTGGCGCTGTCCTTCCAGCCCCGGGGCTGAGGCCGATCTTCGGCTAGCGAGAGCGCGGGATGAGGCCCGGCAGAGGCGCCGCGTCCGTCGGCCGCCGCCGATCAGCGGAGCGCCGCTCGCCCATCTTCTCCAGCGGGATCTCCTTCATCGGCTCGGTGAACCGGCGAGCCGTGGCCAGCACGTCGTCCACCTGGCGGATGAAGGGGTCCACCGACGGCCCATAGAACTTCCGCAGCCCCTTGGCCATCGCCTCCAGCCGCTGCGCCTGCTCGGAGATGATGGGCGCCACCAGTCGCTGGGCGCGCTCGAACACTTCGCGGAAGCGATTCAGCTCGTCGAAGATGTCGAGCAAGGGCTCTCGTTCCATGCGCATCAACTTACCCACCGGCGGTGACAGCTCCAGTTTTCGACCGGCGGCGACCTGACCCACCGGGGCCCGGCCCGTCGGCGCTCGACTGTGCTCCTCCGGGTGAGGGAACCTGGCCACCGCCATGTCCACCGACCCCCTCCTCTCCGATGCGCTGGACCATTCCCGTCGCTTCCTGGCCTCCCTCCGGGAACGTCCGGTCGCCCCGCAAGCGACCGCCGCCCGGCTCCGGGCCGTCTTCGACCGGCCGCTCAGCGAGGGCGGCGAGGACCCCCGTGAGGTGCTGCGCACCCTGGCCGTGGAGGGCGACGCCGGGCTGATGGCCACCGCCGGTCCGCGCTTCTTCGGCTTCGTCATCGGGGGGACGCAGCCGGTCGCCCTGGCCGCCGACTGGCTGACCTCGACCTGGGACCAGAACCCCGGCCTCTACGCCACCTCGCCGCTCACCGCCGTCCTCGAGGAGACCGCCGGCCGGTGGCTGTGCGAGCTGCTCGGGCTTCCGGTGACCTCGGGGGTGGGCTTCGTCACCGGGACCCAGGTGGCCAACCTGGTCGGGCTGGCCTGCGCCCGCCATGCCCTCCTGGAACGCGCCGGGTGGGACGTGGAGAAGAAGGGCCTCGTCGGAGCCCCGGGATTCCCCATCGTGGTGGGCGGCGAGGTGCATGTCACCGTCACCCGGGCCCTGCGGTTCCTCGGCCTCGGCGCGGAGACCCCGGCCCGGGTGGCGGTGGACGCCCAGGGACGGATGCGGCCGGACGCGCTCCGGGAGACGCTGGCCCGGCTCGGGCGCCCGGCGCTGGTCTGCGCCCAGGCAGGCAACGTGAACACCGGCGCCATCGACCCGCTCGTGCCCATCGCCGACGCCGCCCGCGCCAACGGCGGGTGGTTCCACGTCGACGGAGCGTTCGGCCTCTTCGCGCGGGCCGCCCCCAGCCGCCGCGCGCTGGCCGAGGGCATGGAGCGCGCCGACTCCTGGGCGGTGGACATGCACAAGTGGCTCAACGTTCCCTACGACGCCGGGGTGGCCATCGTGCGGGAGCCGTCTGTCCTCCGTGCGGCGATGGGCACCGAGGCGGCTTACCTGGTGACCTCCTCCGAGCAGCGCGACGCGGTCAACTTCGTCCCCGAGTTCTCGCGCCGAGCCCGCGGGATTCCCACCTATGCCACCCTGCGCACGCTCGGCCGCCAGGGCGTCGCCGACCTGGTCGAGCGCTGCTGCGCCCACGCGAGGCGGATGGCGGAGCGGCTGGCGGCGGCGCCCGGTGTCCGCGTGCTCAACGAGGTGGTGCTCAACCAGGTGCTGGTGCGCTTCGAGCCGCCGGGCGGAGGCGACGCCGACGCCTTCACGCGCGACGTCGTCGGCCGCGTCCAGGCCGACGGGACCTGCTGGCTGGGCGGGACGGTGTGGCAGGGTCGGGCGGCGATGCGGGTCAGCGTCTCCGGCTGGAACACCACCGAGGCGGACATCGACCGCTCGGCGGAGGCCATCCTCCGCTGCGCGGCCGCCGCCTCACGCTAGCGCCATGGGCCTCGAGATCCGCGATCTCCGTCCCGAGCTCTGGCCGGAGCTGGAGGCGCTCTTCGGGAAGAACGGGGCCTGCGGCGGTTGCTGGTGCATGTTCTGGCGGCTGGAGCAGGGCGAGCGCTACTCGGCCCTCCAGGGGCCGGCGCTGAAGCGCCGCTTCAAAGCCCGGGTGAAGCGAGGAGACGTCCTCGGGGCCATCGCCTTCGCCGACGGCGAGCCGGCCGGCTGGGTCACCTATGGTCCGCGGCTCAGCTTTCCGCGTCTGGCCCGGGCCCGTACGCTGGCCTGCGACGACGCCGACCGTGTCTGGAGCGTCCCTTGCTTCTTCGTTCGCCGCGGGTTCCGCGGCCGGGGGGTGGCCTCGGCCCTCCTCGCCCACGCCCTGGGGCGGATGGCCGAGCGCGGCGCTCCGCTGGTCGAGGCCTACCCGGTGAAGCCGACGCGGGACGGCCGGCCGATGCCCGATGCCTTCGCCTACACCGGGACGGTGGCCATGTTCGACAGGGCCGGCTTCACGCTCGCCGGCAGCACCGCGCACGCCCGGGCGAGGATGCGGCGCCGGCTCGGCGCGCGGCCAGCGTCGACGAGGACGAGGTAGGGCGGGGCCGCCCCATCGCGGGTCGACTCATCGCTTCGCTCAGCGTTCCCCGGCGTCCGCCGCGGGGGGCGGCTTCATCGCCCGTGCCTGGGCGGCCAGCTCGAGCACCTTGTCCACCGGCCGGAGCACGGTCATCACCACGTCCGAGGCGCTCCGGCCGAAGGCGCCCTCGAGCATCCCGCCGCCTCGCCCGTCGGGCGTCGAGCTGAAGCGGTTGACGAACACCCCGAGCGGCACCCCATCGGAGGTGTAGGCGATGGCGCCGGTGAAGCTCGAGGTTTCCCCGTCGGTGACGTAGTAGGGCGCCGGGCCCCGGACGTAGGCCCGGACCTCCCCGGTGGCCACCGCCAGGGCCCGGCTGGCGAGCTTGCCCAGCCGCCCGACGACGAAGATCTCGGTCAGCGCCGGGACCGTGCCGGACCGCCTGCGGAGGGACACGGCGGTGAAGGCACGACCCGGCTCCCGCGGCTTGAGGAAGGCCAGGTCCAGGTCGGTGTCCTTGAGCACGACGTCCGACTCGACCTCCGTGCCGTCCTCGAGCAGGAGGGTGGTCTCCTTCACCTCGGCTTCGAGCTTCATCCGCGAGGCCTGGCCACCGGAGATGCGGCGCAGAGCTCCCGAGGGGTCGATGCTCGCCGCGCTGGCCAGCGTCAGCCCCGAGGAATCGATGACCACCCCGGCGACCTCCATCTTCTGCTCCTGGTCCTGGCCCTGGCCGGCGAAGCCGATCTTCAGCTTGAGCACGACGCGGATGGTGACCACCGCCGGGCCGATCTGCTCGGCCGTGGCCCGGCCTCTGGCCCGGAGGTCTGCGGCGCCGGCCGGGGTCGCCAGCAGCGCGGCGGAGAGCGCCGCGGCGCGGACGGCGCTCACGGGGTGGCCTCCCGCGCGTCGCCCCAGGTCGGCTGGAGCTCGAGGAAGGTGGTCTGCACCCCCCGCTTGACGAAGAAGGTGAGGTGGCCGGGCTTCTTCTCCTTCACCGGGCGGAGCAGCCCCTCCAGCTCCTTCACGTTGTGCACCGCCTTGCCGTCGACCGAGAGGATGAGGTCGTCGCTGCGCAGGCCGCCCACCGCCGCCCACCCGCCGGCGTCGACCTGGCTCACCAGGGCGCCGGCCTCGTCCTTCGGCCAGCGGCGCTTCACCCGGTCGAGGTAGGAGATGTCGCGAGCGCGGAAGTCGAGCACCACGTCCTCGTAGACCTGGACCTCGTTCTCCTGCCGGGGCCCTTCGAGCAGCGTCACGGTCAGCGTCAGCGGCTTCCCGTCGCGGAGGACGGCGAACTGGGCCTTGCTCCCGGGCCGGTAGGCGCGGACCAGCGCGTCGAAGACGTCCGCATCCTGGGGCTCGCTCGCCTCGACCAGCTGGTCGTCGATCTTGGTGATGACATCGCCCACGCGCAGGCCGCCGGCGTCGCTGTCCGGGTAAAGCTGGGTCACGCGCACGCCCTTGCGCCCCTTGTAGCCGAGGGCGGCGGCCAGCTTCGGGGAGAGGACCTGGGTGGCGACCGGCAACCATCCCCGGCGCGCTTCCTGGGCGGGCTCCGGCGGCGGCCGGATGCCCACCTCCACCAGGGTGAGGAGCCTCTCCGCGCCCCGCTCGAAGCCGACCACGGTGGGCACCTGGGCGCGGGCGGCCCGGAGCAGCGCGGCGGTGACGCGTGCCAGCGTCTCGGGCGAGTCCACGGGCTTTCCCGCCACCTGGACGATGACGTCGTCCCGCCGGAGCGGCGGCACCGCCTTGTCCGACGGTCCCCCCGGCCGGAGCGTGCTCACCAGGACGCCGCGGGTGTCCGGGCGCTGGAGCTCGATGGCCTCCACGCGGGTAAGGCGGCGCACGGTCATCCCCCACTCCTTGAGCTCCACTTCCTTGCCCCGTGCCTCGTCCCGCAGGAGCGGGGAGAGCGTCACGTTGAGCTCGGTGGACCCGCGGGCCAGCCGGAGGGTGAGCGGGGCGCCGGGAGTCCGCTGGAGGAGCTCGTTGGTGAAGGCGGGCAGCTGGGTGTCGAAGCGCACCGTCACCGGACGTCCCTCGACGGCCACCACCCGGTCCCCGGCCTTCACCCCGGCAGCGGCCGCCGGAGTCCCGGGCAGCACCGCGGCCACCAGCACCCCGGTCATCGACGGGGGAGAGTCCTTGAGCAGCGGCTGGAAGGCCATCCCGGTCCAGGCCCGGTCCACCTTCCCCTTGGCGATGAGCTGCTGCGCCACCGTCCGGGCGAGATCGGCCGGAATGGCCCCGGCCAGCCCCATCCCCAGCTCGTTGATGCCGACGATCTCCCCGTCCAGGTTGACCAGCGGGCCGCCCGAGTTCCCGGGGAATATCTGCGCGTCGTGGCCGATCCACTTCACCACCGAGCCGACGTTCTCCCCGTCGAGCTCGAGGGGACGGGGAATGCGCATGTCGGTGTTGGCGACGATGCCGCGGGTCACCGACTGCGACAGGGCGAGCGGACAGCCCATGGCCAGCACCGTGTCTCCGACGCGAAGGGAATCGGATTGCCCGAAGATGGCCACCGGGAGCGGGGGGGAGCCGGCGGGCCGCTTCGAGGTGTCGAGCTTGATGACGGCGATGTCGGCCAGCGGGTCCGTCCCCACCAGCGTCGCCTCCAGCTCCTCGTGCGTCGGGAGGATGACCCGGATCGACGTCGCCTTGCCGACCACATGGTGGTTGGTGACGACGTGGCCCTCGCGCGAGATGATCGCCCCCGAGCCCGACGCCTGGAACTTCCGCTCCCGGCCCCCTTCCGCGTACTCGGAGAGCACGTGGATCTGCACCAGGGAGGGGTAGACCCGGGCGATGGCGCGTTCGACCACCGGGTCGCTGTGGGGGAGGACCGCCGGCTGCTGCTGCGCCGCCGCGGCCGAGAGGGCCGCCGGCAGGACCAGGGGAGCGAGCAGCCTCCGGGCGATGGGCATCCCGCGACGCTACTACGGCTCCCGCGCCGGGCCCTCCGGAGGCGGGGCTCAGGGAAGGATGGGAAGGCCGGCGGGCGTGGGGTGGAGCGCCAGGCCTCCGTAGTCGATGCCCGCCTGGAGCTGGGGGAAGCTCGGCGGCGAGGACGTCCCGGCCGTGCCCAGGGAGGAGGCCGGGATGTTGGTCAGCGTCCCGTTGCCGCGGTTGCCGATCCACAGGTTGCTCGAGTTGTCGAAGGCGATGGCCGTCGGGCAGGCGAGGCTGGCCGTCCCGCTCGTGTTGTTCGATGCCAGGACCACCGACGTGGTGGTGGCGACGCCCGACCCGCTCTTGGCGTAGCGGGCGATGGTGTCGCCGGTGCAGAACGAGACCCAGAGGTTGCCGCTGGGATCGATGGCCAGGCCGACGGGAGCGACGCCGCCGTCCGGCCGGGCGAGCGGGCCCATGTCGTGGGTGGCGGCGCTGGTGGTGGCGGAGAGCGTGGCGGCCGAGAAGCGCACCACATCGCCCGACTGGTTGGCCACCCAGAGGTTGGGCGGGTTCGCTCCGTCGAAGGCGATGCCCCGCGGGCAGGCCAGCCCGCTGGACGAGCCGCTGACGCTGATCTGCAGGGTCCCGGCCGCGGTATAGGCCTGGAGCGAGTTGCCGCTGCAGTTGGCCACCCAGACCAGCGAGCCGGGGCCGATGGCCACCCCGGAGGGGCCGCCGGTCAGGCCGCTGATCGTCTGGGCGGGAACCGCGCCCGGGTTGGAGAGGTCGGCGGAGGCGTACCGGACGAGCGTGCTTCCCACGCTCGCCCAGAGATCCCCCGAGGCGTCGAAGGCCAGGCCCTCCACCGTCCCGAGGGCGGAGGTGTCGACGCTCGCGCTGGCCGTGTACTGGACCTGGAGGTCGCTCTGGGTGAAGCCGTAGAGGCCGACCGCCGGCGCTCCCTCGGCGATCCACAGACCGTCGCCGGGCTCGGCCTCGTAGCTGACCGTGGCTTGTGCCAGGGCATTGGCCGCCACGGCGACCGACACCGGGTCCGCCGTGTAATTCGCGCTCACGTACGAGCCGTCGAGGCTGACCTTGGCCGCCGTCACCGTGTAGGACCCGGGGGCGAGCTGGGTGAGGGTCACCGAGTTCAGCGTGGAGAGCGTCTGGGAGGAGCCGCCCGGACCGGTGACGGTGAGGCTGGCCGCGGTGCCGCTGGGCAGGAAGGGCACGGTGATGGTCAGCGCGCCGGTGGTGGCGGTGCTGACGGTGATGGTCGCCGTGAAGCCGGCGTTGTCCGCCTGGGCGCGGAGCTTCACCGTCCCGCCCGCCGACCCGAGCGGCGGCGGGGCGTAGCTGGTCTGGGTGCCGGTGGTGGGAGTGATGGTCCCCAGACCGGTGGCCGGATCGAGCGACCAGTTCACCGTCCCGGTCGCCCCTCCGCTCAGCGAGGCGAGGAAGGTCACCGCACTCCCTCCGGTGCTCACCGGCAGCGTCGACGGCGACACGGTGACCAGCGGCGAGCTCGAGCTGCCGCTCCCGCACCCGGAGCCCAGGGCGGCGGCGATGCACCACAGGGAGGCGAGCGACGGGCGCATGCTTGCTCCTGGTTCGGCGGACCGGCAAACGACAGCCCGTTTGGCGGCTGCCGTCAATTCGTCGGGCGAGGTGTACGGAAGCGCACATCGCCGTCGCTCACGCCTTTGCCGGCCGCGAGTGCTCCTGGGAGGATTGCCGGGGCGACGTCACGGGGAGGAACCAGCCATGGCCCAGCTTCGCGCGCGCAGGGTGGCCCGCTACGGGTGGATCCCCGACCTGCCCGACCACCGCGACCTCTACTTCAGCGCGCCGGTCCCCACCCTGCGGGCCCTTCCGCCCCGGACCGACCTCCGGCCGCGCTGCCCGCCCGTCTACGACCAGGGGCAGCTCGGCAGCTGCACGGCCAACGCCGTGGCCGGCGCGGTCCAGTTCGTCCGGAGGCTGGAGCGAAAGCGCCCGGACTTCGTCCCTTCCCGGCTGTTCATCTACTTCAACGAGCGCGTGCTCGAGCACACGGTGGACGAGGACAGCGGAGCGCAGCTCCGCGACGGCATGAAGGTGGCCACCAAGCTCGGCGTCTGCCCGGAGGAGAGCCGTCCCCGGAAGCCCTGGGATTGGCCCTACCTCCCGGAGCGCTTCGCCCAGCGTCCCCCGCGCCCCTGCTTCCAGGAAGCGCTCGACAACCAGGTGCTGAGCTACCTGCGCATCTCCCAGACGCCGAGCCAGCTCCGGGGATGCCTGGCCGCCGGCTATCCCTTCGTCTTCGGCTTCACCGTCTACGACAGCTTCGAATCGGCCCAGGTGGCGCGGACAGGTGAGGCGGGGATGCCGGGGCGCGGCGACCGCGTGGTGGGGGGCCACGCGGTGCTGGCGGTGGGCTACGACGACGGAACGCAGCGCTTCCTCTGCCGGAACTCGTGGGGCGCGCAGTGGGGAAGGCAGGGCTACTTCACCATCCCTTACGCCTACCTGCTCGACACCGACCTGTCGTCCGACTTCTGGACGGTGCGGCTCACCGAGTGAAGCCCGTCACTTCGCCGCGGCGGTGACCGGGAGCTCCTCCCGGCCGGACACCCGGCTCAGCATCCACACCGAGATCATCCCGGCCAGCCCACACAGCGCCCAGAGGGTGACGCCACCCCAGCGCTCGAGCGCCAGCGTCCCCAGCCAGGGGCCGAGGCTGAACGCCACCCCGAAGGCCATGGTGTAGTAGCCGAGGTACTCACCGCGCCGGGAGGGCGGTGAGATTTCGGCGAAGTAGGCCGATGCCGTGGGGAAGAGGATCATCTCGCCGACCGTCCAGATCACCACCGTCAGCGCCACCGCCAGGAGGGATCGCGCCACCCCCAGGGCGGCGAAGCCGAGCGTGGCCAGCAGCGCTCCGATGGCCAGGGCACGCGCGAAGGGCCAATGCCCGGTCACCGTGTTCAGCCGCACCTCGGTGAAGACGATGAGCAGTGTGTTGACGGTGAACAGGGC
>Ga0187779_10002695_pt1 | contig 10841 bp, 10 predicted proteins | sample 1015_Q2_SP10_10__FD_132435 | JGI IMG/M metagenome (GOLD analysis project Ga0187779, IMG submission 132435) | Tropical peat soil microbial communities from peatlands in Department of Meta, Colombia - 1015_Q2_SP10_10_MG | ecosystem: Environmental > Terrestrial > Soil > Wetlands > Peat | place...
GCTCCGGGCTTCGGCTCGTGGAGCCAGGCATCGAAGGCCGGCGCATCGCGGAGGCGGAGCCGGAAGGCCACCGTCCCGCCCGGGTGGAGCAGCCAGGTCTCAGCGCCCGTATCGTCCAGGGCGGCGAGCAGCGGGGCGAGCTGGGCCAGGTACGTCTCGCCATCGGGCACGAGGAGGACGGGACGCCGGGCCACCCGGGCGAGCACACCCTTCAGCCCCTCGTCCGAGTCCACCGGAAACGACGCCCCGAGCAACCGGACCTGCACTCCGGCGAGCATGACTCGCACCGCGGCGGGGGGCGGGGCGTCCCCCCAGACCGGTGCCGGCTCGACGCGGAAGGCGGCCTCGCGGTCGCCAGGCGGATCCGCCGAGGTCGCCCGGAGCGGCGCGAGCGGAGCGGGCGCAAGCGACTTGAGTGGGGGGGGCTCCTCCCGCCGGCACCCCGCATCGAGGACCAGGAGCAACCCCGAGACGAGAGTTGGCAGCGCGCGCATCCGGGCCCTGGACTCTAGCCGTTCCACTGGAAGCGGAACGGTGAGGCCCCTCATTCGTCCGTCTTGTCAGGGCCATGACCGCCCGGGTCGGACCTTCCGTCCAGAGCCGTACCGGGCGGCCGGGCGGGCCGTGCCCTGCGTGCTAGGCTCTGGGCTGTCGCTCTTCCTCCCCGGCGAGCGAGCACCATGCAGGAAGGCTCTCTCCGGTTCGGCCGCTACCAGCTGCTCGAGCGCCTTGCCGTCGGCGGGATGGCGGAGCTGTATCGCGCGCGCTCGGTGGCGGCGGCCGGCGTCTCCAAGGCGGTGGTGGTGAAGAAGATCCTCCCCGCCTTCGCCGGCCAGCGCGACTTCATCGAGATGTTCGTCAACGAGGCGCGCATCGCCGTTTCCCTGAGCCACGGCAACATCGCCCAGGTCTTCGACTTCGGCGAGGTGGACGGCGACTACTACCTGGCCATGGAGTACGTGCGCGGCCAGCCGCTGTCCCGGGTCATCCGGCGCGCCCAGGCGCTCGGGCTGCCCTGGATCCCGGAGGAGTACGCGGTGTTCATCGCGCTGGAGATGAGCAAGGGGCTCCACTACGCGCACACGCGGACGGACGACGCCCACCACCCCCTGAACATCGTCCACCGCGACGTCTCGCCGCAGAACGTCATCATCGGCTACGAGGGGGAGGTGAAGCTGGTCGACTTCGGCATCGCCCGGGCGCGCGGGGCCAGCGACTCGGGGCTGCGCGAGGGCGCGGTGAAGGGGAAGTACCCCTACTTCTCGCCGGAGGTGGTCGAGGGGGCCGAGGTCGACCTGCGCGCGGATGTCTACGCCACCGGCGTGGTCCTCTATCAGATGTGCTGCGGCCGCCTCCCCCACGAGGGGAAGATGGTGCAGGCAATGCAGAGCATCGTGGCCGGGCGGTTCCCCCCGCCGCGGACGGTGAACCCGGCGCTGGCGCCGGAGCTGGAGCACATCATCCTCACCGCCATGGCGCATGGGCCTGCGGATCGCTACCCGAGCTCGGAGGCCCTGGGGGCGGCGCTCTCCGAGCACCTCCACCGGAGCGGTGCGCGGCTCACGCCCCGGGCGCTCGGCGAGCTGATGACCTTCTTCTTCGAGCCCGAGCTGCTCGCCGAGGGAGTCGACCTCAAGCCCGCGCGATCGGTCATCGAGCGGGTCCCCGCCTGGCGCCGCGGCGCGCGTTCCCCGCCGCCGCACGCCGAGCCGACAGAGGAGGGCCCCCCGCCCCGAGGCCCGGAGGCGGAGGCCGGCGTTCCGCGCGCTCGGGAGCGGGGACGCCGTGGCCGGGCGCTGGCAGCCCTGTTCCCGCTGGCCGTCCTCGGCGTCGGCTCGTCGGCGGCGGTCATCGCCCACCGGCCGTCCACCTTCACCCTGGCCGTGGAGAGCGACCCGGCCGGCGGCACCGTGGAGGTGGACGGGCGCGCGCTGGGCGGGAGCACCCCGCTCACGGTGACCGACCTCGACGCGGCGAGCCCACACCATCTCACCGTGCGCCACCCGGGGCATCCGGACTGGTCGGCCAGCGTCTCGGGGCTCCCCGGGGAGGTCCGGGCGGTGACCGCCCAGCTGCTCCCCGAGGGGGTCCCGGGAGCCTCACCGACCCCGCGCTGACCGCCCCCGGGGCCCGCCGATGTGCCTGAAAACAGGCCCTGGCCTGCGGTGGCCCCGCCTTCGCAATGAACCCCTGGCGTCATGGCCTTCGAGGACGCCGCCCGCGACCTTCGCAGCCTCGCCCCCGACCCCCGGGACGAGGCGGCGCGCCGGCGGGGCTACGTGCTGGTGGTGGACGACGAGCCGCTCATCGGCGCCTCCGCCCGGCGCCTGCTCTCGCGCGAGCACGACGTGATGGTGGTGCAGAGCGGCGAGGCAGCGCTCGCCGCGGTCGACTCGCCGCGTGCCTTCGACGTCATCCTCTGCGACCTGATGATGCCGGCGATGACGGGGATGGACCTCCACCAGGTGCTGGCCGCCCGGCGCCCCGAGCTCGTCGAGCGCATGGTGTTCATCACCGGCGGGGCATTCACCGCGGCGGCCGAGGCCTTCCTCGACCGCGCCGGCATCCGGCGCATGGACAAGCCGTTCGACCCGCGCGCGCTCCAGGACGTGGTGCGAGCGCTGGTCGGCGACTGACCTCCCCGCCCGAGGGGCGTGGCGACGCCGCCGTGGATGGTGTAGGACACCGGACCCCGGCATGCCCGACCCTGCGCCGCTCCAGCTCGCCGTGGGCGAACGCGTCGTGTACCCGAACCAGGGCGTCTGTCGGGTGGTGAGCATCGAGACCAAGGAAGTCGCAGGCCAGCGCCTCAACTTCGTCACCCTCCGCCGCGAGGAGGACGGGGCGGTGGTCATGGTGCCCGAGTCCAAGGTCCAGAGCATCGGCGTGCGCAAGGTGGCCGGACGCTCCGAGGCGGAGCGGGTCGTCGCCTTCCTCCGCTCCGACAGCGACCGCGCCACCCTCGACTGGAAGCAGCGCGCCAGGACCAACGTGGAGCGGATGAGCCAGGGGGGCATCCTCGGGCTGGCCGAGGTGGTGAAGGGCCTGGCGGTGCTCTCCGAGCTCCGGCCGCTGCCCACCAAGGAGCGCGAGCTTTACGACAACGCCCGGCATCTCCTGGTGGCCGAGCTGGCCGCCGCCCTGGACGGCACGCCCTGCGACGCCGAGGACACCTTCGACCTGGTGCTCTTCCCGCCCGGGCGCGAGCGCCCGAAGCGGACGGTGGAGGAGTTCGCCCGGCCTCCGGAGGAGGCCGACCTCGAGGCCATCGGGGACGACCTGCTCGACCTCGAGGGAGAGCTCGAGCCCCAGACCGAGGAGGGCGGCGAGGAACCGGAGGAAGAGGAGGCCCCGACGCCGGCCGCCCGCCCGGCGCCCCGGGCGAAGAAGGCCCCGGCCAAGGGCCGCCCGCATCCCAAGTCGAAGGGGCGGCCCAAGCCTGCAGCCAAGGTCCGCCACCCGGTGAAGAAGAAGGCGAAGGGAGCGAAGAAGCGGTGATCCGGGTCGTCACCTTCGAGCCGCAGGATCCCAAGATCGTCGAGCGGCTCTGTCGCCTCCTCTACCAGGCCTTCGGCGTGGGATGCGACCACGCCGGCGAGATGCCGCTGCCGGAAGGGCACCCCCCGTTCGACGCCGAGGCGCTCGCCCGCGCCGCGCCTTCCCCGCGCGTCTACACCGACGATCGCCTGCTCTACCTCACCACGCGGCCGCTCCGGGAGCGCTCGCTCGTCTCCGGCACCGCGCCCACCCAGGGCTTCGCCGAGTACGGGGGGCGGCGGGCGCTCGTCTCCACGGCCGGGATCAAGGACCTGGAGGCATCGCTCAAGCTCGTCGCCCGACACGCGATGCACCAGCTCGGCCACTGCTGGGATCTCCACCATTGCCTCGACCCGCGATGCGCCATGTACCCTCCCTGGACGCCGTCCTTCGCTGCCGGCGACGCGGTGTTCGACACCTTCTGCCGCGAGAAGAGCGAGCAGAAGATCCGCCTTGCCAAGTCCTGAGCCGCCCTTCCCGCGCCTCCGGGCGGCCCTGGGCGCGGGTTTCCTCGCCACGGCGCTGCTCGCCCTCGGGTTCCAGCTCTGGCTGCCGCGGGTGCTCCCCACGCGGGCCGACGACCAGGCGGTGGCCGACGTCCTCGCCCGCGAGTCCCGGCCAGGGGACGTCGTCCTCCTGCATCCCTGGTGGACGGAGCGCGCCCGCCTCTTCGTCCCGCCCGGGCTTCCGGTCATCGGCTACCTCGGCGACGAGGGCGACGCGCTGCTCGAGCACCCTCGCATCTGGGTCCTCGCTCAGCCCCGGCTCCCGCGCACGGCGGAATCCGAGTTCGCCCGGGCCTTCCTTCCCGGCCGGACGCCGCTCGACGCCTCCCGCGCCCTGGGATCCTACACCCTCCAGCTCTACCGGAACGGCCGGGCGCGCTCGGTTCGCTTCTCCGCCGCCGAGGCGATGGAGACCGCCTCGGCGGTGGTCGACCTCCCCGGGCAGGGACGCCTCGGCTGCCCCCGCGAGGGCTCGGCCTTCCGCTGCCCCGGTGGAGCGCGCGTCGAGACGAGCTGGCACGAGGTCCTCTATCAACCCGCCCGCTGCCTGTTCGTCGCCCCGCCGGGCGGCACCGGCACCGTGGAGATCACCTTCGAGGGAGTCCCTCCGGCGGACGTCCTCCGCTTCGAGGCGGCCATCGTCTGGGAGCACGCCTGGAAGCACACCGACAATCTCACGCCGCTGAACGCGCAGCTCCTCGATGCGGACACCGGCACGCCCCTGGCCTCCCTCGTCGTCCGGCCGGGGACGGAGGGCTTCGTCGCCGCCGAGGCAAAGGCCGGATCCCGCCGCCTCCGGCTCCGGGTGCAGTCCGACCGGGCCGACGAGCGCGAGACCTGCCTGCGCCTCCGGGCCCTGCAGACCCTGGAGGGCGCCCGGTGAGCCGCGCACCGGACCGGACCGACCGCCGCATCGCGCTCGGCCTGTTCCTCGGCAGCTTCGCCCTGCTCTGGGCGACGGAGGCCGCGGTGGGCTTCGTCCGGGACGAGAGCGTCTACTTCGCCGCCGGGGAGCAGGTGGTGCGCTGGCTGCGGCTCCTCGTCCAGATGCCGGGGCGGGCGATGAGCGATTCCGTCACCACCCAGGCCTTCGACTTCAACCACGAGCACCCGCTGGGCATGAAGCTGCTCTTCGGCCTGTCCTGGCAGCTCTTCCATCAGGGGCTGGGGTGGCTCCGTCCGGCGACGGCCTTTCGCCTCCCGGCCTTCGCCCTGGCGGCAACCATCCCGGCCGTCCTCCATGCCTGGGGAGCGGTCCTCTTCGGACGGCGCGCCGGGCTGTTCGCGGCGCTCTGCTTCCTCGCCGTTCCCCGCCACTTCTTTCACGCCCACCTCGCCTGCTTCGACATGCCGGTGGCGGCCCTGTGGCTCCTGGTGGTCTACGCCTTCTGGCGGGCGGAGACCGACCCCGGCTGGTGGCTCTGGACCGGGCTCCTCTTCGGGGCGGCCCTGGCCACCAAGCACAATGCGCTCTTCCTTCCGTTGGTCCTCCTGCCCTTCGCGCTGGTGCGGGCGGTCCGGGCGTGCGCCGGCAAGCCGGCGGCCCGGGCGCTGCTCGAGCAGCTGGGGCTCGTCCTGGTCGGTGGGGCCGCGCTCCTCGGCATCCTCGCCCTGCTCCTCACCCCGGCGGGTCTCTTGCGCGGCTGGGAGCTTCTCAGCCCCCCCACCGCGGTCATCGTCTTGGTCGCCGCGGCCCTCTGCCTGCTCGGCGTGCGGCTCCACGCTCGGGACGGCGCCACCTTCCGAGCCGTAGCGCCGCTCCTGGCGATGGCGCTGGTCGGCCCGGCCGTGCTCTACGTCGTCTGGCCGTGGCTCTGGTACCACCCGGTGGACCGGTTCCGGGCCTACCTCGAATTCCACGCCACCCACGTTCACTACGCCTGGATGTACCTCGGGCGGGTCCTGCGCGAACCGCCCTTCCCCGTGTTCTACGTCCTGGTGGTCACCGCACTGACCCTCCCCGTCTCGGTGCTGGCACCGATGGGCACCGGGCTCCTCTCGGTGGGGGTGCGTGCGGTGACGGCCGGCCTGCCTCGCCTCCCCGGGCGCTCGTGCGGGGCGAGCGCCTCCGAGCTGCTGGTGGGCATCAACGCCCTGGCCTCCATCGTTCTCATCTCGCTCCCGGACGTGCCCCATTTCGGCGGCGTGAAGCACTGGCTCCCCTCGATGCCCTTCCTCGCGCTCCTCGCCGGATCCCAGGTGCAGCTGGCCGGTGACGCCCTCGGGGCCTGGCTCGCCAGGCGGCACCCCGGGTTGCCCGCCGCCGCCGTCACCCCGGCCCTGGGCGCCCTCCTGCTCCTTCCGGCCGCCACGCTCACCGCCCACGTCCACCCCTACGGCACGAGCGCCTACGGGGAGCTGGCCGGCGGGGTTCCGGGGGCGGCCTCGCTCGGGATGCAGCGCCAGTACTGGAGCAACAACGTGACCGGCGTCCTCGGCTGGATCAACCTCCACGCGCCGCGGGGGGCGCGGGTCTGGCTCCACGAGGTGCACGGGCTCTCCTTCCGGGACTACCAGCAGAATGGAATGCTCCGCGCCGACCTCCGCCCGGCGGGCGGACCGGGCGACGCGGACGTCGCTGCGGTGCAGTACCATCAGGAGTTCCGGGAGCAGGAGGTGGCCGTCTGGCAGGCCTTCGGCACCACACGGCCTGTGGCTGGGCTGTACATCGATGAGACGCCGCAGGTGGTCGTCTACCGACGCCCCTGACCCCTGCCGGCGCCGCTCGTGCCGAAGAGGGGAGCGCCTTTCCATGTCCAGAGCGTCCGTGTTGGGAATCGGCGCCGCCGTGCTCGTCGGCGCCTGCAGCAAGCCGCCGGCGGCGGCGCCGCACAGAATGGAGATTCGCCGGGTGACGGGCAACACGGTGCAGTTCGTCCCGGCGCCGGACCAGCTTCCCTACTGTCTCATCTACACGCAGTCGGACAAGGGGGTGACCCGGCAGCTGACCTTGACCCGGGGAAACACCTCGGTGCCTTGTCCGGCCGGGGAGCCGGTGCTGGGGCTCCGCTTCCGCATCCCGGTGGAGGAGGGCCGCGTCCGGGTGCAGGTGCTCTTCTCCGACCAGCGGCTGGAGGCCGTCCAGGTGGCGGCGCAGGTGGTGGACATGGTCAAGCCCACCTTCAACCCGATGGACCTCCGGCTGCCGGGACACGTCATCCTCGAGACGCTGGAGTTCGTTCCCGGCGAAGAGATCTCTCCGGTCGTCGGCGAGGTGGTGCCGCCGCCGGCGGGGGACGGCGGCGCATCCACCGTCCCACGCTGAGCCCCCTCGGGCTCACGCCTCCGGGAGCCGCGTCCACACCGCCTTCGTCTCGAGGTAGTTCTCCAGGGCGTGGTGCGAGAGGTCTCGCCCCCAGCCGGACTCCTTCACGCCTCCGAAGGGCGCCGCGTCGTCGAACTCGTTGAAGCAGTTGATCCACACCACGCCGCTCCTCAGCCGGCGGGCCAGGGCGTGCGCGCGGGCCACGTCCTGCGTCCAGATGGCCGCCCCGAGCCCGTAGCGCGTCCCGTTGGCGACGGCCAGCGCCTCGGCCACGTCAGTCACCCGCAGGCAGGCCAGGACCGGCCCGAAGATCTCTTCCTGGGCGATGCGCATTCCGGGCCGGACGTCGGCGAACACGGTCGGCCGGACGAAGTTCCCCCGCGCCTTCGGACCCTCGACATCCCGCTCACCTCCGGCGACGAGCCGGGCGCCCTCCGCTTTCCCGGAGGCGACGTAGCCGAGGATGGTCTCCACCTGGCGGCCGGAGATCTGCGCTCCCATCTGCGTCTCCGGGTCGAGCGGGTCGCCGACCCGCATCCGGCGGGCGCGCTCGGCCAGCTCGGTGACGAACGCGTCGTAGGCGCCGGCCTGGACCAGCACCCGAGAGCCGGCGCTGCACACCTCGCCCTTGTTGCCGAAGATGCCCCAGAAGCAGGCGTCGGCGGCGGCGCGGAGGTCGGCATCGGCGAGGACGACCTGGGGGCTCTTGCCGCCGAGCTCGAGCGAGAGGCGCTTGAGGTTGGTGTCCGCCGAGGCGTGGAGCAGGCGCCGCGCGGTGCGCACCGAGCCGGTGAAGGCCACCTTGTCCACCCCTGGGTGGCGGGCGAGCGCCTCGCCGGCCGGGTCGCCGAGGCCGGGAAGGACGTTGACCACCCCCTCGGGGAAGCCGACCTCGCGCGCCAGCTCGCCGAGCTTCATGGCCGTCAGCGGCGTGAGCTCGGATGGCTTGAGCACGACGGTGCATCCGGCGGCGAGGGCCGGCCCGAGCTTCCAGCAGGCGAGGCTGGTCGGATAGTTCCAGGGAACGATGACCGCCACCACGCCCACCGGCTCCCGGAGGACCAGGGTCTGGAACGGCCCGTCGACCGGAACCACCTCTCCGAGGATCTTGTTCGCCCATTCCCCGGCGTAGGCCAGGGTGGCCGCACCGGGCGCCACGTCGCCGCTCAGCGCCTCCTTGAACGTCTTGCCGTTGTTCAGGGACTCGACGAGCGCGAACTCCTCCCTCCGTTCCCAGAGCGCGTCGGCCAGCGCGCGCAGGGTGCGCCCGCGCGAGGTGGCGCCGAGGCGCGGCCAGGGGCCGTCGTCGAATGCGCGGCGGGCCGCCTGCACTGCCCGGTCGGCGTCGCGAGCGCCGGCGGCCGGAGCATCGGGGAGCCGCTCGCCGGTGGCCGGGTTGGTCAGGGAGAGCACGCCTCCCTCCTCCGGCGGCACCGACCGGCCGCCGATGAGGAGCAGCGGTGCCGGCCAGCGGGGGGTCAATGTGCGCGGATCGGTCAAGGGGGACCCCGGAGGCGAGGTGCCGGGGATGGAACGCTGCACCGACGGTGTCCGTCAAGGCGCCGCCCCGGCGGGGCACGCCTGGAGACGATTCTTGCAAAGGATCCCCGGCGCATGGCCCTCTGGGCGAACACGTTGGCACGGTGGCGGCGCAGGATGCGCTACCTCGGGGGCTATCTCGACTTCGACCGGTCCGGGAACCGGATCCGCCGCCGCACCGACTTCTCCCACTGTCCGCGCCCGGTCCTGCTCCTCTACGGGCTCCTGAGCACGCGGCGGAGCTGCCGCCTCCTCGAACGGCGGCTCCGGCACGACGGCTACGGGGTCTTCTCCATCGACCTGGGAGGCCTGGCCGGGGCCTTCAACACCCGAGGAATCGACCAGAGCGCCGAGCACGTCCGCGACAAGGTGGAGCGCCTCTATGCGCGCTACCCGGGGATGGGGCCACTCTCCATCATCGGGCACAGCAAGGGCGGCCTCATCGGCCGTTATTACATCGCACGCCTCGGCGGCGACGCCCGGGTACGCACGCTGATCACCCTCGGCACCCCTCACCAGGGAACGCCCCGGGCCTACCTCGGCTGCGCCACCGTGGGCTGGTTGGCGCCGAGCGTCTGGCAGATGACGCCGCGCTCGTCCTTCCTCCGCCGGCTGAACCTCGGCCCCTGGCCGCCCGGGGTCCGTCTGGTCTCCCTCTACTCGCGGCGCGACGCCTGCACCCCCTACCCGTCGGGCATGGTCGACCTGCGACGGGCGGGGGATTTCGTCAACGTCGAGCTCGACGACCTGCGCCACCGCGACTTTCTCGTCGCCCGGTCCGCCTACCAGGTCGTCCGGAGCGAGCTGGCCGGCGCCGCCTTGCCCTGGCGCGCGCCCCTCGAGGCATGCTCGGCTCAGCCTCGACCGTGACCCGCTGGGACCGCCTCCTCGGCCAGAAGCCAGTTCCGCTGCGCGAGCACCTTCTCGACGAGGCGGCTCGACTCCTCCGGGCCGAGCTCGCCGCCTGGCCGCTGGCCGCGGGCGACGTCGACCCGGCCACGGGAAGTGGCTTCTCGGACCTCCTCTCGGGCCGGGTCCCGCGCCCACCGGGCGAGGTCTTCTCGGAAGCCCTCCGGCTGGCGCGGTGGGACCTCGAGCGCCGGACCGAGGCCGCCGACGACTACTTCCGCAACCGCCGCTACCTCGAGGCCGGAGTCTCCGAGGCCGACCGCCCGGCCCTTTTCCTGGTGACCCGGTGGGTCGTGGAGCAGCTGCTCGTGCTCGGCGAGGCCACCGAGGGCCGGCTGCGCCGCAGCGAGCTCTGCTCCATCCTCGACCGGCTCGCCCGGGCAGCGCCGCCCCCGAGCCCCGACCCTGGCCCGTCGGACTGCTAGCGGACGCGGGTGACGAGCACGCGCTCCTCGGTCAGCTCCTCCATGGCGGAGCGGAGCCCCTCCCGGCCGAGCCCGGAGCCCTTCACGCCACCGTAGGGCGCGTTGTCGCTGCGGTAGAGCGGCGCGTCGTTGACGATGACGCCGCCCACCTCGAGCCGGTGGAAGGCGGTGCGAACCTTGCCCAGGTCGCGGGTGAAGACGCCTGCCTGGAGCCCGTAGTCACCCTCGTTGACCGCCGCCAGACCGGCCTCCCAGCTGTCCACCGGCCAGAGAGCCACCACCGGGCCGAAGACCTCCTCCCTGGCCACCCGGGCATCGGGCGGGACATCGGCGAGCACGGTGGGCGCCAGCAGACGCCCCTTCCGCTCGTGGCCGAGCAGGACCCTGGCTCCGCGGGCGACCACCTCCTGCACCCAGGCGGTGATGCGCTCGGCGCTGGCGTCGTCGATGACCGGACCGAGCAGGGTGGTCTCGTCCGACGGGTCCCCGGGGTGGATCTGCCGGGACCGCGCCAGGAACGCCTCGCGGAAGGCGTCGTAGGCCGGCCGCTCGACGTAGATGCGCTGGACCTTGATGCACACCTGACCGGCGTAGGCGAAGGCCCCCACCGCGCAGCGCTCCACCGCCCAGGGGAGGTCGGCGTCGGCGGCGACCAGGGCC
>Ga0187779_10002696_pt1 | contig 10839 bp, 8 predicted proteins | sample 1015_Q2_SP10_10__FD_132435 | JGI IMG/M metagenome (GOLD analysis project Ga0187779, IMG submission 132435) | Tropical peat soil microbial communities from peatlands in Department of Meta, Colombia - 1015_Q2_SP10_10_MG | ecosystem: Environmental > Terrestrial > Soil > Wetlands > Peat | place...
AAGATTGGGAGAAAATGAACATACCAGCAAACTTCGCTGAAAACCAACTCCGCATCATGAGCGCATTCAAGAAGATGGGCATAGTTGTCAGCGCAACGTGTACGCCTTACTTGGCCGGGAACCTCCCAAGGTTTGGTGAACACATCGCATGGTCAGAGTCATCAGCAATCTCATTCTCCAATTCAGTAATAGGCGCGAGAACAAACCGAGAAGGAGGCCCCTCTGCACTTGCCGCATCACTATGCGGAGTGACGCCCAACTACGGCCTCCACCTTGAAGAAAACAGAAAACCCAATGTGCTAGTGCAGGTCGATGCGAAACTTGAAGATAACGCGGATTTCGGCGCCCTAGGTTATGTCGTAGGGAAGAAAGTCAAGAACAAGATCCCATATTTCATAGGAATTAAGGAAGCTGACACTGACCATTTGAAAGCTCTAGGAGCATCAATGGCTGCCTCAGGAGCGGTGGCTCTCTATCATGTTGCAAACTTAACACCTGAAGCTCGAGATATGAAAACAGAAGGACTAGAGAAATTAACAATAGTCGACAAGGATCTGCAGGAAACATTTTCAACCCTCTCTACTGGAAACGAGCCGGACATTGTGATTCTAGGCTGCCCACATTCCTCGCTGAAAGAGATAATGACCATTTCGCGAAAGCTGGAAGGCAAGAGGCTGAAGAAACCACTGTGGGTGTGCACCTCAAGAATGGTTAAGGAGGCATCGAATAGAATGGGGTTCACACAAACTATTGAAGCCGCAGGTGGAAAGGTGGTTGCAGATACATGCATGGTCGTTTCTCCGATCGAAGATATGGGATACAAAACAACTGCCGTAAACTCTGGTAAAGCAGCAAACTACCTGCCAGGGTTCTGTAAACAGAACGTCGTGTTCACCAAATTAGACACGTTAATCGAGAATGTAACTTAGAGACGAGGCGGGGTTGAATGGAGGTACTAAGAGGCAGAAGAATCAGTCCGGGCAAAGTTGAAGGAGAATGCATAGTATCGAAAGAGCCAATTGGATTCTACGGAGGCATAGACGCAAAGACGGGTCTCTTCATAGAGAAGGGTCATGAACTTGAAGGCAAATCGGTCAAGGGCAAAATTCTAGTCTTCCCTTGTGGAAAAGGATCCACTGTAGGCTCGTACGTCATCTATGGACTCGCAAAGAACAAGCAAGCCCCATTGGCGATTGTAAATAGAGAGACTGAAACTATTGTGGCAACTGGAGCCATACTGGCAGGTGTACCATGTGTCGATCATATTCCTGTAGAAAAAATTACCACCGGCGATCATTTGTTAGTTGACGCAACTTCTGGAACCGTGACCATCATCCGTTCGAGCTCGTGACGTGCGCAAAGCGGCAATAATCAACGTCCGAGCCGCTCGTTCATATAGTCGAATGAGTGAACCCATCACCAAGGACGAGATCGAATGCCTGACACGCTCACCGCCAAACGGAAGCTAAGCCACATTCAGACGACCCTGCACAAGGATGTTCAATCGCATGTGCCGACTGGATTTGATGACATACGACTCGTGCATAAGGCCTTGCCTGAAATTGACCGGGGCGAGATCGATCTCTCTACGAGTATCTTCGGTCACAAGATGAAGGCGCCTCTGATAATAGAGTCGATGACCGGAGGCACTCCAATGGCAGCCAAGGTCAACCGAACCTTGGCAAAAGTCGCGCAAAAGCTTGAAATTGGTATGGGGGTCGGAAGCCAGCGAGCTGGCATCGAAGATCATAAACTCGCATACACCTATCGAATTGCACGTGAAGCCGCACCGTCAATTCCATTATTCGCCAACTTAGGTTGTCCACAACTGTCACGGGAGGATGCAGTAGAAAGAGCAAAACAAGCCGTGGAGATGATAGACGCCGACGGTCTCTTCATTCATTTGAATGCCTTGCAAGAATCTGTCCAATACGAAGGGGAGACAAATTTCAGCAAGATGTTTGAGAGGATCGGCGATCTAGTTCGGACACTTTCAGTTCCCGTGCTCATAAAGGAGACCGGCGCAGGTATCTCGTCAGAGACTGCGCGCGAAGCGGAAAATATTGGAGTTAAGGGTATCAACGTTTCAGGGCTTGGTGGCACAAGTTGGGCGGCCGTTGAATATTATAGAGCGAAAGAGAAGAATCAATCTGTACAAATAGAACTAGGAAAGACCTTCTGGGACTGGGGCATTCCAACAGCCGCCAGCATTGTAGAAGTAGCCACGAGCACACATCTCAAAGTATTCGCATCAGGTGGAATCAGGAATGGCCATCATATAGGGAAGGCACTCGCACTAGGGGCACACTACGGTGGACTAGCTATACCCATGCTGAAATCAGCGGCTACAGGTGAGAGCGCAGCTTTAACAAGATTGAAGGTAGTTGTGGAGGAATTACGGAACGTTCTATTTCTAACCGGTTCTCAAACGGTTGAAGAGTTGCGGAAAGTTCCATTGGTAATCACAGGAAACACATACCTCTGGCTCTCCCAGCGAGGGTTCGATCCTGCTGACTATGCGATCCGAAGCAAGTCTTAATCCATATAGCGGCGTTAGAAAGGCATAGATGGTAAATGAACAAGAGTTCAGAATTCTCAGGATTCTACAAGCTCTCAGTCTCTGACCGTGTGAAACTTGTAAGAGAGTTCGCAAGTTTATCGAATGACGATGAGGCGACGCTAAACCAGACCGGATCCTTAGCTTTCGACGTGGCTAACCGCATGATAGAGAACGTAATCGGGGTTCTCCCGGTTCCAATGGGGATAGCGACCAACTTTCTGATTAACGGTATAGACCGCCTTATTCCGATGGCTATCGAGGAACCGTCAGTAGTAGCCGCCGCAAGTAACGCTGCGCGAATGGCGAGATCGAAGGGAGGGTTCAGTACAAGTTCTACCGAACCAATTATGATCGGTCAAATTCAAATCGTTGGCGTTCCTGATCCGCAACGTGCGAGGTTTGAAATTCTCAAACAGAAGGACAAGCTAATCAAACATGCAAATGACCAAGATCCTGTTCTTGTGTCACTCGGAGGAGGTGCTCGTGACTTGCAGGTCCGCGTAATAGAGTCTGCAATGGGTAAAATGATAATTGCGGAATTATTGGTTGACTGCAGAGACGCCATGGGAGCAAATGCGGTTAACACGATGGCTGAAGCTGTCGCGCCGATGCTTGAACAGATGACCGAAGGCCAAGCTCTGCTAAGGATAATCTCAAACCTTGCAGTCGGAAGACTTGCACGAGCAAAAGCCATTTTCGGCAAGGAACAATTAGGAGGCGAGGACGTAGTCGACCGGATTCTATATGGCTACGCTTTTGCCGCTGCAGATCCATTCAGATGCGCCACTCACAACAAAGGAGTAATGAACGGCGTGAGCGCAGTTGTGTTAGCCACAGGAAATGACACCCGAGCGATTGAAGCTGGAGCACATTCGTACGCTGCAAGGTCAGGACGGTATACCTCTCTCACATTCTGGGAGAAGAACTCGGAAGGTGATCTCGTTGGTACATTAGAGATGCCAATGGCCGTAGGGATTGTGGGAGGAGCAACCGCTTCCAACCCCGTCGCAAAACTCGCGATGAAAATACTTGGAATCAAAACTGCACGAGAGCTGGCAGAAACAATCTGCGCAGTAGGATTGGCCCAGAACCTAGCTGCATTGAGGGCTCTTGCATCCGAAGGGATTCAACGAGGACACATGAGCCTGCACGCACGAAATATTGCAATTGGAGTGGGCGCTACAGGCGATATGATCGATCGAATAAGTTTGCAGATGGTCAACGAACGTAAGATTCGCGTTGACAGAGCGAAGGAATTGCTAGACCAGTTTTCAAAGGCCTAAGGCGCTGGACTCGCAGTCTCGATCTCAGCTAATGACGATTCCATTCGGCGAATTCTGGGAATCGCGTCTTTTTCCATCCAGTCAGAGATCGTATCGTAAACTTTACGGTAGTACTTCTTAGTAGAATGCCTAACGATTCCCAACCGCTCCATTCTTCGGATATATCGCCATTTCATGCTGCGCGAGATCTTATCGCCCATCAGTCGGTCGATGTCAACTTTCTTGAAGACTCGCGGGAGATGAGCGAAGGTGCCCACTATCTCCTTCGGGAAGGATGTTATCATTTCTTTGGACAGCTTCCGCTTGCCGCGTGACTCCATCCTTAACCGAGTATTAATTCGCATCCGCATCTATCTACGGCTAGTTTTGATATGATAAAAACGTTTTGAGCTCAGTCAGAGAATGCAAATCACACTGTTCCAACTACAAAAGCTAAAAGGCCAAAAGTCATCCATATCAAGACGTATTTCTTGTTCCTCTTCGCATTACTCTGAGTAGGATTAATGACAATCGAGTATGACGAAAGAACTAGTCCTATATCGCATATGATGACAAGTGGTACATAATACAATGAGACCATATGAAGGACGATAGGAAGGGCACTCAACAATACTGCAATGATGAAAAACGCCGCTCCTTGTTTCGCAGCATAGCTGCTTCCCTTCACAACTGCGATTGAATGAACCCCCCTCATTTTATCACCCGCAACATCAACGATACCTTTCACAATTTCCCGCCCAAGGTTCGAAAGGAACGCTAGCAATGAGAAGATCAAAAGCGGCAAGCTAGTGTTCCCAACTGCAAGTCCACCGTATATGAACGGAATGGCAACATTCGCACTCACCATACCATTTCCAACGAGCCCCTTTTTCTTGAATCGCGCATTGTATGCAACTGTTAGAATCATACTAAATATTGCCACGACTGTTGTCAGTAATCCTGTAACGGCCGCACACAATAGTCCAATCGAAACAAGAACCACTGCGAACCCAAGAACCTGAGAGGGTTTAACGAGATGACTAGGTAACGGTCGGCTGGGTTCGTTTATTGAGTCAATTTCGCGATCAAAATAATCGTTAAGAACCATCGCAGCACCAAGAAGCATAAAACCGGTCAGAAATCCAAAGAATGCAGCGTCGGCTGGAACAACTTGACTAGCAATGACTTCTCCAACGATAACTGCGAAACCCATCATAAGACAGTTGGGCAAACGCAACATAGAGACCAGCGCTCGTGCCCTAGTCACTAGTGATACAGGTTCCTGCAAGTTAAGTTCCTACAAAGCAAGTATCTTCCAAGCAGTTTTAATAGTATCTCGAGCAGTTTGCTGAACAACTATTGATAGACCGCTTGGGCAAGTAGAGACAAGATTCAGGCGCGACATTTGGAAAATACTAAGATCGGGAAAGTCGAGAAACTACTCTACCAAGTGATCGAAGAGAAAGGAGTCGCGCATCTAACTCTATTTGATCCTGAAAAGTTGAAACCTAACATAGCTCGGCGACTCGCCACTCAAGTAGAAAAAGCGGGGACAACAGCCGCAATGGTAGGCGGCTCAACGGCCACGTCAGTCTACGAACTTGACGCGATAGTGAAAGCGATAAAGCTCTCTAAACTACCGGTTATCCTTTTCCCGAACGCCGTATCGGGTCTGAGTCAGTACGCTGACGCGGTCTTCTTCATGTCGCTTCTGAACTCGATTAATCCATACTATCTTTCGGGAGCACAGGCCCTCGGGGCCCCATTCGTGAAAAAGTACAAGCTTGAACCTATTCCCGTTGCATATCTGATTGTTGGAGAACACACTGGAGCTGCTGGGTTTGTAGGAAACGCAAACCCGATCCCGAAAGATAAGCCTGAACTTGCAGCGATCTACTCGCTTGCCGCTGAATATTTCGGAATGAGATTCGCATATCTCGAGGCTGGTTCAGGCGCAAGAGACACTGTGCCAGCTGAAATGGTAAGGACTGTTACTAGGAACTCCAACATTCGCGTGATTGCGGGAGGAGGAGTCAGGAGCCCACGACAGGCTAAGATGTTAGCCAAAGCAGGAGCACAGATCGTTGTAACTGGAACTATATCCGAACAGTCCTCCGTGGATAGGGTTCGTAGGATTATCAAAGTTTTGCAATAGCCTCTTTTAGAGGTCCAGTGAATGGCACATTCATTTGCAAGACGAGTTAGCGGGACAACACCATACTACAATTTGATTCGTAGAGTGGCATTTCCATCCACAACGGCGATAGCTTCATCGATGGTGACTCTCACGACCGTAGGGGTAGGGCTCTGCTTTCTAATAGCGCGCTGGAGCTTGACCTCCTTTGTTTCAGGTATACTCTGGGGAATAGTTTTCCTCGCCCTCCCATCTGTCATCTCAAATACGTACCTCTACTGGACAGTCATGAAACACGATCCACTATTTTATCTCAGGCGTTGTCTAGCGTTTTCTCTCTTCACTATCAACACTTGGCTCATTTTCCTACTTATTGGGTCGTTTCTCTCGCTAGGGATCAAAGGTTTCGTATTCCCAGATTTTGCCGTTCTCATGGGACTGTTCGCAGTACTCCCATTGAGATCATTAGGAATCTTCGCAATGTCTAGAACAAGTTTCTCTAAACGACTAACGTTCTCACTCATCGAGCCAGTATTATCCGTACTCCTAGGCGTCCTTTTCCTGGGTCTCCCTGCCTCCAAGTTAGCACCTGACCTGATGCTATCATCCTTGACCGGACTGATCTTTGCTTTCGCACTAATAGCGTTCGTCGAACATTATGGAAGAAGAAGGATTGGTTTTTCTCCCATCAGAATGTTTCGAGCATTCCTAACCGACTGGCTTGAAGCCGATAACATAGAATTAGAGTCCTACTTGAACGAGCTTGGAGTCCAAACAGAGTTAGATGTGGCGGCCTTCGCATTCAGACGAGAGAAGTCCGCGAATATCAAGGGACTCATGGTCGTATCTAACTTTCATCCCGGTCCTTTTCTAAACGTGGGCAGTAGTAGTCTGCCGTACTTGTTTCAGGCGATCGTTGAGAAGCAACTGGGGGCGATCGCACTTGTTCCACACGGCGTATCGGGGCACGAGCTCAATCTAGTATCACAAGTCGAAAATGAAAAAATAATCCGTACTGTCTTGAGCAGATTGAATGCAGTCAAGTTCAGCCCATTGGCAACAACGGTCACGAGATCAGGCAACGGAACTGCTACCGCCACTTGCCAAACCTTCGATGGATGTGCACTTGTGACCATGACCACTGCTCCCTCAGATATGGAAGACGTACCAACCGAAGTCGCGAATAGGATCAAAGCTCTCTCAAAAGGGAGATTCCGACATGTTGCTCTCATTGATGCGCACAATTGCTTGACCGGACCAACAACAATGAGCCGCGAAAAAATCAGCGCCTTGGAAGAGGCCGCTCTACAGAGCCTACAATCACCAAACCATCCAAACCCATTCCGAATTGGCGTTGCGAATCGGAAGCCCTCCTTCCGACTAAGAGATGGGTTTGGACCTGGCGGAATATCAGTGATGGCTGTCGAGACCAATGGCCAAAAGTTCGCATACATCTGTATAGATGGTAACAACATGATCAAAGATTTGCGTGAAGAAATCCTCGCTACGGTACGTACGCTAGGGTTTGACGACGGAGAAGTTCTCACATCAGACACCCACATAGTTAACGGAATTGTTCCCGCACGCTTAGGATACTACCCGATAGGAGCGGCTGTTCAAATCCCGACCTTACTGAATGAGATCAAAGAAGCTTGCCAGAGTGCAGTGGCCGATCTCGAACCATGTGAAGCCGGAACAGTAGCTCAGCAGATTGACGTGATGACTCTCGGTTCGAAATCCCTTAAACGCGTCATGAACGTTATCTATAAAACGTCAAAATTGATAGCATTCACACTCTTCCCATTGATCATAATTATTGCTGTGATTACGTTGATTTTCCTGGTGTGAAGATGGCACCGCAACTTCCACCCGATTCGCATTATATGCAGCTTCCCAGAGAGGTTCTGATCGGAAAACAAGTCGCGCCACAGGTAGGTACGACGCTGGTTCGTCTAGGAATACGGGGCCGTGCCCTGATCGTCACGGGGCCCAAAGTCAAAGATATTGCAGCCGATATCGTACTTGCCTCACTCAATAACACAGGTTTCATCGCTCATACTTGTGTTGTGGAAGGTTCCACAACAGATCAAGTCCTGCTAGTCGAGAATCAGATTCACGAACTCAATCCCGACATTATTGTTGGTGTTGGTGGTGGAAAGGATATTGATGTAGCGAAGCTTAGCAGCGTGCACACCTCGAAACCGTTCCTTAGTGTTCCGACAGCGGCATCTCACGATGGAATCGCCAGCCCCTTAGTCTCCATGAAGGGACTGGACAGACCATATTCATATGTCGCGCAATCTCCAGTAGCCATAGTCGCTGACACGTCTATCATCGGAAGATCACCTTATCGCCTGATTGCAAGCGGATGCGGAGACGTCGTCGCCAAATATACTGCGGTGCGAGACTGGAAACTCGCACACAGGATCAAGAACGAATATTATGGCGATTACGCTGCCGAGCTTGCGATAATGAGCTCGCGGCTTGTAATGAAGAATCCCAGTAGTATCAGAATGGTTTCCGAATCAGGTGTTCGTACGCTCGTTGAAGCACTTATGAGCTGCGGCGTGGCAATGAGCATAGCCGGAACCAGCAGACCGTGCAGCGGAGCAGAACACCTCTTCAGCCATTACCTAACGATGACCGCACCAACACCAGCACTTCATGGCGAACAATGTGGTGTGGGAACGATTCTATGTGCTTACTTACACGGAGCCAACTGGGAGTTGATCAAAGATGTTCTTCATAAGATCGGTGCACCGACGACCGCCAAAGAGTTGGGCATTGAGCCAAAGTATGTTATTGACGCCTTGACCAACGCCCATACAATCAGACCTGAACGATACACCATTCTTGGTGAGAGTGGGCTCACTAAAGAAGCTGCAGAACGAGTTGCGACCGTAACGGGAGTAATTGGATAAGCCGACATTAGTTGAAAGGGTTACTATAGCATGTCAGAGAAGACTAGGGAACTAATTAGAAAAGCAGCTATAATCAACGCTATCAAGCACGATGGAAAGGCAGAATTACAAGCTGTTCTTGGAAACCTATTGGGCGACGCGCCCGAACTTCGAAATCAGGCAAAAAATCTCGTCCCGCTAATACGTGAGATCATCAGCGAAGTCAATTTGATCTCGATTGAGGATCTACGCAAATTGGCGGTGCAAAATTGGCCAGCAGAATTATCACGGGAGAAGAAGCAAGAAGAGAGAGAACTGCCCCCTCTTCCAAACGTAGAGAGATATGAGACCATCATCACGAGACTGGCACCAAACCCAGATTTCGTACTCCACGTCGGAAACGCCAGAGCGGCAGTTCTGAGTCATGATTACGCGAGGTTATACAAAGGAAAATTCATCGTAAGATTTGAAGACACGGACCCGCGCCTGAAAAAGGCTCAACTGGGATACTACGAGAAGATTCGCGAAGACCTAAGATGGTTAAAGTGCGAGTGGGATGAAGAGTATATTCAGAGTGACCGACTTCCACTCTACTATGAAGTCGCGACCTCGTTGATCAAGAAGAGTGCAGGATACATATGCGAATGCGAGCCGGATAAGTTTCGGGCCCTGGTCAACAAGAATCATCCATGCCCAGATCGAAATCTAGATTTCATCTTGCACGAGACTAGATGGCAGAAAATGCTTGCGGGAGAGTACAAAGAGGGAGAGGCTGTTCTACGCGTCAAGACTGACTTGCAGCACCCTAACCCTGCAATTAGAGACTGGCCTGCAATGAGAGTGATCGATACGGTCAAGACTCCTCATCCTCGATTTGGATCACAGTTCAAGGTTTGGCCTCTTTATAACTTGGCCTCGGGAGTGGACGATCATCTATTGGGAATCACGCATATCATCAGAGGAAAAGAACATCTCACGAATATGGCTCGCCAGCTCTACCTCTACGACCATTTGGGATGGACATATCCTGACGCCGTACACTATGGCAGGCTGAAAGTTGAAGGCATGAACCTCAGCAAATCGAGGATGATGAAAGCACTCGAAACAGGGGAAGTTACCGGCACCGATGATCCAAGGCTCGGCACCTTGGCAGCGTTACGCAAGCGAGGATTCCTCCCAGAAACGATACGCAAGTTAATTTGGGAAGTGGGTCCGAAACCCGTAGATGTCACGATTAGCTGGGACAACATAGATTCGCTGAATCGCAAATTAGTTGACCCGATCGCTCATCGCTACTTCTTTGTTCCAAATCCACATCTAATCAAAATCAAGGGGCTCTCACACAGTTACGAAGTGACTCTGCCGCTACATCCACAGATGCCTGAGCAAGGCAAACGTACAATAATTGTTCCGTCAGTCGATGGAGAAGCCTCGGTTTTCGTCGCTGATTCCGACCTCCAGACACTTCGGAACCAGCAAGTAACTCGACTAATGGGACTCTTCGATCTAAGCCAACTCACATCGGAGAACAATGAATCATGGTGTCGATATGTAGGGGAATCCACATCAGGTGGACACGCACCGATAATTCAATGGGTGCCTACCCAGAATAATGCGACAGTTCAAATTATGCTCCCAGATGCAACCATCATTCGAGGCCTCGCGGAACCGGGACTGAAATCAGAGAGTGTAGGAGCCATTGTTCAACTAGTTCGGTTCGGATTCTGCAGAGTGGATCAGATAAATGGAAATCTGATCAATCTGTACTTCGCTCACCAATAAATGCCGCACGTTTATCTTGAAGCTCGCATCCGAGAAGATGATCACTTTGCCCGTTCTTGGACGAGATGAGCTCTGGAACGTTCTCGTTGAGACTGTACACGCCTTGCCAATGTACAAGAGTCACAAGAGATACGTAGAGGAAATAATGCTCAAGGAAACTCCACAAATCTCGCCACAAGAACTTTCTGTACAGTTGAATAT
>Ga0187779_10002698_pt1 | contig 10835 bp, 9 predicted proteins | sample 1015_Q2_SP10_10__FD_132435 | JGI IMG/M metagenome (GOLD analysis project Ga0187779, IMG submission 132435) | Tropical peat soil microbial communities from peatlands in Department of Meta, Colombia - 1015_Q2_SP10_10_MG | ecosystem: Environmental > Terrestrial > Soil > Wetlands > Peat | place...
TGCTCGGGTGAGGCGCTTGTCTTCAGAAGGAGTTGAACTGTCAAAAGTATTTTAAGAAGAGAGGGATCGATAAAAGCCCCGGAGGGGCTGTGACCGGCTCCTTGCCTGTCAGAAAGCTTCCAGAGCCGTAAGGCTCAGCGCAAGAATTCGTTACCGCGCAGATCAACACAGACATCCTCAACATAATCAAAGTCCCGGAAGCAACCTATGCACGCGCCCCTGCAATCATACAAAACGGTGTTGCACGTCTCCGCCGCGGCCCTCCAGTCGAATACCGTGACAGTACCGATTCGCGCGTAGCCCTTATAACAAGTCACCGGCACGTCATCGTCGGCAGACGTCCAGCTCGCCCAGCAGAGAACTATCATGACACAGAGGAAGGATATCAGCGTAAAAAGTCCTTTCTGTAACGTTTCTCTCTTCACGGTCTCCTCCTATTCATGGGCTCTCGCTCACTCCATTCATTTCCCCGTCAGTCTCGACTTTACCCAGTTCAGCTTCTTCGCACAAGCGGGAGAAAGGTCAGCAGTATATTTTTCAAGACATCTTGCGATACGTCCCTCACCTGGCTCAACGTCCTTGCAGAATTTTTCGATATCACTCGCGCAGACCCTCTTCGCTTCATCGAGCCGCTTTTGGCTCTCCCACAGTCTGTCCTTGCAGAGAGGCGACAATTCTCCTTCATGCCCCTTCAAGCAAGTGATGATCCTCCCGCCGCCGGGTTTAACATCTTTACAGAACTTTGCAATGTCCTCTGCGCAAGGGCGCTCCTCTTCTGCAGAGACAGAACGATCCGTCCAGGCACAGAAGAGAAAGAAGATGAAGAGAGAAGCAACCAGCGCAGGGGTTGCCCTCGGTAATGCATGACCTTCATGTACTGTCATCATAAGAATGCCTCCACGATTGTTCCCTCTCACAAGGAATTTGGCTTTTTCAAATCACAGCAAAGAGTCGGATTCTTCAATCTCAACGGTGAAGGCAGGTGCACAACTGCCCTATTCGTTCAGCTCACCGTCTTTCAGAAACTTCGTGCCGCCCCAGTTGGCCTGCAGCATGAGCCCTTTATCGGTAATCTGGTATACCTTGACATGAGGGCTGAAGGAGGCTGCGTACGCGGATTCCCTGCCGTTCCCTCCCATCTTCAGTGTCGCATCCGCCGAGGCCCCCGCGTCCATGCCGACCGTTTTGAACTGGTTGAATGCGGTTTTATTCGTGAATGCCAGGACAAGGCGATACTCCTTATAGCCGATCCCCGGGCCTGTCCCGGCCCTCGCCATTTGCATATATGTTGCACTGCCGTTTGCATTTTCAACGGCGACTCCCTTCCCCTTAGCCCCAACGAGGAGAATGACATTGACACCCGTGGCATCGAAGACAGCGTATCCGACGGCACTCTCGATCTCTTTTCTTGCCTCAGGTTTTATCCTGTAAAGGTCCGCAAGCGTCTTGTCCTTCATCGCCATGATGGCGGCTCGCTTATCTTCCTTCTCGGGATCTCTCTTTGCTGTCTCTGAGGTGGCCGATCCGCCGGACTGCTGAGCACTTGCGGAATGCTCCTTCGTCTTCTCATCAGCCGCCTGCAGGGAAAGCGGCATAATCACCATGTACAACACGATAACGAAAATCGAGATAGTCTTGTTCAAGGTGTCTCCTCCTCTGTGCCTTGAAGCTTCACGCTTCCCTGCCTGCTCATACTGTATCGATACCCTAGAAATCACTTCTTTGTCTCCTCTACCTTTTTCCAGGTCTTGTCGGGGTCAAACGTCTTCATCGCTTTCGCGACTTTTGCGGTATTCTTCCCGAGGTCTTTCTGATAGACTACTCCTTCCTGGTTCACGATGAAGGTCATGATGCCGGAAGAACCGTACTTGGCAGGGTAGGCTAGAAACGCGAAACCGAGTATCATCTTACTCTTCACCACATAGTCATATGCCCCGCCGGTTGCGTGAGGGCCTTGTGCCTTGAGAATCTTGAAATAGTACCCATGGAAGGGCTCCGGCTTTTCGCTTCTTCCTTTGGTCCCATATCCCATGGTCGATGCCATGGCAACAAAAGGACCAAGAGGGCTTTCTCCCTCACCCGCCTTGGCCTCCCAGAAGAGACCGTCATGCTTATCAGGGCTGCTCATGAATTTCTGTGCGAATTCGAGCGTCCCGTTCCCGTCGCGGTCCTTAGACGCGTATTCCCGCTGCGCGTCGACAAACGAATAGAGCGAACTAATCACGTTGAGCTCGTTCCTGCCTATCCTCCGGTTTATTATCTCTTCTTTTCCTGCCGCCGTGTCAAAGGACCAAGTCGTGCCCTTTCTTACGATAGGAATGGGAAGGGGAAAATCGTCGCTTCCGACAAGGAGCACCACCTTTCCCTCTCCCTGTTTCTCGAGGCTGTTCTTTTCCTCAAAGCGTTTGATAAAATGCTCCCTTCCCGCCTTGTCTCTCACTTCATCACCGGAAGAGATGAGCGACCCTGATCCGGGACCGAAAATGGCGAGAAGCTCCTTCGTATTATTGGTCTTCAACGCATCCACGAGGGCATTCACCGCGTCTTCCGGGGTAGCAAAGGTCTTTTGTTTTCCCTTGGCGGCAGCCTCGACCTGAGTCAAGAAAACCATCATCATGAGACAGGTCATCATGAAAGCCGTTCCCAAAAACAAGAATCTATTTTTATGCATTGTCATCAATCTCATCCTCTCTCCCTCCCTATGCTAACTCCGTACGATCTCCAATTTCCGATACCCGTCATCTTATCTGCGACCTCCTCCTCCACCGCCACCACGGAAGCCGCCTCCACCTCCTCCACGGGAAGCGCCGCCGGAACTGCTGCTGCGAGATGCACCGCTGCCTCCGCCGAGACTCTGACTGCGGCTCGACTGGCCTCGTTCACTCGCCGACCGTTCAAAACTGCCGTTGCCGGCACCGCTGAAGGCGCTCGACTGAGCACCTGTCCCGCGGCTCTCACTGAACCCGCGGGCGTCTCGGCTGGGTTGGCCGGACCGCGAAGGCGACTGCCCGAACTGTTTTGCCGTTGAGGGGTTGCGATAGGCGACGCCATTCCTGTGGCTCGGGTCGTGCTGCCACTTTCCCTGACCGGACTGTCCGCGCTGATACTGAGCACGATTGATATTGCGGTTGAGATTCGCGTTCCTGTTGACGTTGACATTCACGTCACCTCCGTGCCAGTTGCATCCGCCCCAGGCATAGCCCCAGGCAGCGCCGATAGCAAGGCCGACTCCGAAGGAAAAGAGCGCTGCTCCTGGTACGTATCCCGGCGGGTAGTAATAATAGGGCGGATAGGCCGGGTAGGGCCATGCACCGTATACGACGGAGGGATTATAGGTAGGCACATAAACGACCTCAGGATTCGCCGGCTGGATGATGATCGTCTCCTTCTCCTCGACCACCTTCTGTTCCGGTGTCGTCTTCAGGTTGCCTGCATCCTTCGCCTTCTTCCGGAGTGCCTGGACGGTATCCATAACATCTTTCTCCTGCCCGAGGAACGCATCTCCCAGTTTCTGGGTCCAGTCGAGTTTCTCGCTCATCATCGTGAGCACTTGAGGGAAATTGACGAGCGACTTAACACTCGGGTCCCAGCTCTCTTTTTCAAGGGCTTTGGCCAGGGCATCGCCCTTGAGGTCTTTGTTACTCTTCGCCCAGCGGTCTGCCTGCACGACCTCCAGGGGGTAGGTCGATGCCATGAGTATCTGCGCGACGAGATCGTCGGGGTAGAGTGCTATGGGAGCTACTATCTGATCAAGCTGCTCCCTCGAAAACGACGCGGAAGAAGTTTCCCCGGTATCCTGCGCAAAAGTCCAGGGCGGCAGGGCCATGACAACGACGAGCAGCCAAAGCACTGCATGGGTGAATTTTTTCCCTGAGTTCATGAAGCCTCCTTCGTAATCCCCGCGACCATCGGCGGGATCATCTTGCATCGGGCAGGGCGCGGTACAGCATCTTGTCTCGTCCCGATGAATGTGCAATTTTTTCCTGAGACCTGAGACATCCCGCTATGGGTTGGCTCTTGTCGCAATTTCCCACCTTTTTTATCATAGAATGAGTTACCTGTCAAGAAAAGAAATGGTACAGGCCGTTACTGATCTTCCCCTGACCACAATGTTCGCTGAGAACGATCTTTTTCGCGTTTCCCCTACTGATGGAATGCCTTTCTGCCGGCAAACCTTGCCGAACCACCCAACTCCTCCTCTATGCGCAGCAATTGATTGTACTTTGCTATGCGATCCGTCCGGCTTGCCGATCCGGTCTTGATCTGTCCGGCACCTGTAGCCACGACGAGATCCGCGATGAACGTGTCTTCCGTCTCTCCCGACCTATGGGATACCACAGAGGTAAATCCTGCTTCGGATGCCATCTTCATGGCCTGAAGCGTCTCTGTGAGAGAACCGATCTGATTGACCTTGATGAGGATCGAGTTGGCGATCCCCTCCCTGATGCCGCGGGCCAGCCTTTCGGTATTCGTTACGAAGAGGTCATCTCCCACGAGCTGTATCTCCTTTCCCAAAGCATCAGTCAGAAGCTTCCAGCCTTTCCAATCGTCTTCCGCCATCCCATCCTCGATCGAGACGATCGGGTACCGTCTCACCCACTTCGTCCAAAATGCAACCATATCTGCCGAGCTGTGTCTGCTCTTATCCGACTTCTTGAACAGGTAAGCTTTTTTCTGATTGTCATAGAACTCGCTCGCGGCAGGGTCGAGGGCGATCCCTATCTCCTTTCCGGCCTTATACCCTGTCTTTTCGATCGCTTCGAGGATCACTTCGATCGCTTCCACATTTGACCTCAGGTTGGGAGCGAATCCTCCCTCGTCTCCGACTGCCGTCGAGTATCCCTTCTTCTTCAGCACGCCCTTGAGGGTGTGGAAGACCTCGGTTCCCATCCGGAGCGCTTCGGTAAATCTGGATGCACCGTAGGGAACCACCATGAATTCCTGAAAGTCCACGGAGTTGTCAGAATGTGCGCCACCGTTCAGGATATTCATCATCGGGACGGGGAGTGTCGATGCAGAGACCCCGCCGAGATACCGGTAGAGCGGCGTCTTCTGCGAATGTGCAGCGGCCCGCGCCACCGCCATCGACACGGCGAGGATCGCGTTAGCTCCGAGGCGTGCCTTATTCTTTGTGCCGTCGAGCCCGATCATCTTCAGATCGATTTCCTCCTGAAGCGCTGCTTCCATACCCCCGATCGCCCTTGCGATCTCTTTGCCGACGTGCTCGGCTGCCTTACGGGTGCCTTTGCCGAGATAGCGCTTCTTGTCTCCGTCACGCAGTTCTACCGCCTCATGGACCCCTGTGGACGCCCCTGATGGCACCGCTGCCCTTCCGAAGCTCCCGTCGTCGAGAATTACGTCCGCCTCTACAGTCGGGTTTCCCCTAGAATCGAGAATCTCTCTTCCTGTGACTTTAACAATGCGTGCCATCCTTCATTTCTCCTTTCGCGTGTCTGTCTTGTCTCTGCCCCGACGACGCAGAAGTAGACCGTAGCAAACGACCATAATGTTCCCGAGCCATGCTCTCCTTCATCCCTCTCTATGGGCTTCCTCGACCTCACCTGACACCCATGCCTTGAGGAGGGTATAGGTGACCGCGAGCATCACCGGTCCGATGAAGAGACCGACGACGCCGAAGGCGATGAGGCCGCCGATCACTCCGGCAAAGATCATGATTAACGGCAGTTCAGCCCCTTTCTTGATGAGAATGGGGCGAATGATATTATCGAGCGCGGCGGCCACGATCGTAAAGATGAGCAGTACCGTCCCCCAGAGAGGGTCGCCCTTCCAGTAGAGCCATATTATGCATGGCAGAAGTACCAGTATCGGCCCGAGTTGCGCAATGCAGAGCATGAAGGCGACTGCGGTCAGGAGGGGCGCTGCCGGTACGCCCGAGATAACCAGCCCTGTTCCTGCGATGGCGGCCTGTATGAGAGCGGTGACAACGATGCCGAGCGCCACTCCTCGGACCGCCTTTGCCGCGAGGATGGTAACCTCTTCTCCCCGTTTTCCGGCCAGGCGTCGCGCAAAGGCGATGACCCCGGCCCCGGCCTTCTCGCCTCCGGCATACATGATCGCAGAGATGATGACGGTCAGCAGGAATTGGAGCATCTCGGCGGCGACGCTCCCGGCATGGGCCAGAAACCAGTTTACGGCTTTGCGGACATAGGGAGTTACCAAGGCCGCGAGTTCCGCAGGTGCGAGGGCTGCGTAGTGCTGCCACCGCTCTGCGAGCCTGCTCCCGACTAAGGGTACGGAGATGACCCACTCCGGAGGAGGAGGAATAGTGACTTCAGACAGCGATTTAACCCTTGAAATGATATCGTCCGCCTTGCTCGAAATGGCGAGGACGGCGACAGTCATGGGAATCACGACGACGAGTAACAGTATCACCGTCATCACCGTTACGGCAAGGCCGCGACTGTTCCAGAGACGCTTCTGAATCTTAATGAGAAGAGGCCAGGTGGCGATAACGATTACTGTCGCCCAGACAATCGACGTGAGGAAAGGCAGCAGTATCCAGATGCTCGCCGCAATGAGGATGCCGATGAACAATACCGCCAACGTCGTGCGCGTGATATCGCTCGTAGAAGGGTGTGACGCGGCACCAGATATCTGCTTTGAGGGATCCCTCATGATAAAGTCCTCCGCAAGACATAGTTTGGTCTCTTGCCGATAGTACCGAATGACGCACAGCCTGCAAAATCACCGTTTATTTCAAACGATACGTTGGCTGAATGTATAACACTTATATCATCAGGGTCTCATATTGTCAAGATAAAAGGCGATGCGCAACGCTGAGCAGGCGATTCATGTCACGAAACCAGAGCTCGATTGAAACAATCTGTCCGGGAGAAGGTAACCCGCGAGGTTCCCCCCAAGGCCCATCTGTCATCCCGTGGTAGAATAATTATGGTTCAAGGTGCCTTAAGAACTTTCAGTATCGAGGAGGAGCAATGATGGAAAGAGACTGGTCACCAGATGATAATGACATAAAGACGGTGCTTGAAGCGCATGGCCTGATACCGGAAGGCGCCCTGTTTGATGACGCAGTGGGGATCGCGAAACTATATGCGGACAGAATCCGACAACGTCTCTTAGAATTTCCCGCGTCGGTGGATAAGAGAAAAGCTCTTTTGGCGATACTCGAAGAGGGTCTCATGCAGGAAGGCCTCATCCCCAATAACCAGGAACGACTATTTAAGGCATGACGGAGAATGCTGAACGGTAAGCAGTCATGCTCTGTCGATTCTCGTGAGGTCGCCTCTGGAATGCGTCTGACGACTTACGTAACCTTCCGTTTCTGAAGAAGGGAACTCCCGTTCGCCTGTTAGACACTCATCTTGATTCTGCTATAATGCAGCTAGAAAATAGACAATATGGATTCTCGAGGGCATAATGACGAGGACGAATTCCTGGAGGGATAAAGAGCATGAGCGAACCTGCGGAGAAGAAGAGACTCGATGAAGCACAGGAGCAGAATGTCCCCTGGAAGAAGTGGGGACCCTACCTGAGCGAAAGACAGTGGGGGACTGTTCGTGAAGACTACAGCATAAACGGCGATGCATGGAATTATTTTACCCATGATCAGGCCCGCTCCCGTGCATACCGCTGGGGCGAGGACGGCCTTGCGGGGATATCCGACAACAAGCAGCTCCTCTGCTTCTCACTCGCGCTCTGGAACGGCAAAGACCCTATCCTGAAAGAGCGGCTCTTCGGGCTCACGAACAGTGAAGGGAATCACGGCGAGGACGTGAAGGAATACTACTTCTACCTTGACAGCACACCGACGCATTCGTACATGAAATATCTTTACAAGTATCCCCAGGCTGCCTATCCTTACGCCGATTTGGTCGAGACGAACCGGGGGCGCAGCAAAAACGAGATGGAGTACGAACTGCTCGATACCGGCGTCTTCAATGGCAACCGATACTTCGATGTCTTTGTCGAGTACGCGAAGGCCTCGCCTGAAGACGTTCTCATAAAGATCTCTGCAGTAAACAGAGGTCCGGAAAGTGCGACACTCCATGTCCTGCCTACTCTTTGGTTTCGCAACGACTGGTCCGAGTGGATATCGAAACACGCCGAGAAACCGATGCTCAAGCAGGTGAAAGGACCTGTCGGGGCGAGCGTTATTGCGACGGCGCATCCGGTACTTGGTGACTACTACCTCTCCTGCGAAGGCGATGTGCCGCTGCTTTTTACCGAAAACGAAACGAACAACGAACGTCTCTTTCCGGAATACCCGAACGCGAGCCCTTACGTGAAGGACGGGATTAACAACTACGTGGTGAATGGTCGGCAAGACGCGGTGAATCCCGAAAAGATTGGCACGAAGGTCTCTGCGCATTATCAGGTCGATGTCGATTCAGGCAAGACAGCGGTGATACGCCTGCGGCTCACGAATTCACCTCCTGAAGGGAAGGGCAGACCCTTTGCGAATTCTGACGAGGTCTTTTCCGCAAGGCTCGGGGAGGCTGATGAGTTCTATAAGTCGGTAACGCCGTCTTCAGTCGGCGAAGACGCGGCCAATGTGATGCGGCAGGCATTGGCAGGAATGCTCTGGTCCAAGCAGTACTATTTCTTCGATGCCGATAGGTGGCTCGAGGAACACCACGCACATCCTCTCAAGCACGGGAGCCGCGACTTCCGGAACAGGGAGTGGTTCCACATGATCAATGACCATGTAATCTCGATGCCGGACAAGTGGGAATACCCCTGGTATGCAGCGTGGGACCTCGCTTTCCATGCTATCGCCCTCTCTACCGTTGACACCGATTTCGCCAAGGAGCAGCTCCACCTCATGCTTCGCGAGATCTACCTCCACCCGAGCGGCCAGATCCCCGCATACGAGTGGAATTTCAGCGACGTCAATCCTCCGGTGCATTCCTGGGCAACGCTTTTTCTCCACAGGACCGAGCTGGCCATGAGTGGGAAGACGGACATAGATTTTCTCAAACGGTCCTTCGCAAAGCTCATGCTCAACTTTACCTGGTGGGTAAACCGCAAGGACCGATTCGGCAAGAATGTCTTTGAGGGCGGGTTCCTCGGGCTCGACAACATCGGAGTCTTCGACCGGAGCGCGCCGCTCCCCACAGGGGGTTATCTCGAACAGGCTGACGGCACGGCCTGGATGACGTTGTTCTGCCAGAATATGGTGGAGTTGAGTGTTGAGCTGGCAGCCTACGACCAGACCTATGAAGACCTGACCGCAAAATTCATGGAACACTCTTTCTGGATCGCAGCAGCCATCAACCGAACGGGAGATGACGGCATGTGGGATGAGGAGGACGGCTTCTACTATGACCTGCTGCGGCTCCCAGACGGGAACGCGAAGAGGCTCAAGGTGCGGTCCATGGTCGGTCTGCTCCCCTTCTGCGCGACAACGGTCATTGAGAGGTGGCAGCGTGAACGGGTCCCGAACGTTACAAAGCTCTTTGAGGAGCGCATGAAGCGGATGCCCGAACTCCTGCAATACATCCATGAGACAGGACCCGGACACCAGGGCGTGGCGGACCGAGGCATCTTTGCCCTGGTCAATCATGACAGGCTGCGCCGGATACTCACGAAGATGCTCGACGAGAGCGAGTTCCTGAGTCCTTACGGCATCCGCTCGCTCTCCAAATTCCATGAGCGGAACCCCTACGTGTTCAACACGGGGGGACAGGAATACCGGGTGGACTACCTGCCTGCGGAGTCTGACTCCGGCATGTTCGGCGGAAACTCCAACTGGAGGGGACCGATCTGGATGCCGGTCAATGTCTTAATCATCCGGGCTTTGCTGCAGTACTATCTCTATTACGGCGACAACTTCAAGATAGAGTGCCCCACAGGATCAGGCAGGATGATGAACCTCTTTGAGGTGAGTAAGGAGATAGCTGGCCGCCTGACCAATATGTTTCTCCGCGATGGACAGGGAAAACGTCCTATCTACGGAGGAACGGAGAAGTTCCAAAGCGATCCCCACTGGCGTGACCATATCCTCTTCTATGAGTATTTCCATGGGGACAACGGCGCAGGTCTTGGCGCGAGTCATCAGACCGGCTGGACCGGACTTGTGGCAAAGCTCATCCAGCTTTACGGACTCCTCGATCCCCGCAAGCTTCTCGAAGACGGTAAGATCGCTGCATTCGTCCGAGAACAGTCGGAGCGGTGAGGTGAACGAATGAGGCCATGGCCGAAACATCCGGTTATTTATGAAATCAATACGTGGGTATGGCTTAACGAGTTGAGCCGGAAATATAACCGTTCCGTCACCCTCCTGAGCGTGCCTCCTCAGGAATGGGACTTTTTGTCCTCCTTCGGCTTTGATGCCCTATGGTTCATGGGTGTTTGGGAGCGGAGTCCTGCGGGGATCGGAATTTCGATGCAGAATCAGGGGCTCCTCAATGAGTTCCGCCGCGTCCTTCCTGATTTTTCTGCGGGGGACAATGTAGGCTCTCCTTACTGCGTACGGAGATATGTAGTCGACGATCATTTCGGAGGTACCGAGGGGCTCGCAGCGGCGCGGAAGGTACTCGGGGAACGCGGGATGCGCCTGATCCTGGACTTCGTGCCGAACCATGTGGCACCTGACCACCCATGGGTTTTCGAGCACCCGGAGTACTTCATCCGCGGGAATGCCGATGACCTCAAAAGGGATCCCGCATCCTTCTTCGATGCCGGCGGCAACGTTTTCGCCTGCGGTCGAGACCCTTATTTCCCTGCCTGGCAGGATGTGCTGCAATTGAATGCCTTCGATAAGGGTCTTCGCCAAGCCGTTGTCGAGACGGTCGCTTCTATCGCCGATCAGTGTGACGGCGTCAGGTGCGATATGTCCATGCTCATGATGAACA
>Ga0187779_10002700_pt1 | contig 10824 bp, 6 predicted proteins | sample 1015_Q2_SP10_10__FD_132435 | JGI IMG/M metagenome (GOLD analysis project Ga0187779, IMG submission 132435) | Tropical peat soil microbial communities from peatlands in Department of Meta, Colombia - 1015_Q2_SP10_10_MG | ecosystem: Environmental > Terrestrial > Soil > Wetlands > Peat | place...
CCCAACAGCGGAGAGCACACGCCAAGCGTTATGGCAGCAAGCCCAAAACCGAGGGAGATGGCTTCGCGGTTCCAGCCAAACTGCGCGTTCAACGGCTTCACAAAAATCGCGAAGGTGTAAACGAACAACGACCCAAACCCCGCCATGACGCCAAAACAAGCCGCCAGCACGACGCGCCAGCCATAGTAATGAACGTCTTGCTCGCTTAGTCCAGCGTAGGATTCCGCACTTTTTTTGTGGTCGCTCTCCAACACGTAGGGTAGCAGACGATTAGAACATGAATTTGAGCGCCAGTTGCACGATTCGGCCCGGCTGGGCGGCTTCGATCTGCCCGAATCCCGGCGAATTGATGTCATTGTTCGGCAATTGGAAGTTCACGTTGTTGAAGATGTTGAAAATCTCCGCGCGGAATTGCAAATTCATGCTCTCGTGGATGGGAATCGTCTTGATCGCCGAAAAATCCCATTGCTGGAATGCCGGGCCATCCATCGTGTTGCGGCCGACATCTCCGAATTGTCCCGTCGCCGCGTGCTGGAACGCCCCCGTATTGAACCAGCATTGCGGCGTCCTGACCGCTGCGCCGCCGGGGCACGTCCCCGTGTTCGGATTGCCGACAATATTCGGACGGCTGCTGAAAAATCCGGAAATTTCCTGGGCAAGTGCCGGCCACGCGATGACGAATAGCATCGCTACGATTCCTGCCACTTTCCCGAAACTCCTCATTCCGTTCTCCTTTTCGCCACTTCTCTGGACTGGGCAAATTGGTGGATTCATGGGATCGTGCTAATTCCAAGAAAAATCGCCAGGCAAATAAGCAAGATCCGCAGAATGCTGTGCAAGACGGGAGCGAGAGTCGTCAACGCTTCACCTCAGACACAGGTTTTTCGTTCTCTCTTGGAAGCCTGCAGACACACCCTCGCGCAGCCGCGAGCCACACTCAGGCGGTCTACACCTCGACTTTTGATATCCAGGTCTGCGGCCTCACACACCCTTGACCGCGGAACACTTACCCCAAATCTGGAGTGAGGATACGAGCCACGTTAATCCCACGCAATAATGGAAAAAGACTACGGGCAGACCGCATCTCGTCGGCAAGTTCATCGAGGTCTACAATCGGTCAAGCTTGTTCAAGTTGCTACTCATGTTCGTTACTTCTTCCAACGCAGGTTCCGCGCATCCAGTTCCCTGTGACTAAAGTCGCAGCCCCGTGGGAAGCCCAACCGTATCCTCTTGAAAGTTACGTATTTCCCATGAAGGGGCGCTATGAAAAAACTCTGGGTCAGTTTTGCTCTTGTTTTCTTTCTCTCCTTTGCCGTTCTCGGTTGGATCGGAACGCGCATCTACCAAAAAATGCCGCCCATCCCCGGGGCGATCGTTACCACGGACGGCACAGTGGTGGTTCCGAATGGGGACATCCAACGGGGACAAAACGTCTGGCAAGATCTTGGCGGAATGGAAGTTGGCTCCGTCTGGGGGCACGGCAGTTACGTTGCGCCGGACTGGACTGCTGACTGGCTGCACCGCGAGGCAATCTTCGTTTTAAACGATTGGGCGAACAAGGAATTCGCTACGGACTTTGAACATCTTTCACTTGAAGATCGCGGCAAATTACGCGGGCGGTTGGAGTCCATCTATCGTCGCAACACCTATGACCCCAACACGCGCACAATTGTGATCGAACCCGTTCGTGCCAAGGCATTCGAAGCGAACTTGCAGCACTACTCCGATGTGTTCATCAACGGCAACAAGGCCTACGCGATTCCCCCGGGCAGCGTCAGCAGTCCCGAGCGCATGCGTCAGTTTGCGGCTTTCCTCTTCTGGACTGCGTGGTCTGCCTCGGCAATGCGTTCGGGCGACACCGTCAGTTTCACTCAGAACTGGCCGTACGAACCACTCGTTGGCAATCGCCCGACGGGTGACAGTGTCCTGTGGACCGGCGTCAGTATCATCATGCTGCTCGCCGGTATATTCGCCATGATCTGGTGGTACGCTTCCGAAACAAAAAAAGAAGAGCTGCCCAAACTGCCGCTTTCAGATCCACTGGGTGAATGGCAGGCCACGCCGTCACAGCGCGCCACGTTGAAATATTTCTGGGTGGTTTCCGCGCTGATCCTGGTGCAAATCTTGATGGGGGTGATTACAGCGCACTACGGCGTCGAGGGTGATGCATTCTATGGAATCAAGCTGTCCACGATTCTCCCCTATAGCGTGACGCGCACCTGGCACGTCCAGCTTGGCATTTTCTGGATCGCCACAGCTTGGCTCGCCGCCGGCCTCTTTATCGGTCCGTTGGTCAGCAAGTACGAACCGAAGTTTCAAGCGCTCGGCGTTCACGTGCTGTTTGGCGCGCTGATCCTGATCGTCGTCGGCTCTCTGGCCGGTGAATGGATGAGCATCCACAACAAATTGGCCGGAACCAGCGCTTTTCTCTGGGGACATCAAGGCTATGAATATGTTGATCTCGGCCGGGGCTGGCAGATCCTGCTTTTTGTTGGCCTCTTGATCTGGCTGTTCCTAGTCCTCCGCGCGGTTCGTCCAGCGCTCAAACAGGCCGGGGATCAGCGGCAACTGCTCTGGCTCTTCATCATGTCGGCCGCTGCCATCGGTTTGTTCTATGGCGCCGGACTCTCCTGGGGCCAGCACACGCACCTCTCCATTGTCGAATATTGGCGCTGGTGGGTGGTTCACCTCTGGGTTGAGGGCTTCTTCGAAGTCTTTGCTACCACTGTCATCGCCTTCTTCTTTACGCGCCTGGGATTGATTCAACCGGGCATTGCCGCCAAAGCCGCGCTTCTTTCGGCGACAATTTTCCTCTCTGGCGGAATCATCGGTACTTGTCATCATCTCTACTTCTCCGGCACACCGACAGTAGCGCTCGCCTTCGGCTCCGTTTTTAGTGCTCTGGAAGTGGTGCCTCTCGCAATGGTCGCGTACCCCGCAATTGACGATCTTCGCCGCGGACGCCTGACCACTTGGGCTCAGAGGTACAGGTGGCCTATCTATTTCTTCGTTGCGGTGGCCTTCTGGAATATGGTCGGGGCGGGGTTGTTCGGCTTCATGATCAATCCGCCAATCGCTCTCTATTTCATGCAGGGCCTGAACACCACTCCACTGCACGGCCATGCCGCTTTGTTTGGTGTGTACGGCATGCTTGGCATCGGGCTGATGCTGGTCTGCTTGCGCGCGATGAATCCTGCCGCGAAGTGGAAAGAAGGCTGGCTCAAATCCGCCTTCTGGCTGATGAACATAGGCCTCTTCTCGATGTGTATCTTCAGCCTTTTGCCCGTTGGCCTCATGCAGACCTGGGCCTCTGTGAATCACGGTTACTGGTATGCCCGCAGTTCCGAATTTCTGGGCAGCCCCATCATGCAAACGCTGCGCTGGCTGCGCGTTCCCGGTGATACCCTGTTCGCGCTCGGCGCCTTTATCCTGGTGGCCTTCGTCTTCAGCACTTACTCTTACAGGCGGGAAGAGCCCCAATTGAGCGGCGAGCCCATTCCCGCGCCCGCCGCCGACTGACGACGGTCTAATTAGCGAGGCCGACCACCTCTTCACCGCAAGGTAGGACGGTGGCCAGGCCGGAATCATTCACATACCACGATCTGTCAGGCTAAGCGGCAGGTCGCGTAATGGATCTCAAAGTCTGATTTGTGGGGGAATCCTGAAAGATGAGCCACTCTACGTCTGGTCAATCAAACGGTGATGAATCGCGTAGAGTGCCAATTCCAGGCGGTCCGAAACGCCTAGCTTATCGAAGATATTGTGCAGGTGGTTTTTCACCGTTTGCTCGGAAATGAAGAGCTTTTCGCCGATCTCTTTATTGCGGAAGCCCTGCGCGACCAGTTGCACGATCTCTTTTTCACGATCCGAAAGAAGCGGCTTTTCTCGCCGTGGTCCGGATTCGGACGACTTCGCGAAGGCCTTCATCACCTCGGCGGTCATGCGGTTGTCCAGCCAGATTTCACCCGCGTGCACGCGGTGAATGCTCTTCACCAGAAGGTCCGTGGCGGATTGTTTTAGCACCACGCCGCGGGCCCCAAGGCGCATCGCGCGCACGACATCGCGGTCATCCTCCGCGGCCGTCAACACGATCACGCGCGTTGGCATCTGGTCGAAATTAACCTCTTCCAGCACCGCCAGACCGTCTTTTTCCGGCATGCGCAGGTCCAACAGAAGAATATCCGGCTTCAATTTCGCGAGCATCTTGATGCATTCGGCGCCATTTTGCGCTTCGCCAACGATCACAATTTCATCATCGCCGTCGAGCAGCTTGCGCAGGCCGTCGCGGAAGATCGCGTGGTCATCCGCCATGAGGACCCGGATTTGCTGTTTTGTTTTCGCCATATTTAACCGAGCGGAACCTCAATCGTTAGACGCGCACCATGCCCAGGATTTGACTCCACAGTCAAGACTCCTCCGACCGTACGCGTTCGTTCCTTGATGGAAATCGGACCCAACCGTAGGCGGTCTAGTTCATCCCCCGTAAAACGCCCGGCGAAGCTAAATCCTTCGCCGTTATCGTCCACTACAAGAGAAAGACGGCTGTCATCCTGCGTCAGTTTTACCACGACATGGGAAGCCTTGGCATGCTTTTTTATGTTGTTGAGTGCTTCACGGTAAATCTGGAAAATCTCCCGGCAGACCCTGTCCGGAGCCTGCAAATCCACCGAATCCACCAGTAAATCCAGCGCCAGGGCCGATTCGTTGCGGAAGCGCTCCGCAAATCCCCGCATCAGATCGACCAAATCCGCGGATTGCACGCGCAACGGGCGCAGGTCCGTGACCATGTGGCGCAGCTCCGCCCCTTCATTGCGCACAGTTTGCTGCAGCGAAGTCAGCCCCGCTTCCAGCTGCTCGGGCTGGGTAGTTACCTTGCGCCTTAACACATCCAGCTGGATTTCAATGCTCAATAATGTTTGCAAAATGCCGTCGTGCAAATCTCGGGAGATTCGGGAACGCTCTGCTTCGATGGCGCGTACGCGCAAATGCCTGAGCAGAAAGACGTTTTCGAGGGGCCCGCTTACGTGCCGAGCCACTTTCTCCAGCCAGGCTAGCTCGTCTTTACTGAACGGCGGGCGGCCGCTGCGCCGGTTCATCAGGAATAACCGCCCTACCGGATGGTTCCCCTGATCGAACGTCACAGTGATGAAATTTTGGATGCGATACTCCTGTTGCGTTGGTCCGGGAATTCTCGGCAAGATCTTCAGTCCCTGCATGTTCCGCCGGTCCCACCCGAAGCCGCTCCCGCGTCCTTCCAGCGAATTCCAACAGAGCGATGCATCCATATCATCGAGCAGAAAACCGTCCGCTCTTGCCAGCGGCAGGTTTTCCGGTGCCATCCGCTCGCTTTCGCCTGATTTGAGTTGCCACAGGAAGATGCGCTCCAGGTCGGCATCGCGGTAGGCAAGAAGCGCTCCTTCGGCGTGGAACTCAGCGCACAAGTCTTCCAGCAAGAGCCGCAGAGATTCCGCCAGCCCCAACTCTACGTGCATAGACCCGGAAACACGGTTGAGAAACTCCTGTTGCTCGGTGAATCGCCGGTTGCGATCACCCAGGAAGGCCATTCCTCCTGCACCGAGGAGCGTCGCAGCAAAAACAGGTAGATAGAAGAACGCGGCGGGTTGCGGTCCTGCCGGGCTCAGACGGTTCAAGCGCAGCGCCACAGCCAGGAGCAGTAGTCCAAATGAGAGAGACATGGCCAGCTTCAGGTTCCAGCGGTATCCGGCCGCAAACGCTACGAAGAACACGAGGAACCAGGCCGGCATCATCTCCTGAGAAAAATACAGATACAGGCCCACCACAAGCACATCACAAGCCAGTGGCAGGTGCCAGTTGTACTTCCGAAGCGCCCGCTCCAGCCCCAACACCACTACACCCGTGATCAAATAGGCGGTCAGTAGCGCTAGGGCCCGTTCCGCATCCCTGACGGAGCGCAGTTCCAGCAGGCAGGAGATGGCCAGCAGTGCGACCGCCGGGCGGGCAAAGACGATCTGCATCTCGAAATGGAGTCGATCCGTCGCTTGCGGGTTCATGTGCGGGGACACACACCCCTACACAAGTCTAACAATCCCTAAATGCCGGCCCGGCCCGGGCCCTTTGCCGCGTTTCCTCCTCGTTATCACCTAATCAGGCAAATCCCCAGCTCCCACGGCAGGTCTCGCTGGCGGCACAGAGTTGGTGGTCGAATGCCTATGCTAGAATCGGGGCAAATTTGCCGATGAAATTCAGGCCCCTCTACCTGCTGGTTATTGCTGTGTCCTTGTCGGTCTGGTTCTTTCCGTATCGCTCGCCTCTCTGGCTGGATGAGACTGTCTCTTATTGGGAGATCAACGGCGGCCTGGGCCAGATTTGGAGCCGCTCAATCGCAGGACTCTCCTTCCCTCCTTATTTCTATGTCCTTTGGATCATGCGAGAGCTATTCGGGAGCCGTGAGGTTATTTTGCGTATCCCTTCCGTCCTCGCGATGCTGTCGGCACTCTATGTTCTTTATCGCATCGCCAGAGAGTTTGTGGACCAGGACGTTGCTTTGATAGTTTGCATCCTGTTCTGCCTGCACAAGGATGTTGCCTTTGCAGCGATTGACGTCCGCCCTTATGCTTTCGCCGTCCTCGCCGCCAATCTCGCCATCTATGCCCTGGTCGTTTGGCTCCGCAAACCGGACACCGTTCATTCTCTGCTCCTTGGAGCATTCTGCGGCCTGATTTTCTATTTTCACTATCTGTACGCCGTCATCCTTCCCGCATTTGTCATTTGCTATCTTCTTGTTCGCGGCAGATCACTGAAGGCGGATCTCCGCCAGATTGGCGTCGTAATCGCAGCGTTTCTCGCTGTTTTCGCGCCGGTTTTGCCCCGTCTCCTGTACATCCTTACGCGGCGGAATAGCTATAGCTTCGCCGATCCTCCGACTTTGAGGGACTTTGCGCTTGCTTTCGTCCCCACGGCTTTCCTCTTCTACACGATTCTTCTATTTGCCGTGCTCGCGGCTCTTTTGTTGACGCTGGCGTATTCGCTGTTCCGAGCGTGGGAGGGGAAATCTACCTTCGCCCTGCTCAGCGCTGCCACTCTCGCCATAGTTCCTATGGTCATCCTTTTTGTTATTTCCGTGTCGACACCGATGCGTGTGTTCGTGGATCGCTATCGTCTTGTCGGCGTTGCGGGAGTGGTTCTGCTGTGGGGATTCCTGATTGGCCTGATTCGCCCAGTACAACTGAGGCTGCTCGTGCCGTTCGCGCTCTTGCCCTACGTCATTTTCTCCTTCTGGAACTCCCCCCAGGCGCACCAGCACGGCTACACCTGGAAATACGCTTTGGAATATGCGCAATTCATCGCCCAGCCCGATAACGCTCCGCTGGTCATCTGCAGCGACCTTCCGCAAGCGGACTTTGAACCCATGCCCGCTGGACCAGCAAGCGAGAGCGTTCTGTTTTCGCCTTTAAGCTATTACCAGGTGACGGTCCCCGTGGTCCCCGCGCCAAGGGCCTTGACCCCGGATGCAAAACGCATCGCAACCAAGACGCTCGAGGAATCTCTTCGAAATAATCAGCGATTTCTGCTTTTGGCCTTCCGTCCTTCTTACCCGACGATGCAATGGTTCATCGACCACGCCGTGGGGGCTTTCACCATTAAACTGCTAGCCGATTTCGAGGGCATCGCCGTGGTGGAGTTCCAGCCCCTTCCCGTCGCGCCGAATTGATCACACCCGGCGGGCCTCGCCACAAATTCGTCCGGCTATTGACTCTCCCCGAAACCGCCGCGACGAATCTCTCGACAGCTGCGCCAATCCACGTCATCTTTCCATCTGAAATAAACTGGCGCCCCCGTGAAGCAAGACTTCTTTTTCGCGCTGCGGCAACTCCGGCGAAACCCCCGCTTCCACATTTTGGCGGCGGCAACTTTGGCGCTGGGCATCGGCGCAACTACGGCCATTTTCAGCCTGGTCAGCGCCGTATTACTGCGCGCGCTGCCTTTTCCCGAGCCGGAGAGGCTGGTGGCGTTGCGCACAATTGGATTCCCTCCAGGTTTGCCGCTGGGAACAGATATTGCCGCAGGCGGAGCAACCGACAATTCCTATCCGGATTTTCTGGATTGGCAAAGACAGAGCGCCACGTTTGAAGCGATGGCTACGTATGGCTATGGAACCACGCGCAAGTTCACGCCCGAAGGAGCCGGAAAGCCGCAGATTATCGATGCCGATTACGTTTCCTCCGATTTCTTCAAGGTATTGGGCATCGCACCGCAGTATGGGCGGGCTTTCACCAGGGACGATGAAAACGAGGAGGCGTGCTCGATTGTCCTCAGCCATGAGTTTTGGGTTGCGGAATTTGGCGCTTCGCGGGAACGAATTGGCGGACCGATTCGCATCAGCGACAGGCCCTGCACAATCATTGGAGTGATGCCGGCGGGATTCACGTTTCCTTACCAACAGGATCCGCCAAAGTTTTGGGGCAACCTGATGGCGTTGGCTCGTTTCCCCACCTCCAACCTGTCGAAAAGAGGCGCCAGGGGCATCAACGTGGTGGCAAGGCTTCGCAAAGACGCAACTCTCTCGCAGGGGACTGCGGAGATGAGCGCCATCCAGCGGAGACTCGCGGAGAGTTTCCCGGAGGATCGCAACTATTTCGCTGTCCTAGCTATACCGCTGCAAAGCGATTTGACCGGCGCCGTCCGCCAGCCGCTGCTGCTGCTTTTCGCTTCTGTCATCGGCGTGTTACTAATTGCCTGCGTGAACGTGGCGGGATTGCTGGTGGCCAGGGGCGTCGTGCGGGCGAATGAGTTTTCCGTGCGAACTGCGCTGGGCGCGAGCGGCGGGCAGATCATTCGGCAAATATTGATGGAGTCGACGATCCTGTCGTGCGCGGCCGGCATCGTGGGAGTAGCGCTGTCGTTCGTGCTGCTGAAGGCTTTCCTGGTCATGGTGCCGGAAGACCTGCCAAGGCTGCATGACGTGCGGATCGATGGCCTGACGCTGATGTTTACGCTGCTGGTGTCCTTGCTTACCGGAGTGTGCTTTGGCGTCCTCCCGGCGTGGAGCGCCTCGCGCTCCGACCCCGCGCTGGCTCTGGGGAAAGCGCGCGGGACCAGCGGCGGGCGCAGAGAGCACCGCGTGCATGGAGGCTTAGTGGTGGCGGAAATTGCCATCAGCGTGCTCCTGCTGGCTAGCGCCGGCCTGCTGATCCGGAGTTTTGTGGAAACCGCCAGGGTAAATCCGGGATTCAATCCCCACGGATTGATCTCCTTCCGCCTGGGAATGTCGGCCGTGGAATTTCCGCGTGAAAAGGCGAGGCAATTTCTACGGGACCTGCGAAGCGAACTGGCGGCTTTGCCGGGAGTGGAGATGGTGGCGACCGCTTACCCGCTGCCGTTTACCTACGACAATGACTGCACGTTCCGGCTCTCAGGCGTCCCCGAAAATCCAAGCGACCCCTTGACGGCAAAGATTGCCGTGGTGGGACCGCAGTATTTTGAGGCCATGAAGATTCCGCTGCTGCGCGGCCGGACGTTCGACGAGCGGGATGGCGAAAAGGCGAAAGCCGTGGCGATTGTCGATGAACAATTCGCGAAGCGTTTCTTCCCCGATGGAGAGGCGATCGGGCAAACTCATTCAGCCGGATAAGGAACATGCCGCGGCGGATTGGTACGAAATTGTGGGAGTAGTCGGGAGCATTCGAACCACGGACCTGACGAGCGGCCCCGACCCGGAATTCTATTTGCCTTTCGAACAAGCCAACGACAGGCCGCAAGGAATTATCTTGCGCGTGGCCGGCTCCCCGCGAGCGTACGGGCGGCCGGTCCGCGAGGTGATTGCCGGGCTGAATCGCGACTTGCCGATTTTTGATTTGAGCACGATGGATGAGCGTGTCCGGCAATCCATGGTGTACGCGCGGTTCGAGGCGCAATTGCTGGCGGCCTTTGCGATCGCGGCGCTGCTGCTGGCGGCGGTGGGCTTGTACGCCACGCTGTCGGAGATTGTGGCGCGGCGCACGTTCGAGATTGGCGTGCGCGTGGCGCTGGGCGCGCAGCCGGGCGATGTGTTCCAGTTTATTTTGAAACGCGGATTGGCAATGGCGGTGGCGGGCGTGGCGGTAGGGCTGGGAATTTTTTGGATGCTGTCGCGCGTGCTCGCCGATTTTCTCTACGGCATTTCGCCCTCGGACCCGGCCACAATTCTCGTGGGGGCTGCGGTGCTGCTCGGCGTCTCCGCCGTGGCCAGCGCGCAGCCGGCATGGCGAGCGGTGCGCCTGGATCCCATGAAGGCGCTGCGCGAGTTGTGACGAACAAGACGGCAAGCCCGAAGTCACTTCCAATCGCTCCGGCTCCAGTTGTTTCCTCCGTTGCCGTGGTAATTGCAAGTCACTTCGGCCCGAGGGGCACCCAAAGGCCCCGCGTTTTCTCTCGCTGTCTGGTCGTGCTAAACTGATTGTCTATGGTGGGAGTAGCTCAGCTGGTAGAGCGTCGGTCTGTGGCACCGAATGTCGTGGGTTCAAATCCCATCTCCCACCCCAATTCACTCGACAGTCCGCAGTGGGTCCTATTTTTGTTAGGGCGTAGCTACCAGGCCAGTAGATTCCTCAGGCGACATTCCCGGATCGTCGTCTAGCCCTTCGAAGGCCCTGAGTAATTCCTCGGGCAACGGCGCGTTGAAGTCATCCGAAATCCTTATCATGCCCTTGTAAAACCCCAGCTTGCGGTACGTTTTTCTTCCCCTGAGCCACGGTCTTCGTCTTGCGCTTCTTTGGCCGTTTCTTCATGTCATCATTCTAAGGTAATTTGGTAGCAGCCAGTTTGTTGTCGAAATCAGGGAGTTCCGTGACCCAAATTACCTGC